>OGMM01000004.1_pt1 | contig 183653 bp, 168 predicted proteins | sample 1573221 | NCBI WGS metagenome assembly OGMM01 (sample SAMEA2581988, study PRJEB24529) | metagenome | biome: Human gut stool | place: China | collected 2011 | reverse complement strand
TTAAAGCGGTACGCGAGCTGGGTTCAGAACGTCGTGAGACAGTTCGGTCCCTATCCGGCGCGGGCGGAGGATATTTGAGAGGAGCTGTCCTTAGTACGAGAGGACCGGGATGGACGGACCACTGGTGTATCTGCTGTCGGCCAACGGCATGGCAGAGTAGCCAAGTCCGGAAGGGATAAACGCTGAAGGCATCTAAGCGTGAAGCCCCCCTCAAGATGAGATATCCCTCACAAAAGTGAGTAAGATCCCTTGAAGACTACAAGGTAGATAGGGCAGAGGTGGAAGTGTGGCAACACATGGAGCTGACTGTTACTAATCGATCGAGGGCTTGACCAAATAAACTCGGAATCTGTATGAAGTTTTGAATGTACAAAAGACATTCTAAAAGAAGCAAAAGAAATATTCCTCGATAGCTCAATGGTAGAGCGCACGGCTGTTAACCGTGATGTTGTAGGTTCGAGCCCTACTCGGGGAGTTTTTTTAAATATAAGGCTCCGTGGTCAAGCGGTTAAGACATCGCCCTTTCACGGCGGTAACACGGGTTCGATTCCCGTCGGAGTCACTAGCAGTGATGCATAATTTAATAATATGGCGACATAGCCAAGCGGTAAGGCGTGGGTCTGCAACACCCTGATCACCAGTTCGAATCTGGTTGTCGCCTCTTAAGAATCCATAGCAATATGGGTTCTTTTTTCATTTTATGAAGCATAAAAAAGAAAGAAAGGTATTTGCCAGGATCAGGCAAGGCGGGAAAAATGATAGAAATTTTAAAAGCAATATTATTTGGTATCGTGGAAGGTATTACAGAATGGCTTCCAATCAGCAGCACAGGACATATGATTCTTCTAAATGAGATTGTATCGTTGAATGTATCGGATGAATTTTACAGTATGTTTGAAGTCGTGATCCAGCTCGGAGCAATTCTTGCAGTTGTAATTTTATTCTGGAATCAGATCTGGCCATTTGGAAAAAAGGATAACAAGGAACCATTGGCGAAAACTGGCGCAGGTGCGTATATAAAATGGGATATATTTAAACTGTGGTTTCACATTTTAGTATCCTGTGTACCGGCTGCAATTGTAGGTGTACTTTTTGATGAGCAGTTGGAAGCATTATTTTACAATTACCAGACAGTAGCAATTATGTTGATCCTGTTTGGTGTAGCATTTATTGTGATTGAGAATTATCACAAAGGAAAAAAGGCAAAGGTGAATACCCTTGTCGGAATTGATTATAAACTGGCATTCTGGATAGGAATGTTTCAGCTGATCGCAGCGATTTTTCCAGGAACATCCCGTTCCGGAGCAACAATTGTCGGAGCATTATTACTTGGAATTTCCAGAACTGTTGCAGCGGAATATACATTTTTCCTTGCAATCCCGGTTATGTTTGGAGCCAGTCTTTTGAAAGGTGCAAAGTTTTTGATGAACGCAACTATGACTTCTCAGGAAGGTGTAATCCTTGTGGTGGGAATGGTTGTTGCATTTGCAGTGTCGCTCGTTGTAATTAAATTTTTAATGGGATATATTAAGAAACACGATTTCAAAGTGTTTGGATGGTACCGTATTATTCTTGGTGCAATCGTGCTATTATGCGGATTTGCCGGCTTTATCGGATAAAATACCGCATACCGTAAGTTTTGTTATTAACCGTATTGGAAGGATAATGGATACCGTTTTCCTCTGCAATAAAGAATCCGCATTTTTTGTGGGTTGCGAGGGAGGCGGTATTTGTTTTACTTACACAATCACGGATATCAACAGAACCTTGCTGATAAAGATGTGTTATCATGTCTGACAATTTGGTACAAGAATATGGGTGTAATAATTGTTAAATGAACAATGTTAACTAAGAATAAAATACAGGTTGACAATCGAAAAGATATTTTATAGAATAAATGAGTACGAGCGAAGCGTTACTGGAACGAGGTACGCATAAACAGTAACACTATTTTTGCGTGTCAGACGTATTCACGGATAGACATACAGCAGCTCAAATAAAAGTGTATGGAGAAGTTAACAATGAATGAGAAAAAGATATCAACATCAACGATTGCAATGATTGCTTTGATGACCGCAGTTACCTGTATTTTAGGACCATTATCAGTGCCAATCGGACCGGTTCCAATTTCCCTGACAAATCTTGCAATTTATTTTACCGTAATATTGCTTGGATGGAAAAAAGGAACGGTGTCTTATGTGATTTATTTACTGATCGGCTTAGTTGGAGTTCCGGTGTTTTCAAGTTTTTCTGCAGGCCCTGCAAAGTTATTTGGACCGACAGGTGGTTATCTGATCGGATTTATTTTTCTGGCAATGATCAGTGGCTGGTTTATTGAGAAGTTTCCGGGAAAAAGAGTGATGTATTTTGTAGGAATGGTTTTAGGAACGGCAGTCTGTTATGCACTTGGAACAGCATGGCTTGCTTATGAGGCAGAAATGACATTCCAGGCAGCTTTGATGGCTGGTGTGATCCCATTTATAATTGGTGATATCGCAAAAATGATCGTGGCGATCATTGTAGCACCGATGATTAAGAATCCTTTAGTAAAAGCCGGATATATCAAATAAGAAGGTTTACATCATTAGAGGTACAATACAGTTGGCTTTCAATATCTAAAATTAATAAATTGCGCAAAGACAGGAGGTTGTCAGTGCATAGGCATATTCAGATGCATCATAGAGTGCGTCTGTGATAAAATGTGTTTATGTGTGATAACCTCTTGTTGTTTTGTGGAAAAATGTATAAAATATATCTGCGTGCGTTTTTAAGAAATTTGTGACGCAGGAAAAAAAGTTTTTGAAGTGGATTTCAGAGCCAGTAACGAAGTATTCTTTGTATTGATTTCAAAACTGTAAAAAATAATTTTTACATTGTGATGAGCAATTTCACAGCCGAAAAAATAGAGAACAGGAAAAAGTATGAATCAGAAAGTTGTATTTTTAGATGTAGACGGAACAATTGTAAACGATAAAGGCATTATCCCGGAATCAACCCAAATTGCGATCAGAAAGGCGGTAGAGAACGGCCACAAACTGGTCGTGTGCAGTGGACGAAGTCTTTTTCAATTGCCGCAGATGCTATTGGATCTTGGATTCAGTGGAATGGTTACGGCAGCCGGAGCACAGGTGATCGCAGATGGAAAAGAAATTTATCATGCTGTCATTGATGAAGAACACAGAAAATTTATTGTAGATTATATGGAAAAAAATAATTTTGTTTACTGCTTCCAGACAGATGCAGGAGTTGTCATGAATAAACGGAGCGAACAGCAGATTTTAAATATTATGAGCGATATGGGAATCACGGAGGAGCATCTGCGTCAGCTTGTAGGTGAATTTTTTATTCAGGAAGATGTCTGGAATAATGAGAAGGAAGAAAAGCTGATCTATTATGATGCGCCATTTGGAGTGGCAAGAGTGCATGCAGATCTGGAACCTTATTTTGATGTAGTGGCACTAAGCCTGAGCGGAGCGGATGATTACTGTGGCGAAGTTGGAATCAACGGCATCCATAAAGCAACCGGGATGAAGCGTTATCTGGAATATGTGGGGATTCCCAGAGAGGACAGTATCGCAATCGGAGACGGTCCAAACGACCTGCAGATGATGGATTATGCCGGAATCGGCATTGCGATGGGGAATGCGAAAGAGGAAGTGAAAAAGAGGGCGGACATGGTGACATCACATATTGATGAAGAAGGGCTTTACCATGCATTAGACAGGCTTGGACTCTTGAACTAATATCTTTTATGGATGAGGCTGCTTATTTGAGAAAAGAAGAACAGATCAAAAAACAGCGTTGGAGAATTTAATAATGAAAGAAAAAGTAATAGGCTTTATAAAAAAAGATACGGTATTATGCGTGGCAATGACACTTGCAATGGTATCCGCTTTTTTTGTAAAACCAACATTGAATTATGTAAACTATATTGATTTCCGCGTCTTGGGCATTTTATTAAGCCTGATGACGGTTATGGCAGGACTTCAGAGAAATGGCTTGTTTGATATGATTGGAAGCAGCCTTTTAAAAAGAACAAAAAATACAATGCAGTTATCGCTTGTGTTGGTTTTTTTATGTTTTTTCTTTAGTATGTTTATTACGAATGACGTGTCATTGATTACATTTGTTCCTTTTGCAATGCTGACTTTGCGGAAATGTAATCAGGAAAAATTATTAATACCGGTAATCATAGTTCAGACACTCGCAGCCAATCTTGGAAGTATGCTGACACCTATTGGAAATCCGCAAAACCTGTATCTTTACAATCTTGCAGAGATGAAAATGTCAACATTTATAGGAATTATAGGTCCATATACGTTAACATCCGGTATATTGCTGCTGTTATCCGTTGCTGTTGTATGCAGAAAAAAAGAGAAGATTGAATTTACACTCGAAGAAAATAACAGCGACCATGAAATTGAAAAAGAAAGGTTACATCTTCGAAGAAAAACACATCAAAAAAATGCAGTTTATCTGATTTTATTTCTGATGAGTCTGCTTGTCGTTGTGAGAGTATTGCCGTACTATGTGGCTTTCATTGTTGTGTTTGTGACGGTCTTTATCATGGACAGACAAGTGTTGAAAATGGTAGATTACAGTTTAATTCTCACATTTATCGCTTTTTTCATTTTTACTGGGAATATAGGAGAAATTGAGACAATCAGGAATGTGTTACAGGAGTTTGTGAGTGGCCGGGAAGTTGGAGTCGGTATCGCTGCAAGCCAGGTGATCAGTAACGTTCCAGCAGCCTTATTACTTTCTGGATTTACAAAGGACTATGCAAAATTATTAGTGGGTGTAAATATTGGAGGGCTTGGTACCTTGATTGCATCAATGGCAAGTCTGATCTCATATAAAATTTATGCACATCACTATAACGAACAGAAAGGAAAATATTTCAGGTGGTTTACGATTGCCAATGTGGGATATCTGGCAGTTCTGCTGGCCGTTTATGGATTGATCAGATGGATGTAAGATAAGCAGAGAAGGAGAATATTATTTCATAGATTTTGAATAATAAGATACGTTATGAGTGAAAAGAAATACAATAAAAATAGTTTACAGGGTACCGTGTATGTATTATTGTCAGCAATCTGTTTCAGTCTGGGCGGAGTGCTGATCAAATCGATTCCGTGGAACTCGTTGTCGATCAACATGGTGCGAAGCGTTTTATCATTTATTCTGATATTTGCTTATCAGAGAACACAGGGGAGAAAGTTTGTTTTTAACAAAATGGTGCTGCTTGGAGCGGTTTTAAATTTTGTCATGGCATTGACATTCGTGATGGCGACAAAGATGACAACCGCAGCAAATGCAATTGTACTGCAGTTTACAGAACCGGTCTTTTTGATTTTGATCGTGTGGATCGTATACAGGCAAAAACCAAAAAAGGACGCAGTTTTAACCTGCATTCTTGTGTTATGTGGAATTTTCTGCTTCTTTTTTGAATCGCTCAGCACAGGTGGAATGGCGGGAAATATCCTTGCAATTGTGTCGGGAGTGACTTACGCAGGCGTGTTTTTGATCAAAAAATTTCCGGGCGGAGATTTTGAATCGTCGCTTATGGTCTCTCATCTGATCAGTATTGTGGTGGGAATTCCATTTTTAATGCGAGAGACAGTGTTCACGCCAACCGTCTGGGGATATGTTCTGGTATTAGGAATTGTACAGTTCGGGTTGTCATATATATTTTTATCCAGAGGATTAGATCGTGTTTCACCAGTGACAGCATCGCTGACTTCTACGATCGAACCGATTTTAAATCCTATCCTTGTAGCAATTTTTTGTGGAGAGACAATAGGTGCGTTGTCCATTTTTGGAGCGGTGCTTGTCATTGGCTCGGCGACTGTGTATAACTTGAGACAGGCGAAAGGCTAAGGCAGGCTTGTATTTGCATTGTGACTAATTACAGAGAATAAAGGAAAAATATATGTTAACACGATTTAAGGAAAAATATATTGGCGATGCCGCATTTTACAAAAGGTATCTCTATCTTGCGCTGCCAATGATTTTGCAAAATGCCATAACAAATCTCGTCAGTTTTCTGGATAACATTATGGTAGGGCAGTTGGGAACAGAGCAGATGTCCGGTGTTGCAATCGTCAATCAGTTGATTTTTGTATACAATCTGGCAATATTTGGTGCGGCATCTGCAGCCAGCATTTTTGGGGCACAGTATTACGGAAAGGGAAATCATAAGGGACATATGTATTCTTTCCGTTTTAAATTGTATGCAACATTGCTTGTAACGGGATTAACGATATTATTATTTGCGACAAAAGGTGCAGATTTGATTTCCCTGTATCTCACCGACACGGCAGGAAGTGGAGCAACCGAGGTGGCACTGCAGTATGGTCTGGAATACCTGGGCATTATGATGGTTGGTCTGATTCCATTTGCGGTAAACCAGTCCTATGCTACTAATATTAAAGAAACCGGGCAGACGTTGGTGCCGATGATCGCTAGTTTTGTAGCGGTTGGAAGCAATGCGGTTTTGGACTATCTGTTTATTTTTGGAATCGGACCATTTCCGAAATTGGGAGTTATTGGTGCAGCACTGGCAACTGTAATCGCACGCTACATAGAAGCATTTATCATTATTATCTGGGCACATTCCCACAAGGAGAAAAACAGGTATCTGGAAGGTGCGTACACCGGATTTGGAATGCCAAAAGGGGAATTGAAGGCAATTATTATCAAAGGCTTCCCACTTATGTTCAACGAGGTTTTATGGGCAGCAGGCATGACAACCGTTACCCAGTGTTATTCCATTCGAGGATTGGAAGTTGTAGCAGGTCTTAATATTGCAACTACGATCACGAATCTGTTTAACATTATCTATATCCAGCTTGGAGCATGTATCAGCATTGTGGTTGGTCAGTATCTTGGGGCTGGTGAACTGAAAAAAGCGAAAGACGCAGATAATAAAATGATTGTTTTCAGTGTATTCTGCTGTGCGCTTGTGGCGGGCGTGATGCTTGTGATCGGTAGATTTTTCCCACAGATTTATAATACTTCTGAACAGATCAAAGAGCTTGCAACCAGTTTTATTGCAGTTTCGGCAATTATTATGCCATTTTGTTCCTTTAGTCATGCTTCTTATTTTACGTTGCGCTCCGGAGGAAAAACGCTGGTCACTTTTTTGTTTGATTCGGTTTTTACCTGGGTGGTTGTAGTTCCGACAGCATTTGTGCTGGCACATTACACAGGACTTGGAATTGTGAGCGTTTATTTCTTCGTGCAGGCGACAGAACTTATAAAAGTAGCAATTGGTTATTTTATGGTACGAAGCAATGTGTGGCTCGTACAGATGGTATAGTGAGGTAGAAAAATGTATTTAATTTCAGAAACAACAAAAGAAGAGAGAGAGGCGATTGTCAAGGAATCTCTTGGAAATATTGAAGCAAGCTGTGATGGCTGTATGTCCGGGCTGGCAGAAATGTATCAGGACTATATTGACGGGAAAAGAGAGCTGCGGGAAATCAATATGGAGTTTAATGCGCGTTACGTCAAAGGGGAAGATATGCCGGGCAGAGAACGCTGTGTGTACGGAAAATAATATGATGTTCAAATGAGGTACAAGTGTGCAGTAACGATAACATTTTATGTTAAATCAGAAGAAGAGGAATGAATCATGTATTTTGCAAAAAAGAGTGAGTATAACGATATTCGGGAAAAATCATTTCTTCAGTGGCTGGATGAGATGGAAAAGCATGATGATGTTGCAGTGCGCTGTGGTGTGAAGCTTGCGCGGGAATATATGCAGTATCTCAAGGACGAAAACGAAAAGCTGCAGGAAGAGAATGAGCTGAAAAATAGTTATCTGAAGAAAATGAAGATGACGAATAAATAAAAAGAATAATTTTAATAAGAAAAAGGTGTTTTGACAGAGTTATGTAAACAATAACTTGTCAAAACACCTTTTTTAGTACGATTTATAGGACAGATGATGAGTACAATTAGAGATAACAAGAAAAGTTGATTTCAGTTGGAAACGGAGGATATGGATATGTTAGTTGTAATAAGTAGTGAAGCACCAAAGAAAAGAAAAATTTATCACAAAATGGGCTGCATATATGCAGAAAGAATCAAATTTCAAAATCGATTGGAAATAAAAGTTGAACAAGCAGAAAAAGAAGGTTATTGTGAGTGTAAATATTGCGCAGGACTCAGAGGAGATGTCAGAACTCATAAAGCGCAAATATTATCCTGGACACACAAAAAAGAAATGGAATTTAAATTTGATGATCATACAGAAACATTATATATAAAAACGAAAATTGGTTTTTGGAAAATATATTTAAAAGATGATATAGATAAATACCTTTTATATCATAGAAATATATTTGAAGCTAACACAGATTATCAGGAACTTATCCGAGGAGAATTTCACAGACAAAAAGATGTGAAACAGACAGATTCGTTAGTAAAATTAGTAGAGTACATAGATGCGCATGACAAAGCCAAGGCTGTAATTCAGGATGATTACCATAATCTTCCACGACGCACGAAAAAGCAGAAAAAATATTATAAACAGGCAGAGCGAAAAGTGAAGAGAGAGGCTGTGAAAAGAATGGACACACTGTTTGCCATGTTGGAAAGACAAAATCCAAGCTTAAAAAATGTTTCGATATATGAAAGGAGCAGCGTATGTTAAAATTGTTAGTTTACCTTATGTTTTTTCCTATTATTATTGCATTTAAAATGATGGGATGGATCGTAAAAGGAATTTTGGGAATCTTTAAAATGATTGGCGTAGCGGATTTCTTCTGGAAATTATAATGTATATTAACGTTGCTATCTGCGTATTTTGGAAGTAAAATTATGGAATAAGCAAGATGAATTTTAGAAAAAGAAGGTAGGCAACATGTTTTTTATGATGGGAATCACGGACGGAAGAAAGGATTTTGACTTTCACCAACAGATCATTTGTGATATTTGTGGAAAGTATGGAAGATTTCAGGTTTCTATGACGTATACAGTATTATCTTTATTCTTTATTCCGTGTTTTAAATGGAATAAGCATTATTATGTGCAGACGAGTTGCTGTAATACGGTGTACGAATTGGATGCGGAAGTAGGAAAAAGAATTGCAGCAGGCGAAGATGTGGAAATTCTGCCACAGCATTTAAGAAGAATGAATCAGCAAGGGTACGGATATAGCATGAAACGCTGCAGAAATTGTGGATTTTCCACAACGGAAGATTTTGAATATTGCCCGAAATGCGGTACAAGATTAAGTGAATAATAATTAAACACAGAAAAATATTTGGCAGTTCAAATAATTAGAAAGCAGAAGATATGTTAGGAAATAAAAAAGGAAAGATGATATGCGGATATGTACCGGATTATGTACTCTTTGATTTGGAGACGACCGGGACATCTTGTATTTATGATGAAGTCATTGAAATATCAGCGGTAAAAGTACGGAGTGGAAAAGTTGTTGAGGAGTTTAGCCAGCTTGTGAATCCGAAAAGACCGATTCCGTATGCCGCGAGTATGGTTAATCATATTTCGGATGAGATGGTGGCAAATGAGCCGGATTTTGGGCAGGTGCTGCCTGAGTTTTTAACATTTGCCGGAGATGATATTCTGGTAGGTCATAATATCCAGACATTTGATATGAAATTTTTATATCGGGATTGTGAGCGGCTTTTCCAGCAGAAATTAACGAATGATTATGTTGATACGCTGCGGGTTGCAAAGCTCTGTTTCCCGGAGTGGCGGCACAGGAGACTCAGCGATCTTGCAGAGCATTATGGAATTTCAACAAGAGGTGCACACAGGGCGCTGACAGACTGCAAGATGAATCAGCAGGTATTTGAGTATCTGGCAAAAGAATTGGAGAAAATGCCGGCAGGAAAAAAGCAGTCGAAAGAAAAAATCTGCCCGGAATGTGGGCTTCCGATGAAAAAAAGAAATGGACGTTTCGGGGAATTCTGGGGCTGCACAGGGTACCCGGATTGCAGACATACTGAAAATACATAGTATATAAAAACAGCCGATGCTTACGCATCGGCTTCATTATTTTTATCAGGATGAATATTTGCGTTGATCCGGCGTTTTAAAACAGAGACTTCCAACGGTGAAAAAAGAAGATCGTCAATGATTTCCGAGGAAACTGCTGTCTGTATCTGGTCTAAAGAGCCCTCCCTACAGATTGCAATGACCGGGCATACGTGATTCGGGTTTGCATCTTTTATCGTATCCCATATAAATTTGCCGGAATCTGTTGTATCAGATACATCTGCAAAAATTGATATCTTTAAATGCATCCATCGTCTGTCTGCGTCGCAGAACTTCGAATCCGTCAATCCCCGGCATTACCAGATCAAGTAAAACGAGGTCGATCAGATGGCTGCTTTTCTCAAGGATCATTAAACATTCTTCGCCTGAAGTGGCTTCTTCGAGATGAAAATGTTCTCCGAGCATCTCTTTTATAATTGCACGTTGAAATTTTGAGTCATCAACAATTAAAATAGTTTCTTTCTTTTGTAAGTACATACTAATCCCCCATAAGGAATGGACTCTAATACGAATAAGTCTATCAGCGATACTATAGCACATTTGGATTTGGATATTCAATAAAGAATTCGCACTGCAAGACTTTTTGACAAACATTTTTGACCGTGGTATAATTCCTCCCCGATTAAGGAAAATATAAGAGAAAAGAGCAAAAAGTCAAGGTTTCAGGACTTAAAATAAATATAAGATCAGGAGGAAAGCAGGGATTCGTTAGGAATCGATGCAAGGAAATTATGTGTACAGCAGCAACTTATAAAACAAAAGATTTTTATTTTGGAAGAACGTTAGATTATGAATTTTCTTATGGAGAGCAGATTGCAGTGACACCACGCAATTATCCGTTTCATTTCCGGTATATGGGGGATGTTGCAAACCATTATGCGATCATAGGAATGGCGCATGTTGCAGCAGATTATCCGCTGTATTATGATGCGGTCAACGAAAAAGGTGTTGGGATGGCAGGACTGAATTTTGTCGGAAATGCGTATTTCCCGGAAGTGACAGAGGGAAAAGAAAATGTTGCCTCCTTTGAATTTATTCCTTGGGTGTTAGGACAGTGTGCCAACATGAAGGAAGTACGTGCATTGCTGGCTAAGATCAATATTACAGGAACACCTTTTGCGGAGAATATGCCGGCGGCTTCCCTGCACTGGATCATTGCGGACGCTGATGAGGCTGTCACAGTCGAATCCATGAAGGATGGGCTGAAAATTTACGACAATCCGGCGGGCGTTATGACAAATAACCCACCATTTGACCAGCAGATGTTTCTGTTGAACAATTACAGGGGACTTTCACCAAGACAGCCGGAAAACCATTTTTCTGAGAAACTTCCGTTGGAATGCTATAGCCGTGGCATGGGAGCATTGGGTCTGCCGGGAGATCTTTCCAGTGCATCCCGTTTTGCCCGGGTGGCTTTTACGAAAATGAACTCTGTTTCTGGTGATTCGGAGGAGGAGAGCGTTGGTCAGTTTTTCCATATTTTAGGATCCGTGGAGCAGCAGAGAGGATGCTGTGAAGTGGCAGAAGGAAAATATGAGATCACGATTTATACTTCCTGTTGTAATGCCACAAAAGGTATTTATTATTACACAACTTATACGAACCGTCAGATCACAGCGGTGGATATGCACAGGGAAGATCTGGATGGAAGTGGACTGATCCATTATCCGATGCTGGAAAAAGAGCAGATCCTGCGGCAGAATTAATAAAAAAATAGTTAAGATTTGGAAAAATTTTTATAACGAAATTGACAGGACAGGCATTCTTATATTAAACTAACGAATATAAGAGGGAGTAGTTAGCATCTTCGGATGGAATAGTAGTCGTCATCACGCTGAAAGGCCGGTTATTATTGTAAGTAACGAGACTTTTATCACTCAAAAATTTTTTTGATGCGATAAAGGTCTCTTTTCATAATCAATCCTTTATCGCAGGAAAGGAAGGCGTTATGGAATATTTACTGTTACTCGTTGGTTTTGTACTTTTAGTAAAAGGTGCAGATTTTTTCGTGGAGGGAAGTTCTTCTCTGGCAAAAATCATGAAAGTGCCGAGCGTCATCATTGGTCTTACCATTGTTGCGATGGGAACCAGTGCCCCGGAGGCATCCGTCAGCATTAATGCGGCGCTCACAGGCAATAATGACATTGCGATCAGCAATGTTGTCGGTTCGAATATTTTTAACGGTCTTGTGGTGGTCGGTATCTGTGCGTTCTTAGCAAGTTTTAAGACAAATCTCGATATTTTAAAAAGAGATATGCCTCTCAACATTGTGATCACAATGATTCTCTGTTTCATGTTTATGGATGGAAAACTGAGCCGTATCGAAGGTCTGATTCTATTGGCAGGAATGGCAGCATATATTGTAAGCATGATTTATTCTGCTTTGAAAAATCGTGAAACTGGTGAGGATTGTAAGGTACTGTCGCTGCCAAAAAGTATTGTGTTTATGGCAGGCGGTCTTGTGGCAGTTATTTTTGGTGGGGATCTTGTGGTGGATAATGCCTGTGTGATCGCAGCGAATTTTGGTGTCAGCCAGAATTTTATCGGACTTACGATCATAGCGATCGGAACATCACTTCCGGAGCTTGTGACGTCCATCGTTGCAACCAGAAAGGGAGACAGCGGTCTTGCACTGGGCAATGCGATCGGATCAAATATTTTCAATATTCTTTTTATCCTTGGTATGTCAGCAGCAATTTCACCACTCAATGTGTTAGGAGAATCCCTGACGGACTGTATCATTCTATTGATCAGCACAGTTATTTTGTTTGTATTGGCAAAGACAAAAAAGACAATGTCAAGATGGGAAGGCGCGGTCTGCGTACTGTTGTATATTGTATACACAGCATATCTGCTGATCAGGTAAAAATAGCACAGATCTGGGAGAGGTGATTTCCTGCGGACAAAAGTAGCAAAAGAAACCATGCATTTATAAAGGAGGTCACTTTATGACAACATATCTTCTTATTACAGCGGTAGTTATTTTTGCCTGTGTATTCCTGAGCAAGGTGTCAAGCAGACTTGGAATTCCAATGCTGCTTGCGTTCATTTTGCTTGGAATGCTGTTTGGCTCGGATGGGATTTTAAAGATTCCGTTTGACAATTATGCGTTTGCAGAGCAGATATGTACGGTCGCATTGATCTTCATTATGTTTTATGGTGGCTTTGGAACGAACTGGCAGCAGGCGAAGTCCGTTGCGGTAAAGGCAGGGCTGTTATCGACGGCCGGAGTTGTGATAACAGCTGCACTTACCGGAGTTTTCTGTCATTACGCCTTACATATCGCATGGGTGGAAAGTATGCTGATTGGTGCACTGATTGGTTCCACAGATGCGGCATCCGTATTCTCAGTGCTGCGATCGAAACGGCTGAGTCTGCGTTATAATACGGCTTCCCTTCTGGAAGTGGAAAGTGGTAGTAATGATCCGTGCGCATATATGCTCACGGTGACATTTATCGCGATCGCACAGGGCAGCGCCAGTGGTGGACAGATTGGACTTCTCATTGTAAAACAGATGCTTTTTGGTATTCTTTTTGGTGGGTTGATCGCAGCAGCTGCAGTGCTGCTGTTGAAAAAAATTAAGTTTTCGACCGCAGGATTTGACATGGTCTTCGTGGTCGGAATTGCAGTGATCGGGTACGCACTTCCGGCAGTTTTTGGTGGAAATGGATTTTTAAGTGTCTATATTGTGGGAATTGTGCTCGGAAATACTGAGATCCGCAACAAACGGAATCTGGTAAATTTTTTTGACGGACTGACCGGATTGATGCAGATGCTCATTTTCTTTCTGCTCGGACTTCTGGCATTTCCATCGAGACTGCCGCAGGTGGTGCTTCCGGCACTTTTGATCGCAGTATTTCTGACATTTGTGGCAAGACCGGTGGCAGTTGCACTTGTACTCACACCGTTTAAAGGAAAAATTTCACAACAGCTTCTGGTGTCGTGGGCAGGTTTGAGGGGTGCAGCGTCTATCGTGTTTGCAATTATGGCAGAGATGGCAGTGGAAACAGAAAATGATGTGTTCCATATTGTTTTTATGATCGTGCTGTTTTCTATCCTGCTTCAGGGCTCGTTATTGCCGCTTGTGGCAAAGAAGCTGGATATGATCGATGAAAAAGGCGATGTCATGAAAACGTTTAATGATTATTCCGATGAAGTTCCGGTGCAGTTTATCCAGCTCAGTATTCCAAAGAGCCATCACTGGTGTGGAAAAACATTAAAAGAGCTGACACTTCCGCCGGAGACACTGGTCGTATTATTAAAAAGAAATGGAGAGAATATCATCCCAAATGGGGATACCAGGCTTCTCGAAAACGATGTTCTGGTCTTAAGCGCAACTTCGCCGGATCATGTCGAGGGTGTATCACTTGTTGAGATTTATGTGGATGAAAACAGTAAGTATAAAGGAAAATTGTTATCAGAGATTCCAAAGAAAGAGAATACGTTAGTGATCATGATCCAGAGAGGAGAGCAGGTCATTATCCCGCACGGAAATATCCGGCTGGAAAGTGGCGATATGCTGGTTGTGAGCAAAACGGAAATCTGATTTACAGACGGAGAACGGTCAGAACGTAATAATTACTGATTTTACTCTAAGGAAAATCAAAAAATGTCCGATAAATAACGTGAAAGCGAATTTCAAGGAAGAAAGGAGATGCCTCATATGCGTATAGATGCTTATAATCAGATCGCGCAGGTATACAAGACGACAAGCGCAGCAAAGTTACAGAAGACAGAGAATGCAAGGCATGGACGTGATGAAGTACAGATCTCGTCTTTTGGCAGAGATTATCAGATCGCAAAACAGGCAGTCACTGAAGCAGCAGATATCAGGGAAGATAAAGTCGCAGAACTAAAAGCAAAGGTTAACTCTGGTAATTATTCCGTGGATACTGCAGATTTTGCGGAAAAATTATTGGAAAAGTACAACACATCATTAATGTAAAAGTGAGGATGAATTTTGGCTAGTTTAATGGAAGACCTGATCGACGTTCTGAATAAGGAAGAAGAACAGTATCAGGGATTGATCGAACTCGGAAAGAAAAAGAGGGAAGTGGTGATCCGGGCGGATATTAAGACGCTGGATGAGATTACCGCGACGGAGCAGGAGGTTGCCAGCAATCTGCAGAATCTGGCGAAGAAGAGAACCAGAGTACTCAACGACATGGCAACGGTTCTTGGCAGGAATCCGGGAGATGTTACGATCACAAAGATGATTTCTTATCTGGAGGAACAGCCGGTCGAGCAGAAACAGCTCATGGAAGTAAAGGAGCGGCTTTTACAGACAGGAAAAGAGATGGCAGCCATTAATGAACAGAATGAGATCCTTTTAAATCAGGCATTAGAGATGGTGGAGTTTGACCTTACATTGCTTAAGAGTATGCGACAGGCACCTGAGACCGCCAACTATAATAAGAACGCCTGCAATACAGGTGATCTGCTTGGCAGCAGCGGTTTTGACGCAAAACAGTAACATGTAAGGAGGGAGCACCATGGCTAACGGCTTTGGAAGCTTATATATCGGAGCATCCGGGTTACAGAATTCCCAGAATGCTTTAAATACAACATCAAACAACCTTGCAAACGTAAATACCAAGGGTTATGTACGTCAGCAGGTTTTACAGGTAGACAGAAATTATACAACCTTCAATACAACTGCATCGATCAGCCAGCAGCAGTCCGGCCTTGGCATGAAGATCGGTGATGTGGTGCATGCGAGGGATATTTTTCTGGATAAATCATATCGAAACGCATCAGGACGTCAGGCATTTTATGCAGCCACGTATGAGGCAGTGGATGAAGTGTACACTTTTTATCAGGAGTTACAGGGACAGGCTTTCCAGACAACTCTGGAGGATTTCTGGACAGCTTTTCAGGAATGGGCAAAAGCTCCGGATGACAGTGTGCAGCAGAATCTGGTCATTCAGAAGGCCAATCTGTTTGTCAGCAGATCCAATGCAGTCTATACGGGACTTTCTGACTACCAGAGCACGATCAATACACAGATTTCAGATGATATTGATCGAATCAATGAGCTGGGAAATACCATTTTTAAATTGAATCTGGAAATCCAGAAAGTAGAATCGGGTAATGTTGAGACTGCAATGACATTGCGTGATGAGAGAGATAATGCGCTGGATGAACTCGCTTCTTATGTAGATATCAGTTACAAAGAGAATTCTGATGGAATTGTAAAGGTAAGTGTCGAAGGTGTTGAATTTGTAGACGAGGCAAGATGTTACGAGATGGGGAAGAACCGTGATGAGATCACGGGATTTGTCACACCTTACTGGACACATCTTTCCGATATCGAGAACGGCGATTACGACAATGTATTCAGCTTTACAACACCGATCTCCTCGGATCTTAATAATGATCTTGGAGAATTAAAAGCACTGATCCTGGCACGAGGAGACAGAAAAGCAACTTATAAAGATATTGTGGGACTGACATCAGATGAATATAACAGATCGACAGCAGATTCCATTGCAACAGGAATGTCTGTCATGTTACAGGCACAGGCGCAGTTAGATCAGTTAGTACATGGGATGATCACAGCGATTAATGATACACTTTGTCCGAATACAACACTTGGAGAACTTACCGGAAATACAGCATCCCTTACCGGAACAGATGAGAATGGTAATACCGTTACGATCACATCCGGAATGAAAGTGCTGGATACGAAAAACTGCTCTACCGGAAGTGACAAACAGATCCCGCCACAGGAGCTGTTCACAAGACTTGGTACAGAGCGTTATACCAAAGTTTCTGTGCAGGAGACAGATGCCAATGGCAATACCGTTACCAACGATTATTATGTATACAATGAAGAGAGTGAGACAGATACTTCCAAACAGTATACATTAGCGAGTGTCAGTGTAAATGATAAGCTGGTAGAACAGGAGTCGCTGCTTCCACATCTTTCACAAAATGGGAAAGTGAATTATGATCTCGCCCAGAAAGTAGCAGCTCTCTGGAAGGGTGAGTATCTTACCCTGGATCCGGATGATACGAATAAAGTTACATTTATTGATTACTATAATAATATGGTGGGAGCATTTGGAACGATCGGTTCCGTTTATGAATCCACCGCGAAAAGTCTTTCCGGAACAGTGACAGCTGTAGATAATCAGAGATCACAGGTTATGGGAGTTTCTTCTGATGAAGAATTGACCAAGATGATCAAGTTCCAGAATGCATATAATGCATCCAGCCGATTTATCAATGTGGTGAATGAAATGATCGAATCCATGATCACACAGCTTGGCTCATAAAGACCGGATTTTTTAGCGGAACAAAAACAGTTACTTTCACAGATTACATAGCAGAAAGAGAGAGGTGAGAGGATGCCTTCACAATTTTTTGGATTAACAATTGCATCGTCAGGCTTAAGTGCGTATCAGGCAGCACTTAATACCACCGCCAATAATATATCAAACGAACAGACAAAGGGATACAGCAGACAGGCAGCAAATCTTTCCGCATCGGATGCACTTCGTGTCAATGCAAAATACGGAAGCATGGGTTCCGGCGTTACGGTGAATTCCATTAAACAGATCCGAAGTGAGTACTATGATACAAAATACTGGCAGAATCAGGCAAGCCTTGGTCTGTATGAGACGAAATTAAGTTATCTGGAGCAGATTGAGAACTATTTTATTGATGATGATACAGAAAAAGGTTTTTCGACCATTTTAAATAAAATGTTCAATTCATTGGACACATTAAAAAATAATGCCGGTGATGTGAATGTCAGACAGCAGTTTATCTCAGATGCACAGAGTTTTACCACTTACTTTAACAGTGTGGCAACCGGTCTTGGCGAGATTCAGGACAGTGTGAATGAGGAGATCAAATCAACCGTTGAAAATATCAATGCGATCGGCAAAAAGATCAGTCTTTTGAATAAACAGATCAACGTTATTGAAGTACAGGGCGGTTATGCAAATGAACTGCGTGATCAGCGGGCACTTCTGATCGATGAGTTATCCTCTATTGTTCCAACAGAGGTTTCTGAAGTTCCGGTAACGAATTCCAAACATCCGGACATGCAGACAGGTGCAAATTATTATACGGTAAAAATCAATGGACAGAAGTTTGTTGATACTTACGAGTATAGTGAACTTACCTGTGTGGCAAGAAAAAACACGATCAATCAGTCTGACCGGGAAGGAATGTATGAGATTGTCTGGGCGGATACCGGAAACAGTTTTAAAGCAGGTTCCGACTCCAGCTCCGGTTCGTTGAAAGCGTTGTTCGATATCCGGGATGGTAACAACAGTGAGAACTTCCGAGGCTCCATCAAAGGGGTTACAGCAGGCACAATTACAATCAGCAATCCATCCATTACAAACGTCAATGCCATGACTATGCCGGCAGAGGGTGTTCTCACGATTGATGGAAAGAACTATAACTATACAGACTTTACTTTTACGACGGATGCAGATGGAAATGTCAAGGAATATACATTTACATTGGAGAATCAGTTGAGTTCCGATCAGCAGGCAAAGATAGATGGAAAACAGGCATCTATCGGCGAATCCATCGATGCGATGGGTATTCCTTATTATCTTGCACAGATGAATGAGTTCCTTCGTAATTTTGCGATTTCATTTAATGAGATCATGAATGGCGATAATGCGCAGGATCTGAATGGTAAGCAGACAAATTATTTTTCTTTCTTTACAGGTACACATACCAAGACAGGAGAAGAGTATCATTTCAGCAAAGCGGCTGGTGATTATAATGCGAAAGCAAGTAACAGTTACTATCAGCTTACCTGTGGAAATGTATGTGTTTCCAATATTGCGGTCAAAGATCCGACAACCATTGCAACAACCGAGAAGATTACCAATGGTGCAGATGCATATGATCTGGTAGAGAAAATGTTATTGTTAAAGAGTGATACAGAGATGTATCGTGGTGGTGGTGCAGATGATTTCTTACAGTGTATGATCTCAGATATTTCTGTGGATACACAGAAGGCGACCATTTTCCAAAAAAATTACAGTAATATTTCAAATGCGATCGACAAGCAGAGAATGTCCGTTTCCGGTGTCGACAAGGATGAAGAAGCAATTGATCTTGTAAAATTCCAGAACGCGTATAACCTTTCCTCAAAAATGGTATCTGTTCTGGCAGAGATTTATGATAAGCTGATCAATGAGACAGGTGTATAAAAATTTCGTGATAAGAAGAGAGGAGTCATCCTATGAGAGTAACGAATAACATGATGCTTCGTAATACAACTTCGAACATCAATAACAATAAATACAGTGTGAACAGTCTGAACAATCAGATGTCTTCACAGAAAAAAATCTCAAGACCTTCCGAGGATCCGGTTGTTGCCATCCGCGCACTTCGTCTGAGAAGCAATTTAAGTGAGATCAATCAGTATTATGAGAAGAATATCCCGGATGCAGATGCGTGGCTTGATGTGACAGAAACTGCGTTGGAGAATATGAAAACCATTTTGTCAGATATCCGTACCCAGTGTACGTATGGAGCCAGTGACCAGTTGAAAGCAGAGGATAGAAAAACGATCCTGACACAGTTAGAGTCATTGCGTAAGCAGATTTATTCAGAAGGTAATTCTGATCATGCAGGAAGAACCGTTTTTACCGGGTATCGCACGAACTGTAAATTGACATTTATGGAAGACGAGAGTAATACGGAGTATAATATCCAGCAGAAGTTCAGCTATGAAGATATCGGGGAACATCGTTATTATGATGGACAGGTAGAGCTTAAGACAGCAGAAGAAATGAGTCAGAAAGTCACCACCTCTGATACGAAGCAGTACACTTATGACAGGATCCGGCTGGCGTATGGAGACATCGGATCTCTCAAAGATAAAGACGGTAATGAAATAGCTGCAGGCGCCGCAGGAAAACTCTCTTATCATTACACAGATAACGCAGGCACAGCAAAGACCGGTGATTTAAATGTAACGGTCTATGAGACAGAAGATGACTGGAAGAAAGCAGTGAAAGCCGGAAATATGCCGGAAGATGGAGCAGCTTTCATTAAGTCAACAGGAGAGCTTGTTTTAGGTAATAAGGCAAGCGAGACTTTGAAACAGAATAAGGCATCCATTGAGTTAAATTATGATAAAAAAGGCTTTAATTCTGGTGAAGTAAGACCTGAGTATTATTTTAACTGCACAGATATTACAGATGCTAAAAATAAAATTACATATGAAAAATATGATGCTAAAGGTAATGAGATTTATCAGGATATCGATTATATTATCGCTGTAAACCAGACATTGACAGTCAACACAAACGCATCTGACGTATTCAATGCAGATATTGGACGTGATGTGGACGAGATGATCAATGCGGTAAAAGCTGCTATTGATGCCAATGACAAAGTGGATAAGATTAAAGATATGATGAATCAGGCAGCGTATTCGGGTGTTTCGGCACAGGAGAATCTGCAGACATGGTTAGAGGCAGCACAGAAGGAAGCAGATTATGCAAATGATAATCTGCAGAAATTGTATGACAGCTATATCGGTAATTTTGATGAATATCTTTCGGATGTAAACCTTGCTATTACAACTGTAGGAAGCAAGGGCGATCGTCTGGAACTGACAGAGACGCGTATGTCAAACCAGCAGCTGACCGTAAAAACATTAAAATCAAATAATGAGGATCGTGAACTTTCTGATATCATCATTGATTATACAGCAGCTTACACTGCTTATCAGGCATCTTTACAGGCGGCAGGAATGCTGAATCAGACAACATTGTTAAATTACATTTAAAACACGCTGCGGAAAGTGTGGCAGGAACGTGCTTGTGGGACAGTTTTTCCCATAGGACGTTACGGATAGAATGGTCGGAGACCAGACGTTAAGAAAACGTTAGAAAACCAGGAGGTCAGAAAGATGAAAGCAAAAACAAGAATGTTTGGCGAAATTGATATTCAGGAGGATAAGATCATCACTTTAGAGAGTGGAATGATCGGCTTTCCGGATATGCAGAAGTTTACCTTGATTTTTGATGAGGAGAAAGGCAGTAAATCACATATTATGTGGCTTCAGTCTATGGACGATCCACAGACTGCGTTTCCGGTCATCAATCCGGTGACGATCAAGGAGGACTATAATCCATCTGTCAGTGAGGAATTGTTGAAGCCATTGGGCGATATGAAACAGGAAGACACCTTTGTACTTACAACCGTCAGAGTCCCAAAGGATATTCAGGATATGTCAATCAACCTGAAAGCTCCCATTATTATCAATATGTCCAACAATAGAGGGGCGCAGATTATCGTGGAAGATGATCTTCCGGTACGTTATAAAATTTATGACCTGCTGAAAAGTAGAAAAGAAAAGGCAGGTGAATAGAAATGCTGGCATTGACAAGAAAAAAAGGCGAAGCCTTAGTGATCAATAATAATATTGAGATTACAGTATTAGAGATCCGCGGGGATCAGATCAAAATCGGTATTTCTGCTCCAAAGGATGTACCAATTTACCGAAAAGAAGTATACTTACAGATTCAGCAGGAAAATGAGGCTGCCATCAGTGCAGATGGTCTGGATGCGTTAAATAATCTGTTGGATTAGAAAAGAATGATACCCGAACGGGTGTATAATTTATTGAAAAATATTAAATTGTACCCGTTCGGGATTTTTTTTGCCTGAAAACGTTGAAATTATACCCGAACGGGAGTATTATGATTGATATGAATAAAATTGGAAATTATATAAAAGAAGAAAGAAAAAAAGCTGGATTAACACAGGAAGAATTTGCCATGAGATCAGGATTAGGCTTACGTTTTGTAAGAGAATTAGAACAGGGAAAGGAAACTGTGCGTATGGACAAAGTAAATCAGGCATTGGCAATGTTCGGGAAAGAAGCTGTACCGGGAGAAAAGGAGGAATAACAAGTGGAGTCAGAATATAGAAAAGGATATGTTTATATTCAAAAAATTTTTGCCGGAACAATAGCTGAAACAGAAGAAGGATATGAGTTTTCTTATAATGAGGATTATTTGAAAAGAGAAGATGCAGTATCTGTAAGTTTGACGCTGCCATTACAAAAAGAGGCTTATAAAGCGACAGTTTTATTTCCTTTTTTTGATGGGTTAATTCCAGAAGGATGGCTCCTTAGTGTTGTAAGCCGTAACTGGAAAATCAATCAGAATGACAGATTTGGATTGCTGTTGTCGGTATGCAGGGATTGTATTGGAGATGTCAATATAAGAAATGGGGAAGAGAAATGAAATGTCTATGTTGTGGAAAAACAATAAGGGAGAATGCTTCTAATGCGGAAAAGGAGTGGAGCTGGCATAAAAAATGTGTGAAATCGTTTTTTATGACAGAAGAAATGCCCTTTTTAGATATTACGAAGGAACAATTGGAAAGGCTCGCAAATGAGACTGTCAATGAGGGACTTACAGTACCAGGAGTTCAAAAAAAACTATCCTTGCATTTGTCCAGTGACACGAATGCAAGACTTACAACTGTAGATTATCCAACAGGGTATATTTTAAAGCCACAGGCAGAAGAATTTGATTATATGCCTGAATTTGAAGACCTGGCAATGCGTCTGGCAGAGTTGATGGGAATCCAGACAGTGCCGCATGCACTGATAAAAATAAATGATGAGTACGCTTATATTACAAAGAGAGTAGATCGCGATATTGAAAAAAATGAGATAAAATTATATGCAATGGAAGATTTTTGCCAGCTATCGAATCGCTTAACGCAGGATAAATACAAAGGGTCTTATGAAAACTGCGGAAGAATCATAAAGAAGTATTCTATTACACCAGGGTTAGATTTATCAGAATTATACTTACGGGTTGTGGGATCTTTTATCATTGGAAATTCGGATATGCATTTGAAAAATTTTTCGTTAAGAGAAACTGAACCGGGAAACAGAAGGTTTCAATTATCAAACGCATATGATATGCTTCCTGTAAATGTAATTATGCCGGAAGATAAAGAACAGATGGCACTTACTATTAATGGAAAGAAGAGAAATATTCATAAAAAAGAATTTAAAATATTAGCAGAAGTATGTGATATTCCTGCAAACGCAGCAGAAAAAATGATAGAAAAATTATGTGCATTAGAAAATAAAATGTTGTCACTTGTGGATGAATCCTATTTGCCTCAAGCGCAAAGGGATGAACTGAAAACATTGATCAGAGATCGTGTAGCGATTTTATTATGAGAAAAGAAGAAAGCGGACATTTGAGCGGTATGAACTATTCCAACAATGAAATGATAAAATGATTCCCTATAAGGTCAATATTAAGATACCTTAGAATTAATTAAGAACAAAGCAGAAAAAATATTGTAAATAATCAGGTTATCGGAAAACGATAGAAAAAGGGACGGAATTATGAAAAAGAAATTTATAATACTTACAATAACAGGACTGTTGCTTGCATCATTAGCTGCGTGTGGAGGTTCCAAGACACCGGATGCGTCAAAAAATACGGCAGATCAGGAAGCGCAGAATCAGAATCAGGACAGTCAGGGAACATCTGACACTATTCAGGGTGACATAGAGGAAAATCACGGAAGCGATGATACGGAAGGCAGCAGCGACAGTGCAGAAAATGCAAGCGAAAACCAAAGTGGTGATCTGACATTCGCGGATCTTGCAAAATATTCATTCGAATTTTGCAGTGGTGCAGGTGGATGGTCTACCGATTTTGAAATTGAAAAAGATGGCTCTTTCAAGGGATCTTACCATGATTCTGATATGGGAGACACCGGGGATGACTATGAGAATGGAACGATGTATCTCTGCAGCTTTTCAGGAAAATTTACTGACCTGACCAAAATCAATGATTATACTTACCAGATGAAAATGGAGAATCTTACCTATGATGAGACTCCGGGAAAAGAAGAAATTGCAGATGGAGTGAAGTATATTTATACAGATGTTTATGGTCTGGAAGGAACGGACACCTTTAAAGTGTATCTTCCGGGGGCACCGGTGAGAGATCTGTCAGAAGATGTATATTTCTGGGTACGGTGGGCAAATGACGATAGCGAGGAAGGAACGCAGGATACGTTGACGATTCCAATTATTGTAAATGAAGAAATGGGGTATGGAATTTATTCCTACGAAAGACAGACACCATATGAGGAAGCGCAGAGTACATTAAATACTTATCAAGCATCCTATGATGCAGCGGAGGAGGAACTTAAAAAAGCAACTCTACAGTCCCGAATGGACGACTACGCTATGCAGATGTATGATATCAGCGATTCCTGCTTAAATGAAATCTGGAATCTTGTAAAATACAATACAAGTGAGGAAAAGTTCAATGAGATTCTCACTGAGCAGAGAAAATGGATTGCAGACAAAGAAGCAGCAGGCAACGAAATCCTGGATCAAAACGATGGATCTTCGGCACAGATGGACAGCAGTCTTAAGATGGCAGAGCTTACCATGGAGCGTTGTGAAGAACTGGCAGATTATTTGAAGTAAGATGGAAAAAGAGGACAATTTATGCATATTTCAAGTAGTTTTACTCTGGCGGTGCATCTTTTTATGTGTTCAAGGATTTGGATCGCGAAATTTATACGTCTCTGCTTGGATAAAAGAAATTATCACAATATTGTAATTCCCTACTCCCTATGATATTCTGAGTATGTTTCAAAATAGAAATCAGGGGAGAAAATTATGAAAAATCAAACGACAAAAAGAAGTTCTTTTTCAGGAAAAATCGGTTTTGTGCTGTCAGCAGCCGGAGCATCCGTGGGATTGGGGAATATCTGGCGGTTTCCATATCTGGCAGCCAAATACGGCGGAGGTATTTTCCTGCTTATCTATATCATTCTGGCATTGACCTTTGGCTATACGATGATCATGGCGGAGACATCGTTGGGACGTATGACGAAAAAAAGTCCGGTAGGAGCATTTGCTTCCTTTGGAAAATCACATTTGTCTTGTCTGGGAGGCTGGATCAATGCAATCATTCCGGTTTTGATCGTGCCATATTATTCGGTGATCGGTGGATGGGTTTTAAAATATCTGGTTGAGTATGTCAGAGGACATGCGCAGCCAGTTGCAGAAGATGGTTATTTTTCTGCATTTATCTCAGATGGATTTTCCACGGAAATATGCTTTGTGATCTTTTCTGTGATTACATTGGCGATTATTTATGCGGGTGTGCGCAATGGAATCGAGCGTGTCTCCAAATTCATGATGCCGATACTTGTTGTGTTGTCTGTCATCATTGCAATTTATTCTGTGACAAGACCAGGGGCTTTGGCTGGTGTGAAATATTTTCTTGTGCCAAATATCAGCAACTTTTCATGGATGACCGTTGTGGCAGCCATGGGGCAGATGTTTTATTCGCTGTCGATTGCGATGGGTATTCTCATTACATTTGGTTCTTATATGAAAAAAGAAACTTCCATTGAAGAGTCTACAAAGAATGTTGAAATTTTTGATACAGCAATTGCAATTATGGCTGGACTAATGATTATTCCGGCGGTGTTTGCGTTCTCTGGCGGAGATCCGGACACCTTACAGGCTGGACCGGCATTGATGTTTATTACAATCCCAAAAGTTTTTGCAAGTATGGGATTTGGAACTTTTGCGGGAGTAATGTTCTTCTTGCTTGTACTTTTTGCGGCACTTACCAGTTCAATCGCACTGACGGAAAGTGCGGTATCCACGTTTGAAGATGAACTTGGGTGGAGCCGGAAAAAATCTACGGTGCTCTGTGGCGTGATCATGATCGCACTGGGAAGTCTGTCTTCGCTCGGATACGGACCTCTGGCAAATGTGAAGATCATTGGCATGCAGTTTTTGGATTTTTTTGATTTCCTGACGAACTCTGTCATGATGCCGATTGCGGCAATTGCTACCTGTCTTTTTGTTTCAAGGGTTGTCGGGGTAAAGAGAATCGAAGAAGAAGTGACATACGGTGGCGGCACATTCAAAAGAAGAAAAGTCTTTCTGTTTATGATACAGTATCTGTGTCCGATTTTTGCTGGAATCATTTTATTAAGCTCTGTCGCAAATGCATTTGGATGGATTTCCATGTAAATGCATTTGCGATAGGAAGGAACTTATTTTTTCAACATTCCATAATGCTCTTCCATGTTTCCCCCGAAGATGGCATTTTTATAGCCCAGTTTCTTAAAGGCTTTGACCGCTTTTTCCGGTCTGAAATTATAACTGCCGATGATATAGAGAGAAGTTTCCTTATCCGGGAATCTTCTTAAGATTCGGTCTTCCGTGATTTTATTCAATGGGATATTGACCGCACCGGCAACATGTCCGTGGTTAAATTCATCTTTGGTACGACAGTCGATCAACATGGCGTTCTCAGAAGTGTGAGCCTTGTTGATCGCTTCGTTCACTGTCAGTTTTTTCTTGAAAATACTCATTTTATCTCTCTCTTTCCAAAAAAGTATAATGATACAATTTTACTACTAAAAATATTTTGCGTCAACGAAAAAGCAGATGTATTTTCTTTTTTTGTGTGATAAAATTATTGCATGTATGAGTGGGCATGAAATGTGTTTGATATAGAAGGGATAGCACAGATGATCAATATTGCAATCGTTGAAGATGAAGCTATGTACGCAAAGCAGCTGCAGGAGTTTTTGCAGCAGTATCAGAAAGAGAATGGAGAAGTATTCAATATTACCGTTTATTCAGACGGTGACCAGATCGTACATAAGTACAAGTCACAATTTGATATTATTCTGATGGATGTGGAAATGAAGTTCATGGATGGTATGTCTGCCGCGGAGGAAATCCGGAAAGCAGACACGGAGGTTGTCATCATTTTCATTACAAATATGGCGCAGTATGCGATCCGCGGCTATGCAGTGGATGCGCTTGACTATGTGCTGAAACCAGTGTCATACTTCGCATTTTCGCAGAGGTTAAACCGCGCGATCAGCCGTATGAAGAAACGTGAACAGAAAGTCATCACTGTGAATATCAAGGGCGGCGCTGTTCGGATTAATATTGCTAATATTTATTATATTGAAAGTCAGGGGCATAATCTGGTTTTACACACGATCCTGGGGGATTATGAATCGGCGGGAACGATGAAGGAAGTCGAGGAAAAATTGCAGGGGCTTAATTTCTGCCGTGGAAATAAAGGGTATCTGATCAATCTGCAGCATGTGGACGGTATTCAGGACGGGTGTGCGGTTGTGAAAGGAGAGCCACTGTTATTGAGCCGCTCGCGCAAGAAAGAATTTATGGAAGCACTGACGAATTACTGGGGAGAGGTTGTAAAATGATGGGACATTTAATGCCGGATATTCCGCGGATTTATACGGCAGCTGCGGAGTGGATGGCGTGTATGCTTTTTATTGTATCGCTGAAAAAAAGATTTGAATGGTGGAAGAGTGGGCTTATCATGGCAGGAATGCTTGTGCTGCAGTCTGTTTTTCTGGTGGCAACCGGAAATGTGCCGATCTATTTCTGGATTCCGTGTATGATCGCCGCAGTATCTCTGATGGTCGGGTTCATTTATTTCTGCTGTGACGTGAATTTTCAGGATGCCGGATATTTTGGCATGATCGCATTTGTTGTAGCGGAATTTATGGCATCTTTGGAATGGCAGATTGTATGTACTGTCTGGACAAATGAGCTGCCGGGCAAGGCGACAAAGAGTATCATGCTTGCGGCGGTTTATGGTGCAGTATTCTTTTTATTGTGGAAATTATTGCAGCAGCATCTTCCAAAAGATGGAAAGCTGAACATCAGCTTTAAAGAATATTTTTCCGCAGCAGTGATCGTCATCGCAGTGTTTGCGGTCAGCAATCTGAGTTTTGTTTCCAATGCGGACACGTTTGCAAATGGATATGCGCTTGAAATCGGTCAGATCCGCACGATCGTTGATCTCGGTGGAATTGCAGTTTTGTATGCGCATCTGATCCAGTGTGGCGAACTCCGTGTGCGCAGGGAGTTAGAAGCAGTGCAGAATGTTTTACAGAATCAGTATGTGCAGTACAAGCAGTCACGTGAGAGTATCGATCTCATCAATTATAAATATCACGACTTAAAACATCAGATCGCTGTGCTCCGGAGCGAGACTGACCCGGAAAAAAGAAATGAGTTTTTAAATCACATGGAAGATGAGATCAGGCAGTACGAAGCACAGAACAAGACCGGAAATAAAGTGCTTGATACAGTGCTGACAAGCAAGAGTTTATACTGCGCAAAGCATGGGATCACGTTTACCTGCGTGGCAGATGGAACGCTGCTTGATTTTATGGATATCATGGATATCTGCAGTATTTTCGGAAATGCGCTCGACAACGCGATCGAGTGTGAACTCAAGATTGCAGACAAGGAAAAGCGGCTGATCCATGTGACTGTGTCCCAGCAGAAGAATTTTTTGATCTTGCGTTTTGAAAATTACTACGAAGGTAGTTTGAAAGTGAAAGAAGGACGTTTCCTGACAACCAAGAAGGAAAAAGAGTTTCACGGTTACGGAATCAAGAGTATCCGCTATACGGTAAATAAATACGACGGCGCAGTCAGTATTGACACAAAAGAAAACTGGTTTGATCTGAAGATTTTGATCCCGATGAAAAAAACTGCATCTGACGAAGTGCAGAACGGATAACTGTGTCAAATAGAATACGGACGGTTAAACATTCGCATTTTTTGATTTATAACGCTATGGTTTGTGCATTGTGCATGAAAACATAGCGTTATTTTTGTCTGAAACTCACAACGTGTAATACCGTTTATGCAAAAATAATGCAGATTATGCAATTTTTCCATAAGAAAAGTACTTTATGATAGATTATAACTACAAAGTCCGGAACGGACAAAATAAATCTTGGGAGGATAAATCCTCTCCTCGTCAGAGGACTCGGATTTTCCTTCAGAAAACAAGGGAGGATTTAGAAATGATCGAGTTTATTATTTCAATTCTGGTTCCTATTTTAGGAGGCCTCGGTGTCAGTGAAGCAGACGTTACAACATATGTAACAAACTGCAGCGGATACATTTATGCAATCCTTATTTCTATTTTAGTATTGATTGTATTATTAGTAGCTACACACTTTATTGCACCAAAAGGAAAAAGACATTTAGTTCGCTGGGGAGCTTCCTTAGCATGGGTACTCGCACTTGTGACCATGGTAAACATGGTTTGCTACGGACCGCTTTACACAAACCTTTCCGTTGTATTAAACGGTGGCGGAACAGTATCCGATGAAGCAAAAGCAGCAAGTAATGAAGTAATCAAAAAAGTCGGCGAAGAAGGTATGGTTCTTGTAAAGAATAATGGATTATTACCTCTTAGCAGTGATGTGGATTCCATGAACGTATTTGGATGGGCATCTACAAACCCTATCTATGGTGGTACAGGTTCAGGTTCTGCAGATACATCTTCTGTAGTAAGTATTTTACAGTCTTTATCAGATGCAGGATATAAGACAAATAAGTCCCTGACAAAAATGTACACAGATTACCGTGCAGACAGACCGGCTGCAACAATTTTAGGCGGAGACGGATCCTTTGATATCACATTGCCGGAACCTACAGCAGATTATTATACAGATGATGTCATGAGCGAAGCAGAAAGCTTTTCTGATGTAGCAATGGTAGTAATCAGCCGTGGCGGTGGTGAAGGATATGATCTTCCTACAGACATGAACTCTGTTATCCATGGCACTTACAATGTGGCAGATAAAGTTTCTGTAAATCCTGCAAACTATGCATATACAAATATTTCCTACACTAACAACGGTGATTATGATGATTTTGATGCAGGAGAATCTTATCTTGAACTCTCTAATACAGAGGAAGCAATGCTTGATAAGGTTTGCTCAGAATTCAGTAAAGTAATCGTTGTGATCAACACAAACAACCCAATGGAACTTGACTGGGTAGACAATTATGATTCTATCGGAGCTGTAATCCTTGCACCTGGTACAGGTCAGACAGGTATGGCTGCACTCGGTGAGATCATCAACGGATCTGTGAATCCATCCGGAAAAACAGTTGATACTTATGTAAAAGATTTAACACAGACTCCATACTATAATAACATTGGAGCATTTGCATACAACAATGTAGATGATTTAAAAGAAGCAATCGCAGCTTCTGATACAGCATACGAAGGAACAGTTTCCTTTGTTGATTATGTAGAAGGTATCTATGTAGGATACAAATATTATGAGACAGCATCTGATGATGGTGTGATCAATTATGAGGATGTTGTAAAATATCCATTTGGTTACGGATTATCTTATACAACATTTGAACAGAAAATGAATGATTTCTCTGATAATGGAGACAATGTAACATTCAATGTAACAGTTACAAATACAGGCGATGTTGCAGGTAAGGATGTTGTAGAAGTATACTTCACACCACCTTATACAAACGGAGGAATCGAGAAAGCTTCCGTAAACTTAATTGATTATGCAAAAACAGGTGAGATCGCACCGGGTGAATCTGAAACAGTTGAGTTTACGATCAACAAAGAAGATATGGCATCTTATGATGCAAACGAGATCAAAGTAGCAGGCGGCGGATATATTCTTGAAGCCGGCGAATACACAGTATCTGTCAGATCTGATTCCCATACAGTATTAGATCAGGCAACCTTCACTGTAGATTCAGATATCAACTACAGCGAGAGTGCACGCACAACAGATAATGTTGTTGCAACAAATCAGTTAAATGATTACACAGCAGGAAATGTTACCTATCTTTCCAGAGCAGACGGATTTGCAAACTATGCAGAAGCTACCGCAGCACCGGCTGAAGAAGCTTATGTAATGGATGATGCAACAAGAAAAGAAGTAGAAGCAAACTCTACAGCATACTATGACTCTACAGCATATGACAATGCAGAAGATACAATGCCAACATTAGGATCTGATAATGGTCTTACATTAGCAGATTTAACAGGCAAGGCTTATGATGATCCGATGTGGGATCAGTTATTAGATCAGATGAGCTTTGAAGATATGTCATTACTTGTAAACCTTGGTGGATGGCAGACAGCTCAGATCGATTCTGTAGGAAAAGTTGCAACAAGTGACTGTGACGGACCTGCCGGAGTTAACAACTTCATTACAGGAACTTATGGAACACCATATCCGACAGAAGTATTAATGGCACAGACATGGAATACAGATTTATTATATGACCTTGGACTTGCAATGGGACAGGAGTATGCAGATGTAAATAACTATGGTGTATACGGTCCGGCAATGAACACACATCGTTCTGCATTTGCAGGAAGAAACTTCGAGTACTATTCGGAAGATGGTGTACTTGCAGGTAAACTTGCAGCCGCCCAGGTAAATGCGATGGCAACAAAAGGCACATACAATTACATCAAGCATTTTGCATTAAACGACCAGGAGACAAACAGATGTGCATTCTTACTTACATATTCTAATGAGCAGGCAATCCGTGAGATTTACTTAAAACCATTCGAATTATGTATCAAGAATTTTGACGGAACACAGATTGCTGTAATGTCTTCCTTCAACTGGATCGGAACTGTTCCGGCATGTGCAAATGAAGACACATTAACAACAATCCTTCGTAATGAGTGGGGATTCCAGGGAATGGTCATCACAGATTATGATGGTTCTTACGGATACATGATCACAGATCACTGCGTTCGTACAGGAAATGACCTGATGCTCGGATTTAGTTCTCAGGCATCTAACCAGCTGACAAATACAGAAAGTGCAACTCTTAATAACGCACTTCGCACATCATGCAAGAATATTATGTATACAATCGCAAACAGCGGTTATTATACAAATACTACTGATGATAGCGGAATGTCAAATATGACAAAACTCTTCGTGACAATTGATGTTGTAACAGTATTATTAGTAGTACTCTGCATGGCACTTGTGATCGTTCGCTATCGCAAAAAACATGCAAAAACAGCAGCAGAAGTTACACCGGAAGAGAAGAAAGAAGAATAGATTATTCCGCACCTCTGTGTGCAAGGATAACAGAACTTAAAATATGACAGGAAAGTCCCTGCGTGTTCGATAAGGAGCATGTGGGGGCTTTTTTTATGGAATGGAAAACTTCGTCCTTTGTATGAGTACAAATAAAAGATTTTAAGATGTGAAAAGAATAGTGTGTGGATGAATGGGGATTTCGTAGAAAATACGAGATGATGAACGGGGATTTACGCTACAATTTATAAAAATAATATATATGCGGAGTTTGTATTCTATTTTTTGATGGAGCGGAGAGGTCTTTATGGCTGAAATATTTTTTTAAAGAAAACTATATGATGAAATTCTTGAATGGAAAAAGAACTGGAGTGATAGATACGCACTGCTTATTATGGAGATTGGGGAAACAATGGATGATGACCGCTGATAAACCGATAATGGTATTACCAGTAGAATTTATCCTATTAAAATCGATTATAATTAGTAAAAATATTTGGTAAAAAAATCGGAATTTTATTTGTTTTTTTATCAAATGTGTTATAATGGTCGATACAAAGAATTATTATTAGAGAACCTAGTGAATATATGAAATAGGGGGACAAAGAGATTATGGCGACCATTAAAGACATAGCACTGAAAGCAGGAGTTTCAATTGCTACAGTTTCGAGAGTATTGAATCATGACGAATCCTTAAATGCTCAAGAAGAAACTAAACAAAGGATTTTTGAGATTGCAGAAGAGTTAGAATATGAAGTGCGTACACAAAAAAAACGTAAAAGAAAACTAAAAGTAGGAGTTTTTTATTCATATTCTCCAGAGGAAGAGCTTCAGGATCCATATTATTTGTGCATACGTCTTGCAATTGAAAAAAAGCTGGAAAAAGAGGGATATATAAAGCAAAATGTAAATCTTGATGACAAGCCGGAAACACTAAATGGTCTGGATGGTATAATTTGTACGGGAACTTTTACAAATAGGATGATTGATCAGATCAATGCATGGGAGTGTCCGATTGTATTTATTGATGCAGATCCGAATCCAAAGAAATATGATTCCATTGTAGTGGATTTTAATCAGGCTGTAGAAGAGATAATCGCATATTTGGTAGAGTGTGGACATACAAAGATAGGCATGATTGGATGTCGGGCAGAATATAAAGATGGTAATGAAATAGTTGATGCCAGAATGCAGTGCTTTCAAAATTCTCTTATGAAACGAGGCTTATATAAATCGGAATACACTAAGTTTGGCGATTATTATGCAAAGTATGGATATGAATTATTAAAGGAGTTGCATAAAGAAGGAAATATGCCTACTGCATTGTTTGTAGCAAATGATTCAATGGCGGCTGGAAGTTATCGCGCAGCATATGAGCTTGGGCTTTCTATTCCAGATGATATCAGTATAGTGGGTTTTAATGATATACCAACTGCAAAATACATGGTTCCTCCACTTACAACAGAGAGATTATATATGGAGTTTATGGGTGAGTATGCAGTAAAACTACTAGAAGAAAGAATTGTGTTTGGAAGAGAAATTTGTGTCAGAGTAACTATTCCTACAAAGTTATATGTGCGAGACAGCGTTAAAAATTTGAAATAGTTAATAAAGGCTATGTACTGTTTGTGTACAGGCCTTTTTTTCTATAGCGGTAATATGCAGGTAAAAATAAAAGGGTTTTATCTGGAGAAGACTAAAATAAAATAGAAAATTGTAAGATATGCATAAAAAAAGTATATAAAAAATATATAAAATGTAGAAAAAATATTTTACTAAATAAAATAGTTTACATTTTACTGGTAAAATAGTAAAATAATTTTACCGGATGAATATAAAATGTTTGGGAGGAGAAAAACAATGAAGAGAAAGATTGCATTAGTATGTATGGCAGCATTAACAGGTACAATGTTAATTACTGCATGTGGAAGCAATGAAACAGGAAAAAATGTAACAGCAAGTGACGGGAAAGCAAAAGTTCGTTTTGCAACATGGGACGTGGCAGATGATCTTGATGCTCAGCAAAAACTTGTAGACAAATTTAATGAAGAACATGATGACATTGAAGTAACACTCGAAGCTTATGGAAGTGATTATGACACTAAAATTAGTGCAGGTATGGGATCAGGAGATACACCTGATGTAATGTATATGTGGAATTATCCAGCATATGCAGATGGACTTGAGCCGCTTGACGAATATATTGAAAGTGAAGGTAATGATTTTAAGGAAAACATCTACAGCACTTTATGGAATTACAATTCATTAGACGGTACAACATATGGAATGCCAGTAGGATTTACAACACACGCATTATATTTTAACAAAGACCTTTTTGAAGAGGCTGGTGTAGAAGAGCCTACAGATGATTGGACATGGGAAGATTTAAAGAGCGCAGCTAAGAAGATTGAAGAAAAAACTGGGCAGAAAGGTTTTGCTTTCCAGATGAAGCCAGATCCATATGACTTTGAAATGTATCTTTGGAGCAACGGAACATCTTATTGTGATACAGAAGGAATGATGGCCGGAAACATTGATTCTGATAACTCTCAGGAAGTATTCCAGATGTTCCAAGATATGGAAAAAGACGGATATGCAATTGCCACAGAGAAAAATGGAACTGACGAATTCCGTGCAGGGACAGTAGCAATGTATGTTTACGGTTCATGGGCAATTAACACTCTCGATAACGACGGCATGAATTACGGTATTGTAAAGATTCCTACGTTTGATGGACAGACATCAGTAAGTATTTTAAGTTCTTCAGGACTTTCAATTTCAAAAGACAGTAAAAATAAAGATGCAGCATGGGAATTTGTAAAATACTGGACTGGTGAAGAATGCAACAAGGCAAGAATAGGAATGGAGCTTCCAGTTCTTAACAGCGTTGTAGAATCAGAGGGGATTATGAATGAAGATAAGTTTGCTCCATTCTACAAAATGTTGGAACAGAGTGATGGACATACTCCAGCAAGCTTCATTATTGAGGACTGGTCAGAGATTTCGGAAAATCTTAGCCTTTCATTTGAGCAGTTATTTAATCCAAGTGCATACATGGATGTAAAAGAAGTTCTTAAAGAAGCAGCAGAAGCACAATAAACAAAGTAATTGGGAGAAAATATATGAAACAGAAAAAATTTCTGAAATCGGCAACACCGTATATATTTATATTGCCTTGGATAATAGGATTTCTCGTGTTTACAATCGGTCCATTAATTTTATCTTTGATTATGAGTTTCTTTGATTGGCCACTTACCTCAACTCCACAGTTCAGAGGATTTGGAAATTACATTGAAATGTTTACTAACGATAAACAGTTTTGGAAGTCACTGGTAATCAGTTTGAAGTATGCAGCTATTTTTGTACCACTTAACATGATTATCGCACTGTTTCTCGCAATGTTAATTACACAGCCAGTAAAAGGAGTGAAGGTGTTCCGTACTATTTTCTACATTCCTGCTGTAATTTCTGGAGTGGCAGTTTCAATTATCTGGGGATGGATTCTTAATGGAGATTATGGTGTTTTAAATTATCTTTTATCTCTTATTGGAATAGAAGGTCCAAAATGGCTGGTTGATCCAGCCTGGGCACTCCTTGCTGTGATTATAGCAAGTGCCTTTGGTGTGGGAACTATGATGTTGGTTTTCTATACAGATATCAAGAATATACCAATTGATGTATATGAAGCAGCATCTATTGACGGAGCAGGACCTGCAAGAAAATTCTTCAGTATTACGCTTCCGATAATTACACCAACAATCTTATTCAATTTGATTACATCAATCATTAGCTCGTTCCAGCAGGTAACACTGGTTATGCTGCTTACGGGTGGTGGTCCACTTAAGTCAACATACTTCTATGGACTGTATACATATAATAATGCATTTAAACATCATAAGCTTGGATATGCCAGTGCAAATGCCTGGGTAATGTTTATCATCATTATGATACTTACTGCATTAGTATTTAAATCTTCATCTACATGGGTGTTCTATGAAACAGAAGCCAGAAATAGTGGGGCAAAGAAGACTAAAAAGAAAAAAGGGGGTAGAAAGTAATGAAGATGTCTAAAAGATCAAAAATAGTGATTTACGCATTACTCGGACTTGTGGCACTTTACTTTCTTGCACCATTTATCTACATGTTGTTTTCTGCATTTAAAACAGAAAGTGAAGCGATTGCGTATCCACCAAAATTATTTCCTACAGAATGGCATTTTGAGAATTTTATAAATGCATGGAAGTCTCAGCCATTTGGAACTTATCTATGGAACTCAATACTTGTTACTGTTTTTACAACATTAGGACAAGTGCTTTCTTGTTCACTTGTTGCATATGGTTTTGCGAGATTTGAATTCAAAGGAAAGAATCTTCTTTTTATGATTTTGTTATCTACAATGATGATTCCATGGGATGTTACCATGATTCCACAGTATATGGAATTTAACCTGTTTGGATGGATTAATACATTGAAACCATTGATTGTACCAGCATGGTTTGGTTCTGCTTATTATGTATTTTTAATGAGACAGTTCCTGATGGGGATTCCAAGAGATTTCGAAGAGGCGGCAAGAATTGATGGTGCAAATCAGTTCCAGATTTATTGGAAAATCTTTATGCCAATTATGAAACCATCACTTATTCTTGTTGGAGTACTTAATATGTTGACTGTATGGAATGACTATCTTGGTCCATTGATTTTCTTACAAGACAGAAGCAAATATACACTTGCATTAGGACTTGCTTCTTTCAAGGGTGTTCACAGTACACAGATCATTCCTATGCTCTGTATAACAATAATTATGATTATTCCACCAATTATTATTTTTATAATTGCACAGAAATATATTGTTGAAGGAACTAGTGGTTCTATTAAATAAGACAGACTTGTAAAACGGTCAGACAGACTGAACTGTCTGACCGTAATTATATTAATGATTTTACATTATAAAATGAGAGGATAGATTAATGGCAAGAAAAACAGTAAAAAGATGGGAGAACTATCAGATTACCGGAATCGGGAGAAGAGAGGCACGAACTGCTTTTTACAAGGATTCTCAAAGTAGAATTTCTCTTAATGGAGAATGGAAATTTAAATATATAGATGCACCTGAACTTTCACCAGAAGGATTTGAGAAACCAGGAGTAGGTAATGAGTGGGATAATATCGATGTTCCATCTGTCTGGCAGTTAAGAGGTTATGACAAGATGCATTATACAGATGTATTATATCCATTTCCGATAAATCCGCCTTACGTACCAGATGAAAACCCTACAGGAATCTATAAGAAAATTGTGAATCTGGATGACCAGTGGGTACAAAAAGATACCATTTTGAAGTTTCATGGCGTGGACAGTGCTTTTGATGTTTGGGTAAATGGTAATTATGTAGGCTTTAGTAAAGTCAGTAGACTTCCATCTGAATTTGACATTACAGAATTTGTTAAAAGCGGCGAAAATGATGTTACAGTACGTGTATATAAATGGTCAGACGGAACATATCTGGAAGATCAGGATATGTGGTGGTTATCAGGAATATACAGAGATGTGGAACTGATTAATGAGGAAAAGAACGCTGTTTTAGATGTACAGATTGACGGTTCTTTAGATGATAGTTATACAAATGGTCTGTTCACATCAAAAATCAAAATGAAGCAGGCTGGAACTAATATTAAGTGGAAATTGTCATACAAAGGAGAAGCTGTTTTTGAAGGAGAAGCTTCTTTTAAAGATAAAGAAATATATATTTCAGCAGATATTCCAAGTGTACATACATGGACAGCAGAAACTCCTGAGTTATATGATTTTACAATATCAACTGATACACAGGAAGTTACAGTTAGATGCGGATTCCGAAGAATTGAAATTAAAGATAAAAACTTCTGTGTAAATGGACAGGTGATTCTTCTAAATGGTGTAAATCATCACGACTACAACCCAAAAGAAGGAAGAACTGTAACAAGAGAGCAGATGGAGGACGATATTCGTCTGATGAAACAGTACAACATAAATGCTGTACGTTGCTCTCATTATCCAGCAAATGAATATTTTTATGATCTATGTGATGAATATGGTCTTTATGTTATTAACGAAGCAGATCTTGAATGTCATGGATTTGAATGGGTAGAAAACTATACATGGATCACAGATGATGAATCTTGGAAAAACGTATATGTTGACCGCAGTGTTCGTATGGTTAAAAGAGATAGAAATCATCCATCTATAATTATGTGGTCTATGGGAAATGAGTCAGCGTTTGGCTGTAATTTCCGAAGTGCAGCACAGGCAATACGTGAATTGGATGATACACGCCTTATTCATTATGAAGGAGATTTTGAAGCAGAGGTTACAGATGTATATTCCACTATGTATACAAGGCTAAAAGGCCTGAAAGAAATTGCAGAATATGAGGTAAAAGGAGATAAGCCTCATGTGATGTGTGAATATGGACATGCGATGGGAAATGGACCTGGAGGATTAAAAGCATATCAGGATATGTATCGTAAGTATAAACGACTTCAGGGTGGATTTCTCTGGGAATGGTATGATCATGGAATTCATACAGTTGAAGGTGATAATGAATATTACAAATATGGCGGAAATTATGGAGATTTTCCAACAAACGGTAATTTCTGTATAGATGGAATTTTGATGCCAGATAGAACACCTTCACCGGGAATGGAGGAATATAAGCAGATTATAGCTCCAATAGAGATTACTCCAATAGCGGGGAATATTAAGAAAATTAAAATTGAAAACTATTATGATTTTCTGAATTTAAGCACAGTAATCATCAATTGGGAAATTAAAGCAGAAAATGAGTCTGTACAGAAGGGGATTATAGATGACTTATCAGTATCTCCTCATGACAGTTGCGTACTTGAACTGCCAATTACTCCATTTGAAATGCTGATAAATACAGATTATTATTTAAATGTTTTGGTATGTCAGAAAGAAGACAGAAAATATGCATCGTCTGGACATGAAATTAAGAAACTACAAATTCCACTGAATATAAGAAGAGATGAATTTGTTGTTAGGGAAAAAGATGATAAGCTGATGATAAATGAGGTGCAAGGCGTACTTAGTATTACAAATAAAAATGTCACTGCAAAATTCAGTACAGTATATGGAAAACTAATATCTTTTGGTAAAGGTGAAACAGAATATATTACTGATGGCCCTAGAATGAATGTATATCGTGCAACAATTGATAATGACATGTACAAAAAAGATGATTGGATGAATAAGTACTTTATTCAAAAGCCTGTAGAAGAAACAGAATATGTTGATTTTGAAGAGGCAGAGGATAAGGTAATTGTTAAGATTGGAACATTTTTTAGCTGCTATAATCAGTCATGGGGCTTCGAATGTGTTTATGTATACGAAATATATTCTTGTGGGCAGATGAAAGTGGAAATTCAGGGAAGAGCGGTTCAAAGAGGTAAACTCGAACCACCATTTTTACCACGAATCGGTATCGTTATGAAAGGAAATCAAAACCTTCAGAACACCATGTGGTATGGTATGGGACCTGGAGAAAGTTATATCGATAGTAATGCGGCATCTGTTATGGGGATATATGAAAGTACAATTGATGAAATGATGACCAATTACGTATTCCCACAGGAAAACGGACACCGAGAAAATGTAAAATGGTTCAGCATAGGAGATGGAGAAAATGGTTTATTATGCAGAATGGAGAACAAACTTGGATTAAATCTTGCAAATTATACAGATGAAAGTCTAGAAAAAGCACAGCATCCATTCGAAATTGAGAAATCTAATGATGTTATTATTCATTTGGATTACCGTCATTCTGGACTAGGAAGTAATAGCTGTGGAGAAGAACAGTTAGAGGAAAATAAAGTAAAATTACAGGATTTCTCAATGGCATTTACCTTTTCTATTGTGAAAAATGGCACAGAAATAAATGAAGCAAGAAAACAGTATATCTAATTAATTTTATAGTAGGAGAATCATATATGACTAGAGAGCTTTTTTCAGAAAATCTGAGAAGTAGAATACATGATGATGAATGGCTTATCTGCCAGGATAAATATGATCCGAAAGAAAATCTAAAATATGAGAGTCTGTTTGCACTTTCTAATGGCTACCTTGGAATAAGAGGCAGCCATGAGGAAGGTACAAAGATTACTCTTCCATATCTTTATATTAACGGAGTGTTTGATAAATCTGAAACATTTATGAGGGAGCTTTCGACACTTCCTAACTGGTTAGGTATCAGACTTTATATTGAAAAAGAACTTATTGGAATTGAGGATTGTGAAATAATAGAGTTTTCACGAGTCCTTGATATGAGAGGAGCTTTTGTCGGAAAAAGAATACTCTTAAAGGATTCTAAGGGTAGGGAAACTCTTGTTGAAGGACTTCGTTTTGTTAGCAGAAATAACGTTCACCGTATGGGTGTTAAACTATATATGACACCATTGAATTATAGTGGTATTGTTGAAGTTGAGAGTATCATTGATGGAAGTATTATTAATTTCTATGATGCACCACGTTTTAAGGTAAAACATACATATATGACAGCCAATGAGAAGTTAGCTGAGGACGGCGGATATGTTGAAGTTGCTACAAGGGAGAAGCATTTACATGTAGGATGTGGATGTCGTATAGAAGCATATTGCGATGGAAAACAAATTCTCGGAAATCGCATGACAAGTGTTTTTGGTGAACAGAATATTGAATTTGGTGATATTCACGTTGAAGAAGGAAAAGAAGTACAAATTGTTAAGTATGTTTCTATGTATTCAGAAAGGGAATGTCCTACATATGAACTTCATAGCACTATAAAAAAAGAAATCGAAGGATTTGTTCATACTGGTTTTGAGAATGAGCTTAAATTACATGAAGAAGTATACCATAACATGTGGGAAAATGCTGATATCAAAATAACTGGAGATGACGATCTTAACAGAGCTGTTCGTTTTAATATTTTTCATCTTATGAGCACTGGAAATGAGCATGATGATCATGTAAATGTAGGTGCAAAGCTTCTGACTGGCGAAGAATATGGTGGCCATGCTTTTTGGGACACAGAGTTATTTATGCTTCCATTTTTTGCATGGGTATTCCCAAAAACAGCACAAAATCTTGAAAACTATAGATATTATTTGTTAGACGCAGCACGTGAAAATGCCCACAAGAATGGATTTAATGGTGCTCAGTATCCATGGGAATCAGCAGATGATGGTAGCGAGCAGTGTCCAGATTGGACAATAGAACCAGATGGTAGCTGTTATAGATGTTATGTTGCCGTGTATGAACATCATGTAACAGCGGCCGTTGCATACGGAATATACGATTATGTTAAGATTACAGGCGATATAGATTTCCTATACACTAAAGGAGCCGAAATACTGACAGAAACTGCAAGATTTTGGGCGAGCAGATGTGAATATAATAATGAACAGGATCGTTATGAAATTAATCAGGTAACAGGACCAGATGAATGGCATGAGCCAGTTAATAATAATTTATATACAAATTATCTTGCTAGATGGAATTTAAAATATGTTCTTTCGCTGTTAGAGGTCATGAAAAAAGAAGAGACTTCTTCATATAATGAACTTGTTGAAAAAACAGGACTTACAGAGATGGAAACTGCTAAATGGAAAGAAGTTCAGGAAAAAATTTATCTTCCACGCAAAGAAGGAACGAAACTTCTTGAACAGTTCGAAGGATATTTTGAATTAGATAATGTAACAATTGAAAAATACGATGAAAATGACTGGCCGATTCGTCCAGAAGCGCTTAAGACAAAGAAAGCAAAGGAAACGCAGATTAATAAACAGGCAGATGTTGTTATGCTTCTTCATCTTATGGGAAATGAATTTGATGATGAAACTATAAAAGAGAACTATGCTTACTATGAAAAGAGAACACTTCATGGTTCTTCATTAAGTCCAAGTATATATTCAGTGATGGGACTTAAGGTAGGGGACGATTCAAAAGCATACCGTTATCTCCGTCGTGCAGCGTTTATTGATTTGTTAAATATGCAGGGAAATACAAGAGAAGGAATTCATGCAGCAAATACAGGCGGAGTATGGCAAACAATTGTATTTGGCTTTGCGGGTGTATCACAGCGCGAAGATGGCAAGTTAAGGGTTTGTCCTAATATGCCTGAGGAATGGCAGAATTTAACATTCCGTTTACATTATAAGGGCGCTTGGCTTGAGATTACAGCAGATAAAAACAATAATGCTGAAGTAAAACGACTTTGTGGAGAACCTGTAGAGGTTGAAGTAAACGGAAAAATTGAAATGATATAAAACAGAATGGAGGATATGTGATGAAAAAAGGGCTGGCAATCGGAGGACTTATACTGGTTACGGTCATATGGGGAGGCGGATTTGTAGCAAGTGACATGGCTTTGGAAAGTATGAAACCTTTTCAAATTATGATGGTAAGATTTTTACTCGCATCAGTATTAATGGGCTTAGTTAGTCTGGGACAACGAAATCGAAAAGAAGAAGTCGTTAATCGTACTGGTGCAATTAAAGCAGGCATTTTAATGGGAGTAGCATTATTTATAGGTTTTTCATTGCAGATTATAGCACTGCAATATACAACTCCATCAAAAAATGCTTTTTTAACTGCTCTTAATGTAGTAATTGTGCCATTTATAGCATTTGTTATTCTAAAAAAGAAGATAGGTGCGAAGGGAATTATCGGAGCTATATTGTCAGTAATTGGAGTTGCACTTCTTTCGCTAAACGGCAATCTTACGCTTGGTTTAGGAGATGCACTCACGTTGATTTGTGCAATAGGGTTTGCATTTCAGATTTTCTTTACGAGTGAATTTGTAAAGAAATATCCTGCTTCTGTATTAAATATGGTTCAGATGATCACAGCGTTTATTTTATCAGCTGTCAGCATGGTTGTTTTTGGAGAAACTGATTTTCAGGTAACAACACAAGGGTGGTTAAGCGTGCTATATCTGGGAGTAATAAGTACGACTTTGTGTTATTTATTACAGACTGCATGCCAGAAATATGTTGATGAGACAAAAGCGGCAATTGTACTTTCCATGGAATCAGTATTTGGAACGATATTCTCAATCATTATTCTTCACGAAATAATTACACCTCGAATGGTAATCGGATGTGTAATTATACTGGCAGCTGTAATCATATCCAACTTGTCTGATAAAAAAGGAGAAATAAGTAATGAAGAAATACAATGCAGTAATATTTGATTTAGACGGAGTAATATGTCATACTGACAAATATCATTATGAAGCGTGGAAAAAAGTTGCGGATGAAATAGGTATTTATTTCGATCAAGAGATTAATAATCGACTCAGAGGCGTAAGCCGTATGGAAAGTTTTGAAATAATTCTTGAGCGTTACAATGGTGAATTAAACGAATCAGAGAAAGAATTCTGGATTACAAAGAAAAACGATATTTATAAAGAACTTTTGAAAAATATGAACACTTCCGACTTATCCGAGGAAGTAAAAGCTACTTTGGATGGATTACGTGCAGCTAATCATAAGCTTGCAATTGGATCATCCAGCAAAAACGCAAGATTTATACTAGGTCAGTTAGGACTTGGAGAATACTTTGATGCAATTTCTGATGGAAATAATATATCAAAATCAAAGCCAGATCCAGAAGTATTTATTAAAGCTGCAGAATATATAAATGAAGAACCATCTAACTGCCTGGTTGTCGAAGATGCAAAAGCTGGACTAAAGGCTGCTATAGCTGGTGGAATGGATTGTGCAGCAATTGGTGATGCTGTTGCATGTGGCTTGGGGACATATAATTTGACGACTTTTTCTGATCTTATAACAATAACATCAAATCAGAAGGAAGATGATGACAATGAACAATAATTTTTTAAACAATCTTCTAAACAGCATTTCAGTATCAGGATATGAAGAGCAGGTACAGGACATTGTTGAAGAAGAAATGAAAGACTATGTAGATGAAGTACGTCGCGATGAAATGCAAAATGTAACCTGTGTAATAAATCCAAACAGCGATATTAGAATTATGTTATCAGCGCATGCAGATGAAATTGGTCTTATGATTTCAAACATCAGAGAAGATGGAAGACTGCAAGTAATTGATAGAGGCGGAATTGTTCCTTCAACATATCCTGGACACGCTATTTCAATTAAGACTTCAAAAGGAATAGTTTATGGTGTTGTTGAAGCGTATAGGGAACTATTTAAAGAAAAAGATTTGGGAACAAAGCAGTTTCGGATTGATATTGGGGCTAAAGACCGTGAAGATGCATTAAGTTATGTAAGTATTGGAGATCCAATTGTACTGGATACAACTATACGAAAACTGGCAAATGATAAATTTACTGCACGTGCACTCGACGACCGACTTGGCGTTTATATTATTATGGAAGCTATAAAAAGAGCTAAAAAACAAGGTTGTACGGTTGGTGTTTACGCAGCTTCTACTACAGGAGAAGAGACAACTAAGACAGGAGCATATTGGACAAGTACACGTATAAATCCATCTATGGCAATTGTAGTAGATGTTACTTATACTAGTGATTGTAGCGGAATGGATCCTGCTGAAATGGGGACAGTTCTACTTGGTGGTGGCCCTGTTCTGTGTAATAGTCCAATAGTTGTAAAAGCGTTGAATACTAAAATGGAGGAGTGTGCAAAAACAGCTGGAATCCAAATTCAGAGAGAAGCTGCAAGCAGACTTAGTTATACAGATGGGGATAAAATACATTTTTCTAATCAGGGAGTACCTACGGTGCTCGTGTCAATCCCACTGCGTTATATGCACATGCCCGCAGAAGTTGCAGATGAAAAAGATGTGGAAGGTTGTATAGAATTAATTTCTCAATTTCTAATAAAATACAAATAATTTTATTACTGAAAGAGAAAAGGCTACCTTAAATAGAGGTGTCACTTTATTTGTAAAGTAAGCGTCAAATCTGACGCTTATGCACATCGGAAGGATGAGTTCTTATCGGAAGAAACAGTAAATGATATCACATAGACACAGGAACTGTGATATACTGTGCCTATGTAAAATAAATGCGTTTTATAAATTCCATTCAAGTTTGTCTGACTAACAATAATTTAATAATGAAATAATACAAGCACTTTCAGCATGAAATTATTTACATGGATTCGACAGCTGTTGCCAGCTATACGAAGCGAGGTGGCGATAAATTTATTGGAAGAAGGCTGTTAGATTGTCATAATCCAGCATCCAGGGATATAATACAGCAGGATCATCTTATTGGTACAACATACAACTATGACATGGATTCAAAAAAACAGGAAGGTAAGATAGATAGAAAATGTTATTAGAAGAATTTGACGCAAATAAAACTGCAATCATCAACCCGGATATGTGTGTGGAGAAGATTGAAAATTTTCCGGAAGTTACGATTTCCTGTTTTTCAGAAGAACTTTTCAATGAGGTACTGGAATTTTTTCGTGCAAAAGAAATAGCGAGTGTTCATTCTGCAAGTGGCTTGAATCCTATTTATGAAGTTACATATAAAGGAAAAAGATTTGCAATGTTCAAATCAATGGTCGGGGAACCTTTATGCGTGGGACAGTACGAAGAAATAATTGCAATGGGAAGTAAAAGACTGATTTTGCTTGGAAATTGTGGGGTATTAGATAAACGGATTGAAGATTGTGGAATTATTATTCCGATTAAGGCTGTCAGGGATGAGGGAACGAGTTACCACTATGCGAAACCATGTGACACAATTGATGTGAATCATAATTACAGGGATGAGTTTAAGAAAGTTCTGAAAGAGTTTGGATATCCTTATGTGGAAGGAATCACATGGACAACAGACGCCTGCTATAGAGAAACAAGGGATAAGGTGAATAAGAGAAAAGAAATGGGTGCGGTCTGTGTCGAGATGGAGTGTGCTGGAATGCAGGCACTCTGTGATTTCAGGGGAACAGAATTTTTCCAGTTCTTTTATGCAGGAGATAACCTTGACCATTCATCCTGGGAGCCAAGAAGTTTATCAGGCAGTGCAAGATTGGATGATAAGAGTAAAATCATGCTACTGGCCTTTGAACTTGGTCTTAAAATATTAGAAAAATTGTAGAAGGAATGATGGATATACAGTTAGCTACAGAGCTTAAAGGAAAACTTTGTCCTTTGCATGAATACAAATAAAAAATCTTAAGGTATGAAAAGAATAGTGTGTAGACGAATCGCATATGCTAATTAGGATTATGCGGATCTGCGAATTAAATGTAAGATAATGAGTGGGGATTTGCGTATCAAATGCGAGATGATGAACGGGGATTTGCGTAGGATACGCATTTACACGAACGGGGATTTGCGATATAATTTAGATTTTTTCTTTCTCCAATTACAACAGTTGACCGGAGTCAGACTGTATGAAAAGGAATCCGTGATTATATTTGATGAGGTTCAACTATTGCCGAAGGCAAGACAGGCAATCAAGTATCTTGTGGCAGATGGAAGATATAAATACATTGAAACAGGGTCACTTTTATCGATAAAGAAGAATACGAAGGATATATTGATTCCGAGTGAAGAACATAAGATATCCATGTATCCGATGGATTTTGAAGAATTTTTGTGGGCAGTTGGTGATGAAATCACGGCGGATACCATTAAGCTGCTTTTAAAAAGCAAAAAATCTGCCGGAAATGCAATGCACAGGAATCTGATGCGTATGTTCCGGTTGTATATGCTGATTGGCGGAATGCCACAGGCTGTAGAAGCATATTTAGAACACAATAATCTACAGGTAGTGGATGAGGTAAAAAGGGAAATCGTTGATTTGTATAAGGAAGATTTTACAAAGATAGATGGAACCGGGCTTGCAGGTGATATATATGATGCAATCCCGGCAAGTCTCAGTGGAAATGCATCGAGATATGTTTTGTCAAATGCGAGGGAGGGAACACGTCTGGAACAGGTTCGTGAATTAATACCGGATATTCTTAGTTCGTATACTGTAAATATTGCATATCATGCAAATAATCCGGGAGTAGGAATGTCGTTAGAAAAAGATGCCGGACGGTATAAGTTATTTACCTCCGATGTCGGGCTGTTTATAACACTTGCTTTTAAGGATAAAAAATATACAGAGAATATCATTTATAATAAGCTGCTATCGGATAAATTAGAAGCGAACCTCGGATATATATATGAAAATGTCGTGGCACAAATGTTAGTTGCCAGGGGAAACAACCTGTTTTATTACACGATGGAAAGCGATACATCGAATCATCTGTATGAGATAGACTTTTTGTTGTCAAAAGGGGATAAAATTAATCCGATTGAAGTGAAGTCTGGAAATTACAGAGGGCATAAGTCGTTAGATATGTTTTGCGATAAGTATAGCAGTCGTATCAGAGACCAATATGTGGTTCATACGAAGGATTATAAATTGGAGAATGGCATCCATTATCTGCCGGTATATATGATCCCATTTTTGTAAAATCCTTACCATTTATGCTAAAAAAAGCACAGATTATGCAATTTTTCTCCATAAAGGAATTCTTATGTTAGGATTAAGACAAGTAAAGCGGAACATAAATGCAGAAAGTTATTCCGAAACTGCAAAGTAGAGTTTCGCAGTCCAGAGAGAAAGGGATTAATATTATGGAGAAAATCAAAGGCTTATGGCTTGGATTTGCAGAAAAGCATCCGGGCGCATCAAAATGGATTCGTGAAGGTGGTTTATTTGTTATTGTAAGTAACCTTATCACAGTACTGAAATATTTTATGTTACTGTTTTTACCACTTGCATTTGCAGGGCTTCCAAAAGTTGATTTCGGATTCCCGGGAATCGATATTACTTTATTTGGAGAGACTTTCAAATGGAACATTATCGGCTATGACGCTGCACATGGAGGACTGCCTTACTTCTGTGCATACATGATTGCAATGGTAGTTGGTGAGTGTATCAACTTCCCAATCCAGAGAAGCTTCGTATTTCGCAGTAAAGGTAACATCTGGTATCAGGGAATGTGGTATCTGATCGCATTCTGTATCGTAACCTGTATCGTAAACTCTATCAACTGTATCTGGGTTGCTGTTGCAGGAATGTTCGTACCGGACTGGCTGTATAACATCGGAACGACCGTATTAAACGGTGGTGTATCTATGGTGGTATTCTTCTTTGTTAATAAAATCATCTTCCCGGAAGGGGAAGCAAAAAAAGCGGAAGCTTAAGATTTATGGAGCTGCTGTACTGAGAAATTGGTACGTAGCTCTTTTTATGTAGATTTTATTTTTGATTGTGGGTGTTGTTTTTGCTGTGTCAGCAGCAAAATTAATAAAAATTTTATTTGTTTCATAGTCTTTTTTATGATATTGTAAATTTACAATTCATTGAGATATGTGTGGCGTATCTTCTATATGGATTCAAAAATTCTTTAAAGTTTTCAATATGAATGGTTTCCCTCCTAATCGTACATTGGCAATTGAATAGGAACTTTACATTATGCTATAATATCACCAGCGAAAGGCGGTGATGGAAAGTGAATGAGGAATATATGCCAACAGATGTACAATTCAAGTATGAATTAAGAAAACACTTAACAGAACTGGAAAGAAAGCTTGAACTGCTTCGGAACGAAGAGTATGAAAAGCTTGAAAAAGAGTATTTGAAGGAAATACAGGATATTCAGACAAGTTTGGAAGATTAACAGAAAACAATATAAAAAAGAAGGTGTAAAGTCGTGATAGAAAAAGGGCTTTGCACCTTTTTCAATTGAATAGGAACTTTACATTATGTTATAATATCACCAACGAAAGGCGGTGATAGCATGGAGGATAATGGAATGACAAGAGAAGAACTTATCAGTTTGACAATTGACAAATATACGGATCTGCAGCGCATTAAAAAATCCAATGGCGGTGTGGAGAACAAAGAACTTGATTATCAGATTAAGGTCACACTTGCAAAGTTATCTTCACTTGGTATATCCGTCGAAGATATTACATTGTAGATTGTGAAAAATTTATCAGGGTGTGGAGCCAAAACTATGGCTTCGCACTCTTCTCATCTGGGAGAAGGTTATGTTAAAAATAGCAATCGTAGAGGATGAACGTGAGTGTCAGGAAGCACTCATCGAGCATCTGAGAAAATATGAAAAAGAGAAAAACGAAGCATTTATCGTAAGAATTTTTAATGACGGCATAGATATTCTGGATGACTATTCTGCGGACTATGACCTGATTTTTCTGGATATCCATATGAAATATCAGGATGGAATGACAACCGCAAAGAGAATCCGCGAAGTGGATGCGGACGCACAGATCGTGTTCATCACGGCGCTGGCGCAGTATGCAATAGAGGGCTACAAGGTAAATGCGCTGGATTTTATTTTAAAACCGGTTGTTTATGAGCAGCTTGCGATGACCATGGACAAAGTGCTGGCAGTAACGTCAAAGTACCACAAGGAAAAACAGCTTCTGGTTGCAGAAGGGGAACGAAAATGCAAGATATCTACCGAGGATATTTTATATATTGAGGTTGTGGGACATGATATGTTCTTCCACACAAAAGATAAGGTGTATTCAAAACACGGAATCCCTTTAAAAACAATGGCAGATGAACTGGCGGAATATTATTTTGTCAAAAGCGGGCAGTCACAGCTTGTGAATCTGCGGCATGTGGATGAGGTGAAGAAAGATACTGTTTATGTGGGCGGAACGCAGATATTTTTAAGCCGGAGCAGGAAAAAAGAGTTCTTAGAGGCATTTGCCGATTACGTCGGAATGGAGATTTGAGATGGAAGTGACAAGTTTTAATTTCCTATACATGTTAGAAATGCTGCTTCCGGCGATCGGACTTTGTATACCATTGAAAAAAAGAAAACATGGCATGGGAAAAGCGATGGCAATCATAATTGTGGGTACCTGTCTGCTTGGTGTCTTACCCATTTTTTACATAAAATACTACGGGACGGAAATGCAGCAGGGGATTTTGTGGGTGGAATCCGTCATTCTTATGTTTGTGTGGTTTGTTTTGATATGGGCGATACTGATTTTTTCAATCTATTTCTGTACGGAAAGCAGTATCTATGAGGCGATGTACATTTTTGCCTTAAGTTATGGTGTGGAACATATTTTTTACTGTATTCGGGTTCTCGTGGAACATTTTACAAGTGGAATCATAGGAAACAAACATCCGCTTGTATACATTCCGTGTCTTGCAGGCTCTTTTCTTCTGGCGTATTTCTGGTTTGCAAAAGGAACCGTGTATGAGGGAAAATACCCGATCGGGGCGATTTCCGCGACTACAACATCCGTTGTTTTAATGGGAATTGTGTGGGGACTTAGCATTGTGATGGACTATCTGGGGTATGCGCATATACATAGCATTTATGCAATCCTGTGTTGTCTGTTTATTCTGACGAATCAGCGGGAACAGATGAAAAGGGAGACAGAGCGCATCGAATTTTCACAGAAAGAACAGCTCTGGGAAAAGACAAAGCTGCGTTACGAGATGTCCAAGGAGAGTATCGCAGTTGTAAACCAGCATTATCATGACATGAAACATCAGCTCATGATTTTATCGACGATGAGTGATGAGGATAAGCGCAAGGCAAAGTTACAGGATATGGAGAGTAAAATTGCTGCTTATGATGCGGTGGTCCGAACCGGAAATGAATATCTGGATACCGTTTTAACCGAGAAAAAACTGACCTGTCAGAGTAATCAGATTTCCATGAGCTGTATTGCAGATGGGAGTCAGCTTGCGTTTATGGATGAGCTTGACCTATATACTTTATTCGGCAATGCCCTTGATAATGCGATCGAGGCAAACCGGAAAATTTCAAACGTACATGAACGCTGGATATCTGTGCAGATACAGAACAAAAAAGGAATCCTTCTGGTGGAGATTGTGAATCCTTATGAGGGAAGTCTGGTCTATGACAGTAACCATATGCCGGTTACGTCCAAGCAGGATACAGGAAGTCACGGATTTGGAACAAAAAGCATGAAGAACATTGTCGAGCATTACGGCGGTCAGATGGTCATAAAGACTGAACAGAACAAATATCTGCTCCGCATGATTTTCCAAAATCCGCATGGACGATAAAAACATATGGGAACCCGTACAATATCGGATTTTACAAAAAACAACGGAATATGTCTCTCAAAATGCAGGTTACGTCCAAACCTGCATTTTTCTTTTCTTTCGTGTTATTTTTATGGTAAATAGAAGCAGCAAAACCTTTCATAGTCTTGAGTTTTGTTGCCGGAAGTGAATTTTTTAAGAGGAGGAAACTATGAGTAAAGCCAGAAAAATAATAGGAACAACAATACGTTCTGTGCTGATCATTTTATTTGCAGTGATCATCGCAGTCGTAAACACCATCCTTCCGAATTATGCGAGAATGATGGACAGTATGATCGGGGGGATCAACACACAGATTGATAATTCCGACGTAGATACAACAGGTCTTGATCTTACGTATAACAAAGCAGATTATACGACGGACAGTATCAAAGAAGCAGAGGCAGCGCTTCATCAGCAGATCGCAGATGAGGGGACAGTGCTTTTGAGTAATGAGGGAATCCTGCCAATGGCACAGGATACGGAGTTCAGCTTTTTCAGTGTAAATTCAGCAACTGTTTCCGCCAGTGATTCTATGCTGGGAGGAAGAAATCTGACACAGATTTTCGAGGACGCAGGAGCAAAAATCAATACAACTTTAATGGATTTTTATTCAGAGCAGTCGAAAGAATACGGACTCAGCTCCGGTTCGATCAGTTTTGGTGACGCAGAAGATTTTGCAATCCATGAAGTTCCGTTATCCGTATTACAGGAGAACACAGAGGTCATGGATTCGGTAAAGAATACCGTGCCGGTTTATTTCTTAAAGAGAGTGGCAGGCGAAGGCCGTGACATGCCGCGTTCCATGTACAATCATGCGGAGAGTGAGGAAGATAAGGCAAAAAGTTATCTGGAGCCTGATTCCACAGAGCTGGAAATTATTTCTTATTTAAATGACAACTTTGATAATGTGATTCTTGTAACCAATTCCAACGCTGCATTAGAGCTTGGTTGGGTAAAAGATTACGAGAATGTCAAAGCAGTGCTTTCCTGCACCGCAATCGAGTCCATTCCATACATTCTGACCGGACAGGTAAACCCATCCGGAAGAACGGTAGATACGTTTGCAGCAGATGCATCCAAATCTCCGGCTGCACAGAATTTTGGCGATTATCAGTATGTGGATGAGAACGGAGAACTGACAAAATATAACTATGTGACTTACGAAGAGGGAATTTATGTAGGTTACAAATATTATGAGACACGTTATGAGGATGCCGTTTTAAATCAGGGAAATGCAGGAGATTATGATTACACAGAGGAAGTGGTCTATCCATTTGGTTATGGTCTTTCCTACACAACCTTTGACTGGGCGAATATGCAGACAACATGGTCTGGTGACGAGTGCACCGTGACTGTTGATGTGGAAAACACCGGAGATATGGCAGGAAAAGATGTCGTAGAAATCTACGCACAGTCCCCATATACCGAGTACGACAAAGCAAACGGAGTAGAGAAAGCTTCCGTACAGCTTGTAGCCTACGGCAAGACAAGCGAACTTGCACCGGGCGAGAAAGAGACGGTAACCTGTACATTCTCCAAAGAGCAGTTAAAAGCTTATGATGAAAACGGAGCAGAGACATATATTTTTGACGCAGGTGATTATTACATCACAGCAGCTGCTAACGCACATGCAGCAATTAACAATATTCTTGCGGCGAAATCTGAGAAGCCAGCTCAAAAAGCAGAATTTGTATCTGTATACACACCAGATAACACAGACACCGATGTGACAACCTACGCAACAGATTCTTACTCGGGTGTGACAATCACAAACCAGTTACAGGATTGCAAGGCAGACGTAACTTATCTGACAAGATCAGATTGGGAGGGAACTTTCCCGACACATGACGGAGAGGCAGGAACTCAGATCAGTACCTGGGGAAATGAGATCAATGGTGAAGATGGAGTTTCCTATACATATGTGAAAACAGCGTCCGATGATCTGATCGCAGAGCTTGACAGCTTTTCAAGCGGTACAGATGTTGCTCCGGAGACACTTGCAGACACACAGATTGTCTATGGTGCAGATAATGGATTAACATTGATTAACATGAGGGGACTTGATTTTGATGATCCGCTCTGGGATGACCTTTTAGATGAACTGACTGCAGATGAGATTTATAATACGATCGGCGTGTCCGGTTATGGTATTGAATACATTGATTCTGTAGAAAAACCTTTTAATATTGATGCGGACACCGCAGCAGGATTGATTTATGGTGGTACAGGAGCAATGTTCCCAAACGCAATGACGCTTGCACAGACATGGAACTTAGACCTTGCCAGTGAATATGGAACAATGATCGGAAACGAAGGATTGCTCGGAGGAGCTGATGGCTGGTATGCACCATCCATGAATATCCACAGAACACCATATTCCGGTCGTAACGGAGAGTACTATTCCGAAGATGCATTCCTCTCAGGAGCCGTTGCCTCCAGAGAAGTTTACGGAGCTGCTTCCAAAGGTATGTATACTTACATCAAGCATTTTGCATTCAACGATCAGGAAAACCATCGTGGTGACCGTGACGGACAATTCAGTGTTGCCACCTGGTTTAATGAACAGTCTGCAAGAGAGATTTATCTTGTACCATTTGAGATGTGCATGAAAGTCGGCGACGTTACCTTAAATTATGTCGAGAAACAGGAAGATGGAAGCTATGCGAACGCATCAAAATCAATCCGTGCTTCACAGGGTGTTATGACTTCCTTCAACAGAGCCGGTGCAACCTGGGCAGGCGGTGACTATGGACTGATCACAGGAATCCTTCGCAACGAGTGGGCATTTGATGGAATCGTTATGACAGACAATGCCAATACCGGTGTATTTATGGATGGCTACCAGATGACAGAGGCGGGGGCAGATGTGAAACTGACAAGCCTTCCGGCATCTGCAAGATACAATTTTGACAAAAGTGATCCTGCAACTTACTACTATGCAAGACAGGCAATGCACCGTGTACTTTACACGATCGCAAACAGCAAGAGCATGAATGGCGCAATGCCGGGTTCCCAGATCAAAGACGGAATGAGAATTTCAGACAAAATCAAACTGGCAATTGATATTATCTTTGGTCTGCTGATCGTTCTGGAAGTTTACAGGATTTTCCGGTTGTTCAGACCGACAAAGAAAAAACTTGCAAAGCTTCAGGCAAAAGCTGAGAAAAAAGCACAGAAAAAACAGATGTAAAAGTGACAGGACTTCTTTACATCAATGTAAAATTTATGTAAAATAGTAAATACAAAAAGAGCAGAACTGCGATTATATTTGAAGTAGTTTTGCTCTTTATTTTTACTGGAAAATATGAGGCGATGGGAGACAGTGTATTTTTCGGGGAATAGCAAAGGAGAGAAAAATATGAGAAAAAACTGGGCAGCATTGGCACTCACAGGCATGTTATGCCTGACAACTTTTGCAGGAATACAGACTGTTTCCGCTGAGACAGCAGATTCCGCAAAACAGGTGGATATTGTATTCACACATGATACACATTCCCACCTCAACACATTTACGACTATTGTAGATGAAGCGGAAAAAGAAGTGGGAGGATTTGCGAGAATCAACACCTTGATCCAGGAGCAGAAAGCGAAAAATCCTGACACACTGGTGATAGATGGCGGTGATTTTTCCATGGGAACCCTGATCCAGACTGTTTTTGAGACGCAGGCGGCAGAAATCCGCATGTTAGGCTATATGGGATGCGATGTGACCACACTCGGAAACCACGAATTCGATTACCGCTCCAAAGGACTTGCAAATATGTTGAACAGTGCGGCGGAGTCCGGGGATGATCTTCCGGCAATGGTTGTCTGCAATGTGGACTGGGAATCCATGGAGGCAGCAGGCTTAAGTGAGGGACAACAGCTGATCAGAGACGCATTTGATGAGTACGGGGTCAGTGACTATGTTGTATTGGAAAAAGGGGATACAGACATAGCTGTCGTAGGCGTTTTTGGTAAAGATGCACTTGCCTGTGCGCCGACCTGTGAACTTTTATTCAAAGATCCAATCGAGGCGGTAAAAGAAACGGTCGAAGAGATCAGGGAGAACGAGGATGTTGATATGATCGTCTGCGTTTCCCACAGCGGAACCTGGGAGGATGAGAGTAAATCAGAGGATGAAAATCTGGCAAAGGCAGTGCCGGAGCTCGATCTGATCTTAAGCGGTCACACACATACAACACTGGAAGAGCCAATTGTCCATGGAGATACCTATGTGGTATCCTGCGGTGAATATGGTAAGAATCTCGGCGAACTTTCCATGACACAGAAAGCAGATGGACGCTGGGAGATGACTTCTTACGAAATTGTACCGGTCACAACAGACATTGATCAGGATGCAGAGACACAGAACGCCATTGATCAGTTTATGGATACTGTGGACACCGACTATCTGGCACAGTTTGGCTATACCAAGGATCAGGTGTTAGCGGAAAATGACGTGGATTTCTCCACACAGAAAGATCTGGAAAATATCCATGAAGAACACAATCTTGGTGATATCATGTCAGATGCCTATGTGTATGCGGTGGAAAATGCAGCAGATTTTGATGGTGTCCCGGTGGATGTGGCAGTTGTTCCAAGTGGCACTGTCCGTGACACCTATGCAAAAGGCGATATTACCGTGGAGCAGGTATTTAATTCGTTTTCCCTCGGAATCGGGGCAGACGGAGTGCCTGGATATCCGCTCATCAGTGTGTATCTGACGGGAAAAGAGTTAAAGACAGCAGCAGAGATCGATGCATCCGTTTCTGATTTTATGACAACAGCAAGACTTTATAGCAGCGGACTTAATTTTACATACAATCCAAATCGCATGATCTTAAACAAAGTCACAGATGTATATTTAGATGATGGAAATGGCGGCAGGATCGAACTTGAGGACGACAAGCTTTACCGCGTGGTCGCAGACCTTTACAGCGGACAGATGTTAAGTGCGGTTACAGATATGTCCTACGGTCTGTTGTCACTGGTTCCAAAATACGCCGACGGAACACCGATCGAAGACTTTGAGGATGTCATCATCACAGAGAACGGAAAAGAGTTAAAAGCGTGGGATGCGATTGCAAGATACATGGAGTCATTCGAGGATACAGACGGCGATGGGATCGCCAATGTGCCGGAATATTACAGCACAGATCATGACAGAAAAGTGGTGGATGACAGCCGGAATATCATTGATCTTGTAAAAAATCCAAATAAATTTACAGCAATCATTGTTGGTGTGATTGCAGTGTTGATTTTACTTGTCATTTTCATTATATTATTAATTAAGAAAATCGTGAAAAAAGTAAAATCCCGCAAGATGAAAAAGTAAAAAATTTTTTCCGGTATCGGTGGATCATTCAGACATACGTTGGAAAGAAAGTTTACATAAGTCGGGATTGGCAGGGAGATTCAAAATGAGCGCACAGGACAACATGGAAAAGGTTCTCAGGGAATTACATGTCCTTTTATCAAAAAGCAATCCATATGAGAGAGATTCTAACTATCTGGTCGTAAATAAGAAAGAGATGCTGGATATTTTAAAACAGCTCGCAGTCTGCATGTCGGAAGTTATGGATGAGTACGAACTGACACAGCAGGGAAGGGAGCAGGCACAGCGGGAAAACCGGAAGATCGGGGAAGAAATCATCAATGACGCCAGAGCAAAAGCAGAGGACGTTTATGCCGCGTCGGTTATGTATACGGACGAAGCGCTCCGGCGGATACTTGATATTATGGATGAGGCGAATGAGTCTGTGAAAGCGGTCTATGACAGCATGGGCGAAAAGCTTGCGAATGAAAGAAAACTGGTTTCCGGTGACAAGCTGGAATTAAAGAGTCTGTTGCAGGATCTTAAGGATACGGACAAATACATGGGTATTATTGAGGAGCGGAATAAGAAGATCGCGAAGGAGAAGAAATGGAAAGAAGAGGGAACAGAACCTTCTCCGTATGCAGCAGTGAAGCCGGAGATTAAGATCAACCGCGATTATTTTGAACAGCAGGGAATCTCCTTGGAAGAACCGGAGGAGGAACAGCCGGAAGAAAAAACAGAGAAAGCTGCCCCTGAGATTAGCGTGAATCTGGATTCTGAGTACTTTAAGTGGAAGGAGCAGGAAGGAAAAGAAGGGGATCCAGAGGATGAAAAACAGCCGGAGAAAAAAGGATTCTTTGGAAAATTTATGAAATAAAATTAATTGTGTACAACCTATTGACAAAGATGCCAATAGGTTGTATTTTATTATACGTAAAGATTGAACACAATTAAATTGTAAGCAATATAAAAGGAGAGAAAAACAATGAGTAAATTTTATGATTTTGAAGCGGAAGATGTAATCTGACACCAATGCTTGAAAGTATGCTGACAAGAACACGGCCGGACTATATGGAGAGCGCAGATATCAAATGGAACTTTACAAAGTTTTTAATTGACCGGGAAGGCAACGTGGTAGAACGGTTTGAGCCGACAGCGGATATGGATGTGGTAGAGGAAAAAATCAGAGAAATTCTATAATGTTGTAAAAACAACGGAAATTCTGCTCCCAATTGCGTATAGTAAAGATACAAAAAAAGGAAACTATATATGAAAATAAATCGCACAGTATCATTGCCAAAAGGAGCGTAGGAAGTATGAATAGAGAAGAGCAGAAGCAAACCATTAAAGATTACCTGAAACGCCTCGGAGCAGGCGAGGAATTGGAGAGTGTCCGCGTTGATTTTGTGAAAAAATTTCAGTCGGTAGACGCGGCAGAGATCATGAATGCAGAGCAGGAACTTATCAAAGAGGGAACACCGATCAGTGAAGTGCAGAGATTGTGTGATGTTCATTCTGCGTTGTTTCATGGAAAAACAAGAGAAGAGCAGATCGCAAATGCCCCAAAAGCAACGGTAGATTCTATCCGGGAACAGAGATTTGCAAAGACGGCGGAGCTTGTGAAGATTCCGGGGCATCCGCTTCACACATTTACGTTGGAGAACGAAGCACTTGCCAAAACGATTAAAAAATGCAGGGAAGCCCTAAAGAATGGGCATGTAGAGCACAAGCTTATAGAAGAAGTCCGTCAGCTTGCGATCCATTATGCCAAAAAGGGAGATCTTCTTTATCCGCATTTAAAGGTAAAGTATGAGATCAGCGGTCCGTCGGATGTTATGTGGACGGTGGATGATGAGATACGGGATGAATTTGCTGCGCTGGCGAAAAAAGCGGATTCACAGGACGATGAGTGGAAAAAACGTTTCGAGGCGGCACTCACAAGAGCGGACGAGATGATCTATAAGGAAGCCAATATTCTTTTTCCTAATTGCGCATTTAACTTTACGGATGAGGAATGGTTTGGAATCTACCGGGACTCAAAAGACTACGCAGAGTGTTTTGGTGTAGAAAACGGAGTCTGGGAGGACGCAGAGAAGGCACAGGACGTAAAGATGTCGTCTATCAGTCAGGATGAGATTATCATGGCAGGCGGTCACATGACTGTGGAGCAGTTGACAGCAATGCTGAATACCATCCCACTGGAGATTTCGTTTGTGGACACAGACAATATCAACCGCTTTTTTAACGAAGGTCCAAAAGTGTTCAAAAGACCGGGAATGGCGATCGACAGAGAGGTATTCTCCTGCCACCCGCCGAAGATTGAACAGCAGGTACGCCGTATTATTGAAGAGTTCAGAGCGGGAACGCTTGATAAAGTACCTGTCTGGATGGATAAAAACGGTAGAACCATGTTAGTCACTTATATGGCAGTCCGTGATAAAAGCGGAAAATATCTTGGAACCATGGAACTGGTACAGGATATGGAATTTGCAAAAGAATATTTTCAGAAATAATTAATAAGTAGAAATCTCCTTATGGGAAGCAGCACGATACTCGCGTGGTCTGCTTCCCATAATTGTTTTAAACTGCTTTGAAAAATAAGCTTGGGTTGGAAAAACCAAAATGGGAATCATTGTTTTGATGCCTCCGGCTATGGTACAATATTGGAATCATAGATGGAGGCATTTTATATGAAAGTGGTAGTGGCAATTGATTCTTTTAAAGGGAGTATGACAAGTATGCAGGCGGGAAACGCCTGTAAAGAGGGGATTCTTGCGGCGGCGCGTGCGCATTGTGACGGTGGGGCAGCAGCCGTTAGGGACAGGAAACCTGCAGCAGATAATATGGATGTTGTCGTAAAACCGCTCGCGGATGGAGGCGAGGGTACGGTGGAAGCTTTGGTAGAAGGGATGAACGGAACCTATGAGTATGTGACCGTGACAGACCCGATGGGAAGCCACGTAAAAGCAAGATATGGTATTCTGCCGGATCAAACAGCTGTGATGGAGATGGCGGAGGCATCCGGCATTACACTTGTAAAAGAACCGTTAAATCCATGGAAAGCAGCATCCACAGGAGTCGGAGAAATGATTCTGGATGCAGTTCAAAAAGGATGCCGCAAATTTATCATTGGAATTGGCGGCAGTGCGACGACAGAGGGCGGCATCGGAATGTTATCGGCACTGGGCTATGATTTCATGGATGAAAACGGAGACATATTGCCACCGGTTTTTGCCTCGCTGGAAAAAGTGGTGCAGATAGAAAATAATCGTGTGCCGGAAGTGCTAAAAGACTGCCATTTTCAGATCGCATGTGATGTGACAAATCCGCTTTGTGGAGCGCAGGGGTGTGTTTACGTTTTCGGAGCGCAAAAAGGCGTGAAGGAAGAAGAAAAAGAGAGCATGGACAGGGCGATGCAGTCCTATGCGGCATGTCTGGAAAAATTTACCGGCAAAAAGCTGAGTGAAATTCCAGGCACAGGCGCAGCCGGGGGGCTTGGGTTTGCGTTTCTGTGGGGACTTCCAAACGTGGAACTGAAACCGGGAATCGACATTGTTCTTGAGGCAGTCGGGCTGGCAAGTGAATTGCAGGATGCAGATATCGTGGTGACAGGGGAAGGCTGTCTTGATTTTCAGACGGCAATGGGAAAAGTTCCGGTCGGTGTAGCAAAGATAGCAAAAAACTACAATTGTAAAGTGATTGCTTTTGCCGGAAGTGTGACAGAGGAAGCAAAAAAATGTAACGAAAAGGGAATCGATGCATTTTTCTCCATCCTGCCGGGTGTGTGTTCACTGGATGAAGCTATGGACACGGAAATTGCGCAGAAAAATATGCGGAATGCGGCGGAGCAGGTGTTCCGGTTGATTTTGGCACTGCTGAAAGAAAAATGTTACGAATAATGTTACAAAATCACAAGAAAATCACGGAAAAATGTTACAAGAACCGGAAAAACTGATTTATGAGATTAATCTGAGCAATCGTTACTGTTCACTCGTGCCTCGTTCCAGTAACGATTCGCAGACTCATTTTAAGTTTTTGCTTCGCAAAAGGAGTCTGCTCACTCCTGAATCACTTTCTTACGCAGCAAAACAGCAAGTGTTTTACTGCTACGTGAACAGTAACGAGCAATCTGTAATAAGTGATAGGAAATGAAAAAACGATAGAATTTCTTGCAAAAGCGTTCTATAATAATCCCAGATAAAAAATCAGGAGGTCCCAATCATGAACGATACATTAAAAGTTTTAGAGACAAGAAGAAGCTGCCGCAATTTCAAACCGGATATGATTCCAGAGGAAACACTTGAGCAGATTGTAAGAGCCGGAACCTACGCACCAACGGGAATGGGAAAACAGTCCCCGATCATCCTTGCAGTGACGAATAAGGAATTGCGTGACCAGCTTTCGGAAGAAAACCGTAAAATCATGGGAACACCGGAAAGAATGGATCCGTTCTATGGAGCACCGGTCATTCTTGTGGTACTTGCCAATAAGGCAGTTCCAACACAGGTGTACGATGGTTCTCTTGTGATGGGCAATCTGATGAATGCCGCAGAAAGCCTCGGCGTGGCAAGCATCTGGATCCACAGGGCGAAAGAGGAGTTCGAATCTGATTTCGGCAAAAAAATTCTTGCTGATCTTGGTATTCAGGGCGAATACGAAGGGATCGGCCACTGCGCACTCGGATATGCAGCAGAGCCGGCAAAAGAGACGACCGCAAGAAAAGAGAACTATGTATATTATGTGAGATAATGATTGCATAGTTGAAAGTGGTAAGTGATTTATACTATGTAAAATAACAAAAAGCGTTGATTTTGGAGAATTTCCGAGATTGACGCTTTTTTATTCAGTTATAACTGACTCGGTTCTAACCGAATAAAAATTGACATTCCGAAAAATAATAATTATACTCATTTTATAATTGATGATAATAGAATGTTTGTAGAGCGAGCATTCTATTGTTGGAGAACTTTAGGATAGCAAAATTTCTGATGCAGGAAAGACAGGGTATCATGATTATGAAATTTTATGGCAGGGAAACAGAAAGAAAAAAATTAAATTCCATGTTTTGCACAGATGGTCAGATAATCTCTCTGATCTATGGACGAAGAAGGATCGGAAAAAGTGAATTGATCCGGCAGGTGCTCAAAGAAACAGAATTAAAAAGTATTTACTATGAGTGCAAGCAGACAACGGAACAGAATAATGTAGACAGTCTTTCTGAACTGGTAGGAGAAGCATTCGATTTTCCAAAGCCTGCATTTGCCGATATGGAGAGCCTGCTTCGGTTCTTATTTCGGACGTCGGAAAAAGGGCCACTTATTCTTGTTTTGGATGAATACCCGTATCTGCGTGAAAATGTAAAAGGACTGGACAGTGTGCTGCAGTCTGTGATCGATGAATACCGTGACCGTTCTAATATGAAGCTTATTATCTGTGGTTCCTATGTAGATACGATGAAAGAACTTCTGGCAAAACAGAATCCACTCTATGGCAGGATTGACCTTACACTGAATCTGAAACCGATGGATTACTATGAGTCGGCGCTATTTTATCCTGATTTTTCGGATGAGGATAAAGTGAGGATTTACAGTGTGTTCGGCGGAATCCCTTATTATAACCGGCTGATCGATGGAAAGAAAAGTGTAAGAGAGAACATCATAGATCTGATCGCATCACCAGGGGCGCGTCTGGAAAACGAAGTGTCAATGTATTTAAGCTCGGAGATATCGAAAATCACAAATGCCAATGAAGTGTTTGAAGCGCTGGCAAAAGGTTTTTCCAGATACAAGGACATTCTTGATCAGTCACATGTTTCGAGCGGTCCTGCGCTTGTGGATGTACTTGACAAATTGATACGTATGGATGTTGTGGACAAAATTACACCGATCAATGATGAAAATAATCGGAAAAAATCGGGATATTTTATTTCGGATAACCTGTCATTGTTTTACTATAAATATATTTTCAGAAATTCATCCCGCATGAATATCATGGATTCAGATATTTTTTATGACCGCTATATTGCAGAAGATTTTGAAACAAAATATGTCCCAAAAGTTTTTGAGGATGTGTGCAGGCAGTACCTCATCAGAAGAAACCGTAAGGGATTGATGGATGAAATTTTTGAAAAAATAGGAAAATATTATTATGATGATCCAGTAGCAAAAAAGAACGGAGAATTTGATATCGTAACGCAGGATGACAAAGGCTATATTTTCTATGAAGCAAAATTCCGCAAAGAACCTGTGACAGAACAGATGATCCGGGAAGAGATCTGCCAGGTGGAACAGACCGGGTTAGAGTGTTACAAATATGGCTTTTTTTCAAGGTCAGGATTTGCATGTGAAGGAGCAGACAACTGTAAACTGATAGAGCTGAGAGAATTATATAACTAAAACTTCCCACACCAATAAGGTGTGCTAAACCTTGAAAATTCAATATTTCAGCCAATAAAAAAGGCATAAACCTGTTCCGTTTGGTATAATGGAGTTGACAAGAAACCATTTTACAAAGGAGATTTATGCCATGTCCAGTATACCACAAAACTATTCAGATGAGAAAGCCTTAGTTGACTGTGTTCAGAGATTTCTTTCCAAACATCATGTTGGAAAGCTTCTCGCCAGATGTAATGGGCTGAAAGAAAAAGGTGTTTCGCCGATTTCTCTGCTTCGTTACAAACTGGCCTCGTTTTACTTCCCTTCTCGCAGCAGATATCGTAAATAACGATATCTGCTGCGAGAAGGGAAGTAATGTTTTCATCATTGATGACAGCCTTTTTGACCGTAGCAGTTGCAAGAAAACAGAACTGGGGTCTAAAGTTTTTGACCACACAGATATGCATTTCAAAAAAGGGTTCTGGATGCTTACTTTAAGCTGGAGTGATGGAAATACACTGATCCCGGTAAACAGCTGTCTGCTGGCATCTGCAAAAGATACAAATATCATCGGTCCGATAAAGAACTTTGATAACAGAACCCTTGCAGGAAAAAGACGCAAGCTTGCTCAGACAAAAGCTCCAGAAGCAATGATGGCTTTGCTGGACACTGCCCTCAGCGTGGGACTGAATGCTGACTATGTTCTGTTTGATTCCTGGTTTTCAAACCCGGTGCAGATCACAGCCATCCATTCAAAAGGCATGGATGTGATTGCTATGATCAAGAAGAGCAGCCGGATTAAATACTCATACGGTGGTAAACAGCTGAGTATCAAAGAAATCTATTCCAAGAACAAAAAGCGCCATGGCAGATCAAAATATCTGCTGTCTGTTGATGTTATGGTAGGAAAAGAAACTCCAATTCCGGCGAAAATCGTATGCGTAAGGAACAAATCGAACCGCAAGGATTGGCTTGCTTTTATCTGTACGGATACGACTCTTTCTGAGGAAGAAATCATCCGTGTTTATGGAAAACGTTGGCAGATTGAGGTTTTCTTCAAGACCTGCAAATCCATGCTGAACCTGATTGGAGAATGCCATAGCTTATCTTATGATGCGCTGACAGCCCATGTGGCCATTGTATTTACTAGATATATGTTGCTTGCAATGGAACAGCGCCAAAACGAAGATCAGAGAACTCTTGGTGAGTTATTCTTCTTTCTCATTGATGAAATGGCAGACATTACTTTCCGCAGGTCACTTTGCATCTTGATGGATGCCTTAATGGCAAGCCTTCAGGAAATCTTAAAGCTCAGCGATAAACAACTGACTGCTTTTACTGTTGATTTTGAGGCAAGATTGCCGGAATATCTGCGTAATGCACTTCATCCAGAGGTTGCAATAGCATAAAGCACTATTTTGTTAGCTGAAATATTGAATTTTCAAGGTGCGAATCCCATTTTAGGTTGGGAAGTCTTAGTAACTAAATAATAAACTGGAACTTATCACCGATACATAGCTGTTTGCAAAGATTCGTGATAGTGTTGTCGACGTCGTGGATGGTGCTTGATATCCGGAGCAGAGGATATCCCTTACTGATGTTTAAAGACTTAGCCTCCTGGGCATTAGCGAAAACAATATCAAGTGTTTTGCGTGAATGATCCAGAATGATATTGTGTTTTCTTAGTATTTCATACAAAGATGAGTCGTTTAAATCTTCTCCAAATAAAAAAGAAAAGGATTCAGGAAATTTATTGAACTCTAAGATGACAGGGACATTATCCATATAACGGATTCTTTCCACTACAAGTATTTTATCCCCTTCGTGTAGTGACATTTCAGTTAAATCCCGTTCAGAAGGATCTTCCAATGCAATTTTTATGGTCTTAGCTCCAGGTGTTGCGTTTTTCATCCGGCACATATCAGAAAAACTTATGACTTCTGTAATGTTACGCTGCAATTTTTTCTCAGCTACAAAAGTCCCTTTTCCTGATTTCCTTTCTAAATATCCGGATTCAGATAAAACGGCTAATGCTTTTCGGACAGTAACTCTGCTCACATGGTATGATTCACTTAATTCATTTTCTGTAGGCAGACGACTGCCGGCCGCCCGTTCTCCGGCGTCAATTTCTTTTCGTATTTTTTCCTCCAATTGTTTGTACAGTGGTGTGGCAATGGTGTTGTTCAGTTCCATATAAATACCTCTCTCCTAATATAACTTTCACAAATATTATAAAACAAAGTTGCAAAAATGTATATATTTTCCTATATTGTATGATATATATTGACAAAAAGTATTATATTGTATTATAGTAAACATATAGAACAAATAAATACATTATAAAAAGGAGAGAAAAAATGGGATACGGAAGTAAAGACATTAAAAACATTGTGAAAGAAATTTTAGAAGAAAAAAAAGACATCGGTGGAATTAAAAATATTTATTTTGTGGGATGTGGAGGATCACTTGGTGCACTTTATCCGGCAAAAACATTTGTGGAAAGAGAATCACAGGTTTTGAGATCAGCCTGGATAAACAGTAATGAGTTTGTACATAGTACGCCAAAGGACTTTGGAGAAAATTCTATTATTTGTCTTGCCTGTCACAAGGGAAATACACCGGAAACGATTAAGGCTGCCAGATTAGGAAAAGAAAAAGGAGCGGCGGTTATTATTCTGACATGGCTGGAGGAATCAGAAATTATAGAATTTGGAGATTACATTATCCATTATACATTTGATGCAAGTCCTGATCATCTTGCAGGGGATATTGATTATGCAGGAGAAAAGACGCAGTGTGCATTGCTTGTGGCAGTGGAATTAGTCGCACAGACGGAGGGATATGCTAATTATGATAAATTCTATGAAGCTTTAGGCATGATTAGCAATATCATCAGAAATGCACGTACACATGTAGCTGCCAGAGCAGAGGCATTTGCAGAAGAGTATCAGAATGATTCGGTGATTTATACAATGGGAAGTGGTGCAGCATATGGAGCTGCCTATATGGAGAGCATCTGTATATTTATGGAGATGCAGTGGCTTGATTCAAGCAGTATTCATACCGGTGAATTTTTCCATGGCCCATTTGAAATTACAGATGCAAACCGCCCGTTTATGATTCAGATTTCAGAAGGCTCAACCCGCGAACTGGATGAGAGAGCACTTACATTCCTGAAAACATATGCAAAACGTATTGAGGTTCTTGATGCGAAAGAGCTTGGCTTATCCACAATTGATGCAACAGTAGTAGATTACTTTAACCATGCACTGTTTAATAATGTATATCCGATTTACAACCACGCACTGGCAGTAAAGCGTGAACATCCGTTAACAACCCGCCGCTATATGTGGAAGGTAGAATATTAATGAAAAAATTCTGTGAAAAAAAATATGTATTGTTTGACTTTGATGGAGTTATAGCAGATACAGAAGAGAGTAATGGTAATTATCTGGGCCTGGCATTAAAAGAGTTTGGAGTGGAACTGACACAAAAAGACAGGGATAGACTAATTGGCTCACATGATTCCCATATTCTGCTGGGACTACTAGAACGCTCGCCAGAGAAAATAACAATGGAACAGCTTTTGCAAAAAAGAAAAGAAATAGGAAATACATATGAAAATGGCTGCATTAAGCCGATGGAGGGATTGCTGGAGCTTATTGCCGGCTTGAAAAAACAGGGGAAAAAGTTGGCAGTGGTTTCTTCGACCTCTACACGGCTGATTGTAGTAGCATTGAACCGGATGAAAATGCTGGGTTTGTTCGATGTGGTGGTATGCGGAGACATGTGCCGGAATAGAAAACCGGATCCGGAATGTTATAGAAAGGCAATGCAATATTTAGAAGCAAAGCCGGAAGAATGTATTGCAATAGAAGACTCGTTTATTGGTATACAGGCAGCAAAGGCTGCAAATATAGAGGTAGTTGCGTATACAGGAGCTGGTGAGAATCAGGATGTAAGTCAGGCGGATTATGTTATTTCTTCATACATTTAACTGCTTGAGTGAAAGAAAGAGAAAACAGAAGAATAAAAAGTATTTAATTGTATGCCCGCCAGTGCTCCTGGCGGGTTTTACTATGCACAATTAAATTGATATTGATGTACAAAAAGTGAAACAAAAAATTGTGCATAATGTCGAAAATGTATTTCTTTATTGACATGAATGTATGGAATCTATATAATACAAATAGATACAAAATAAAACAATACAAATAAAAACAAATTAATACATTTTGGTTTTAAAGTAGTGCACATGCTTTGGAATAAATAAAAAAGAGGAGGTAGATGTCCATGTTTTGGATTGAATTTATTGTTTTAATGCTGATCATTGTGTGGGGAACCAGAAAAGGTGGAAGTTTCCTAGCAATGGCTGGCGGCATCGGAATGTTGATTTTCGTATATATCTTTAGAGTGACTCCATCAGATCCACCGATTACTGTTATACTGATTATGTTGGCAGTAATTACCGCAGCCTGTACGATGCAGGCGACTGGCGGATTGGATTTTATGGTACAGCTTGCAGAAAAAATATTACGGAAAAATCCGAAAAACATTACTTTGGTAGCACCTTTTGTAGCGTATTTATTTACATTCTGTTGTGGAACCGGACATATTGTATATTCGTTACTTCCGGTTATTAATGAAATAGCATTGGAAAATGGAATTCGACCTGAGCGCCCGATTTCTGTTAGTATTATTTCATCCCAGCAGGCAAATACCGGATCACCAATAACAGCTGCAACAGTAGCTATTGTGGGTTATATGACTATTTTTGAAAAAGTAAATCTGGCAACAATTATGCTGGTAGCAATTCCGGCAGCACTGATAGGAGTATTGGTTGCAGCATTGTCTGTATACAAGAAAGGCCTGGAGTTAGAGGATGATCCTGAATATCAGCAGAGGGTTGCAGATGGACTGGTAAAAGATTTTAAAAAGAAAGTAGAAGGAGAAAAACAGGTAACCCCAAAAGCAAAAATTTCTGTTGCTATCTTCCTGGTTTCTATGGTAGTAATTGCAATATGCGGTATTTTCCCGGTGCTCCGTCCAACATTTAGCGATGGTACACAATTAGCAATGACATCTTTAATCCAGATTATTATGTATGTAGCTGCCGCAATTATTGTCCTTGTAAGTAAAATTGATAGTAACGACATTTTAGAAGTACCATTGTTAAAGACTGGATTCTTTGCTGTTATTCTTGCAGCGGGACTTTGCTGGCTGGTAAATACTTTTGTTGGTGCACAGACAAACTTCATTACAGAAAATTTGTCAGCTTTAACAAATGAATATCCTTGGATTTATATTATTGCAGTATTTCTGGTAGGTGCACTGACGAGTTCACAAGCGTCTACGACAATGATTATGATTCCAATTGCAATTGCATTGAACCTGCCGGCTTATATTATTGTAGGGGGATGGATGGCATGCTCATCCAACTATTTTATCCCGGATTCCAGCCAGTGTATAGCAGGTCTGGCTTTTGACACGGCAGGTACTACAAAGATCGGAAAATTTATATTTAATCACAGCTATATGCGGCCGGGGCTTGTATGTACAATTGTATCGGTATTAGTAGCAACAGGAATCGGATATTTTGTTTTCTAATAAAAACCGGTGGTGGCAAAACAAAGAAAACAGTAACAGCACACAGCCTGCACTATTCTGACAGGCTGTGGAAACTGCCACTTCATGAATTGGTTACCAGATATAAATAAATAAAAAAATGAAAGAGCGAATCTGGAAAAATAATTGCTTGTTGCAAAAAGAAGAGGTGAGGGAGTCCGCATGAAAGAAAAATTGAAAGAAAGGAGAAAAAATAAAAATGAGACAGCCTAGAATAATTGCAATTGGAGATGCAGTTTGTGACAAATATCTTTCCAGGGGGAAAATGTATCCAGGAGGTCAGTGTATTAACACATGTGCATATGCGCATATGAATAATGCAGAAAGTGCATTTTTAGGTAAATTTGGAAATGATGAAGTAGCAGAATGCATTCAGGCAGCACTGGAAAATATGAATGTAGACTTTTCACATAGCAGGAATTATGAAGGTGAAAATGGATTTGCATGTGTGACACTGAATCAGGGAGATCGCGTATTTATCGGGTCCAATCATGGAGGTGTGGCAAAAGAGTATCCATATGATTTTACGCAGGAAGATTTTTCATATATAAGAAAGTTTGATCTGATTTATACAAATCTGAATGCCTATATAGATGAGGACATAGAACAAATTGCTTCTTTGGGTCTTCCAGTTGCATTTGATTTTTCGAATCGATGGACAGACGAATATCTGAAAAAAATATGTCCGCATATTAAAGTGGCAATGCTTTCCTGTGCACATTTAAGTGATAAAGAACGCGAAAGGGAAATGAGTAAAGTAAAAGAGCTTGGAGTTCCACTTGTTCTAGGAACAATAGGAGAAGCTGGCTCATACATTTTATACCATGGTGAAATGATGTATGAAAAAGCTGTAAAGGCAGAAAGCATTATGGATACTATGGGCGCAGGAGACTCTTATTTCGCGACATTTTTGACATATATTTTGCGGCATAAAGAACCGGAATTTTTTAAAGAAGAAAGTAAAGACGATGAGAGTGTTAAAGAACTTTTAAAGAAAGCTATGCAGGCTGGAGCAGAATTCGCTTCAAAGATTTGCGGTGTCGAAGGAGCGTTTGGGTATGGAACGCCAATTGCAGGAAGAATAATTGATAATAGAAATAATTAAAAAGGTTTAAGGAGGAACAGTATATGGATATAAAGCCAACAAGTTACAGATATGATGGAGAAGGAATAGAATGCGCATATCGGAATGAAAAATGGGTTGTTTGTATCAAAAATTGGAAACCGAATAATGATATTGATGGGTTAGAGCATTTAGAGATACATCATACGACAGATGAACAATTCATTTTAATTTCTGGAAAATGTATTATTATTACAGCGGACAGAATAGATGGAAAGTTTAATATTGAATTAACTCCGGTGGAGAAAGGAACATTATACAATGTACCTAAAGAGCGTTGGTTTTTTACTATTGTAGAAAAGGATACCAAAATGATGTATGTGCAGGATGCCGGATGTAGTATGGATAATAGTGAGTATTGTAAACTGAGTCAGGAAGAAATTTCATATATTCAGAAATTAGCAAGACCAATGCTTGCAGAATAATATAACAACAATGTATTAAAAATATTTATGGGAGGATTATCAATGAAACCAACAGAAATCAAGAATGTAATTACAGAAATTTTAGAAAGCAGAAAAGAAGAAGGCGGTATTAAAGCATTATATTTTGTGGGATGTGGTGGCTCTAATGGAGCACTTTATCCAGCGAAAACATTTATGGAAAGAGAATGTGCAAATATTAAGTCAGCACTAATTAATAGTAATGAATTTGTATATAGTACTCCGAAGGATTTGGGAAAAAATGTAATCGTGTGTTTATCGTGCCATAAGGGAAATACACCGGAAACAATTAATGCAGCGAAGCTGGCAAAGGAAAAAGGTGCAGCTGTAATTATTCTGACATGGAAAGAGGAATCAGAGATTACCCCATTTGGTGATTATATTATCAATTATACTTTTGGGGATAATAAGGATATTGCTGGTGAAAAAATTATCTGTGCACTTCTGGTGGCAGTGGAACTGTTGAATCAGACAGAAGGGTATGAGCATTATGAAGAATTTATGGATGGTGTTGGACGTATTGATGGTATTGTGAAACATGCATGTAAGCATGTGGAAAAACGGGCTGAACTGTTTGCCAAGGAATATAAAGATGATAAAATTATTTATACTATGGCAAGCGGAGCGGGTTATGGTGCAGCATATATGCAAAGTATATGCATTTTTATGGAAATGCAGTGGATTCATTCTTCCAGTATCCACAGTGGGGAATTTTTCCATGGACCTTTCGAAATTACAGATAAAGAAGTACCATTTGTGCTTCAGGTTTCTGAGGGAACCAATCGACCGTTGGATGAACGTGCATTGAAGTTTTTGAAGACTTATGCAAAACGGATTGAAGTAATTGATGCAAAGGATTTAGGGCTGTCTACAATTGATGCATCAGTCGTAGACTATTTTAACCATTCCTTATTCACAAATGTATATCCGGTTTATAATAAGGCTTTGGCTGAGGAGAGACAGCATCCACTGACAACACGACGCTATATGTGGAAGGTAGAGTATTAAAAAACTTAAAAAATGATGTAAACATACAGCATGTCAGATTTTGATGGAAAATTTGAAGTACATTACAAGGAAAGCCTGGAAATGATAATGATTTCCGGGCTTTCTGAGCTTTGACACATGACCTGAGGAAGAAGGAACAGAATTGAAAAAAACAATAGGTATTATTGGTGGCATGGGACCGATGGCTACCTGCGATTTGATGAAAAAGATTTTTGAAGTGTCAGATGCAGACTGCGATCAGAACTATGTGCATGTTTGTGTTGATTGTAACACGAATATTCCGGATAGAACGAAAGCTATTCTTGAAAAGGGAGAGGATCCTATACCAGAGATGGTAAAAAGTGCAGTAAGTCTGCAAAATATGGGAGCAGATTTATTGATGATACCTTGTAACACAGCACATTTTTTTTATGACCGGTTAAAAATATTTACGGATATCCCGATATTGCATATGCCCCGCGAGACAGTAAAAGCTTTAAAAGAGCAGAATATATCATGTGCAGCCGTATTGGCTACGGATGGCGTGATAAAGAGTGGGGTTTATGAGAAAGAGCTTCGGGCACAGGGAATCAAAACGATTTATCCGGATGCAGAGCAGCAACAGAAAATTATGGCAGTAATCTATCAGTGTATTAAAGCTGGAAAAAAGGATGTAGAAAAGTACGGACTTGACGATATTTTAAAATCCTTGATTAAACAGGGTGCGCAAAGCGTGATTCTGGGATGTACTGAATTACCAATTGCTTTTTCCTTGGCAGGAATCAGAGAAAATATAGTTGACCCGACGGAGATTGCAGCAAGGGCTGCATTAAAATTTCTGCAATTACCAATACATGCATTATAAAGCAGCCGTATTTTTATGAAAATAAATGATACCGGAAAAGGACTGGATTTCTATTAAAACCTGTTTCAGGACTTTATTCAAACACCCTTCAAAAAGTCGCGACAAACATTGATAATCCGTGGGTTTGGGGACTATACTATTATATAAATTATAAATACCAGACAGGTTATTACAGAAAGAGAAAGGGAGGTATATGATAACAGGGAATTATCATATATTTTTAGAGCTTTTTTGAATATTTCTGAGGGGAAACAGATGATTCAAAAATATTATAACAGTATTCTGGAACAGGTTTTGGCACAGATTGGAAAGAAAGAACACAACATTGTTCTGGCAAAATACAGTAATGATTTTTCATTAAAGCAGCTGGAAATATCAGAGCAGATAACAAATAATAAAAAGGTTCATTTTGCAGCCCACGAATTCCGGGCAAAGAAATTATCGGGAGCATATGAGCCGTTTCTGGATTTGATTTTGGAACTTTTCGACCAGCAGAAGGAGATGACATTTGATGAATTTCTGGACAAGTGTAATGTCTACTCCCTGCAGCGTCCGGTTATTGCAGCATACCGGGAGACCGGAAAATGTATTCGGAAAGAGAGTTTATTGTATACAGAAGTTGATTATGAGCGGGAGCGGATGCATGATGCTATTGTGGCAATGCTTGTCGAAGTTTCTAAGATACAGCCGTTTATGCTTTGGATTAACCGTGTGCAGTTTGCCGGAAAGGGAACCATAGAAATTGTCTATGAACTGTTAAAAGCAGAGCATACAGAGAATATCGGAATCGTTCTCGGCATGAATGAGTAGCAGTGGCTGCCGGAATATATGCTGCCGGGCTGGGAAAGCGTAACGGAGGAATTGGACAATAATGTTGCAATATTCCGCATTGGAAATGCCGGAGAATCCTGGGAACAAAGCAATGAGGTTATTATAGCAGAAAGTATTGAAGATGATATCAGAACATTACAGAATCTTGTTTTTTTCATGGATTTTGAACAGGCATTGTTTTATCTGGAGAAAGTAGACCGCAGAATCAGATTTGAAAATTTTACAGTATCGGATGAAGTGAAATACGAACTCTGGCAGTTCTATGCATATGTATCGGTATATATGAGGGATTTGCCAAAAGCGCTGGAAATAAGTGAGAGTATCTTACAGCTTGCAGAGAAGAAAAAGAACCGTAGGATGCGCATTTATGCATATTATATCCGCTCTGCAATTTATATGTATCAGTCAAAACTGCAGGAAGCCACTGAATGTGCAGGTGTTGCAAAAAGTATTGCAATAGAAGGTGGCATGGAGCGCGGTCAGTTTGAAGCAGAGCTGGTAGAAATACAGGCGAAGATGGCAGGCTGGAATAATATTTTCTTCTGTGCACAGAACGTGGAAGTCAGCGATGCCATGATTGAAAAATTAATGAAATATGACTACCGGAATCATCTGGCGTACATTTATGTGTATACCTATGACAATAAGCCGGAGATTGTAGCAAAGGCATATTATTCCGAATCCCAGCTTATTTATTGCAGTAAGGGAATCAGACTGGCAACAGAAATTGGTAATACACAGCTTATTTACAATGCATACCAGAAGAATATTATGCTGGCCTCTACCAATGGTATGTATCCGATTGCATTGCTGTATTCGGTAAGAACTTTCGAAGCACTGGACAACAAACGTTCTGTGGAAAGTGGACGTATTTTCTCGGGAATCGGTTATACCTTAATGGCATTAAGACAGAATGACCTTACAAAGCGTTATTTTCAGAAAGCAGTAGAAATTTTATATAATCTGGAATTGCCGGAGGATATTGCGGAAGTATATTACAATATGGCAATTAACTGTATTGCAGCAGAAGAATTCAAGGAAGCCAACGAATATCTGATGTGCTGTATGAAGACCATTGAACGTCTGCATTTGAATAGTCTGAGGGTCTGCAATTTAAGCAAATTGTATGGACTCTTAGCATTGTGCAATCAGAAGCTTGGCAATCGTTTCAATTATGATTCTTTAGCGATTTTTTGAGTATTTATTTAGTACTTTATCTTAAAACCCTTTATTTTCAAGGGTTCTATCAATTCTAGATATTAAATCCCATTATGTTTTATTAAATACTTTATTTTGTTAGTTGAAATACTGAATTTTCAAGGTGCGAATCCCATTTTAGGTATGGGAAGTCTTAGTTATAAATATATTTTCCGAAATATATCCCGTATGAATATTATGGATTCAGAGGTCTTTTATGAAAAATATATTTCCGAGGATTTTGAAATGAAATATGTCCCAAAAGTTTTTGAGGATGTGTGCAGGCAGTACCTCATCCGAAGAAACCGTAAGGGATTGATGGATGAAATTTTTGAAAAAATAGGAAAGTATTACTATGATGATCCGGTGGAAAGAAAAAATGGAGAGATTGACATCGTCACATTAGATGATAAAGGATATATTTTCTATGAAGCAAAATTCCGGAAAGAACCTGTGACAGAGCAGATGATTGAGAATGAGATTGTGCAGGTAAAACAGACGGGATTGGAATGTTATAAATACGGATTTTTCTCAAAATCCGGGTTTGCGTGCGAGGAACGGGAAAATCGCAGTTTAATTGAATTGAAGGAGCTATACCGATAAAAAGCAGATTACAATCGGAAAGAGGCAGTTAGTTATTGGGCGTCAGACCGGTGACAGGTCTTGCATTTGCGCAGGTGGACGAGCTGATTTCTTACATAAAAGAAAATTCTCTTTGAAAGAACATTCCCGTGGATTCGTCATTGTGAATAAAAAACAGCAGAATTTTTTGCATGGAAATTGGAAAAAGTGATCTATTCTAGTGAAAATACTTTCTAAAAAGTGTATAATGATTGAAAATAAACTGCAAGGAGGCTATGCTACAGACATGGACGAATATGCAAAGTCGATCATTCCGATCATTGAAGCAAATTATGAAAAGTATACAGAGACAGAGCGGTATATCGCGGATTACTTTTTAAAGCAGGCAAGACCGGAGCGGCTGTCGGCAGAACTAGTGTCAAAAGAGCTTTCCGTTTCCGTGGCGTCGCTGTCACGTTTTGCAAAAAAATGTGGTTTTGGCGGTTACCGGGAGTTCACGTATGAATTTCGTAATTCCTATGTGGAAAAATCTGCTGTGGAGCAGCAGCAGTCCAGACTGGTTTTAGAAACCTATCAGAATCTTTTGAACAAGATTTACAGTCTGCTGGATGAAGGACAGATTCATCGGATCGTGACAGAACTGAAATGGGCGAGACGCGTTTTTGTCTGCGGGCGTGGCAGTTCCGGCTTGGCGGCAGAGGAAATGGCGACAAGATTCCGCTGGATCGGTATAGACATGACAGCACTTCGGGATAATGAGGATATGAGGATGCAGTCTGTTTTTTTAAACCGGCATGACCTGATGATCGGGCTGAGCTTGAGCGGTACAAAATCAGAGATTTTGTATATGCTCGACAGAGGTTTTCAGCAGGGGGCAAGGACTATGCTTATTACGGGGAAAAACCGGCAGACCTATGAGGATTTTTGCAATGAAGTATTGTTGGTTCCTTCTCTGCAGCATCTTAATCATGGGAATCTGATTTCACCGCAGTTTCCACTGCTTTTGATGATTGATATTTTGTATGCAGCCTATGTGAATGACGACCGTATGCGTATTGAGAAGATCCAGAGAGAAGTACAGCGCACATTGCGCGGAAATGAAGACAGATAGGAGAGATTGAAAATGAAAATTATCAGAACCAAAGACTATCGTGACATGAGCAGAAAAGCTGCAAACATTATTTCAGCACAGATGATCTTAAAAGATGACAGTGTACTTGGACTTGCAACAGGATCTACCCCGATCGGAACTTATGACCAGTTAGTAGACTGGTATAAAAAAGGAGACTTGGATTTCTCTAAGATCACAACGGTAAATCTGGATGAATACAAAGGACTTCCAAAAGAAAATGATCAGAGCTACTGGTATTTTATGAACAAAAATTTGTTCTCCAGAGTCAACATCAGACCGGATTATCATTTTCTTCCGGACGGAATGAACCTTGACAGTGCCAACGAGTGTGAGAGATATGAAAAACTGATTGATTCTCTTGGAGGTATTGATCTTCAGCTGTTAGGACTCGGACGTAACGGACATATCGGCTTCAATGAGCCATGCGATTCTTTCCCTCAGGATGTTCATGTTGTTGACCTGACAGAGAGTACCATCGAAGCTAACAAACGTTTCTTTGCAAGTGCAGATGACGTTCCAAAACAGGCTTACACGATGGGCGTTGGAACTATCCTTCGCGCAAAAGCAATCCTGCTCGTAGTCAGCGGAAAAGATAAAGCGGAAGCATTAAATGCAGTCGTAAACGGACCGATCACACCGCAGGTTCCTGGCTCTGTCTTAAGACTCCATCCTAATGTGATCATCGTTGCAGATGAAGATGCTTTATCTGAGATGAAATAAAATGCTATAAGAGGATTTTTTACAAGTCCAGTTTTGTATGTAATAAAAAAGAAAAATCGTGCAGACGAAATAGGATGTTCCTGTTCGAAAGAATCACAAAGGAAATCATATTTTGTCTGCACGATTTTTCTTTTATTTGCGTTTTACAAAAACTTTGCCACCATGGCAACACTGGTTTTATCGCGGGCGATTTTGGCAAGCTCGCGGTTGTCGAGCAGATAACGCATGATAAGCGATTCGGCAACGAATAACTCACTGACCTTGACCGGGATACTGCCGCCATCCAATGGTGTTTCCAGGGCGCCGCACAGGAGGACGACATCTGCAAGTGCTGTGCCTGGTGCATCCGGATAGTGCGTGATCAGGATGATCTTTGCACCGGTCTTTTTGGCAACGGATAAAGTGTCCATCATGTCGTGCGTGGAGCCCGAGTAGGAAACGAATAAAATGACATCACCTGGACCCATGAGGCTTGCGGCGATCAATTGCGTGTGGCTGTCACCACAGTTGCGGAATTTATTGGAGATCGTGGCGAAGCGCACCCAGATATCATTTGCCAGAACCCGGCTGCCACCCTGACCGAGACAGTAAACGGAGGTTGCGCGCTGTAAGAGAAGGGCAGCCTCGTCAATTGCGTCAAAGTCAAGAACACTCATAGTGTTATTGATCGCAGCCTGAAAAGAAGCACATACGTTGTCGCATAATGAAGATGTCGGCATGGAAGGATCTAAAGAATAGGAAGAAAACGGTGTCGGCGTCACATTTGCCTGTGCAAGTGAAATCTTCATTTCATTATAACCTTCAAATCCGAGTTGTTTACAGAAACGGTAAATTGTGGCTTCTGCCATATTGCAAGCTTTGGCAAGTGAGGAAATCGATAAAAACTGCGCTTCCTCGGCATGCTTTGTCAGGTAATCTGCGATGATCGTACCTGATTTGGTGAGTGAATCCTGCTTTTCCGCAAGCAGATCCCAGAAATTCTTATTAATCATAATTTAATCCCCTGTAAAATGAAGCAAGTGTTACCGTTTACCCTATGTTTTACTGCGTAAGCAGGCGTTTACAGAAACACATTAATATTTACTATATAAAAGTATATGTCAAAATGAAATACACTGCAAGATAAAATCATAAAAATGAAAAATATTTTCATACAAAAACAAAAGGAAAATTGATGAATATGCGGAGTTGTAGGTATAAAATATACACTTAGCACTATTTAGAAACTGATATGTACGGATTTATGTGCAAATGTACTATATTTTCAAAATGAAATTAGTACAAAACGTATATAGACAAAATGAAAATATTTTTCTAAAATATAATTACTTCGAAAGATAGAATCTTTTAAGAAAAGGAGAAGAAGAATATGAAAAAGAAAGTTTTGGCTACCTTACTGGTGGGAGCAATGGCGGCAAGCTTATTAGCAGGCTGTGGAACAACAGTTGAGACAACAGGAAGCAGTGACACAACAACAGCTCCTGAAAAAACTCAGACAACAGAGACCGCAGAAGCAGGAGAGGCAGGCGGTTCTGATGTTTCGGCAGACATTACCTTATGGACATATCCAATCGGTGAATGGGGCAATGCAGAGACAGTTGATTCCTTGATTCAGGACTTTAACAAGGAGTATCCGGGAATCAATGTGACAGTGGAATATCTTGATTACACAAACGGTGATGATCAGGTAAATACAGCGATCGAAGGTGGACAGGCTCCAGACCTTATCATGGAAGGACCGGAACGTCTGGTTGCAAACTGGGGAGCAAAAGGATTGATGGTTGACTTATCCGATATCCTGGACGACACAGATAAATCTGAAATTTATGAATCTGTATTATCCGCATGTGTGAACAAAGAGGGAGCTACTTATGAATATCCGCTTTGTATGACAGCACATTGTATGGCAATCAACAAAACAGTATTTGAGGAAGCTGACGCTATGCAGTATGTAGACGCTGAGAACCATACATGGACAACAGATGATTTCTTCAAAGCAATGGATGCTGTTTATGCTCACACAGGTCAGACCGTAGGTGCTGTTTACTGTAGTGGTCAGGGTGGTGACCAGGGAACAAGAGCCCTCATCAACAACCTTTACGGTGGAACATTCACAGACGCAGATCACACAAAATATACAGCAGATTCTGCTGAGAACGTAAAAGCAATCCAGGCACTTGTTGATTCCAAAGCAATCGGATTTGATGCTTCTATCGCAGGTGGTGACGAGATCAACTTATTCCGTCAGGGTGTTTTAAATGTAGCATTCTGCTGGAACATTGCACAGCAGTTAAACGCTGACAACAACGATGCAGGACTTACAAACGATGGCGATGAGATCCTTTTCATGGCATTCCCATCTGAGAAAGCAACAGACACAAAACTTTGTGGCGGTATCTGGGGATTTGGTGTATTTGATAACAAAGATGCAAACAAGATCGAAGCATCTAAACTCTTTATTAAATACATGGCAGACAGTGCAGAAGGAACACCAGACGCAGTTCTTTCTTCTACATACTTCCCGGTACGTGATACTGTAGAAGGCAAAGATTTAACAGGTCTTTACGGTGATGTTCAGACAATGAGCGATTACAGTACATTAATGCAGTACCTTGGTGACTACTATCAGGTAACTCCAGGCTGGGCAGAAGCTCGTACAGCTTGGTGGAATATGCTTCAGCAGGTTGGAAGCGGCGCTGATGTCCAGACAGCAGTTGATGAGTTCGTTGGAACAGCAAACGCAGCAGCAGCTAACTAAGCAGTTCGTATAGCAACTAAATAAATGATAAGTGGAATCCCCTCCTCGCAGGAATACCGGAGGAGGGGATTTTTAGCCAAAAAGTTATGGAAAGGATGGTGTTTTCTTTGAAATCAGCAGTAAAACCATCAAAGCGCAGCCGTGTATTGGTAAGAAAAGAAACGACCGCTGCATATCTTTTTTTACTTCCTAGTTTGATTTTCTTTCTGGGATTTGTAATTTTTCCAATTGTATTATGTGTGTGGACCAGTTTTTTTGATTCAACAATGAACTCTGCGGATGTTTTTGTTGGACTTGCAAACTATAAAGAATTATTTCAGGATAAAGTTTTCCTTGGGGCGTTGAAGAACACTCTTATTATCGTAGTGGTTTCCGTTCCGATCACATGTGTTTTTTCATTATGGGTATCTTCCGTGATCGTAGATCTGAAAGGATGGGCAACCTCCTTATTCAGAATTGTATTTTATCTTCCGGTTGTAACTGGTTCCGTAGCAGTTACCGTTGTATGGAAGTGGATGTTTAACAATTACTATGGAATTTTCAATTACCTTGGTACAAAGACAGGGATCATCGACCAGAACATCAACTGGCTGGGTGATGAGCGTTATGCACTTGCATGTATCATACTGATTTTGCTTACAACTTCCGTTGGCCAGCCAATTGTACTTTATGTATCTGCACTTGGTAATGTGGATGCATCCTTGGTGGAAGCGGCAAATGTAGATGGAGCTACAAGCCTTCAGGCTTTCTGGAAGATCAAGTGGCCACAGATTATGCCGACCACATTATATATTGTTGTTATTACAACGATCAACAGTTTCCAGTGTTTTGCACTGATCCAGCTGCTGACATCCGGTGGACCAAACCACAGTACAGACACGATCATGTATTACATTTATTATTCCGCATTTAAACTGTACCGTTACGGATACGGTGATGCAATGGGCGTTGTCCTTGCAATTATGATCGCAATCCTGTCCGCAATCCAGTTTAAACTTGGAAATTCGAATGATTAGGAGGAGGGTTACAGATATGGAAAACAAAAATAGTACAAAACATCCTTCTGCATACAAGATCATCAGCATTGTTGTAATTGTGATACTGGCAATATTATTTACCTTCCCATTATATTGGATTATCACAGGTTCCTTTAAGACAAACGCAGCGATCAACTCCACAACACCGATCTGGTGGCCAAAAGAGTGGACACTGGCGAACTATCAGAAGTTATTCAGCCGTCAGACCGCACCGCTGTTCCAGTTTAATATTCCATTTAGCAGCCTGATCACAGGAAGCAGGGATTTGAAACTGACACTGACAGGACCGACGGTACCGGCTGCAGTCCGCTGGCTGATCAATACCGTATTCATGGCGATCATGTCCATGATCCTTACCTGTATCACAGCATCCATGGCAGGATATGCGCTTGCAAAGAAGAGATTTGTGGGACGACAGTTACTTTTCACATTGATCGTATGCGCAATGGCATTACCAAAACAGGTTATTTTGATCCCATTACTTCGTGAGATGTCAAGCCTGAATTTATATAATACGATCTGGGCGGTTATCTTCCCAATCGTAGGATGGCCGTTTGGTGTGTTCCTGATGAAACAGTTCTCGGAGGGTGTGCCTTCTGAAATGCTGGAGGCAGCGCAGATCGATGGAGCGAGTGAGGCAAAGACATTTTTACAGATTGTAGTACCGATGATCAAACCGGGTATCGGAGCACTGGCGATTTTTACATTCATCAACAGCTGGAATGATTACTTCATGCAGTTGATCATGTTATCAAGCACAAGCAACCTGACGATCTCCCTTGGTATTGCCAAGTTACAGGCTGAAAATGCCACAGATTTCGGTCTGATCATGGCTGGTGCGGCACTGGCAGCCCTGCCGATCATCATCGTGTTCCTGTTATTCCAGAAATACTTTACAAAAGGAATTACAATGGGAGCTGTAAAAGGCTGACAAACTATCCTTCTTGTTTAAGAAGGGCGGTATAAAAAATAGGACAAAAATCTAACAGAGGAGTGAAGATAAAATGAAAGATATTACAAAATATCAGGGAGTCATTCCAGCATTTTATGCCTGCTATGACGAAAAAGGAGAAATTTCAACAGAGGGTGTCAAAGCATTGACACGCCACCTGATCTCAAAAGGGGTAAAGGGTGTATACGTTGGCGGTTCATCTGGTGAATGTATTTACCAGCATGTGGACGAGCGTAAAAAAGTGTTGGAAGCAGTTATGGAAGAAGCAAAAGGAAAACTGACCGTCATTGTACATGTAGGATGCAACAATACCGCAGATAGTGTGGAACTTGCGGCACATGCACAGAGCGTTGGAGCAGATGCGATCGCTTCGATTCCACCAATTTATTTCCATTTACCGGAGTATGCAATCGCAGAATACTGGAATGCAATGAGTGCAGCAGCGCCGGATCTTGATTTTGTTATTTACAATATTCCGCAGCTTGCAGGAACGGCATTATCCATGAACCTGTTAAAAGAAATGCTGAAGAATCCGAATGTGATCGCAGTGAAGAACTCTTCCATGCCGACACAGGACATCCAGATGTTTAAGGCAGAAGGTGTCAAAGAGCGTGGCGAAAATGGATTTGTTGTATTCAACGGACCGGACGAACAGTTCGTATCCGGACGTGCGATCGGCGCAGACGGAGGAATCGGTGGAACATATGCGGTTATGCCGGAATTATTTGTAAAAATGGATCAGCTCATCCGCGAAAATAACATCGCAGAGGCAATGAAGATCCAGTACAAAGCAGATGCGATCATCTACAAGATGTGCGAGGCAAAAGGAAATCTTTATGCAGTCATGAAAGAGATTTTACACAGAATGTATGGCTTAGAACTTGGAAGCGTCAGATTGCCGCTTGCACCTTTAGCACCGGAAGATGAGGCTGTTGTTGTTGAGGCTCAGAAGATGATCGAGGCAGCGATCAAAGAATTATAATAAGAGAAATACATACAGAAATATGCCGGGGTGTACGCACTGCTTCGGCTTATTTCTGTATCTGCAGAAAAAAATGATGCAGCTGCCAATGTACGGATTTAAAATTAAGAATAAGATTTACAGGACAATTTCGGGAGGAGATACAAAATGGTTACAGACAGTTTACAGAATCTGGAGCAGTATCGTGGTTTACATAAAAATATGGATACCGTCATTGATTTTTTGAAAAAATGTGATCTGACTGCACTTCCAGACGGAAAAACGGTGATTGACGGAGAACGGGTTTTTGTCAATGTCATGGAGGCAGACCTTCGGGAGGCAGAAGGTGCGGAGTATGAATATCATAAACGTTATGCAGATCTGCAGATCGATATCAGTGGAAGTGAATACTGGGAGTGGACAGACAAGGCAGAATTTACAGATACATTTCAGGAAGCTTCGGACTGCGGACTTGCAGCAGGCAGAAGCAGATGTGGCGGAACGCTGGGGGACGGAAGCTTTGCTTTATTCCTGCCGGAAGAATTTCACAAACCAAGCTGCAAAAACGGATCACACACACATGTGAGAAAAGCAGTTATTAAAATTGAGATGTAATTGCAGGAGGAAAATAAAATGGATAAACAGGCATTATTTGATCAGATAAAAGGCGGATTGATTGTTTCCTGCCAGGCATTGGAGCATGAGCCTTTGTATACAAAAGAGGGCGGCATCATGCCTTTGATGGCAAAGGCTGCAGCACAGTCCGGAGCAGTCGGAATCCGTGCAAACACAGTACGTGACATCACACAGATCAAGGAAGCAGTAGACCTTCCGGTCATCGGTATCATTAAAAAAGACTATGAGGGAACACCGATGTACATCACGGTTACCATGAAAGAAGTGGATGAGCTGGTGGCATGCGGTGTGGATATCCTTGCGGTACAGGGAACAAGCGCATTAAGACCGGATGGAAGCACGGCAGCACAGTTTATCGAGGCAATCAAGGCAAAATATCCGGAGCAGCTTGTGATGGCAGACTGTGCAACCATCGAGGAAGGAATCGCATGTGCCAATGCCGGAGCCGATTTTGTCGGCACGACCATGCGTGGATATACACCGGAGACACAGGGCTGTGATGATATCGATTTTGATTTCATCCATGAACTTTCAGAAACATGCCCGGCAAAGATCATCGCAGAGGGACATATCCACTATCCGGAGCAGGCAAAGAAGGCACTGGAAGCAGGAGCTTTTGCACTGGTAGTCGGCGGTGCGATCACAAGACCGGCGGAGATCACGGCAAGATTCGTGGCAGCGATCGAAAAGTAAAAAAGGAGAAATTATGAGAATTGTGGCTGTGGATATCGGGGGAACAATGATCAAGTCCGGTCTCTGGAACGGAGAGACATTCGTGGAGCTGCGTGAGACAGAGACGTGCGCATCGGAAGGCGGAGCGGCACTGATGGAGCGTGTCAAAGGACTGATCCATTCCTATCACGATTTTGAAGCGATCGGGATCAGCACTGCCGGGGAAGTGAATACGGAAGATGGAAGCATTTTTTATGCGAACAGCAATATTCCGGGATACACAGGCATGCCGGTAAAGCAGATCATGGAAGAGGAATTTTGTGTGCCTGCCGCAGTGGAGAATGACGTCAATGCGGCGGCTCTTGGCGAACTCCGTTCAGGGGCAGGTGCTGGATGCGATGATTTTTTATGTCTGACCTATGGAACAGGTGTCGGAGGAAGCATTGTGATGAACGGAAGCGTTTACCCGGGGGCTTCTTTTTCTGCCGGAAGCTTTGGCGGAATGGTGATCCACCCGGAAGAAAAGGCGGGAACGGACAGTCTGGAGGGCTGCTATGAGCGGTGCGCTTCCACGACCGGACTGGTCAGACGTGTAAAAAAAGTCGATGGATCTCTGGATAACGGCAAAAAAATATTTGCGGCAAAGGACAGACCGGAGATCAAAGAGCAGATTGATGCGTGGATCGACGATATCTGCACAGGTCTTGTAACGCTATGCTGTATTTTCAATCCATCCAGGATCATTCTTGGAGGAGGCATCATGGCGCAGGAGTATGTGCTTTCGGAGGTGAACCGGAAGGTGAAAGCGCAGATCGCACCGGGACTTAGAATCGTGGAGATCGTTCCTGCAAAGCTTGCAAACACGGCGGGCATGATGGGATCGGTCAGTCTTGCGGAAAAGTTACTTGCGCAGTAAGATGATCGTGTACAATATATATTTGTTTGGAAAAAGATTTTTTAGATGACAGCACAGGGAGGATGAGACAATGGATCAGAAAAATATATTATGTTTTGGAGATTCCAACACTCATGGATATAATTCCAAAACCGGAGGACGTTTCACAGTAGAGGAACGCTGGACAAAACTTTTACAGAGAAAGTTAGGCGATGATTACTATGTGATCGAGGAGGGCTTAAGTGGACGGACCACGTCTTTTGAAGATCCTGTTTTTGAAGGATTGAGCGGATTGAATGCGATTTACCCGTGCATGATGACACATGAGCCTCTCGACCTTGTGATTATTATGCTTGGCACCAATGATACAAAAGACCGTTTTAATGCAAACGGATTTATCATCGGAAAAGGTCTGGAGCGCCTGACACAGAAAGCGATCGACACGCATGCTGCATGGCGTAATAAACCGAATATTCTTCTGGTAGCCCCGCCGCCAATCCATCCGGATTATGCAAAAACGGCTGTTGCAGGAGAGATGGGTGACAAATGCGTGGAGCGTTCCAGAGCACTTGCCAAAGAATTTAAGGATGTTGCAGACCGGTTAGGATGTCATTTTATAGATGCCGGTTCCATACCGGGCATTGAGATGTATCCTTATGACTGGATGCACTTAAGCCTTGATAGTCACAGGATTTTTGCGGAGTATTTGGCAGAGTATCTACCAACAATTATGTAAAAAAGAAACGTAACCAACCCTCGTCTGGATCAATATAGATGGTTCGGACGAGGGTTGGTTTTTTATTACAGGAGATGATCATGTGATTTTGGATGACAAAACAGACGTAGGATAATAATTGAAATTTCGGGAATAGATAAAACGGATAGAACATAAAATATATCGTAATGTCTTACACACAAGACATACATGATGTCATATTGTCTTATACACAGAAGATAAACAATATTAATATGTCTTGTACGCAAGACAAAAATAACATCATTCTGTCTTGTGCACAAGACGGAATGATGTTATAATTGTCTTGCCGACAGAAAGGAGGAGCATATGAACAGAGATTATCTGAAACAGATTATGACTGACCAGAAAGACACTTATCTAAGTAATCCTGCTATTGAAAGAAATTATCCATTGGAAGATCACGTGAATTATTGTTTTGTGGGGATCAGAAGAACCGGAAAATCGTACATGATGTATCAGCAGATCAGGCATTTGCAGGAGAATGGGATTCCTCTGAGCCAGATTGTTTATGTCAATTTTGAAGATGAAAGACTTCTGGAGATGTCAGCGGACGATTTGAATGTTATTTTAGAAATTGGATTGGAAATGGCGGGAGTAGACAACAGACCGTATCTTTTTCTGGATGAAATACAGAATATAAAGGGCTGGGAAAAGTTTGTGCGCCGCATTGCAGATATGAAATACCGGATCAATATTACCGGAAGTAACAGCAAGATGTTAAGCAGTGAGATTGCTTCGACACTTGGTGGAAGATTTATGATCGTAGATATATATCCGTATTCCTTTCCGGAGTATTTATTGGCACAGGGGAAGAATAAGAATTATCTGGATATCCTTAGTACAAAGGACAGAGCAGAAGTGCTTGGCATGTACGACCAGTATGTAAAATACGGTGCATTCCCGGAATTGGTTGGGATCAGAAATAAGAGGGAGTTCTTAAACAGTATTTACCAGACGATTTATCTTGGAGATATTATAACGAGAAATAAGATAACCAATGATTTTGCAGTGCGTTTGATTTTAAAGAAAATTGCAGAATCAATTACCAAGCCGTTGTCTTTTAACCGGCTTGGAAATATTTTAAAAAGTGCCGGGGCGGCAATTGGCAAGCAGACGGTTATTAATTATGTTGGCTATATGATGGAGTCTTATATGTTGTTTACCCTGCAGAATTATGCGGCGAAACTGATTCAAAAAGAGACTTCGCCAAAGTATTATTTTATGGATACCGGACTATTGGGACTTATGCTTATGGATTGCAGCTCTGCACAGTTGGAAAATTTGGTCGCAATAGAGCTGATCAGACGTTTCGGAAGAGAAAAGGTATTCTATTTTGAAAATAATGTTGAGATTGATTTCTATATTCCAGAAGAAAAACTGGCAATTCAGGTAAGCATGCAGGTGCTTGATCAGATAGAAACAAGAGAACGGGAAATCGGTGCATTTCTGAAATTAAGAAATTTTATCGAGGGCGCAAGATGCATATTAATTACGAATAGTGAGGAAGCGGAACTTGACTGTGATGGAATCCATGTAAGTGTGGTTCCGGCATGGAAGTGGCTGCTTTAGGAAACTAAAGCAGCCTATAAATAATAATCGCGATCACAATTCCAAGTATCCCTGCAACCGTGATATCCACCGTAAATCCAAATGTGAGAACTAAAATTCCAAGATCTAACACCATCGGATTGACAAATCCAAAACTCTGACCGTAACTAAGCCAGCTTAAAGCAGGAACGCCCGCACATAACTTTCCGATAAGACCGCCTAACACGACACCGACAAGGATCAGAAGTACTAATGCCCAGTTATTTTTTCCTAATACACCTCTGCTCATATTCCATTTCTCCTGAGTTCATTATTTTAAGTAATCACTGATACGTAAAATACTATCCATATTATAAAATAGATTCTGAAATTAAGATATATTTTTTTGCAAATTTATTTATGTCCCTGTCTGTAGCGGATGAATGATAGCACGGCAAAAAGCAGGATCACACCGACTGCCATTGTGAGAAATACGTTCTTTGTGAATCCGGCAACCAGATAGGCGGCCACGCAGCAGCCACCGACCGTCAGAGCGTAAGGAAGCTGTGTGGATACATGGTCTACATGGTGGCATTGTGCACCGGCGGAGGCCATGATCGTTGTGTCGGAGATCGGTGACATGTGATCTCCGCAGACAGAACCGGCAAGGGAAGCGGCAATACAGACAACGAGCATCGGATCTGTTTCCGGGAACATAGCGGTAACGATCGGAATTAAAATGCCAAACGTTCCCCAGGAAGTACCGGTTGCAAAAGCAAGTCCGCTTCCAACCAGAAATAATATAGCCGGGAAAAGTGAGGTTGCAGTCATATTGCCGGAGAGCATGCTGCTCACAAAGGCGCCGGCTTCTAATTTTGTACTGCAGAAACCGCCTAACGTCCAGGCCAGAACAAGGATCAGGATCGCAGAAACCATCATCTTAAATCCCTGCGGAATACACTCGGCAAATTCACTGAATGTGATCACGCGGCGTGGCAGGTACAGCAAAAACACAAAGACTAATGTAATGAAGGAACCCATCACAAGTCCCATGGATGCATCGCAGTTTGCAAAAGCGTTGATGAAGCTCTCGCCCTCGAAGAATCCACCTGTATAAATCATGCAGATAATGCAGCTCGCAATCAGGAAAATGACCGGAAGAACAAGGTCGATCACCTTTCCTTTTGCGGAAATAATATTTTCTTTTACATTTTCATAATCATTTTTGCCGGAGAAAAGATCACCTTTTGCAGCATTTTCCTCAAACTTTTTCATCGGACCATAATCAAGACCGGTCACACCTATAAAAATCACCATCAGAATGGTGAGCCATGCATACAGGTTAAATGGGATTGTCTGCAAAAAGAGAGAGAAACCATCTCCGTTTGTGTATCCGGTGACTGCGGCAGCCCAGCTTGAGATCGGTGCGATAATGCAGATCGGAGCTGCAGTTGCGTCAATGATATAAGCCAGTTTCGCACGGGAAATCTTCTGCTTGTCCGTGACAGGACGCATGACATTTCCAACGGTCAGACAGTTGAAATAATCATCGACAAAGATCACGACACCGAGCGCAAATGTGGAAAGCAGTGCGCCGGATCTGGTCTTGATCTTACTGCCTGCCCATTTTCCGTAAGCGGCAGAACCGCCGGCTCTTGTCATCAATGCAACAATAATGCCAAGAAATACGAGGAAAATCAGAATGCCGACGTTCCACGAATCCCCAAGCTTTTCCATCATAACTTCAAAAATTGCCTCGATCGTTCCAACCGGACTGAAATTTGTATATAAAAGAGCTCCGGTTACGACACCGATAAATAACGACATATAAACTTCCTTTGTGATCAGCGCAAGCACAATGGCGATCACCGGCGGAAGCAGCGCCCAGACAGTACCAACAAAATCCATAATTCCTCCTTGTTTTGCATTTCTTGTTTTGCGAAGCAAAAACTCCGAAGCGTTGCCCCGGAGCCAATATTCTATAATAAGTATATATGATTTTGTGTGAAAAGGAAACAAAAATTTGCTTTAATTGATAAAAAATACAAAAGTTTAGTAAAAATATACAAAATGAAGATCTGCAATTCTACAGATCATCAGACTGTCCGTAAGGTATCGGATAGACAGATGTCATTCCGGTAGAAATCAGTTTGCTGATAAGTCTTGCCATCTCCTCCGGCGTCTCCTTTTTGCCATGAGCCAGCCATGACTCGATCAGACCGGAGCAGCCGGAAACGAGAAAACTGCTGAAATATTCATAAGTTGGCAGAAAATCAGCCGAATGATGCGCAACCATCCATTCGTGTATGTATTGGTGTTCAAACAATTTCTTGATCTTGACAGAAAAAGAAATATCGCCATTGGGACTCAGCAGTGCACAGCACAGATTAGAGTTTTGGTCAATGATCTGAAAAATTTCGACAAACAGCGGATAAGGAAAATCCGGAGTATGATCCGGGTGATAATTTTTGAAGACCTGCTCAAACTGTTCTAAAAGCCCCTGCTCGGTCTGCTCCAACATATCATAAATATCTTTGTAGTGCAGGTAAAAAGTGCCGCGGTTGATGTCAACAGACTCGCACAATTCTTTTACGGTGATATCCTTGATACTTTTTTTCAGCATAAGGGAGGTGAGTGCGTGTACAAGCAGATAGCGGGTACGCTTGATACGGCGGTCCGTTTTTGTTTCCATATATAATGTGAGATCCTTTCATATAAAATGTGATGTTATTGTCTGGTATTTTTTCTGGAGTTATGATTAAAAATTTATAATCCTAAAAATTTTCTGAAATAATCAACACAGTGTACATAATATGTCAATTAACAAACAGTTTTGAAAAATATGTTTATTGAGTAAACCAGATGCCCTTATTATAATAATGCAGTATAAAATAATCAACACAATGTTAAGTATAGTGAAATGGATCAGCGGTAAAACAACTGCTGTTTTGCTGTGTAAGAAAAATGATTCAGATGTAACATGAAAGAGGATGAATATGGAAGAAAAACAGGAAAAAGAAAAAGGGAATTTCTGGCTTACCGTCGCTTCCTTTATTGTAAATAAGCGGAAAGCAATCGAAATTCTGTTTGTTTTGGCAATGATTTACAGTGTTCTTTCTATTAATAAGGTGCAGGTCAATCAGGATATCACATCCTATCTGCCGGCAGACAGTGAAACGAGGATCGGGCTGTCACTGATGGAGGAGCAGTTCACAACTTATGGCAGTGCCAAAGTCATGGTCTCGAATATCACCTATGCGCAGGCGGAAGATCTGGTTGACGATCTGGAAAATATTGAGGGCGTGAAGCAGATTGAATTTGATGATTCCAAGGATCATTTTACAGGTGCGGATGCGCTGTTTAGTGTGACGTTTGACGGAACGGAGGATGAACAGATCAGCAAAGATGCGCTTGAGGAAGTAAAAGAGACACTGGATGGTTATGATGTCTATGTTTCTTCCTCTGTCGGTGAGGAGGAGCGCAGTGCAGAGTCTCTTTCGCAGGATATGAATATTATTCTTGTGCTGGCGGTTGTCATCATTGTTGCGGTGTTGATGCTCTCCACAAAAGCATATCTGCAGATCCCGGTATTACTGATCACATTTGGCGTGGCAGCTGTTTTAAACATGGGTACAAACTACTGGTTTGGAACGATCTCCTCTGTCACAAATTCCATTGCTGTCGTGCTTCAGCTGGCACTGGCAATCGATTATGCCATTATTTTGTGTGACCGTTTCATGGAAGAACATGAGACGCTGGATGCAGAGGAAGCGGTGAAAGTGGCACTCTCCAAGGCAATCCCGGAGATCAGCTCGTCCTCCCTTACCACGATTTCCGGCATGGTTGCGATGATGTTTATGCAGTTCCGGCTGGGCTACGATATGGGTATCATTCTGGTAAAAGCGATCATACTCAGCCTGATTTCCGTTTTCTTCCTAATGCCGGGCGTGCTTTTGATTTTTGCAAAAGGAATTGATAAAACCCATCACAAATGCTATGTACCAAAAATTACGTTTGTAGGTAAATTTGCAAATCTGACCAAATACATCATTCCGCCGGTTTTTATCGTGTTTCTGGTATTTGCATTTTGGGAATCTAATCACTGCCAGTATATATATGACACGAATTCCATTGTCAGCGCAAAAAAGAGTGAATCGAAAATTGCAAGTGAAAAAATTGAGAATACCTTTGGTGCCAGCAATCAGTTGGTTGTCATGGTTCCAAAAGGGGATTATGATTCCGAGAAAAAGGTATTGGGAAAAATTGAAAAACTGGATTATGTAAACTCGGCATTGGGACTTGCAAATGTGGCGATCAATGATGATTATATGCTGACGGATAAGCTGAACCCAAGACAGTTTGCAGAGTTGACGGATCTGGATGTAGAAGTTGTACAGATTTTGTATACAGCATATGCATACAATGAGGAGCAGTATGGTCCGGTATTTACCGGCATTGATGATTATGAGGTGCCGATCATTGATATGTTCCTGTTCCTGTATGACCAGTATCAGGAAGGATATGTGACATTAGATGCAGATCTTGACGATCAGCTTACGTCCTTATATGACACGCTGCATGATGCGCAATTACAGCTGCAGGGAGATGACTATTCCAGATTTGTGTTAGATCTGTCACTTCCGGCGGAAGGACAGGAAACCTACGATGCGATGGATGAGATCCGGGGTATTGCAGCGAAATATTTTGGAAAAGACAATGTCATTCTGGTAGGAAACTCCACGAGTGACCATGATCTGGAATCTTCCTTTGCATCGGATAATATCGTGATCAGCGTATTGACGGCACTATTTGTTATGATCATCCTGTTTTTCACGTTCCAGTCAGCAGGGCTTCCGGTGCTTCTGGTACTCACTATACAGGGAAGTATCTGGATCAACTTTGCAGTTCCGGCAATGAGGGGACAGACAATATTTTTTATTGCGTACCTGATCGTGTCTGCAATTCAGATGGGTGCAACGATCGACTATGCAATCGTTATTTCCAGCAGATACATGGATCTGAAACAGAGAATGCCGATCAAAGATGCGATTACTGAATCTTTAAATCAGGCATTTCCAACTATTTTTACTTCCGGAACGATTTTGACCTGTGCAGGATTTTTGATCGGTGAGATTGCATCCGATCCGACGGTTGCCTCCATTGGTGTGGCTTTGGGACGCGGTACGTTAATATCCATTATTCTGGTTCTTTTTGTGCTGCCGCAGATCCTGCTGTTTGGTGATTTTATCATTGAGAAGACAGCCCTTGCCATGAATATTTCACGTCCTCAGAAGGAGGTTGCCGGCAGAGTGAGGGTGACCGGACATGTAAAAGGTTATGTACAGGGAGAGATTGATGCAGATGTTTCCGGTGTATTCCAGGGACAGATGAAAGTGTCGTTAGATTCGCACATACCGGGCAGACATGGAGAAGTCACACATGACGATACACAAAATCCAATGCTGCCGGGAATGACGCAGGATGAAAATGTGGCTGCAGAATCAGAGACAGCCGCAAAGGAAGAGCAGGAGGAGAAAAAGTCATGAAAAAGATGAGAATGAAAGTACTTGCCCTGTGTTTTTCCATGACACTGACCGTTTCTGCTCTGGCAGGAAACGGACGGTTGACCATACAGGCTGCCACCTCACAGGAAAGCAGTGGTACAAAAGAAACCACAGAAAAAGACAGCACAACCAGTGCGGATACGGCAGAAAATAAAAATCAGATCATCGAAATTGCCGATGAAAAGGCATTTGAAGAATTTTTACAGAACTGTCAGTATGACAGCTGGAGTGTTGGAAAAACGGTAAAACTTACCCATAATATTGATCTTTCGAAGGTTGATTTCAATGGTGTTGCATATTTCTCTGGGGATTTTGAGGGCGGCGGTCACACGATCAGTAATGTGAAGCTGCAGGTAAAAGGCTCGGATCACGGATTTTTCCGTTATCTGGGTAAAAGCGCAGTTGTGAATGATCTGAAGATCTCTGGTAAGATCACTTCAGAGGGAAGCTGTAAAAATATTGGCGGAATTGCCGGTGTGAACTATGGTACGATCGGGAACTGTTCCTTTGAAGGAACTGTCAATGGAAAAACAGCAGTCGGAGCGATCGCAGGGATCAACAAACCGACCGGAAAAATTGTAAACTGCAGGAGCAATGCAACAGTGACAGCCACCAATCAGACCGGAGGAATCGTTGGAAATAACGAAGGACTTGTGTCAGAGTGTACATCGGAGTGCAGCATCAATACAGATGAGCTGAAAACCACGATGGATATTGGAGGCGTTGACATTGGTACATTAAATCTCACAGGGCGTGTAATAGACCGGAATGATATTGGCGGAATTGTGGGTGTTTCGACTGGAATTGTCAGTGAATGCATCAATCAGGGAAAAATCGGTTTTGCACACACGGGTTATAACGTGGGTGGAATTGCCGGACGCCAGAGTGGAAAAGTCATCGACTGCCACAATGAAGGGGAAATCTACGGACGAAAAGATGTAGGAGGAATTGTCGGTCAGGCGGAGCCGTATATAGAATCGGAGTATCTGGATGATAAGGTAAATCAGGTGCAGGATTCGGTCAGTTCCATCAACACGACCTTAAGCAACATTGCTTCGACCATGAGTGATACCTCCACAGCAGCAAAGACCTATGTGGACAATCTGTCGGAGCAGTACGATAATTCTTCGAAAACTTTGTCGGAATCTCTGGGTTCCCTCTCAGATTCCATCGGGGAATCAAACCCGGAAGCGCAGCAGTACATGAATAATATTCATAATTCTCTGGATAAAATAGATAGTATCCAGGGAAACAATCATATTTTAAACAAAGAACAGGCAGAGGCGGTTTCAAAAGAATGGCAGAATATCAACAGTAATCTGTCCAACATTCGTGGAACAATCTCCGATTCCAATAAAACGGCAGAAGATTTTGTGGATGATATTTCCAATCAGATAAAAGAAAAAGATACGAACGGCGATATTGATAAGCTGACGAACACAGTGGATGATGGAATCCAGTCTGTCACAAATGATGTGCAGAAGATCAGTAAGCAGATCAAAAGCATTCAGAATACGGTTGGAGATACGCTTTCTGTGGTGACAGGAGATGAGGAGTATATGGAAGATATCTCGTCCGCAGCCAGTGCAAAAGATACAGATGGTGTTGTTTCAGGAAGTGTAAACCGCGGAATGGTCAATGGCGATCTCAATGTGGGTGGAATTGTCGGAACGATGAACATTGAATATGATCTCGATCCGGAGTTTGATCCTGATCTTACAGATTCTACGGACATTACACTCCGTTCTACCGTGAATAATGTTGTCATCCGCTGTAGCAACTATGGGGAAGTGACTTCAAAGAAAAACAGTGTCGGTGGTATTACCGGATTAGAAGAACTTGGTCTGGTCTATGGAAGTGAAAGTTATGGCTCTGTGAAATCTGATACCGGGGATTATGCCGGAGGCATTGCAGGAAACAGTGTCAGTGCAATCTCCAACAGTTACAGTCTCTGTAATGTAAATGCAAAGGATTATGTCGGAGGCATTGTCGGAAGCGGATATACCGTGAAAAACTGTGTTTCTGCATCTACGATCACAAGTGATGGGGAAGGTCTGGGAAGCATCGCAGGAACTGTGTCTGAAGAGGGCGAGGTAAAAGGTAACATTTTTGTGGGCGATGACCTTGATGGAATTGACAACATCAACTATGCGGGGATTGCAGATGAAAAAAGTTATGAAGAGGTCATGAAACTTGAGAATATTCCGGAAGGATTCCATAAAGTGAAGATAACTTTCAGGGCAGAAGATAATGTGGATATTGTAAAGACAATCGTATATAATGGAAGCTTCAGTGAATCTGATCTTCCACAGATTCCGGAAAAAGATGGTTACTATGCAGTCTGGCCGGAGGATCTGGTTGGAAAACCAATGACGGAAAATAAAACGGTGGAGGCAGAGTACAGCCGTTGGACAGAGAGTATCGTGGGAACGGAAGTGATAAACGACGCAAAAACAGAAGATACAGCTAGTGAAAGTTCCGATACAGAAAATGAAAAAGCAGTTTTCCTTCTGGAAGGGAAATTCTATGATGACACTTCCATCCAGATGGCAGAGTGTGACACAGATCTGCCGGACGGAGATGTCGTGTATGCTTACAACTGGAGTCTTGAACACCTGCATGACAAAATATATGATACAGTAAAAGCACATTTTTATGTGCCGGACACTTCAGGAAAAAATGAGATCTGGTACAGAGAAACAGGCAGTGATGCATGGACATTGGCAGAAACCACAGAGGACGGCAGTTACCTTGTGGCAGACATTCCATATGAGGCAGCGTTTGCACTGGTACATACGGCGGCAGATCACACCTTGTATTATGCCGGCGGCGGTGCAGCGGTTGTATTGCTTTTGATCGTACTGATCATAAGAAAACGCCGGAAGCGTGCACAGAAAAAATAAAATGATTTGATAACACAGAGAGGCAGTTATGATATTTGAGACACATGCACATTATGATGATGAAAGTTTTAACGATGACCGTGAAGCATTGATCCGTTCCCTGCCGGAAAAAGGGATTGGCAGGATCATCAATGTTGGGGCTTCGATAGAGACAACAAAGACAACTCTGGAACTTGCCGCAAAATATGATTACATTTATGCAGCGGTGGGCGTACATCCAAGTGACATCAGCGGGTTGAATGAAGAGACATTTGCCTGGTTAAAAGAGCAGGCATCTCTTCCAAAGACTGTTGCGATCGGTGAGATCGGACTGGATTATTACTGGGATAAAGAGCCGGAGGTGCAGAACGCACAGCGTTACTGGTTCAGACGGCAGATGGAACTTGCAAGGGAAACCAACCTTCCGGTGATCATCCATTCCAGAGACGCAGCAGCCGATACGATGGAAGTGATGAAAGAGGTTCGTGCAGAGGAAATACCGGGTGTCATCCATTGCTATTCTTATTCAAAAGAGATGGCCCAGGAATTTATTAAAATGGGTTACTACATCGGCGTCGGTGGCGTCGTCACATTCAAAAACGCGAAAAAACTGAAAGAAACAGTGGAAGCAATCCCATTGGAGCGCATTTTGCTTGAGACAGACTGTCCTTACATGGCACCGGAACCGCACCGCGGCACGAGAAACGATTCTTCCAATATTCCGTTTGTGATCGCAAAAATCGCAGAATTAAAAGGAATCACAGCGGAAGAGGTCGAACGTGTGACGGAGGAGAATGCGGGAAGGTTATTCACAAAAGTGTCTTAACTCCACAGCATCCTTCCAGAACCGCTTCGGAATATTCTGTGCCTGTAATTCGGGGTTGGTGCGTGCTTCAATCGCAATACTGTCGAAAAAGACCAGCCACAGTTTCTGGAATCTTGCTTCATTTTCAGAATAGTTCTGAAGAAGTTCGGTATTGATGTCCGAAGCATCTACAAGCATATAATTCTTTCCGGCGCGGTGGACTGCCGCAAGCTGGTGGGTTTCATCGTAAATCATAAAATTTTCCTGCGGAAAACGATCCGTAAAATGCTCTGCTAAAATTGGCAGGGCATTATTTTTGGGATGGATCGTGGAAAACAGAACGCCGTTCTGCAGTTCCGAAAAGCGCAGAAAACCTTTCAGGTGGTGGGCTTCGGAGGCTGTGGCTCTGGACAATTCAAAGACACGGTAAATATAAGGATTACTCAGTGAATCCAACACACGGGCACCTTTTGGTGAATAAAGTGCGGCAACGATCGTCTGATACACGGCGTTCGCTTTGTCCATCTTCTTCTTGCCGGAAAGATCAATGGATAAAATAGCAGTAAGGATTGTCTCGTAAAAATCGCGTCCAAGCTTCCGGTTTAGCGTGGAAACAACTTTTCCGGCTTTTTCAGCGGATGGTGCGACGGTGTGGTAGTCGCAAAACAGCTCGTAATTATCCGGCTGGCCGGATACCAGATAAATATCAGCGTGGGAGCATCTTTCCTGAATCTTTAATTCCCAGGCATCGTATACGCCGGTCAATATTCCGTTTGGTGTGTTTTCACAGATAAATACATGCATAATGTCTCCTGTCTTGAGAAAAATATTCAGGGAAATAAAAGTTTTACATTTATCTACGACAGCGGAAGCGGCTCCGTGGATAAGCCGGTATCGAACAAGCTCAATTGTTGATAACCGCTCTCACGGATCTCACGTGGTATCTGTGTCTTATCGCCCATCAGATTGCGGCAGATATAATCTTCTTCCAGCTTCGTGCGGTACATCATCCTGCCGGAGCAGGTGATAAAATAAAGAGCGCGTTTCAACACAACACCTATCTTCTTGAGATCGGCAAAATCGAGGGTGCTGTGACGTCTTGCTTTTACAATGCGGCTGGCAGACTTATAGCCAATACCCGGGACACGGAGCAGTGTATCATAGTCTGCACGGTTGATCTCGACCGGAAAATATTCCAGATGCCGGATCGCCCAGTCACACTTGGGGTCGAGAAAAATGTTAAAGTCCGGCCGCTCCGGACTTAAAAGCTCGTCGGCTTTAAATTTATAATAGCGGAGCAGCCAGTCTGCCTGATACAGACGATGTTCCCGCAGGAGCGGCGGACCGCCGGGCAGTGCAGGAAGATTGCTGTTGTGGGTGACATTCACAAAGGCAGAATAGAACACTCTCTTTAAATCAAATTTCTGATACAGATTCTCGGCAATGCTCACAATCTGGTAATCGTTTTCCGGGGTTGCGCCGATGATCATCTGTGTGCTCTGTCCTGCGGGTACGAACTTCGGGGCGTGTCGGTAAAGAGCGACTTCATTCTTATTTTCCGTAATACCGTTCTGAACCATGCGCATTGGCTTCAGGATGGTATTTCTCGACTTGCAGGGCGCAAGCTTTTTCAGGCTGTCTGCGGTAGGCAGTTCCAGATTAATACTCATGCGGTCAGCCAGAAACCCAGTTTTTTCAATCAGCAGAGGATCAGCGCCGGGAATCGCTTTCACATGGATGTAACCGTTAAAATGGTGCGCTGTGCGCAATTTATAAAGGGTCTGGTATAAAAGTTCCATCGTATAGTTGGGGCTTACCATAATGCCGGAACTTAAAAAAAGACCTTCAATATAATTCCGCCGGTAAAATTCCATCGTCAGTTCGCAGACTTCCTCCGGGGTAAAGGCAGCCCGCCGGACATCGGAGTTACAATTATTCTGGCAGTAAGAGCAGTTAAAAATACATTCGTTTGTAAATAAAATCTTGAGAAGGGAAACACACCGCCCATCTGCGGAAAAAGTATGACAGATCCCACAGGAAATGGAGTTGCCAAGGCCGATACCGTTACCACTGCGGTCCACACCGCTTGACGTGCAGGCGACATCGTATTTTGCAGCGTCTGAGAGAATCGTAAGTTTTTCCATCAGTGACATATTTTGCTGGATTTTCATCTGGATGTGATCTCCTCCAATCAAAAAAATAAAATAGAACATACGTTCGATAAAATGAGAATACAACATCCGGAAAAAGAATGCAAGAGAAAAAGACTGCCAATTTCTGGACAAAAAATCTTCTCATAATCCTGATTCCTTAGTTTTTCAGAATTATGAGAGGATGTGTCTTATGAATGGAGTTGTATTTCTGCGTATTTAGCTGCAACACGTTTGCCACTGAATGCAATCCCGAAAAGTCCAATCTTTTTTATGCCATGATATTCCATGTCGGTAGAATATTTTTTGCTTTGGATCTGTTGTATCGCACTTGACGCAGAATTAGCAAGTTCGGTATCTGAAAGGTTTTTTCCGGCTTTAAATTCAATAATATAGCCCAATTGGGATTTATCTTTTGGCTCAAGCTGTATATCAAAACGCCCTTCGCCGGATTCTCTGTTGGAAGAGATATAATATCGGTCTGAGAGTATTGCCAACATTCCGAAAACAGTTCCGTGATAAAAATTTTCGTTTGTAGTGTCAAAAGTACTGGCAGACTGCAAGAGATATTTTTGCAAAGTGTCAGTGAAAAGAGCAGTATCACCTGTTCGCAGAGCTAGTTCGAAATCTCGGAGCAGGGAGCCGTTAAATAAGGTATTATAATTATCCAAAATCTCTTTTTGGAAAACACTTTTTATCTCGCGGTTAGGCAGTTTAAGAGAACAAATCGGGTTGTCATTAAATTCACTGATCACACTTGTGACACGCAGATATCCGGCGACAAGCAGAAAGCTGTAGATTGTGTCAGAGTCAGCATTTACCTCCGGGTAAATAATATCCGTATTAATAATGGATTGCACTTCTTTTCCCTGCAGTAAAAGTGAGAGACTTTCGTACACTTCTTTGTCGGAACTGCGGATCAGTTCACCAATAATTTCATTGCCGCTTGTTCGGGACCAGAAAGCCTTTGGTTTACAGTTATTGTTAAAATAATTAATCACAGACCACGGATTATATATTTCTGTATTTCCGAAGAGATAACCGTCATACCATTCTTTAATTTCTGAAAGTTTTTCTGCCATTCCATAGTAAGCTGCCATATTTGATATATCGTTTACGGTAAAACCGAAATACTCTGAGTACTTGTCATCCAAAATCGTGTTTACAACAAGATTATTTAAACCACTGAATAAACTTTCTTTTGCAATGCGGAGTATTCCAGTCAAAATGCCAAATTCCAGATTCTCATTGTCTTTTAAAGCGGAGGAGAAAAGATTCCGCATAAAACCGACAACTTCATTATAATAATGATATAAGTGTCCTTGCTGGATTGGCGTGTCGTACTCATCAATAATAATAATAACTTTCTGGTTATAATGTGTGGCAAGTAAAGAAGAAAGCTTGCCAAGAGCAAACTGATAATCGGTAGAATCAGCGACATCATTTATGAGATTGTGAATGTATTTTTTGTCGTATTCATTAATTGCTTTGCTTGATAAAAGTTCTATATGGCGAAGAAATTCTTCTTTTAAGGTAAAACACAGACTGCGGTACATATCAGTCCAGTTAGTCTGATGTGCATCTTTAAAAGACAGAAAAATGACCGGATAAGTCCCCTGAAGCTGCTTGTAAGCATCTCCGCAATTCCAGATTTTTTTATCTGAAAAATATATGGATGTATCTGTGGATGTTTTTTCAAAATAGGTTCGGATCATGTCCATGGTAAGTGTTTTCCCAAAACGGCGCGGTCTTGTGAAAAGATAAACCTTGCTGTGGTCGTCAATTATATCTTTTATGAGAAGCGTTTTGTCGACATAATAGCATTCTTTGGAAACTTCTTTATATGAAGTGATTCCAACCGGACATGGGAGTAATCTGCCGGACAAAGGTGGGGTTTGTTTGTTTCGAAGGATTTCCGGTTTTGTTGTATCAGAAGGGATCAACCAGTATCTTCCTTCTTTGTATGCACCGTTAATAAAACCGGCAGTGCAGAGCTGATTTACCCTCCGGGGAGTAATTCCCCAAAGCTGGGCAATATCTTTTGCCTTCAAAAATTTTTTATCCATTATAATGCCCTCCATTGCATATGCAATTATTCTATATTTCCTATAATATGATATTTTTGGGAAATAAACAAGAAATAAAAACATAATTTCCCTAAAAACGGGAAATTAACAAGAGAAAAAGACTGCCAATTTCTGGACAGTCTTTTCAAAAGTTGCCGGTTATATGATCGGCAGTCTTAATTATTTGTGAAATAATCAGGATACATTGTTAGCAATTCTTTTTTCTCCGATAAATGCCGGGTTAAATGCCGGGTCATAAGCATTTCTGCCATTTCACTATCATGTCGTCTGATTGCATACAAAATATCTTCGTGGTCTTTTAATACATAATCGTGTTGCTTTGATTTTGTGGAAAGGGAGCGGAGACGGTCAAAGTGAACCATCTGTTCCTTGATAATATGGTAAGACCACATTTTATCTGCAGCGCGGAATAGCAGCTCATGAAATTCATTGTCTAATTCCAGAAAAGTCTCTCGATTCTTCTGTTCGAGGCTGCGCTGCTGCTTTTTTATATTATAATCAAGGGCGTCCATATCAGCATCTGCAATCTTATCACACAGAAGCTTTAAAATTGCATTTTCCGTTACAAGCCGTAAAAAACGCGATTCTTCTACGATATTGTAATCAATTTTGGAAATATAGCTGCCGCGCTGTGGTAGGATTTCAACCAGACCGATGCGGTTTAATTCAATTAAAGCTTCGCGGACCGGTGTCCTTGACAAGGACAGTGTGGTGGAAAGCTCATTTTCACTGACAGCGGTTCCGGGCTGCAATTCCAGATGAATGATGTTATATAAGAGCACTCTGACAGCATAGGATCTGGAATTTTCAGAGCGTTCCTTTTGAAGAATGACCATTTTTTCTCCCCATTTCCTTAATAATATACTAGTATACTATCAAATAAAAACTTTTGCCAGATAATTTTTAAAAATCAAAAGTAAAAACAATTTTGCGGATGGAAGGATCTCTGCTGTCAACAAAATCAAAAGCTTCCTGCGCTTTTGTAAGCGGAAATGTATGCGAAATAGAATTGTTCAGGTCAAGAGTACCTTCTTTGATCATATCAATTGCTTTTCCGAACATTTTATTCTGGAGGCGGGAACCTCTCACATCCAGCTCTTTGGAAGTGATCAGGAACTGGTTTACTTCGGTCGGAGCGGTGGAAAATCCCATAGTAATAACACGTCCGGCATTACCGGTAGCCTGAAGCAGTAATAAGAGGGAATTTTTCACGCATGCGGCATCGATAGAGACGGTGGCGCCTCTGCCGTGTGTGTATTCTAACACCTTCGCCTGAAAATCTTCAGTTGCGGCATTGATCGTAAACTGTGCGCCGTGTTCTCTGGCTTCTGAGAGTTTGTCATCCATAATATCTGCTACAATGATATGGTCACAGATTGTATGTGCAATTTTTAAAATTGAGCTTCCAAGTGCGCCAGCACCATAAATAAGAAGCATGTCGTCTTTTTCAAGTTCAGCACGGGTGCAGGACTGGATAGCGATGGTAGTCGGCTCGATCATAACGGCATCCTGATCGGAGAGTGAATCTGGAAGAAGATAGCAGTCAGATTCTGGAACTGCGATATATTCGCGGTAGCCACCATCAATATGTACGCCTCTTACTTTGAGGTTGTCACATACATTTCCACGGTTTTTGGAACATGGGTAGCAGTGACCACAACTTGTTACCTGATTGATGATAATGCGGTCGCCTATTTTTAAAGAAGAAACATTATCTCCAACCTCTGCAACGACACCAACCATTTCGTGTCCGATAATACGCGGATAAGTAGCTGCAGCATTGGTGCCATGATAAATTCCAACATCAGATCCGCAGATTCCCGCAGCGGTCATTTTTACTAATACATTATTTTTAGGATCAATAACTGGTTTTTCAATGTCAATTACTTCTAATTGATTTGGTTTTACAATTTGTACGGCTTTCATAATAGTCTCCTTATCTTAATTTGAAATAGATGATTGATTATTTAGGAATGCCACAAAACAACTTACATACTAGTATTCTACATAAAAGAAAAAAGAAGTCAATAAAAAAGAAAAAAACAAAGTAATATTATGCAATATGCATAAAAAACAGGATGATAATATGTTAAAATATACATATTGAAAAAAATAAGCAAATGAACTACCATACTAGCATACAAACAAAACGCCAGAAACAACTTACAAACATTTCATTTAGGAGGAAAGTGATTATGGGACTTGCAAAGGCGATTAAAAGAGGCGCAAGTGCATTACTGATCGGTTCAATGATGACAGGACTTTTTACAGGCTGCTCAGCGACCGGTGAAAACAGTGGAGGTAAATTAGTAAAAATTGCGGTCTGTGTATCAGATCAGACACCAGCCGCACAGGCATTGGCAGATGTGTTCAAACCGATGGTGGAAGAGGCGACCGATGGACGTTATGATATCCAGATTTATAATTCCGGTGTACTTGGAAGCGAAAAGGTAACATATGACTATACGAAAAGTGGAATCGTGGAAATGTGCGTAGTCGGAACAACCATGTGGTCTGAAACACCGAAAATGTCTATCCCGGATTTCCCATTCCTGTTTGACAGCGTAGAACACGCAAGAGTGTGCTATCAGGGAGAACTTGGGGAATATATTGCAGAAGACCTTGAGAGTACACAGCCATTGAAGCTGCTTTCCTGGTATCCGAACGGAGCCAGAGAGTTTACATCTAATAAGAAGCTGGAAAGCCTTGATGATTTCAACGGACAGAAGCTCAGAATGCCAAATAATCCAATTCATGTGAAACTTGCCGAAAGTCTTGGAGCCAACGTTGTTATCATGGATATGGGTGAAGTGTTTACTGCATTGGAGCAGGGAGTGGCAGATGGACAGGATAATCCGCTTGCTACGGTAAAGACAGAAGGCTGGTACGAAGTTCAGGATTATGTTTATGACACAAATCATATCATTTCATCTTTGGAATTATTTGCAGGGGAGGAGTTCTGGAACAGCTTGAGTGAAGAGGATCAGAAAGCATTTGAAGAGGCTTCACAGGCAGCGTCAGATTACGCATGGGATTTATATGAGGAGCAGCTTTCAGATGATAAGCAGTTTATGAAAGATAATGGACTGGTCGTTACAGAACTTTCCGATGAGGACAGAGAAGTGATGAAAGAGAAAATACAGCCGGTTTACGATTATCTGAATGCACAGTATGACTGGGTAGATGATGTCAGAAAAATGGTAGATGACATTAAAGTAGAGTAAGGAGAAGCAGACTATGAACAAATTAGTAGATAAGCTATTTAAAGGTATTGATTATTTTACAGGTATTCTTACCGGCTTAATGGTGTTCTTTGTATTTTTAAATGTTGTACTTCGAACCTTTTTTAATGCCGGGCTGACATGGTCAGAAGAACTGGCAAGATACCTTTTTGTATACGTTACCTATATCGGAGCAATCAGTGCAATGCGTGCTAATGCACATCTGGGAGTGGATACACTCATCAGCAGAATGAAGCCGCAGGTGCAGATGGTAATGTATATTGTTTCCCAGACAATTATTGCGATCTTAATGATTATTTTAGTGTGGGGTTCTGAAAAAATGGTGGCACAGAATACCGCCTCAAGAACAGCAGCACTCGGAATCCCATATTCTGTATTATATTTTGCTGGAATCATCACAGGCGTGGCAATTGCGATCATGGCGGTGATAAACATCGTCCATGCGCTGAAAAATCCATCTGAAATATCAGAGATTGTTACGATGAGCACTTCGGATGATGATGAGATCGCTGCAGAGGCAAAAGATGGTGCAGAGAATCTTTCGGATGAAGAATATGCAAGAAGACTGAGAGAAGAGGGAGGAAAATAACATGACATTAGTAATATTTTTAGCTGCCCTGATCGGTGGTATGCTGATTGGACTTCCAATCTGCTTCGCACTTTTATTCAGTGGTGTTTGTATGATGTTATATCTGAATGGCTTTAATGCCCAGATTTTATCACAGAATTTATTTTCTGGTGCAGATTCCTTTTCCATGATGGCAGTTCCGTTTTTTATCATGGCAGGTGAATTTATGAACCGCGGCGGTATTACAAAGCGTATTGTAAATGCAGCGAATGCGATTATCGGACATGTCCGCGGCGGACTGGGCTATGTTGCAATCATGGCAATTCTCTTATTTGCAAGTATGATCGGATCAGCTGTTGCTTCCACTGCATTCCTTGGAGCGATCCTCATTCCTATGATGGTACGTGCCGGTTATAAGCGTGATACCTGTACCGGACTGATCGCAGCAGGAAATATTTTATCGCCGATCATGCCGCCGTCTGTACCAATGATTATCTTTGGCGTGCAGGCAGGTGTTTCCGTTACAAAATTATTTATGGGTGGTATTGCACCGGCTGTATATTTATCAGGTGCTTTGTGTGTATTATGGTTCTTTATTGCGAAAAAAGACAACCTCGCAAAAGCAGAGAGACAGTCTGCAAAACAGGTTGCAAAAGCATTGCTTGACGGACTTTGGGCATTGATTCTTCCGGTGTTTATTCTTGTTGGACTGCGCAGTGGTAAATTTACACCGACAGAGGCTGGAGTTATCGCAGCAGTATATGCATTAGTGATCGGACTGTTTGTATACAAAGAATTAAAAATCAGCATGCTGATGGAATGCCTTGTTTCTGCGGCAAAGTCATCTTCTGTAATCATGTTTCTTGCTGCAGCAGCAATGGTATCTTCTTGGATGATGACAGTGGCAAATGTTCCATCCATTGTTACGGGAATTTTAGCACCATTTATTGAGCATCCAGTAGCATTAATGCTAATTATCTGCCTGATCGTGCTCCTTGTTGGAACTTCCATGGATGTAACGCCTACCATTATGATCCTGACACCTGTATTACTGCCGGCAGTGAAAGCAGCAGGAATCGATGTTGCATATTTTGGAGTGGTATTTATCTTAATGACGGTTTTAGGTTTACTTACACCACCGGTAGGAACAGTATTAAATGTTGCCTGCGGCGCAGGAAAGATCAACATGGAGAGAATGGTAAAATCGATATGGCCGTTCCTTCTGGCTGAGGTAGTGATATTACTGCTTATGGTTTTGTTCCCGTCTCTTGTGACGGTTCCGATGAACTTTTTCCTCGGATAAATCAGTGATTGCGGAGTTTTGATTCAGGTTAAAACTTCGCAGTTGTTTTTGAATATAACAGATAGAAATGGAGATCAGAAAAATGGAAATGACAATGAGATGGTTCGGAAAAGATTATGATACCGTCACCTTGGAACAGATAAAACAGACACGCTATGCAACCGGGATCATTACTACATTATATAATAAAATGCCGGGAGAAGTGTGGAATCTGGATGAAATTCTTGCAATGAAAAAAGAGGTTGAGGACGCAGGCCTTCATCTGGCAGGAATTGAGAGTGTCAATGTCAGCGATGCGATCAAGACAGGCGGAGCGGGCAGAGACCATGATATCCAGGCATATATTGAGACATTAGAAAATCTCGGAAAAGCAGATATCCATATGGTTTGCTATAACTTCATGCCGGTATTTGACTGGACAAGAACAGAACTTGACCGTGTGAGAGAAGATGGTTCTACGGTAATGGCATATAATCAGGATGCAATTGATAAAATGGACCCGGAGAAAATGTTTGATGCGATCAAAGATGACATGAATGGAACAGTCATGCCGGGCTGGGAGCCGGAGCGAATGGCAAAAATCAAGGATTTATTTGCATTATATAAAGGAATCGATGAGGATCAGCTTTTTGAGAATCTGAAATATTTTCTGGAAGCAATCATGCCGGTCTGCGACAAATATGATATAAATATGGCAATTCACCCAGATGATCCGGGCTGGAGTGTGTTCGGTCTGCCGAGAATCATTTCATCACAGGAAAAATTAAAACGAATGATGGATATGGTGCCAAATAAACATAACGGTGTGACATTCTGCATGGGCTCGTATGGAACAAACTTAAATAACGACCTGATCGCAACCATTCATATGTTAAAAGGCAGAATCCATTTTGCACATATCAGAAACCTGAGATTTAACGATGGAATGAGAGACTTTGAGGAGAGCGCACATCTCAGCGAGGATGGCACATTTGATATGTATGCTGTTATCAAAGCACTTTATGAAGATGGATTTGATGGACCGATCCGTCCGGATCACGGAAGAATGATCTGGGGAGAAAAAGCAATGCCGGGGTATGGACTTTATGACCGTGCATTAGGCGCAGCATATCTTCGCGGATTGTGGGAAGCTGCAAAAAAGGAAGGAGAGCAGAGATGAAACTGACATTACAGGGTTTACAGGAAAAAGAACAGTGGAAAAACGCAGGAATCGGACTTCCTTCTTATGATATCGAAAAAGTGGCGGAAGAGACGAAGAAAAACCCGGTGTGGGTACATTTTGGAGCCGGAAATATTTTTCGTATTTTTATCGGAGGGATCGCAGATACACTGATATCTTCCGGAGAGATGAAAAAAGGGATTACCTGTGTGGAAACGTTTGATTTCGATGTGGTAGATAAAATATACAGACCGTATGATAACCTCGTTTTAGCTGTGACATTAAAAGCCGACGGCTCAACGGATAAAAAGGTGCTAGGTTCTCTGGCAGAGGCAATCAAAGCGCAGTCAGAAGTGCCGGAGGAGTGGGATCGGTTAAAAGAAATCTTTTCCGATAAAAATCTCCAGATGATCTCATTTACCATCACGGAGAAAGGATATGCGTTGAAGGGAGTGGATGGAAATTATTTTCCATTTATTCAGAAAGATATTGACAACGGACCTGAAAAACCGGTGTCTGCAATGGCGGTTGTCTGCGCATTGCTGTACGAGCGTTTTCAGGCAGGAAAGGCTCCTCTTGCAGTAGTTTCCATGGATAACTGCTCTCACAATGGAGAAAAATTAAGAAATTCCATTCTGACTATGGCAAAAGAGTGGGAGAAAAAAGGATATGTAACAGGCGAGTTTGTAAATTACATTTCAGATGAAGATCAGGTGTCATTCCCATGGTCAATGATCGATAAGATCACCCCAAGACCGGCAGAATCCGTCTGCAGATCTTTGGAGGAACTTGGCATTGAGGATATTGCACCGGTCATCACTTCAAAAAATACATACATAGCGCCGTTTGTAAACGCAGAGGGACCACAGTATCTTGTGATCGAAGATCATTTTCCGAATGGCAGACCTGCATTAGAAAAGGCAGGCGTCTATATGACAGACCGGGATACTGTAAATAAAGTAGAGCGCATGAAAGTTACAACCTGCTTAAATCCACTGCATACAGCACTTGCAGTCTACGGATGCGTTTTAGGTTATACCCTGATCGCAGACGAAATGAAAGATGAGGAACTGAACAGGCTTGTCCATGAAATCGGTCCTGTAGAGGGAATGCCGGTAGTTACAGATCCGGGTATCTTATCGCCGGAAGCTTTTGTGGATGAAGTTATCAATGTGCGTATTCCAAACCCGTTTATGCCTGATACGCCGCAGCGTATCGCAACAGATACCTCCCAGAAAGTGGGCATTCGCTACGGCGAAACGATCAAAGCCTATGTGGCTCAGTATGGGGATGCGAAGAAGCTAAAAGCAATTCCACTTGCAATTGCAGGATGGTGCAGATATCTGCTTGGCGTCGATGATAAGGGAGAAAAGTTTGAATTATCTTCTGATCCAATGCTTGCAGAATTAACAGCTGCCTTAAAAGATGTAAAATTTGGTGAGAAAGAATCCTATACAGGACAGTTAAAGAGTATTTTATCCAATGAAAATATTTTCGGCATCGATCTTTACAAAGCCGGTATCGGAGAGAAAATTGAAGAATTATTTGTAAAAGAAATCGCAGGCCCGGGCGCAGTGCGCAAGACTTTGAAAGAAAATCTGACAGATTAAACAAATCAAAAACTAAGCCAGAGGAAAAACATGAAAATTCCTCTGGCTTAATTTTTTTAAATCCCTTGACAGAATATAAGCAATCCGTTACTCTAAAAATGCGTAAAGCAAAAATCTTTTTTTATCAAATGAGTGAAATCATATATGCTGGATCGGCATGGATTCCCAATATCCACAACTATATAGCAAATGGTAAGTGAACATGAGTTTATTATTGAAAGAAAAATGCAGTACATAGTATAATAGAAGGAGAATATTATTGTTAGAAGAAAAAAGAAATAACAAACCAGATGTAGTATTAAAAAAGTATTGGGAAAACAAGGAACGGTTTTCAGATTTTTTTAATGCGGTTCTGTTTGATGGAAAAACGGTTATCAGACCGGAAGAATTAGAAGATTTAGATACAGATGAATCTTCTATATTGGAGCATAAAAATTATGCAGAAACACTGAAAGCTTCACGGGATAATATTGCAATTTGCAAGAAATCTACCAGATATGGGATCAATTTTGTGATGCTTGGGATGGAGAGTCAGGAACATATTCATTACGCAATGCCTATGAGAATAATGGGTTATGACTATGGAGCATACAAAAAGCAGTATGATAATAATGCAGTAAAGTATAAGAATGGCAAGGGATTATCTTCGGATGAATTTTTGTCTAAAATGAGAAAAACAGACAAATTTATACCAGTGATCACGGCTGTTATTTATTATGGTGAACGACCGTGGGATGGCGCAGTATCATTACATGGGATGTTAGATATTCCCAAGCAATTCAGTCGTTATGTAAATGATTATAAAATGATATTGATCGAGGCTGGAAATAATAATTTAAAGTTACATAATGTCAACAACAGAGACTTGTTCAATTTAGTGGGAATGTTGATCAATAAAAGGGAGACACCTGGAAAAAGAAAAGAGCAGGCGATTCATTATGTTAAAAAGAATCATGTCGATACAACTGTGATCAGGACAGTGACAAGTGTAATGAACAGTAAACTGGATTATCAATTATTGGAGCGGAAAGGAGAAAATGAAATGTTTACCGTATTTGAAGAGACATGGAAAGAGGGAGAACAGGCAGGAAGAGCGGAAGGAAGAGCGGAAGAAATCATTGCGGCAGGATATGAATTTGGTCTTTCAGAGAAAACCATTTTAGAACGTTTACAGAAAAAACTTGCAATAACTCCGCAGCAAGCCCAGGAATATCTTGCAACTTACACAAAAGAGACCGAGCAGCGTTGCTAAATTATAAATGCTGCGTCGTTTATTAGAAGAACTACTATAAAACCTCTGATTTTTCAAAAATTAGTTCTTTTTATAACACTTTATGTAACGCCCTGAATGTTATAGTTAGTATAACAAAAAGGATAAATATGTTTTTTTGCAGCCTTGGCAAAAGTGCAGCGAGATAAACATTAAAATGGAAGGAAGAGGTTTATACAGATGAAAAAGGAAATGATGGAAAACGCTACAGGCGTAAATTAACCAAAAAAGCCAGCAAAAACGTGATCAGATCATTATCGGTCGGACTGGCAGCAATGATGGCATTATCTACTCCGATTGCAGCATTTGCTGAGGATGCAGATGGACAGAATAGCAGTGAAACAACACCGGAAGAGAGTACAACAACTGTAACAACACAGAAATCTGCAGCGGAACAGGTGGGAGAAGTTCAGAAAGCCGCTGAAGAAACGAGCAAAACAACAGAAGCAGCAAAGGATGCGGTAAATGCAGCAGTTGATACAACAATTGCGGATGACAGTGGCGCAGACCAGACAACAAAAGATGCAGCAGGCGTATTGGATGCTACCGCAAACGGAACATTCGAAGGCGGTACAGATGTGAATGTGGCAGAAGAAATAGTTGACAAAACAATGGATCGCATAAAAGATGCGTCAGATGCCGCAGCAGATACCGACGCAGCTCTTGATAAGGCAGATAAAAAAGCAGATGAGGCAAATACAATTGCGGATGATGCAAAGAAAGAGCAGCAGGAAGCACAAGACGCATTTGATAAAGCACAAGCCGGAATTGATTCTGCAACAGACATTGAGGATGCGAAGAATGCTTACAATCAGGCAGCTGGTATTGTAGGCGATGCACAGAAAGCGTATGAGACTGCCAAAGCAGCTTATGACAGCAAAGTAGCCGAATACAATACAGCGTTAGACGAGCTTAAGGCGGCACAGGCAGCTTATGATACAGCAGTTGCCGAAGCAAGTACCGAGGCAGCGGCAGCCGCAGCAAATCTTGCAGCAGTTCAGGAGAAAGCGAAGGCTCTTCAGGAGGCAGCAGAGGAAGCAAAAACAGCAATTCCGGAGCTTACCGATGCACAGAAAGCAGCACTTGAGATCATCGCTCTGGAAAAAGAACGTGCAGGGGATACCTCCACAAACTGGAGAAAAGAAGATGAGCTGTTCAAAGTGATCCTTAAGAATTACTACATTCCGGAACTTGCCAAGGGAGAACTTGTTGACTGCAAGTGGACCTGGAATCGGAATGATAACAAAAACTATTGTGAGGTGACTTACAAAGATGTGGCAGGTGACACACAAACCGTATATCTGAACTACAAGCTCAACGATACCCGCGATGATCTTGTTATTTTCGAGAAGGCAGAAGAAGTGGTTTCCTATGATGTGAAGGGCACAGACGGAAGCCTTGCATTCAATATCAATGCAGAGAACTTCCCGGCAGATAAGCTTCAGAATGATCAGGATACCGCAGTTTATGAGAATAACGGAGTGGTATACACAATCGTAAATATAGGTGGACAGTTCTATGTGGTCGACTCAGCTTCTAAGGACGTTGAGGTGAACAATAACTATAACAGTGAACAATATGAAACTTCCGGTGAGAAAAAGACCACCTATTCAGTGGATGAAAATGGCAAACTGGTCAAAACGGTAAAACAAAACGTTTCCGAGATTACATACACGGAAACTAAATTATCTTCTGATAAGACATATGACAATGTCGAGGCAGCAGAAAAGGATCTGGCCGATAAAAAAGCAGCATTGAAAGACGGAGATAAAGATGTCGAGACGTCCATGAGCGCAACAGCGACTGCAGATGTGACCGTAAGCCAGAAAACTACATTTACGACAACTATTGATTTATCGAAAATTGTTGTTGAAATGAAAAAAATCAATAATGATAACGATAAATACGAGAAGAAAAATGCCGAGATTGCAGCAAAGGAACTTTTTGCTAAATTCACCAAAAAAGAGGCGCTAGAGAACCTGCTTGGCGGCGATTATAAGATCGAAAGTATTAATACAGATAATGCAAAAGTGAATGCTGTAGATAAGTACAAAAATACTTCCGGCAGATGGGTAGACTGGGGTGCAGATTCTGCTGCTTATAAAAACGTATTTTCAGGCACGATCGTTATTACTTATTCGCAGACAGTGACTGCAAAAGCAAACGCTGTGGAATCCAAGACAAATGCTGTAAATGCAGCAGACAATACGAATCTGGAAGCGTTAAGGGATCAGGCATATGATGCTGCAAAAGCAGATGCAGAAAAACTTCTTGGAGATGCAGTTTCCCAGAATAAGAAGATTAAAGACAACCTGAAAACTGGAGATCTGCATATTAACGGTTATGAAGGCTGGAATGGAAAACATAACTCCAACGTAGCAATCAAAATCCATTATGCCGATGACACATTCACAGAGGGAGAGAAGACAACGGATCAGGCAGTTGTTGACGAGAAGAACAGCTCCACAACCTTATCCGTTTCCTACACCGGAACTTATCAGCAGAAAAATTCCAAAGATCTTGGTGCGCAGACCGTGGAAACACAGAAATACAATCAGACTGCCAAGGCAGAGGAAAAAACAGCTTATACAAGCAACAAATATTATGATGAATATAAGAAAACAGGAGAAATCAATGAAGGAATCTGGCTCACCGGAAAAGATGATAATCGTTTCCCGGGACATGAAAGCTTAAAGAGCTTCTATGATTTCAAAGATGCAGCATTAAAAGCGGAGGCTGAAAGAGCAGAGAAAGTAGCAAAAGCGGATGCGATCATTGACGCAGCAAAGAATGCGGTGGAAAAAGTTGATAAAGCAAAAGCAGATGCGGACAGCTTAAAGGATAAGCTTACAGCACTTCTTGCAAGCCAGAACTACACAGCAGATCAGGTAAAAGAGTTAGAGGGACAGATCAGCGCGGCAGAGATAAAATTAAAAGAGGCAGAGGACATGGCAAAAGACCTGACAGATAAGTTAGGAATTGCAGGAGAAACACTGGCTGATAAGATCACAGAACTCACCCCTGCACCGGCTCCGGGCGAAGGCGGTTCCACAACGACACCGGGCGGCACAACTAGCCCATCCGGCACTGAGACCACACCGGGCGGCGCAGCCACAACACCTGCAGGCACTGTAACTACAGCAGCGGCTCCGGCAAGTGTAGCCACAATTGTTACAACAGCCACAGCAGATGCAGCACCGGTTCAGATTGCAGAGACACCGGTAGCGCTTGCAGCAGCTGCAACACCAGCGGCAGTAACGAGAACAGCAGCGGTTGCAAATGCAAATGCCGCAGCTGATGCTGACACAGATGCGGACGCTGACACAGATGTGACAATTGCGGACGAGGAGACACCTCTTGCAGCGAACGGAGCACAGGAGAGCTCGACAATTGCCGATGAGGAAACTCCACTTGCAGCAGAGGCTGGCGCAGTGGAAAACATGCAGCAGGAGAAAATGTCCTGGTGGTGGTTACTCATCATTGCACTTCTTGGTGTAACCGACGAGGAAATGTACCGCAGAAATAAAAAGAAAAAAGCAGAAGCAGCTCAGAAAGATGAGAAATAAATTTTAACAGTAAGGCGCATCCAAAAGGTGCGCCTTTTCTAAAACATCCATTGCAAAAAAATAAAATACGGAGTATTCTGAAAACAGGAAAAATATGATCCGTAATTTGTATACAAGGAAACAAAATCTATGAAAAAAAAGAAAACACTCATAATCTGCATGCTTCTTGGCATAATGCTCCTGACTTCCTGCGGAAAAACAGATCATCAGGATCAGGCGTCAGTCGCCACCGAGCAGACATCCGGAGACAGCCGGCAAACGACAGAAGAACCTGCGGAAACCGTCGGCGGATCGGAAGAGTCAACGGAAGCAGCCGGGACAGCCCAAGCGGCAGTAGAAGCCGTGGAAAGCACAGAATCTTCTGAATATGCAGAACGTAAAAGCATCATCATCACAGCCACAAACGAGTGCGGCATCGACATTGGGATGTTTTCTGTGATCGATCCGATCAGCGGCGAACAATACAATATCAGTGCAATCGCAGATGGACAGTCTGTTTCCATGCCGGTAGAGTGGCCGGTGGAGATCACAGATTTTCAGTGGGCGCTTTATAATCAGAACGGTGAACTCTGCGTTGAGGCAACCACGGATATCAGCCAGGCGGAGAGCGGAGTGACCTTGCTTCTCACCGGAGACGGAAATCTGGATGATGTACAGGAGATCTTTGAATAATGCAGACAATCTGATACAGACAATTCTGCCTGTACAGGGCAGTCAGGACAGAAATGATAAAAACAGGGGGTACTCATGGAAGAAAGAAGAGAAATATCGAGGGTAGAATACAAGACAAATGGTGTTGTCGTAATCTGCGATACACAGGAAAAAATTTACGTGGACGTGAAAGACATCAGTCCGTTAGGCATGGGAATCTGTGTGCCGGAGGGGCATGAAGGCCTTCTCGGAAAACAGGTGATCGTTGTGGCAGAAACACTGATCATGTATGCGGAGGTTTCCCGCGAAGAAAAGCAGGAAGACGGCTCCACATTCATTGGTGTGCATGCGATAAAATTTACAGATGACGTTCTGCAGTATCTGTTTTCACACATTGGCTGATGAAACTAATCTTCTAAGCTCGCAGTTTCCGAGCAGCTGATCCCAGAAATGCTCAAGAGGAATCTCTTCATACTGGCAGATCAGGCTGCAGTCTAAGGCTCCATGGGCAACGATCAGTACATTTTTTCCGGAAACAACTTCCGGCGTTAAAACATCGTGGATAAAAGAGCCGCTGCGGGCATACAAATGCTCAAGACTTTCCGCACCATCTACAGCATGATAATGGACAGGATCATGGAACAGCGTATATACCGGACAATCCGGTTTCTGTGTGACATGTTCTGTTCCTTCATACATGCCAAATCCCATCTCGCGGAGACGGTCGTCCGTCAGGATCGGCGTGCCGCTCCCTTCCAGAAAAATTTCAGCAGTCTCCTGCGCACGCTGTAAGGGAGAACAATAGCAGATATCAAATCGCAGATCCCCATACTTTTTCCGCGCGTCTCTCACCATCTGGCGGCCTTCTTCATTCAAAGGAATATCTTCGCTTCCCTGCAGGCGGTGGACTGCATTCCAGTCAGTTTTTCCGTGTCTCATGATATATAACATAATAAACAATATCCTTTCCTCTTATAATAGTAAAAATCATAAACGCATTGCCGACTCAATTCCCGGTGCGATTGAATTATATCCTATATTTTGTTAAAATGAAACCCTGATCAGAAAACAGCACCGGCACAACGCAGGAAATTGCATGACAGCTATTAATTTTACAGGAAAACTACCGATATATGAGTTAGAAAAATAAGCGTTCCGGCATTTGCAGAGATCCGGACCGCAACCATGGAAGAACACAGGCTTATGCACACGGAGGTGTAGAACAATGGCAATAGAGGCTATGAAAGGGGCAGGAATGTCCTACGCGGGAAGTTCATCCGCATCAGATGTAAAAGCAGAGAGTCAGGCAAAAGTGGAAACTGCATCCAACGCAGCAGCTTCTGACGATCTCATGAAGAAAACCATTCAGATCGACACGAAAGAAACTGACAAAAACGGCAAAGACGGAAACCGGGACGACAGTCAGGCAAAGCAGACGATCTCCGAGAATTCCCAGATCAGGAAAGCAGTTGACGAGATCAATAAGAAGGCGCACAATTCCGAGGCAGTCTTCGGAATCCATGAAGCAACCAACCGTGTCACCATCAAGATCGTTGACAAAGACACGAAGAAAGTCCTGAAAGAATATCCGCCGGAGAAAACCCTGGACATGATCGCAAAAGTCTGGGAGATGGCAGGATTATTAGTGGATCAGAAACTGTAGATCACTGTCCAGGAGGCAGGAACAGCAATAGACAAGTGACAGATGCAAACAGAAAAAGATATAAACAAGTTACAAAACTGAAAGGAGCAGGATTATGCCAATCAGAATCACAGGTTTGAACTCAGGATTAGATACCGAGTCCATTATCTCAGCGCTTGTATCTTCTTATAGTTACAAGACGAGCAAGTATAAAAAAGCACAGACAAAATTATCATGGAAGCAGGAGGCATGGAGTACCTTAAACTCCAAGGTGTACAGTTTCTACAACAATGTTGGTAAATTAAAACTGTCATCTGCCTACAATATGCGTACGGCAAGCGTATCCGACAGCACAAAAGCGAAAGTGAGTGCAGCAAGCGGTGCGACCAACGGCGTACAGTCTCTGGAGGTCTTAGAAGTTGCCAAAAGTGATTATCTTACCGGCGGAAAGATTTCGATCAAAGATGCATCCGGTGCGGAAGATAAGACAAAAACCGTTTCATCGGCGTCCACTTTAAGCGAACTGGGATATACCGGAACCGGTACGATCGAAGTTACCAATAAAGAAACCGGAAAGACAACAAGCATCAGCGTGACCGGTGACACAAAGATCAGCGACTTTGTGAAATCCCTGTCAGACGCAGGTGTGAAAGCCAGCTTTGATGAGAAAAACGGCAGATTATTTGTAAGTTCAGCAAAGACCGGTACAGAAAACGGTTTTGAACTGAAATCAAAGAATGCAGACGGCGATAAGGCGTTGCTGGCATTGGGACTGGCAATGACATCTACCGTATCAGATACCGGCGCAAAAGTGAATGACGATAACAACTGGTCGGCGGCATCGGATGCGAAGATCAAACTGAATGGTGCAGAATACACTTCATCTACCAACGAGTTCGCTGTAAATGGTCTTTCTGTCACAGCACTTGCCAAGACGAGTGGAGAGATTTCTGTAACCGTAGCTACAGACAGTGAGGGAATCTATGAGCAGGTCAAGGATCTGCTCAGCCAGTACAACTCACTTATTAACGAGATGAACAAGTTATACAATGCAGATTCGGCAAAAGGATATGAGCCGCTGACAGATGATGAAAAGGATTCCATGAGTGATACGGAAGTGGAGAAATGGGAGGCAAAAGTCAAAGATTCCCTGCTCCGCAGAGATGATTCGTTAGAGAGCCTGATCTCGTCCATGACAACGGCGATGTCCAAGGGATATGAAGTCAATGGAAAGACATACTATCTTACTTCTTTTGGAATTTCAACACTTGGTTATATGAATTCTGCAAAGAATGAACAGTATGCATACCATATCAATGGTGATGAGGATGACAGCGCAACTTCAGGAAAGGAAGACAAACTGCTGGCAGCGATCAAAGAAGATCCGGATTCTGTGGCGGGATTCATGCAGCAGCTTGCAACAGGACTATACGATTCTATTGATAAGAAAATGAAGACATCCACTTTAAGCAGTATATTTAAAGTATACAATGATAAGGAGATGGCTTCGGAATACAGCGATTATACAACCACGATCAAAAAGTGGGAGGATAAGCTGTCTGAACAGGAGGATTACTACTACAAGAAGTTCTCAGCGATGGAAACAGCATTGGCAAAACTCAATTCACAGACATCTTCTTTATCCGGTCTGTTCGGATCATGATAACAGGACATTTAACCTGCGGCAATGCCGCAGGTTAAATCTGCATAAAGAAAAAAGAAAACACATGGAGGTATTTTCACATGCTTAATCATAATGGCTATGCTGCGTATGCGAATAGCAAAATTATGACCGCATCACCTGCGGAACTGACACTTATGCTCTATGACGGAGCAATCAAATTCTGTAACATGGCAATTGCAGGGATTGAGGAAAACAATATCGAGAAAGCACATAACAACATCCGGAAAGTCGAGAATATCATCTCCGAGTTTCAGGCAACATTAAATCATAAATATGCAACAGCTGATGATTTTAATAATGTATATGTCTATTTGAAAGAACGCCTGATCGAGGCAAATATGAAAAAAGATAAAGAAATCCTGGAAGAAGTATTAAAACATCTCAGAACCATGCGCGATACATGGAAAGAAGTGATGAAACTGGCTGCCAGCCAGAGATAACCGGAAGGAGAAAGCAATACATCGTGACAGATAATTACATTGGAATCATGATCGAAAGCCTCCGGCGAAAAAAGGATGTCCTGACAGATATATTAAAACTTAGCGAGGAACAAAGCCTTCTGCTGGATGATCCTAATTTAGAACCGGACACATTTGAAAAAAATGTGAATCGGAAAGCGGCGCTGATCGATAAATTAGAGCAGCTTGACACGGGTTTCGAAAGTTTATATGACAAAGTAAAGGAAGAACTTGAGAGCAACAGAGACATCCATAAAGAGCAGATCAGGCAGATGCAGGAACTGATCAGGGCACTTACCGAATTGAATATGCAGATTCAGGCAACAGAGGCAAGAAATAAGGAAAAGGCAACCGCCAAGTTTGCTTATATCAGGCAGCAGGCAAAGGAAATCCGCAGCAGCCAGAAAATCGTCAAAGAATACTATAATAATATGATGCATAAGGCGTATAATGAGCCGCATTTTTTGGATAATAAAAAATAGAGAGAATAAAAGACCGCACAGATAGAAAGATATTGATTTGTGAGGTCTTTTTAGTTACAATTTTAAGGTAGTAGACAAGCGGGAGGAGAAGGGAATGTTTTTAAAATCAATCGAACTTCATAACTTTAGATGCTTTTCTGATATCAAGGTAGATTTTATTAATAGAATGACAGTTATAGTGGGTAATAATGGGGCTGGAAAATCCACAATACTTGAGGCGGCAACAATTGCGGCAGGAACTCTGACTTCGGCAATGGATGGAATGACTAATTATGGAATAAAGAAGAATGATGCTTGCTATAAGTATTATGATTTAGGAAGCAGCGTTGATGTCCAGCCGCAATTTCCAGTCGAAATTGCAGCGTTTGGTAAAATAGATGGAAAAGATATAGCATGGAGCAGATGTTTAAATTCGGCAAAAGGAAGAGGGGGGCTCGCATCTGCCAAAGAACTTACCAAAATTGCTGATGAATATCAGGAGCGGATGAGAAAAGGGGACAAACAATTAAAATTACCTATTATTTCGTATTATGGTACAGGGCGACTGTGGGTTCGGCATCGGGAGAAAAAGAATGATGCATTTGAAAAGAACACAAGAACCAATGGATATATCGACAGTCTGGATGGAGCTGCAAATGATAAATTAATGATGAAATGGTTTCAAAAAATGACTTACCAGCAATTACAGAGAAAAGAAGTGATTCCTGAATTTGCTGCTGTGACGATGGCTTTGGAACAAATATTTACTTCAATCACAGGATATTCGGACGTAAAAGTACAATTTAATTTAGATACAGGCGAACTGGATGTAATATACTTTGATGGAAACGTACATGTCAGAATACCTGTTTCACAGTTGAGTGACGGATATAAGTGTACCATAAGTTTAATTGCAGATATTGCGTATCGAATGGCAATCCTTAACCCACAGTTATTGGACAATGTTTTGACAGAAACAGAGGGAATCGTCTTGATTGACGAAGTGGATCTGCATTTACATCCAAGCTGGCAGAAGAGAATCTTAAAGGATCTGATGGATACCTTTCCGAAAGTTCAATTTATCGTAAGCACACATGCCCCAGAGGTAATTAATTCTATTAAAAGTGAATCTATTATAATATTGAAAGATAATAGGGCGGTTAATACGAATGAGGAAACGTATGGCAAGGATGCAAACACAATTCTTAGAGAAGTGATGGAGGTTTCCACGCGACCAGATGATGTGAGACAGCTCTTTGCAGATTTTTACAGGTTATTAGATAATGGTGATTGGGAAAAAGCAGAGAAATGTATTCAGGAGTTGGAAAACAAAATTGGAACGAATGATCCGGAAATAAATGCTTGCAGAGTCCGTCTTACATTGGAACAAATGTGAGGTAGCAGTCATGATTGTAATAAAAAAAGGAAGAGAACCTGACAAATTACTTTCTTACCGGCAACAGGTAGGAGCATCCTATGAAAATATGGACAAAGAGGTCAGGGAAGAGCTTTTGGATAAATTAATGCGGGAGCAAGGACATCTTTGTGCATATTGTATGTCGAAAATCCCGGAAACGAGGGAATTGCAAGCTGGAGTTCCGACAGTTACAATTGAACACTGGTTTCCTAGAAATCCGGATGATAAATTTGACGTTGGACAGGGATTAAACTACAAAAATATGTTAGCAGTGTGTTCTGGAAACAGGGGATGCGGATGCAGGGACAGACTTACCTGTGATGCACGGAAAGAAAACGAAGTGATAAAGGTAAATCCTTGTGATGAAAGCACTCTGCTGGGAATCACATATACTTCGGACGGAGTGATAAAATCATCAGATCCGATGATTGATGAGGATTTAAACCAAAGACTGAATTTAAACGGAGAATACTCCTCATTGGTGGAAAATCGCAAGCAGGTGTTGGAAAGTCTGATATTTGATGTAAGAAAAAAATGCGGCAGTGGTGATATATCATTGTATTGTCAAAGGAGATTAGATAAAATTCTGGAAATGGAAGATCCTAAAATACCATATGTAGGAATTTTGATTTGGTGGCTGAAGAAACATATCAGATAATTATGGGAAACAATGAGACGTATTCACAACTTAGAAAATAAAAATAAAAAAGGGGTTAAGTATCTCCCACTTATGCCGATATACAATGCAAGTAAGCAAAGAATGCTACTTCGTGAAAACCGAAATGAAGCGTACGGTCAGAGTAGGAACGTTCACAAATAAAACAAATCTACTTCAGCATGGAAGCTGAAGCCCAATTCAAGGAGGAAAAATATTATGGCAATGGTAGTACAGCACAATCTTACAGCGATGAACGCTAATCGTCAGTTAGGAATCACAACAGGAGCTCAGGCAAAATCTTCAGAGAAATTATCTTCTGGTTACAGAATCAACCGTGCAGGTGATGATGCAGCAGGTTTAAAGATTTCAGAGAAAATGAGAAGCCAGATCCGTGGTCTTGACAAAGCATCTGATAATGCACAGGATGGTATTTCTTTGATCCAGACAGCAGAAGGTGCTTTAAATGAAGCTCACTCTATCTTACAGAGAATGAATGAGTTAGCAGTTCAGGGTGCTAATGATACAAACCAGTCTATCGACCGTGATGCAATTAATCAGGAGTTAGAGGCATTAACAGATGAGTTAGACAGAATCTCTCAGACAACCCAGTTCAACAAACAGAATCTGTTAGATGGTAACTTCAAAGATAAAAAACTTCAGGTTGGTGCAAATGCTAATCAGAACATTGAAATCAGTATTGATTCTATGAATGCAGATGCTCTTGGTCTTGGAAAAGAGCAGGTGAAACAGGGTGGAACAACACCTACCGCTGTGAAATATCAGGGAATGTCATATACCTACAAGGCAACAAGCGCTGCTTCAAAAAATAAAGCTCTTGCACTTTGCCAGTTTAAACAATCTATTTCTAACAAGATTGCAGTTTCAGCTTTTACCGCTCAGTATGATAATACGACAGGTTCTATTTATTACAAAGCGACAATTGATGGCAAAGAAGTAAAATATGCTAAAGCATCCGCTGCAAAGAGTGCTTATGTTGCTAATCAGAAAGCACTTGCATCAAAGGCTATTACAGAAGACTTTCAGAAATATGTTCAGGCAACAAACACAGAGGCAACAAACAACAATAAAGGTGAAATTCGTTATGGCGCTCGCGTAGATGATTATAAGGCTGCTAATGAGACAATTACAAAAGTTCAGGACGCTATTAACAAGGTATCTACACAGCGTTCTGCGTTAGGTGCATTACAGAACAGATTAGAGCACACAGTTGCAAATCTGGACAATGTATCTGAGAATACATCTTCCGCAGAATCTCGTATCCGTGATACAGATATGGCAGAAGAGATGGTTAACTACAGCAAGAATAATATTCTTGCTCAGGCTGGACAGTCTATGCTTGCACAGGCTAATCAGTCGACTCAGGGTGTATTATCACTTCTTCAGTAATATGTAAAATAGAAAAAGAGTTGGCAGTGATGTCAACTCTTTTTTCATAATTAGGGTGGCAAAATGGATATAAAAAAAATATATACAAAAGTTCTGAAATCATGTGTTGAATTCTCCGTATATGGAACTAAAACTGCAGAAGAGGAATCGAAAAAAATATTACCAGTTTTAAATGAATTTTACAATCAAGTCTTTAAAGAGAACGTTTTTAATATTGAAAAAACAGATTATGAACAGCTTCAAATATTATTTGTTAATATAATAAGGGATTTTTCACAAGGATTACAAAATAAGGATGCAATTTTGCTGGAAGATACCATGGAATATGGATTATTGCCTTTTCTTGAAATTTTTATAGGTGGTGATGAAGTGTCAATGCTAAAGGAGGAGAGCCTGAATGAATAAAGTCATATATGAAACTAATATAAAGATGTTTGAAAAGAGCTTTCCGGGGATAGGTAAATTAATAGATAAGAGTCGAAATAAAATGGATGGGGGATTAGAAGTATATCTGGAACAGGCAGCGGATGGAAACAATATTATTAAAGTAAAAAAAGAAGACAGGGAGCTATATTTTAATGGGAAACGAGAACCGGCTGATAAGGTACGGATTGAGTTAGAAAAATGGGGGAAAATAGATAAGCATGCGGTAATTTTTGTAACTGGCTTAGGCGATATTACTTTTTTAAAGAAACTTTTATCTGTAGTAGAAACTTCTACACAAATTGTGATATATGAACCGTCCATAAACATTTTTTATAAAGTCTTTGATAATATTGACCTATCTTTTTTATTTGCCGATAGAATACCTGCATTGATAGTAGATGGACTGAACGAGGATGAAAAATCTGGAGTTATTGGAAATTTAGTTACTCTTTCAAATATAGAATTTATAAAACACTATGAAAACCGCAATTATGTGGAATTGTTTTCATCTCAGATTTTAAAGTTTTTGAAAGTATTGGATAAGAGAATTTCCGATGTAATAGTAGGAAGAAATACGCAGATCAGATACTCTGCCGTTGAAATGGATAATTTATTTCACAATATAAAATATCTATGTGATGGATCAATTACGACACAGCTATGTGATATTATTCCAACGGATATTCCTGCAATTATTGTATCGGCTGGACCGTCATTGAATAAAAATATCATGGAATTAAAGGGAGCAAAGAATAAAGCTTTCATCGTTGCAGTGGACACTGCAGTCAGACCATTGGTAAATGCAGGAATTATTCCAGATATGTATGTGATTGTGGATGGATTAAAACCAAAAGAATTATTGGATTTTGATGAGGCAAAAAGAATTCCGTTGATGTCAAGTATTACTTCCACGAAAAAAATTTTGGAAAATCATATGGGAAAGAAAATTTTCTGGTTTGAAGGACAGCAGTTTATTTGGAGCATGATGATGATGAATGGAATTCCTTTTAGTACAGTAGCGTGTGGAGGATCGGTTGCGTGCAGTGCATTTTCACTTGTATATAAAATGGGTTTTTCTAGAATAATTTTGGTGGGGCAGGATTTGGCATTAACAGGAAATAAAACACACGCAGATGGCACTTTTAAAAGGTTTATGGATGAAATAGATACAAGCCATTGTATAAAAGTTCCAGGCAACTATGAGAAAGAGGTTCCAACAAGAGGAGATTTTAAGTTATACTTGGACTGGTTTAACTACTATATTGAAGGCTGCGAAGGTATTCATGTTATCAATGCTACAGAGGGTGGGGCAAAGATCAATAATACAGAGATTATGACATTACACGAAGCGATTGTGAGAGAATGCTCGAAAGAAGTAGATATTGATTTGTGCTTTGAAAAGCTAACACCTGTTTTTAACAGTAAGCAACGAGAAAAAGCGATTGAATATCTAAGAACAATTCCTAATATGTATAGGAAATTGAAAGAAAAAGTAATTAAATTGAATAAGGAGTATAATAAACTAAGAATTATATGCATGAAAAAAGTAATTGATAATAAAGCATATCTGCATATCTTAGAAAATGTTAAGAAATTAACACAAGAAATTGAAAAGCATGAGTTATATGATACAATTTCATGTACCTTAACGGTTGCAAATTATATTATTGAAAGTGAACAGTTTTATGAAGAAGATACATTGGTGGCAGAAGGCGTACAAATTGCGAAGCAGGGAATAGAATATACAAAAATGGTCGAGCGATGTATAGATTTATTTATTCCACTCACAGAGGAAACTTTGTCAACACTATAAAACGCTGATTCTATATGTTATAATCTGAGGAGACATTGGATAACCACAACAATAGTTGCTGAAGTAGGCGTTAACCATAATGGTAGTTTAAACCTTGCAAAGTAAATGACTAATGAAGCAACAAAAGAATGATTGAACTATATTAAATTTTAGACATTTAAACCGGAAAATTGATTACAGATTTTAAGTATAAAGAGGCTAAAACAATGTACAGATCGATTGCCAGAGGGAAAGTCAAAGCACCTGTTGAATTTGGAGCAAAATTTGATTTCAGCTTTGATAGCGAAGGTTATGGGCGTATCGAAAAAATATCATTCGAGGCATACAATGAGAGCACCTGCCTGATCGAAACAATAGAGCGCTTCAAAGAGAGCACCGGTTATTATCCGGAACGTTTCCTTACAGATTAGATGTAGCGGACAAGGGAAAACAGAAGTTATTGCAAGGAGCATGGAATCCATATATCAGATTCAAAGCTTGGAAAATCAGTACCTCACACAAGTTGGTAAAAAACAAGAGTATCAGGATAATACAGATAGAATCGAAGTGGAGCGTATTTTTAGTCTGAGCAAACGCTGTTAGGGTATGAGTTGTATTACCACAAAACTGCAGGAAACGAAGAGGACATCTATCGCATTATCTGTATTTGTAACAAATCTGTTCAGGATTCAGAGGTGAATACTTTGCGCTTTTTTGCATCAATTTCGATTTTGGTATGATTGGAACAGATATAAGAGTCAGAAGTTACAGTTAACTGCTTAAAAAGCAGACACTATCTATAGAAGTACGTGGGGAATATACAAACATTTCAGAGGGTGCAAGATAGGAATACATTTAACGTGAAAGGAAAATTAAAATGGATGATAACAAAAAAAAATCATTTGACGAATATTGGGAAGAAGTGCACAGTAAAACAGAGTGGGGGCAATATCCAACTGAGCATGTCATTCGGTTTATTGCAAGGAATTATTATAATACAGAGAGGATGAATACCAGAATATTAGACTTTGGTTGTGGAGGAGGTGCACATACATGGTACTTAGCGAGAGAAGGTTTTGATGTATATGCATTTGATGGTTCTGAGAGTGCCATATGTAAATTAGATGCTCGGCTACAGAGAGAACATTTAAAGGCAGATTTGAGTGTTAGAGACGCTCTGTTATTGGATTATCCAAATGAATATTTTGACGCTGTTGTCGATAACTTTTGCGCATTTAATAATTTGTTAGAAATTGTAAGCAGTATGTATGAGGAGATGCACACAATTCTTAAACCTGACGGAAAGTTGTTGACGGCAGTATTTGGAAAAAGAACAGATGGATTTGGAACAGGGGAAAAGTTAGAAGAAGATACCTACTCAAATCTGGAATGTGGAACGTTAAAGGGGCGAACGAAAATACATTTTTTTGATATTAACAGTTTGTCAAAATTGTTGGATGAGTGTGGATTTAGAAATATTAAAATAGATACAATTTTTTATACAGATCAGGGAAATAAGATTGAGTTATTGATAGCAAAGGCAGAAAAATGATAAGAAATATAGCAATTATCCCGGCAAGAAGTGGATCAAAAGGAGTAAAAGACAAGAATATAAGAGAGTTATTGGGAAAGCCGCTTTTAGCATATTCCATAGAGGCTGCTGAGAAAAGTGGATGTTTTGATAACATATTTGTATCTACAGATGATGAGAGATATGCATTAATAGCTGAAAAATATGGAGCGGATGCATCGTTTCTCAGATCCGAAGAAACTTCAAGTGATACGGCAGATAGCTGGAGTGTGGTGCGGGAAGTAATAGATCGATTGAAAATACAGGGAAAAAGATATGATAATATCATGTTGTTGCAACCGACGTCTCCATTACGAACGGAGCAGGATATCATTAGTAGTTTTGATTTAATGACATTAAAGAATGCCAATGCAATTTTATCTATTACGGAGGCAGAGCATTCACCATTGTGGTGCAATACAATAGAAGAAGACTTATGCATGGATCATTTTCGTAATGAAAAGTATGCTAAGTATCCAAGACAGATGCTTCCAAAATATTATAGACTGAATGGGGCAATTTATTTGCTGAAAACAGAGGAATTACACAAACAAAAAATGTTTGCTGATAAGTGTTATGCACATATTATGCCGGAAGAGAGATCGATTGATATTGATACAGAAATGGATTTTAAAATTGCGGAACTATATTTAAAGGAGAAGGAATCTTGAAATGGGAACATTGATTATTGCAGAAGCAGGTGTTAATCATAATGGCAATTTAGAAACTGCTTACAAGATGATTGACGTTGCGAAAGAAGCAGGAGTGGATATTGTTAAATTTCAAACTTCAGTAACATCGACTTCAAAATTTTCAGAAAAGGCAGAGTATCAGAAGAGAGAAACAGGAGCAGAGGAAACGCAATTGGAGATGATAAAAAAACTTCGATTTTCATTTGCTCAGCATGTTCAATTAAAAGAATATTGCGATAGAATAGGAATTAAATATTTGTCAACGCCTTTTGATTTTGAAAGTATTGAATTCTTGAATGGTTTAGGAATGGACTTCTGGAAAGTGCCATCTGGCGAAATTGTTAATATTCCTTATTTGGAAAGAATAGGTAAAACATGTAAACCAGTGATTATGTCGACTGGAATGGCAACTATGAAAGAAATTGGATATGCAATTGATCTATTAAGGGAAAACGGATGCAGAGAAATAAAACTTTTGCAGTGTACGACAGAATATCCGGCAGCTTATGAGCATGTAAATTTGCGTGCAATGAAAACGTTAGCAGATACATTTCGTGTGGAGATTGGTCTGTCAGACCATACAAGAGGAATTGAAGTGCCGATTGCAGCAGTTGCTTTAGGGGCAACAGTGATAGAAAAACATTTCACGCTCGATAGAAATCAAATTGGACCAGATCATAAGGCAAGTCTTGAACCGGATGAATTAAAAGCCATGGTTAAATCTATTAGGCATATAGAAGCAGCATTGGGCAATGCCGATAAGAAACCATGTGCAGATGAATTAGAAAATTTATATGCAGCAAGAAAAAGTATTGTTGCAAAAAGAGATATAAAAAAAGGTGAAACATTTACAGAAGATAACATTGTACCACGGCATGCAGGAAGAGGAATTTCTCCGGCAAAATGGAATGATGTATTGGGTAAAGTGGCTATCCGGGATTTTATAGAAGATGAGATGATAGAATTATGATAAAAATAGCTCTTTTAACAGCAACCCGCGCAGAATATGGATTAATGAGACCTCTGATAGACAGAATGAATCAAGATAGCGAAATTGATTTACAACTTGTGGTTACTGGTACACATCTGGCTGAGCAATATGGCATGACTATTAGGGAAATTGAAAATGATGGAAATAAAATAGCTGAGAAAATCCCTGTTTTGAGTGAAAAAGAAGGGGCAGTAGCAGTATCAGAAACAATGGCGAATGCGTTGGTTAAGTTTACAGAATATTTTCAAAGGAATAAGCCTGATTTCTTAATGGTTGATGGCGATAGGTACGAGACTTTAGCGGTATGTGTGGCTGCTGTTAATTCTAATGTTCCTATTATACATTTGTATGGAGGTGCAACAACAGAAGGTGCAGCAGATGAGTGCTATAGGCATGCAATAACCAAGATGAGTTACTTACATTTTACCAGTATGGATGTATATAGAAACAGAATTATTCAAATGGGAGAAAGTCCAGAGCGTGTATTTGCAGTTGGTTCTCTTGGAATTGAGAATATTAAAAAAACGAAATTATTATCTAAAGATGCATTGGAGAACGAGTTAGGTTTTAAACTTGATCTTCCATATTGTGTTATTACATTTCATCCTGTAACTTTGGAGAAGAATACTGCACAAGAACAGGTCAGACAGTTGTTACTGGCTTGCGATAGAATGCCAGAGTATAAGTTTATATTCACGAAAGCAAATGCAGATTGTGATGGAAATATAATAAATAATATGTTGGAAACTTATGCTGAAAAGCATACAGCGAGAGCAATATGTGTTTCTTCATTAGGGGCTGTCAGATACTTGTCGGCATTGCGATATTGTTCGTTTGTTATGGGGAATTCTTCAAGTGGGTTAATTGAGGCACCTTCCTTTGGAATACCAACCATTAATATTGGTAATAGACAGAAGGGAAGAGTTCAGGCAGATAGTGTGCTTAATTGTACTCCGGAAAGTAATGAAATATTAAAGTGTGTGAGGCAGGCAGAAGAAAAGAGATTTCGGGAAAAATGTAAAACGGTAATAAATCCGAATGGAGATGGGTATACGAGTGAAAGGATAGTTCAATCCTTAAAAGACTATTTGAAAAACAATAGGGTTAATATAGAGAAGAAGTTTTATGATTTAAAAGTTGATACAAATTTGGTGGAGTAAATGGAAAAAATCGAATTAATACATGGAACAACAGGATTATACAAACTTAATTATTCAATTGGAAATATCAATATATATATGAAGAGAGATGATCTGTTAGATTTTGCTTTTGGAGGTAATAAGGTTCGGTTATTTGAGTATATAGGTGCAATGGTCAAGAAGAAGAATGCCGACAAGATAATTACATTTGGCAGCGTTTATTCAAATCACATAAGAGTGGCGGCAGCAGTTGCCGCTAAATTAAAAGTTAAATGCGATTTAATTGTATTGACTACTAATAAAAATAATAAAATTAGTAACGGCAATGGAAAACTAATAAGTTATTATGGTGCAAATGTGATATATTGTGCTGAGGAAAATGCGCATGAGTTTATTGATGAGTATTTAGAGCATGAGACAAAAAAGCAAATTAATTATTTTTGGATACCGGGTGGGGGACACATGGCAGAAGCAGGATTTGGCTATGTTGATGCCTTTAATGAGATAAGGGAGCAGATGGAGAAGCTGAAAGTAACATTTGATGCTATCTTTTTACCAACTGGAACGGGTACAACTCAGGCGGGAATGATTTATGGTGCATATGATACAAATTGTGATATATATGGGGTAACTGTAGCTAGAACAAAAGAACGTTGTTGTCTTGAAATAGAAAAAATGTTAGAAGAAATGAGCAGATTAGAAAATAAAGAAGAAAAGATTTTTAATAATAAAATTCATGTGTTAGATAATGCTGAACAATCATATGGAATGGTTGATGGTAAAATTACTCAAATCATAGAAGAAATTGCTTTTGCAGATGGAATTTTTTTAGATCCAATTTATAATGCAAAGGCATTTTGCGGAATGATATCATTTTTGGAAGAAAATAAGAATTATCAAAATGTATTGTTCTTGAATACAGGTGGAAGTCCTAATTTATTTGCAGACTGATAGAAAAGAGGATGTTATGAACATATTAATTACCAATATTGGGCGGAGAGGTTATTTGGTAGACTTTATAAAAGAAAATGCAGACTTTAAGGGTAAAGTGTTTGTTTCAGATTGTGACAATACGGCAAGTGGCTTGTATGGAACAAATGATGGATTCTTTATTTTGCCAAAGCCGGTGGAGAATGAAATATTATATGTGAAATCATTAATTAATGTTTGTAAACAAAATAATATAGATGCGGTGTTACCGGTTATAGATCCTGAAATATATATTTTGTCTAATTATAGAAGCAATTTTTCAGAAGAGGGAATAAAAGTGATTGTATCTGACAGAAGAGTGTTAGATGTATGTTTTAATAAAATTAAGATGAATGAATTTTTAGAACACATAGGTGTATTATATCCGAAAACATATGATACTATTCAGAATTTTAAAAGTGCGTTAGAACAGGGGGTAATTGAATTTCCAGTTGTTTTAAAGCCTATATATGGAAGTGGAAGCATTGAAACCTGTATTGTTGAAGATATAAGGCAGTTAGAATTATTGTTTCATGACGGAATGATTATTCAACAGAGAATATCTGGTATAGAATATGGTTGTGATATTTTTAATACATTTGAAGGAAAAACAATCCGGTGTGTGATAAAAAAGAAAATTGCAATGCGCAGTGGAGAAACGGATAAATCAATTACAGTAAAAAATGAGAATGTAAAAAAAGTTGCTTTATACTTGGGCAAAAAATTGGGACATATTGCAAATCTTGACTGTGATATGATCGAGGAAGGTGAAAACGTGTATGTGATTGATCTTAATCCACGTTTTGGGGGCGGATATCCGGCAACACATCTTTCAGGGGTAAATTTATTATCTATCCTTATAAAACTATTAGAAGGTAAAGATGTTGAGCCGGAATATGATGATTACAAAGAGAATCTGCTTGTTATGAAAGACATATCATTAAAATCAGTTGTGTTAGATTAAATATAGATAGCAAACAAGCAGTATATAGCATCTATCATGGACGATGGGTATAGAACATGGAGGTTTATCTATGAGAACAGAACAACTAGTAACATTTCTGATTTCCCCGGAGCAGACAATCGTAGAAGCAATGCAGAAGATAGATGCGAATGCGAAGGGGATTCTTTTTATTACCAATACAGATAGAAAATTAATAGGGGCGATCACCGATGGAGATATCCGCCGCTGGCTGATTAAGACAGGAAATCTGCAGGAACAGATAAGCCGCCTTATGAACCGCAATCCTAAGTCCGTGTATCGAAGGGAAGTGGCGTCTGCGCACGATGTGATGAGACGATATTCGATCACGGCATTGCCTGTGCTTAATTCAAAGGGAATCGTGATTGACATTCTTTTTGAACAGGAACAGAAAACCGAGGTGCGGGAAGGAAGTCTCTCTTTAGATAAAGTGCCGGTAGTCATTATGGCAGGAGGGAAAGGAACCAGGTTATATCCTTATACCAAGATTTTGCCCAAACCGCTGATCCCGATTGGGGATATTCCGATTATGGAACGGATTATTGATAAATTCAGGGATGTTGGCGTGACGGATTTTTATGCGACTGTCAATTACCGCAAGAATATGATCAAATCTTATTTCACTGATACGGCAAAAGATTATGAAATAAACTATGTAGAAGAAAATCAGCCATTAGGAACAGCAGGAAGCCTGCGGCTGATAGAAGAAGATTTTGAACAGCCTTTTATCGTGACGAATTGTGATATACTGATCCACGCAGATTACGAAGATGTCTACCGGTATCACAGGGAAAGCGGCAATGAACTGACAATTGTTTCTGCACTAAAGAATATTGTAGTACCCTATGGTGTTATCCATTCCAGTGAAAATGGTGCTGTGCAGTCCATGGAGGAAAAACCGAAGCTGTCTTATTTTGTAAATACCGGTATGTATATACTGAATCCGGAATTAAAGAAGGAAATTCCAGAAGATACATTTTATCATATGACAGATCTTACGGATAAATTATTGAAAGAAAACCGCAAGGTCGGCATGTATCCGATTAGTGAGGATTCATTTCTGGATATGGGTGAGTTTGAAGAGATGCACCGTATGGAGAAAAAATTGGATTTGAAGTCAGAGTAGGCAGAGTAAATTACAAGAAATAATGGGTTTACATAATAAATTGAAATTGATAATAGTATTATAAGTAATTAGACGAAAGAACGAGGAATATAGAATGAAGAAAGTACTTGTAACGGGAGCAGATGGATTTATTGGAAGCCATCTGACAGAAAGCTTATTAGAAAAAGGATATGATGTAAAAGTCTTTACTTATTATAATTCTTTTAATACATGGGGATGGTTAGATACATTACCAAAGGAAAAATTAAATCAGATCGAGGTGTTTAGTGGAGATATCCGAGATCCGAATGGAGTGAGAGAGGCAATGAAAGGTGTCGATCAGGTTTTTCATCTGGCGGCATTGATCGCCATTCCATTTAGTTATCACTCACCGGATTCCTATGTTGATACCAATATTAAGGGGACGTTGAATATCTTGCAGGCGGCGAGGGATTTGGGAACAGAGAAGATTATGGTGACATCTACATCGGAAGTATATGGAACCGCACAGTATGTTCCGATTGATGAGAAGCATCCGTTTCAGGGGCAGTCGCCGTATTCTGCAACAAAAATTGGGGCAGACCGTCTGGCAGAGAGCTTTTACCGCAGCTTTAATCTTCCGGTTGCAATTGTACGGCCGTTTAATACGTTTGGACCAAGACAATCGGCAAGAGCGGTAATCCCGACAATTATTACACAGCTTTTGGCTGGCAGGGAAGAGATAAAACTGGGTTCATTGACACCGACAAGAGATTTTAATTATGTAAAAGATACAGCTGCAGGATTTATTGCAATTGCAGAGTCTGATAAAACCATCGGACAGGAGATTAATATAGCGACACAGCGTGAGATTTCCATTGGAGATCTGGCGAAAGAAATTATTGCACAGATTAACCCGGATGCAAAAATTGTATGTGATGAGCAGCGGCTACGCCCGGAAAAGAGTGAGGTAAATCGTCTGCTTGGAGCAAATGCGAAGATAAAAGAACTGACAGACTGGAAACAGCAATACACCTTTGAACAGGGGATTGCAGAGACGATCGCATGGATCAGACAAAATATGGCTGCATATAAAACAGATATTTATAATGTGTAGAAACAAAGATGATGTAAACGGGATCTGTGTGCAAGATTGACAGAGTTATTGTTTTAACAAAGGAAAGAAGGAAGAAGAAAGTGAGTCGATTTATCCCATTGTCAATTCCGAATTTTGAGGGAAATGAGAGAAAATACGTAGATGATGCAATAGATCAGGGCTGGGTATCTACAGGCGGAGCCTATATTACAAAACTAGAAGAACAGATGGCAGGATTTCTTCATGTAGAGAAAGTGGCTGCCTGCCAGAGTGGCACATCTGCATTACATTTGTCGTTATTGGAATGTAATGTACAGCCGGGAGATATGGTGATCGTGCCAACATTGACTTTTATTGCAGCAGTGAATCCGGTACATTATCAGTTTGCAGAGCCTGTATTTATGGATTGTGATGCCAGCTTATGTATGGATCCGGTCAAGCTTCGGAAGTTTTGCGAAAAAGAGTGCCATGTAGAACAAAAACAATTAATTCACACGGCTTCTGGCAAGAAAATAAAAGCGGTTATTGTAGTGCATGTGTTTGGAAATCTGGCAGATATGGAAAGCATTATGGATATAGCGGAAGAGTATCATTTAAAGGTGATAGAAGATGCCACAGAGGCGCTGGGTTCACATTACACGGAGGGACATTTTGCCGGAAAGTATGCGGGAACAATCGGAGATTTTGGAGCATACTCATTTAATGGGAATAAGATCATTACAACCGGCGGTGGCGGTGCAGTGACAGCAAAAGATGCAAAAACGGTTGCACATATGCAGTATATTTCCACACAGGCAAAGGATGATCCACATTATTATATTCATAATGAAGTTGGATATAATTATCGCATGACAAATTTACAGGCAGCGCTTGGTGTGGCGCAGATGGAAGAATTGCCGGAATTTATAAAGAGAAAACACAGTAATTATGAGCTGTATCAAAAACTATTTAATGGATTTGAATTCGGAAAATTACTTGGCTTTCGAGAAGGAACATACTCAAATCAGTGGTTTTATTCGCTTGAGATTCCAATGGAAAGAGTGAATGGTTCTTTAAGAGATATCATCACAAAGCTGCAGGAAAGAGGTGTACAGACACGGGCAATCTGGGGACTGATCCATGAACAGCTGCCATATCAGAATGCTTTAGCCTATGAGATGGAGAAAGCACCTTATTATAGTAAATGCATCTTGAATTTCCCAAGCAGCACACAGATCACGGAAGATGATATTGTTTATGTTGTGGAACAGATTAAGGATGTACTAATGTCATAAGGGATGGAAAAATGCAGGATGTAAGAATATCAACCAATGTAACGCTTGGGAGTTTTGTTTTTATGAATACCGGAAGCAAAGTATGTCATGACGGAAAGTTAGGTAATTATGTAACCTTAAGTCCGGATGTCACATTAGCAGGAAATGTGATAGTCGGCGACAATACAGAAATTGGTATGGGTGCAAATGTGATACAGGGTATTACGATTGGAACGAATACTGTGATTGGTGCAGGATCGGTAGTCGTGAGAGATGTGGAAGATCATTGTAAGGCAGCCGGAGTACCAGCGAAAGCCTTTAGATGATAATAAGTCTAAAGGCTTTTAAAAGTTTTAAGAGAACTATTTCATTTGCGAATAAGATGGGTTATACTACTATAAATGATAATTAACTAAAAAGGTATGGAGTAACGACAGTTTTATGTTGGAGGAGTTTTGATTTGCCAGAAAGAAATACTATGAAAAAAATTCAGGAATTACAACAGGTAAAAGGTGATGCATACGATTACTACATTGCTGGAAATGAAGATACAGATCTGTTTGAAAAAATATTTTTGGTAGACGATATTGTAGAAGAAATTTGCAAACCGGATAAATATTTTTTGATTGGAGAAAAAGGATCTGGAAAAACAGCATATTCGGTGTATATGTCGAAATCTGATAAGATAAATAGTTTTTGTTCCATTTCACTTGTGGAAAATACGCTGTATCAGAGATTTCTTAATATGAAAAGACAGAAAGCATTGGAACTTTCTAGTTTCAAAGATGTATGGATCAATTTGATTTATTTGATTCTTGCAGAAAAGATCAGAAAAGAATATGGTGAGACTTTTTTCAGCAGCATGAAGTATAAACAATTATCGAAGGCAATAGATGTTTTTTATAGTGATGCTTTTAAACCGGAATTTGTGAATGCTTTTGAATTTGTTGACAATGCCTCGGCATCTATTAATTCGATGATGAAACAGGGCTTGTTTTCAACCGGAACTAAGGCATCTGCGGAAACATCCCAGAAGTATGTGGAACAGAGTTTTCAGATTAGTCTTATGAAGATAAGAGATGGTTTTGAAAAAGCATTTATGAGCGTCAATTTGAAAAAACCAACGATTTTGTTTGTGGATGGCATTGATGCAAGACCAAGAGATATTGATAACGAACAGTATTTTGAGTGTTTGGTTGGATTGGTAAACGCAGTTTTAGAAATGAATCAATCATTTCTGAAAGAGAAACAGATCAAAATTATGTTACTGATCCGACCGGACATTATGTATAAAATGCCAGTTCATAATATGAATCAGAAGCTTAGGAATAATTCGGTGTTGTTAAATTGGGTAACCTCTTATCGCAAATATATTGATTCAAAGTTATTTAAGATCGCAGACGATTATTTTATGAAGCAGCAGGATCATTCATATGAACTGGGAGAATGCTGGAATTATTATTTTCCATACAAGGTGGAATATCAGGAAAAACGGAAAGCACCAGATAATCCATTTGTTGAATTCTTGAGGTATTCCTTATACAAACCAAGAGATATTTTAACCATGTTAAACGAGATGGTTGATGCAACAAGTGGTACGCAGTTTAAACATTCTGATTTTGAAGGTATTTTATCCAATTATTCGACGTATTTAAAAGGCGAATTGAAAGATTATATGTTAATTTATATGGATGATTCAGATTATAATAATTTTAGTATATTCTTTGATTATTTTCAGGGGCATAGAAATTTCAATTATAAATTTTTTGAGGAAAAACATTTAGAATATATAAAGTATTTAAGAGAATTAGGACGGAAGATTCCACCGTTTATGGAGACTGCGAGTGAAGCCTTACAGCTTTTATATGATACGAATATCATTTGTTATAAAATATATGAAACTTTGCCAAATGGCAAGCGGAAGAATAAAATGTTTTGGTCATATAAGGAACGTAATTATGCAAATATGCAGCCTGAAGTAAAGAAGGGCGGCGAATATTCATTTCATATGGCATATGCGAGAGCCTTTCGATTGTTTTAAAGTAAATATCATAGGATGATCACAAAGCCCTTAGATTATAATAAGTCTAAAGGCTTTCTTCAAAGATAGCAAAAAGGAGGCAGAATATGTCAGTGAATGTTGCGATTGGAGTGCAGGATTTTTCAACATTGATAGAAAACCATTATTTTTATGTGGATAAAACAGCCTTTTTGAAGGAATGGTGGGATAGTGGTGACAGTGTTACACTGATCACGAGACCAAGACGTTTTGGAAAGACGTTGACCATGAGCATGACGGAGCAGTTTTTCTCAATGGAATATGCGGGACGATCTGATCTGTTTGAGGAGCTGGAAATCTGGAATGACGAGAAATACCGCAATTTGCAGGGAACGTATCCGGTCATTAGTCTTTCATTTGCAAATATAAAAGAACCAACCTATGAATTGACACAAAAGAAAATCTGCGACCTTATTGCACAATTATATTTCAAATTTGATTTTATAACAGAGAGCAATGCTTTGATTAAGGAAGAAGTGAATCTGTATAAGAAAATCATGAATCATATGGACTATGTAGATGCTACGCTTTCGTTAAACTATTTATCAGGATTTTTATATAAATATTATGGGAAAAAAGTGATCATTTTATTGGATGAATATGATACTCCAATGCAGGAAGCTTTTGTAGATGGTTACTGGGATGAACTGGTGACATTTACAAGAAGTCTTTTTAATTCAACTTTCAAGACAAATCCGGCATTGGAACGTGGCATTATGACAGGCATCACACGGGTGAGCAAGGAGTCCATTTTTTCCGATTTGAATAATCTGAAAGTAGTTACAACGACATCTGATGAATATGCCACAACATTTGGTTTCACAGAGCCAGAGGTCTTTGAAGCATTGGGAAAGTGCGGATTAGACAGTGAAAAGAGCGAAGTGAAAAGATGGTATGATGGTTTTATTTTCGGGGAATATAAAGATATTTATAATCCGTGGTCAATTTTAAATTATCTTGATTCACAGCAGTACACAACATATTGGGCAAATACAAGTGCAAACAGTCTGGTGGCAAAATTAGTCCGTGAGGGAAACCGCAATATCAAGAGTAAATTCGAAAAGCTGCTTTGCGGAGAGTGTATATGGTCAGAAATTGATGAACAGATTGTTTATGATCAGCTCAACGGTAATGAGCAGGCAGTGTGGAGCCTTCTGCTGGCAAGTGGTTACTTAAAAGTCCTCTCTTATGAAAAGTACAAGGATATTCCGGAGGGAACTGAGCCAAAGTATCAGCTGGCACTTACGAATCTGGAAGTGAAACTGATGTTCCATCGAATGATTCATGACTGGTTCGCAATGGCGAGACCGGATTACAACGACTTTATTAAAGCAATGTTTGCCGGTGATGTGGATGCGATGAATGAATATATGAACCGGGTGGCCTTGCAGACATTCAGTTATTTTGATACCGGAGACAGAGCATCGGGAGCAGAACCGGAACGGTTTTATCATGGATTTGTGTTAGGTTTGCTTGTTGATCTGCAGGACAGGTATTATCTGAAATCGAACCGGGAAAGTGGTTTTGGAAGATATGATGTCATGCTTGAACCAAAGAACCCGGGAAAGGATAACGCAGTGATTCTGGAATTTAAAGTGCGCAGCACAAGAAAAGAAAAAAGTCTGGAAGAGACAGCGCAGTCTGCAATCACACAGATTCGGGAAAGAAAATACAGCGAAGAACTGAGAATGAAGGGAATTACAGAAGATCAGATTAAAGAGTACGGTTTTGCATTTGAAGGAAAGACAGTGTTGATCGTGGACTGATCGTCACAGCAAAGGAGGTCAAAATGGGACTTTATTTGAATCCGGGGAATGAAGAATTTCGAAATGCAGCGATTCATTCTAAAATATATGTTGATAAAACTGAGATGATTAAATTTACAAATTCACAACTTTTTGGTGAACATAAAAACATCTGTGTCAGCAGACCACGGCGTTTTGGAAAATCAATGGCAGCCAATATGCTGGTGGCATATTACAGCAAAGGCTGCGATTCGAAGGAATTGTTTGAAAAATTTAAAATAGCAGATGACAGCAGTTTTAAAGAACATTTAAATAAATATAATGTCATTCATTTAAACATCCAGCAGTTTTTGGGGCGGACAGAGACAATACATGAGATGTTGGAATTGCTTTCACGAAAAGTAACACGCGAATTGAAGCGGGAATTTGCAGATGTGACGTACTACGAAGAAGACTTAGTGTCTGTGATAGAAGAGATTTATGCACAGACACACAGCTTTTTTGTTTTTATTATTGATGAGTGGGATTGCATTTTCCGTGTAAAAGGGGAAGATACAGAAGCACAAAAATTGTATCTGAATTTCCTGAGAGATTTGTTAAAGAACCAGCCTTATTGCATTTTGGCTTATATGACCGGAATCCTTCCGATTAAAAAATATGGAGAACATTCTGCCCTTAATATGTTTGATGAATATTCCATGACCAATCAGCGTGAGCTGGCAGAATTTACAGGATTTACGGAGCAGGAAGTGCAGGAATTGTGCCCGCAGTATGACATGTCATATGATAAAATGAAACAGTGGTATGATGGTTATGATTTAAAAGGGATACAGATTTATAATCCGAGATCAGTCGTAATGTCACTTTCAGGACATGATTTTGACAGCTATTGGACCAAAACAGAGACTTATGAGGCATTAAAAAAGTATATCCAGATGGATATGTATAATTTGAAAGAACTTGTAACGAGACTGATTGCGGGAAGTTCTATTGAGATAAATCCAGATAAATTTCAGAATGATATGACTACATTTGCAAGTGCAGATGATGTCTTGACACTTCTGGTACATCTGGGATATCTGACTTATGATTTTGATACATGTACCGTTCATATCCCGAATCAGGAAGTACAGAAGGAATTTATTAATTGTATTGAAGATGGTGGCTGGGAACCGGTTATGGACGCAATCCGGAAATCCGAAGAGCTGCTTGCAGCCACAATCCGCGGTGAGGAAGAAACGGTTGCCCGGATGATAGAGAATGCACATCAGGAGAATACATCCATACTTGCCTATAATGATGAAAATTCATTGGCATGTGTGATCGCACTTGCGTATTATTCAGCGAAGAAGAATTATGTAGTATACCGGGAACTTGCCGGAGGAAAAGGATTTGCAGATATGGTGTTTGTTCCAAGAAAAACGACACAGACACCGGCAATCGTTGTAGAGCTGAAATGGAATCAGACAGCGGAAGCAGCGATCACACAGATCAAAAGAAAACAGTATGTCGAAAGCCTGAAGGATTACAGGGGCGAAGTGATACTTGTTGGGATCAATTATGAGAGCAAAGAGTTAAAGAAGGACGATTATAAAAAACATTCCTGCAAAATTGAGCGGATCACCATGGCATAATAGAGGGAAGGACAGGAGTTTCAGATATGGATGACGCACAGGCACAGCAGACCAATCCATTATTTGGTATTATTCCAAAAGAATTTTTCACACCGCTGGCATCGCCGAACAGACTTGTATATTGGGACTGTCTGTGCCGGTTGTTTCAGGCAATGAGTGCACAGCTTTCCTTTGGGATCGAGAGAGAAATCCTTGTGGATGAATTACAGTTTTATTTTGAACAGAATCAGGCAGCGGAATTTGAGGAAGATGACATAAATGGCATGGATTCCAGAAAAAAGGCAAATGAGATGCTGCGCTTATTGGAGAAGTACGGCTGGCTTGAGGTTGAGACGGATAAGAGTTATGTGCAGAGAGTCAATTTTTATGATTATGCCGTAAAAGTCATGAAAACGCTTCTTGAGATTTCAGACGGACGAAAGGTGGAATATCAGGGCTATATTTATACCATTTACAGTCTTGTGCGGACCAATACGGATCATCCGGCTGTTGTGTTACAGCAGATCCGGGATAATACGGATATGCTGATCACAGGACTAAAGAACCTCAATTCGAATATCAAGCATTACATTGATGAACTGACAAAGCATAAGACCGTAGCGGAGATTATGAATGCGCTGTTTAATGATTATATTACGAATATTGTAGATAAAGCTTACCACAGATTACTGACTTCAGACAATGTGTCAAAGTTCCGGCCGGAGATCATAGAGCGGCTGGAAGCAAATGGGCATAGCTCACGTTATATCGCAAAGACGTCGGAAGAGTTGGCAGCGATCCGGGAGATACCGGTCGGGCAGGCAGAAGAACTGGTATATCAGACATTGCATGAGATTGTGGAAGCGTTCCGGAATATGGATGATATTCTGGCAGAGATCAACCGGAAAAACACACAATACCAGAGGGCGGCGGTAAACCGTGCAAAGTTTCTGCTGGCAGGGACGGAAGATGTCAGAGGACAGATGAAAGAAATCCTTTTATACATTGGAGAGCAGATGGAACAGAGCCAGCTGGATCTGAATGGGATTTATGAGATCGAGTATCTGGACAATCTGGTGAGGCTGTTTGGAAGCAGTTTTATTGATGAGAAATCGTTTTACAGCCCGATCGAGGGAAAGAAAGAGTTTCATCCGCAGGAACTGACAGAAGTAATGCCGGATGTGGAACTCCGGCAGGAAAAGCTTCGGAAGATGACCGAAAAGATGCAGCGCATTTTAAGCCCGGAACGGATAGAGCGGTTTGTAGAAGAACAATTAGGAGACAGGGAAAAAATCTATGCGTCTGAGCTTCCGATGGAAACAATGGATGATTTTATCAGGCTGATCTATGTCAGACTGTATGGTTCCAGAAAAAAGATGCGATATCGGATTGAAAAGGCAGAAGGTGCGAATAAAATCAGTGGAGAGTTTGATTTCCCGGATTTTGCAATCATAAAACGCTGACAGCGCATAGCAGAGGGAGAGCAGAATGGATTTATTAAATGGCATGCTGCAGAAGGATCAGGATGAATTCCGCAGAATATGTAATAAACTGATTAATGTATGTTTCATATGCAGGCAGAATCAGGCAACAAGAAGTGACTTTTATTTTATAGAAAAGTACAAAGAAAAATTTGAAGAACTACTGGGAGTGCTTGGTTACAGATTAGAAATAAACGAAGAATACGGCGTTGTTCAGCTCACGAATGCCCTGAACACAAACCGGCAGAATTTAAAATTATATGAGTCCGTTATTTTGCTGATATTACGCATTTTGTTTGATGAGAAAAAAAGAGAATTGTCAGAGAGCGATGAAGTCATTGTGAATCTGGGCGATATTCAGGACAAGTTCTTAAGCCTGAAGATCCGTGACAAAATGATCGACAAAACAACGATGGGAAATGCGCTTCGTCTTTTCCGGAGATATCAGCTGATCGAGCTGCTGGATTCGGATCTGAAAAATGAGGAGTCCAGAGTTTTGATCTATAATTCCATCCTGATGGCAGTGCGGGTTGAGGACATCAAAAGTGTCTATGAAAAAGTTGACAGTTATAGGAAAGGAAAATTAAAAGATGAAGAAGCTGACCAGACTGAAACTGATTAATTGGCATCGTTTCTCGGATGTCACGATAGATTTTGGGGACTCAACTCTGATTTCCGGCGAAAATGGAGCCGGAAAATCCACACTTTTAGATGCAATCCAATTTGTTGTGACCTGCTCCACAAATCATTTTAATAAGGCTGCCCATGAGAACGGCAAGAGAAAGCTGACCGGTTATATCCGGTGTAAGACCGGACGTGAAAATCATCCTTATGAGAGAACCGGAGAAATCAGTGCGCATGTCGCATTGGAATTTTATGAGGAGAGCAAGGAAAAGTATTTTGTCATCGGGGCAGTGATCGATTCGGCAACTGAAGGGCAGGAGACAGTCGTGCGTTATCTCATGGACAATGTGATGTTAGAGGATGAGATGTTTAAGATCGGAAACAGACCACGGACCATCACAGAATTCAGGTCGTTTAACAATAAAAACATCAAATTATTTGCAAAGACGAACGCAGAAGGCAAAAAAATGATCAAACAGCGTTTTGGAAGAATCGAGGATAAGTTCTTCCAGCTGATCCCAAAGGCGCTGGCGTTTAAACCAATTGATGATATCAAGGACTTTGTCTATTCCTATGTGCTGGATGAAAAAGAAGTCAATATTGACAATCTGCGCGAAAATGTAAGAAGCTATCAGGAGCTGGAAAAAACGCTGGAGGGTGTGAAAAACAGAATTGAAAAACTGTCAGAGATCGAATGCCACCACAAAGCAGTGGTGGATTGTATACAATCTGACCGGATGTATGAATATTTTATGGCACAGTCGGATCTGGATCTGACCAAAGAACAGATCGGCGTTCTGCAGGATGAGATCAGGCGCGAAAGTTACCGTCTGGAACAGCTGAATGCAAAGTGCAGCAGCATGAAAAAGGAACTGGAGAATAAGGAGGAAGTCCGCACACTGCTTTTAGCGGAACTGAACGCCAGCTCAGATTTCCAGACGTTGGAAAAGCAGAAAAAATATTTGAAAGAATTACAGGAAAAAGAAGAAATACAATATCAGGAAAAGAAAAGACTGTTAGAGAGCGGAAAAAAAGCAGGACAGAAAGTAAAAAGACTGCTTGAAATACCGGATGTGGATGAATGCATGAAGCAGTATGATGAGCTGCTGCACCGGCTGAAGGATACGGAGGACGTTGTTAGTGCACAGGAACTGATTGACCGGGCGATCGCTTACAAGAAGCATATGAGTACAAAACTGCAGAGGAAAAATTTAGAGATCCAAAGCCGGCTGAATGAGATCACAGCAGACCTGCAGGAGACAGAGCAGCGGATCAGTAATCTGAAACAGCACCGGTTTTCCTATCCCCCGGCAGTCGAGCTTCTGATGTCGCGTGTGGAGCAGGAATTGCTCAAGATCGGAAGGACGGCAAAGCCGAGGATTTTGTGTGAAATGTTAGAAATCAAGGATGAGACATGGAGAAATGCAGTGGAGGGCTATCTGAATACACAGCGATTTTATGTGTTGGTAGAGCCGGAACATTTTGACATTGCCCTTGGTATTTACGAAAAACTGAGAAGAGAAAAGAAAGCATACGGTGTGGGACTGATCAATTCCGGCAAACTCGAGGAATATGACATTGCACCGGCAGGAAGTCTGGCAACAGTTGTGGAGTCGAAGAGTATTTATGCGAAGCGGTATGTGAATATGGTTCTTGGCAAGGTACATATGTGTAAGAGAGTGGATGAATTAAAACAGTATCCGGTTTCTATCACACCAAATTGCATGCGCTATCAGAATCATGTCGCATCTGCGATCAGACCGGAAATCTATACAACTCCATTTATCGGCAAGAATGCATTCAAAGTCCAGTATGAGCAGGCACTGCAGAAAAAGGAGGATTTAAACCGGCAGAAAATAGAATGCAAAGACCGTATGACACATATGGAAGTGACGCTGCAATGGCTCGAGTGGGATGATGATACAGATGTGAAGTATAGGATTACAATTGTATCAGAACTGAAAAGGACAGGACTTGAGATTGAAAAATGTGAGACGGAGATCCGTAATCTGCAGCAGAATACGACCATGATCGAAAAGCAGATCCGTGCGGATGAAATGCGGAAAGAGTGTGAGGAACTGAAAAGCCACATTTCCAAAAGTGACAGGGAAAGCGGAGCCTGCGAACTGAAAATAAGCAATGCAAAAGACAGGCTTGTGGAGTGCGAGGATGAGTGCATACACAAGAATGAACTGATCACAGACATTGCCCAGAAAGCAGAAAACGAGATCGTGCTCTGGAAGAAAGAATACGAAAAACAGACCGGTGATAAGACATTAGAGCAGTTCCGGCAGAATTTTGACCGGAGACGTAAGGCGAATAATACAACAAAAGAGAATGCGGATAAGAAAATGACAAGTGCGATGTACGATTACAAAACGGCATTTGATTTTGGTGCAGCAGCTACGTTAGAAGCATATCCGGAGTATGCGGCAGTTCAGGAGAGACTGGTGAACTCCGAGCTTCTGAATTATGAAGAAAAAGTAAGAAAAGCAAAATTATCGGCAGAGGAAGAATTCCGGGAACAGTTTTTATCCAAGCTTCAGGAAAATATGAAGCAGGCACAGGGAGAGTTTAGAGAACTCAATAAGGCATTGAAAGATATCACCTTCAGCAATGAAAGATATGAATTTTTATATTTGCCGAGCAAAAGCTATGGAAAATATTACGATATGATCATGGATGATTTTAATGTAGTGCAGGGAGAGTCCATTTTCAGCGGTCTGTTTCATGAGAATCATAAGGAAGTCATTGATGAACTATTTTCAAAGCTTGCACTGGATCAGGACAATGGGATCAAGGCATTAGATGAATTTACGGATTACCGCACCTATATGGATTATGATATTAAGATCACACATGAGGATGGCAGCTATTCTCTTTACTCTAAGGTTTGTGAGGAAAAGAGCGGAGGCGAGACACAGACACCGTTCTATGTGACGGTAGCAGCCTCATTTGTCCAGTTATACAATAATAATATCGGTGGAGAGGCGATCGGGCTGGTGATGTTTGATGAGGCATTTAACAATATGGATGATGAGAGGATCGGGGCTGTTCTTGAGTTTATGAACAGACTGCCGCTTCAGATCGTGATTGCAGCGCCGCCGGATAAAATCCAGTATATCGGTCCGAAAATGCAGGAGACATTATTAGTACTGACAGACGATAAAGTAAGCTTCGTGGAGGAGTATCGTTATGCATCCGGTCGAAAATAAGATATTGAATTATCTTCTGGACAAATACGAAAACAGTAAGCTTTCCAGAGGAGAAAACCAGAGAGCGATCCATATTGCATTTCCGTTCAATAAGAAGACGATGCCAAAGTATTTCGATGAGAGCTCGCTTGAGATAGAAACCATTCACGCAGCCGCAGAACAGATGGAGCGTGAGGGACTGGTCGCGATCGCATGGAAAAACCAGAAGCCCGGATATATTATCGAGAAGCTTGTACTCTGTGAGGATCATGTGGAAGAGGCATATGAGAAGCTTGGCAGGAAGCCGAAGAGGGAAGCCGAGGCACGTACAAAACAGATTTTGGAGCAGTTTTATCAGAAAACGCAGGGTGAGATAACAAGAAGCTTTTTGTCCCACATGATAATGCGGCTGGAAAGAGAACAGTCAGTAAAAGAATATCTCGATATCATGGATCACAGGAAAACAGAGCAACTGATCGACACCTTAGATAAAGTAGAGCAGAATAGGAAAGAATGTTATATCAGGGAATTTTCCATAGAACATTTTCATGACAGCAAAGTATTCGAGACACTGATCCCAAAAATCTGTAAAATATTCCGGGAGGAAAATGAAGAACTGACAGGATTTGAAAATGAAGAAATTCTTGCGGAGTATCAGATTTATAAAACACCGGGCTATGTGTATATGAAGGGAAACGTACAGATTTACAGCGCCGGAAAGCAGGCTGCAGATATCAGTGCTTTCCCGGAAGGAATCGCTGTTGCGGTGTGGAGTGAGGAGGATACGCCGGATATCTGTCCGGATCAGACGATTGATAAAGTATTCACAATTGAAAATCTGACTTCTTTTTACCGTTTTAAACAGGAACACAGTCTGGTGATCTATCTTGGCGGTTATCATAACCACAGCAGACGAAATCTGCTGATGCAGATTTATCAGAAATTGCCGGATGCACAATATTATCATTTTGGAGATTTGGATGCAGGCGGATTTTATATTTTAGAACACTTGAAAAGAAAAACACGGATCCCATTTCAAATGTTTCAAATGGACATTGAAACATTGAAAAAGTATGAGGATTATGCGAAACCATTGACAGAAAACGACAAAAAGCGGTTGATGCAGTTAGAAAAAATGGAGCTGCCGGACGAAGAGAGAAAACTCATCACTTATATGTTACAAAAAGGAATAAAGCTGGAACAGGAATGTATTTCCGAATCCCAGTAAGGAGCATAGATCATGTGGAAACTAAAACAGATTTTTGATGGAGAATACGGCTGCGAAGAGCGGCAGTCGGGAGAAAAAGAAAAATGTCTTGTGATTCTCGCAAATGAAGAGGGAGAAGAAAAGACATTTGAGGCGAATGAGGACTGGATTGCGGCAATCGAAAAGCTGTCAGCAAATCCGCTCATGAAAATAATTATCAGTAAGCCGATGGCGAAAGACTGCCAGTACAAAAAGATCGTGGTGGAGAAGAAAGGCGATGGCTATCAGGCGGCAAAGTATACAGAGAAACAGGTGTTTCACGATAATTTTGGCGTAGAAGATCTGCAGGGCTATTTGATGGAAGCCATACATGATACATTCCTGCAGGTAAATGCATGGGATGAGACAAAAGAATACAGTCTTCTGATCTCAAAGAAAGGTGCGGTGACACTCAGGGCGAAAGCTTCAAAAGAAGCACCAGACACAGTCACAGAACATAACCGGAAGAAAAATTATATTTTGGATGAGGGACAGGTGATCCCTCCGCTGGTGGATATGGGTATTTTTACCGGAGAGGGAAAAGTAGTAAAGTCCATGTATGATAAGTTCCGCCAGATCAACCGTTTTATCGAGATGATCGATGATGCGATCCGGGAATATAAAGGTGAGGAAATACACATCATTGATTTCGGATGCGGAAAGTCTTACCTGACTTTTATCATGTATTATTATTTTACAGAGATCCGGCATATGAAAGTGCAGATGCTTGGACTCGACCTGAAAAAAGATGTCATCGAAAAATGCAACCGGGCGGCGGAGAAATATGGCTATGACGATCTGCGCTTTGAGCTTGGTGACATCAATGGATTTCAGACGCCGTTTGACGTGGATATGGTCGTGACGCTCCATGCCTGCGATACTGCGACAGATTTTGCACTCTATAATGCAATCACATGGAATGCAAAAATGATTTTTTCCGTACCATGCTGTCAGCATGAGGTGAATAAGCAGATCCAGAGTGAGGATTATTCCCTGCTCACAAGATACGGCATTATCAAAGAGCGTTTTTCAGCGCTGACAACAGATGCGATCCGGGCGAATCTTTTGGAGTGCTGCGGATACAAAACCCAGCTGCTGGAATTTATTGACTTTGAACACACACCGAAAAATATTTTGATCCGTGCGGTCCGCCGCCCGGTCTTACCGTCCTCTGCGAAAAAAAAATATTTAGCGGAAGTGGAAAACATGTGCAGGGAATTTCACTTAGAGCCAACCCTGTATACATTATTGCGGAACGATTGCAAAGTATGATAGTATAAATGGAGCAGAAAACACAAAGGAGCGCAGGTATGGAAGATATTTTAGCAGCATTTCCGGATAGAGAAACATTTGACCGTTACTGGGAGGAAAATTATGTTCCGGTAACTTATGAGGATGTAAAAGAGGCATTTGAGGATTTCGTAACCTCCGCAGGCGGACACATCTTTTTGTCCGATTACGAGGAGGGTGGATGCATTTCCAAAGAGGATTTTAAGGACAATCTTTCCCAGGAGGCGCAGTTTGCCTTTCAGGATGGTCTGACAGAAGTATTTTATGACAAAAACCCGGATTTATATGAGACAGCCTTTGCTATTTTTGAGGAGGCACAGATGTCTGGAAATCAGGATGCAAATGTGGCAGTTACGTTTCATGAAACATTTAACCGCCTGTATGCAGAGTTTTTAGATCGTTTATTTGAAGAGAAAGGCAGTATATGGCAACGTTAGGAATTCCACAGAATACCATAGAGGTTTTACAGAAATATAATTTTAATTTTCAGAAGAAGTTTGGACAGAACTTTCTGATCGATACGCATGTGCTTGAGAAGATTATTGAGGAGTCCGGAATCACAAAGGATGATTTTGTTTTGGAGATCGGACCTGGAATCGGCACAATGACGCAGTATCTCTGCGAGAATGCAAGAGAAGTGGCAGCAGTGGAGATTGATAAAAATCTGATCCCGATTCTGGCAGACACACTCAGCGCATACGACAATGTGGAAGTCATCAATGATGATATTTTAAAAGTAGATATTAATAAGCTGGCAGAGGAAAAAAATGGAGGAAAGCCGATCAAAGTTGTGGCAAATCTTCCATATTATATCACGACACCGATCATTATGGGATTATTTGAAAGCCATGTGCCGATCGACAGCATTACGATCATGGTGCAGAAAGAAGTGGCAGACCGTATGCAGGTGGGACCGGGAACGAAAGAATATGGGGCACTCTCCCTTGCAGTGCAGTATTATGCGAAACCCGAGATTGTTGCGATCGTTCCGCCGAACTGTTTTATGCCTCGCCCGAATGTCGGAAGCGCAGTGATCCGTCTCACAAGACATAAAGAAGTGCCGGTGCAGGTGAATGACGAAAAATTAATGTTTAAGATCATCCGTGCATCCTTCAATCAGCGCAGAAAGACGCTTGCCAATGGCTTGAATAATGCGCCGGACATTCATCTTTCCAAAGAAGTGATTCAGGAAAGCATTGAGGAACTTGGCGTTCCGGTCACCATCCGTGGCGAAGCACTGACACTTCAGCAGTTCGCACAGCTCAGCAACATCATCGGCAGCAAAATATAATAGAAGTCTGGAGTTCCTGTGAAAAGTTTATGCCTGACCTCAAAGATTCTGTTGTCTGATCATAACGTAAAAATACACCAATACGAATATGGCAGGTGCTTTCGAATGAAAATTCGTGAGGATTGTGTAAATTTGTCCGATGTCATGTTTGGACTGACGGTTTATGTACATTCATAGCTGAACACTCCGCGTCAAATGTGCGCCCGGGACAAACTCAACTCAAGAATCTGGCAGGAGTAAATACAGCTATCAGCATTGTTTATAACCAGTCAAAAATTAAGCTGTTCAGATAATTTTTGACTGGACAACTGCTGATATTGCTGTATTAACTCCTGCACGATTCTTTCGCAATGAGTTTGTCCCGGGCGCACATTTGGCGTGAAGTGTCCAGCTCTGAATGAACATAAATAATCAGAAAGTCCAAACATGACATCAGACAAATCAACAAGCCGAATATTTTCATTCGAAAGCACCTGCCATATTCGTATCGGTGTATCATAACTTTTTGCAGACAACAGAATCCCTGAGGTCAGTCATAAACTTTCCACAGGAACTCCGGATAAAATTTGATTCATAAAAGCTGACTCCGTCTCATATACTTGTATATGGGATGGAGATTTTTTATGCACAGAAAAAACTTGGCAAAAAGAATAAACACGATGCTGACCATACTTCTGCTCTTGCTTCTCATACCACTTTTTCTCACCATTTTTTGCCAGAAAATGCAGCTGGAAGAATTGCTGGGAAATGTAAACCGGACAGCGGAAAAAGAGGAGGATGCGGACATGCTTTTTTGCATTGTCGCAAAGGAGATAAGCGCAGATGCACCGGAGGAATGCATCAAAGCCCAGTGTGTGATCGCCCGCACAAACCTTAAGGCAGCAGAGGAGATGGGGACAGAACGTCCGGGGAGTATGACAATGGGCGAATTACAGGAGCTGTGGGGCGACTATTTTTCCGAGGCGGAAGGGAAGATAAGGGAGGCGATACAGGAGACAGACGGAGAGACGCTGCAGTACCGGAACCATTACATATATGCTGCATACCATGCAGTGAGTGCGGGCAATACAAGAAATATGGAAGAATTATATCCGGATTCGGATATGCCATATCTTTCAGGTGTGGCATGTTATGAGGATGCACAGGCGCCGGATTATCTTTCGGTGTTGTATCTGGATCAGGAGATCACGATCGAAGAGAAGGATAGTGCCGGGTATGTCACAAAGGCGCAGATGAATGGGAAATCCTACACAGGAGAGGAACTGCGTGGGGAACTTGGGTTAAAATCCGCAAATTTCAACGTGACAGAACTGGAACCTGGCAAGATCCGGATCGTAACGAAGGGACATGGACACGGATTTGGCCTGAGCCAGTATACAGCACAGAAAATGGCTGAAAAAGGGGAGGATTACAGAAAAATTTTACAGTATTTTTTTCCCGGTACAGAGCTGGAAAATGTGGAATGAAAAACGATTCCAATTACTGTGAATAAACCGTCTGAATGTGGCAACACTATTGTTAATAGCAGGAAATGTATTCTGCTAAATAAACAATGGACGGTGAAAAATATGAGAAAGAATCACGGATGGGCAGCCTTCTGGCAGAAAAAACAGTATATCATTGCAGGCACGCTGGTAATCCTTGCAGCAGTCGGCATGACTGTTTTATATAGCAGAGGACAGGAACAGGAGAGAAAGCAGTTAGAACAGGAAATTGCAGCAGAGATGGACACGGAGAACCAGAATGTGGCAATGGAGGAAGAGACAGAGGCAGATCAGGTTGCTTCTATTTTAAAACCGCAGACACAGAGCACAGAGACAGCGGAGGTAGAAAAGGAGAGTGAGGAAGCAGACAGTGGACAGGAAGAGGTAGCACCGACAGGAAACACTTCCCAGGCACTCCATTTCGCTGCGGAAGATGGCATTTTATGGCCGATGGAAGGAAATGTGATCTTAGATTACAGCATGGACTCGACGGTGTATTTTGCAACGTTAGACCAGTACAAATACAATCCGGCGGTCATCATTGCCGGGGATGTCAACAGCAAAGTTTATGCGGTAGCAAAAGGAAAAATCCAGAGTATTGAGACAAATGAAGTGACAGGATGTACCGTGACAGAAGATTTGGGAGATGGGTATCTCGCAGTCTACGGACAGCTTAAGGAACCGGAGTTTGCAGTGGGAGACTATGTGGAGGCAGGTCATGTGATCGGTTATGTGACGGAACCGACAAAATATTATTCTGTTGAGGGCAGTAACCTGTATTTTGAACTTCGAAAAGATGGGGTACCGGTCGATCCGATCGAATTTTTTGAATAGCAAAAATTTCCTTTTTCTTGAACACACGGTATTTCTGGATTATAATAAATTTTATTGAAATACCGAAAACAGGCAGAAAGGAAGAGACTGCATGGGAGTTCATGGATCAAATGACGTGGTAAACGCATGGAAACAGGAAGTTTTGAACAGCAGAGGAAAGGACGCAGAGCATACACTCAAATGCTGTCTTGATATAGAACGGTATGCAAAGGAACATAAAGATGCGGCACTTCTTGGTTTTGCATATTTTTACAGTGGGGAAACTTACTATCTGCTGAATGATGTAGAGCACATGTTCCGCAACATTGCGCAGGCAATCCATCTGCTAGGACAGACCGGACAGTGGGAGCTGATCGCAAGGTCTTACAACCTGATGGCAATCTCTTCTGTCAACAAGGGAAATGTGTCTGCAGCGATGGATTACTATCTGACAGGATTGAATTACTGCTGCAAATATGGGATTACTAAGATGGAGATCAGCATCATGCAGAATCTTGGTAATCTGTACATGGAAAATGGTGTGTATCACGAGGCGCAAAGTTATTTCGAAAAGGCTTATTCATACTGCAGAAGTAATCCGGATGTGAAGGAAAATTATGTCGGACTGATGGCCAGTTACGTGAATCTGGCACGCTGCTATATGTTGCAGGGGATGTTAGATAAGACACATGCTTATATAGAAAAACTGGATGCGGAATGTGCGTCTTATTATGAGGATATTGACATTTTATATGTGGACTGCCTGAAGGCAAGATATTATCATCTGACCCACAATTATGTGAGACGAGATGCACAGATTCAGGAGATTGTAGAAATAATCAATAAAAATGTGCAGATCATGGAGGTATTTGACGACCTTTGTGATTTTTGCGGGCTGATGCTGGAGATCGGCCGGGATGATGTGTTGTGGATGATCGTTGAGAAGCTGGATCAGATCGTGAAAAATTCAGGTGTGATCAATCTGCAGCGCAGAGTCATTTCCATTAAGATCAAAGGCTACCGCAAGAATCAGGACAATGCAGGTTATCTGCAGGCAGCTGGTCTGTATTATGAGCTTTCCGAGATCATGGAGCGCGAGAACAAAGATATGATCGTCAACATGCTTTATGTCAGAAGTTCTCTCGAACGTGCAAATGAGAGCCGCAGGGAGATGGAAGCAGTCAATGTGAAGCTGCTGAAACAGTCGGAGACAGATCAGATGACCGGACTGGCAAACCGTTACCGCCTGAATGCTTATTCGGAAAAAGTATTAGATTACTGTTATGAGCACAGGCTTCCGCTTGCAATGGAGATTTTAGATATTGACTTTTTCAAGCAGTATAATGACAATTATGGACATCAGCAGGGCGACGAGTGCATTATTGCAATTGCAAATGAGCTGAAAAAGATGGAAGATGGGCAGACATTCTGCGCGAGATATGGCGGAGATGAATTTATTATCATTTATGCGGGTATAAGTGCGGAGGAAGTGCATGCGAAGGCAGGCGCGCTGCGGCAGAATATTATGAATCTCAAACTGGAGCATTTGTATTCCAAAGCATTGCCGATCGTGACAATCTCCCAGGGTATTTCGTATGGAGTTCCGGAGGAAGGAAACAGGAGCTGGGATTTTCTACATACTGCAGATATGCTGTTATATCAGGTAAAGAAGAGAAGCAGAAATGATATCTGTATTGCGGATATCCGTGGGCAGGAGCTGGATTTATCCTCAAAACAGGAAAAAGTGGAACCTTAGAGGAAAATTGGCATAAGTTATAATGAGCAATCCGCAATCGAACTATTGCTACGGCAGCTTTTTTTAGAGGTGACGGGCATATCACATTTTTACAGGGGAAAAACAGAAATACATGTGGAGTGTACGACGACTGGATTTTGCTTGGATATGGATGAAAAACAGGGAGTATTCGATTGCTTTTCATATTAACCCAGCTTTCTTTTTCATGGAAGCCGGGGTACATAGATCGTGCCGGATGTGATACGGGTATTCTGACAAAATAGTTGACAAAATGGCGACAATATGCTAACGTATACGACTGCGCATTCGCACGAAAGGAAAATATATGGAAACAGTAAGATTTGATGAATTAGATTTATATCCACAGGTACTCCGTGCTATCAAAGAGATGGGATTTGAAGAGGCGACTCCGATCCAGAGTCAGGCGATTCCGGTTGTGATGTCAGGAGTCGATGTGATCGGACAGGCACAGACAGGAACCGGAAAGACAGCATCTTTTGGTATCCCGGTGCTTCACAAAGTAGACCCAAATAATAAAAAGACACAGGTGATCATCCTCTCACCAACCAGAGAGCTTGCAATCCAGGTGTCGGAAGAAATCCGTAAATTAAGCAAATATATGCATGGTGTGAAAATCCTTCCGGTATACGGCGGACAGGATATCAACCGTCAGATCAAGGCATTAAAAGGCGGTGCACAGATCATTATCGGTACACCGGGACGTGTCATGGATCATCTCCGCAGAAAAACGATCCGCTGCGAGGCAGTCAATACGATCGTTTTAGACGAGGCGGACGAGATGCTGAACATGGGATTCCGTGAGGATATCGAGACGATTTTGGAATATATCCCGGAAGAGGGAAGACAGACGGTTCTGTTTTCTGCGACCATGCCAAAGCCGATTTTAGACATCACAAAGAAATATCAGCATGACGCAGTGACCATTAAGGTGGTAAAAAAAGAACTGACCGTGCCAAGCATCGAGCAGTATTATTATGATGTCAAACGCAAGGACAAGACCGAAGTCCTGACAAGACTGTTAGATTACTACAATCCAAAGCTTTCCCTCGTATTCTGTAATACAAAGAAAATGGTGGACGAGCTTTCCGAGGAGTTAAAGAGCCGCGGTTATATGGCAGAGGGGCTTCACGGCGATATGAAGCAGGCACAGCGTGACCGTGTCATGAAGGCATTCCGCTCCGGACGTGTGGAGATTCTGATCGCAACAGATGTTGCTGCGAGAGGAATTGACGTTGATGATGTGGAAGCAGTATTCAATTATGATATTCCACAGGATGACGAGTATTATGTACACCGTATCGGACGTACCGGACGTGCAGGTCGTACCGGACGTGCTTTCACTTTTGTAAAAGGAAAAGAGGTTTACAAGTTAAAAGATATCATGCGTTACTGCAAGACCAAGATCCTTGCAATGCCAATCCCATCTTCGGATGATGTGGCACAGATCAAGGCAGAGAAAGTAATGCAGGGAATCGGTGAGATCATTGAGAATGAGGATTTAAAAGAGATGATCGAGATCATCGAAAAGCAGGTCAATGATTCCGATTATACCGCAATGGATATTGCAGCAGCTTTCTTAAAACAGGCACTCGGTCAGGTGAATCTGGAAAACGACAGAGAGAATGGCGAGATCGACTGGGATAACACCGGAGCCGAAGAAGGTATGGTTCGTCTCTTCATTAACATCGGTAAAAAAGACCGCGTGAAACCGGGCGATATCTTAGGTGCCATCGCTGGAGAGTCAGGAATGCCTGGAAAACTCGTCGGTGCGATCGATATGTACGACAAATACACTTTTGTGGAAGTGCCGAGAGAGTATGGCAAAGAAGTATTAGAAGCCATGAAAAATGTGAAGATCAAAGGACGTTCCGTCAACATGGAACCGGCAAATCAGAAATAGATAATAAAAAGGGAGTCTCTTTTGTGAAATTTTTAAGCAAAATTTCGAAAGAGACTCTTTTTTTGGTGTATTGCACTACTTGAATTCGATTACATTTAATAGTATAATTTTTCACGGTTGTATAAATAAAAGGCAAATTAAGGAGGATAACACCATGGAGTGGAAGAATTTAGATACCCTTACTTCTTTTGAAGAATTGTCAAAGGTTGCAGAGGTTGACCTGACAAAAGTAATGTCCGGAGAAAACGGCGCAGAGCGTGTGAAGAAATACAGCACACCGATGGCAGAGGGACTTGCATATAATTATGCTGCAAAAAAAGTGGATGATAACACACTTGCAGCACTTGCAAAATTAGCTGAGGAAGCACAGCTTTCTGAAAAATTTGCAGCTCTTTATAATGGTGAAGTTGTGAATACAGGCGAGAAACGTCTTGTGCTTCATCATATGACACGCGGACAGTTAGGGGATGCAGTCGAGGCAGATGGCGTAGACAAACGTTCTTTTTATGTAGAACAGCAGAATAGAATTGCAGATTTTGCAAACAAGGTACATGCCGGAGAGATCACAAATGCAGCAGGTGAAAAGTTTACAACTGTAGTTCAGATCGGTATTGGCGGAAGTGACCTTGGACCACGTGCAATGTATCTTGCACTGGAGAACTGGGCAAAGAAAAACAACACATTCAAGATGGAAGCAAAATTCATCAGCAATGTAGACCCGGATGATGCAGCAGCAGTATTAGCTTCTATTGATGTTGCACATTCCATTTTCGTACTTGTATCAAAATCAGGTACAACATTAGAGACATTGACGAATGAGTCTTTCGTAAAAGATGCATTGAAAAATGCAGGACTGGATGCTTCTAAGCATATGATCGCTGTTACAAGTGAGACATCTCCTCTGGCAAAGAGTGATGATTATCTGGCAGCATTTTTCATGGATGATTATATCGGAGGACGTTTCTCTTCTACATCAGCAGTTGGCGGAGCTGTATTATCCCTGGCATTCGGACCGGAGGTGTTTGCACAGTTCTTAGACGGTGCAGCAGAAGAAGATAAACTTTCTTTAAATAAAAATATGTTAGAGAATCCGGAAATGCTCGACGCATTGATCGGAGTTTATGAGCGTAATGTACTCGGCTACCCGGCTACAGCCGTTTTACCATACTCCCAGGCTTTGAGTCGTTTCCCTGCACATTTACAGCAGTTAGACATGGAGTCTAACGGTAAATCTGTAAACCGTTTTGGCGAGTCTGTAAATTACGTGACAGGACCGGTGATCTTCGGTGAGCCTGGTACAAATGGACAGCATTCCTTCTATCAGTTATTACATCAGGGAACAGATATTGTTCCGCTTCAGTTCATCGGATTTAAGAACAGCCAGATCGGAACGGATGTTGTGATACAGGACAGCACAAGCCAGCAGAAACTCTGCGCAAACGTTGCAGCCCAGATCGTAGCATTTGCATGTGGTAAGGCAGACGACGACCGCAACAAGAATTTTGAAGGTGGACGTCCATCTTCCATCATCATCGGTGAGGAATTAAATCCTAAGACACTTGGTGCTTTACTTGCTCATTTTGAGAACAAAGTTATGTTCCAGGGATTCTTATGGAATATCAACAGCTTCGATCAGGAAGGCGTTCAGCTTGGAAAAGTTCTTGCAAAACGTGTTCTTGCACATGACACAGACGGAGCATTAAAAGTTTATAGTGATCTGTTAAACATCTAGTCAGGGGTCAGATCATGAAAAGAGAATCTTTTAAATCACGTCTGGGATTTATTCTGGTAAGTGCCGGATGTGCCATCGGAATCGGAAATGTATGGAGATTTCCTTATGTCGTGGGCGAAAACGGCGGAGGGCTATTTGTCCTGCTGTATCTCGTGTTCCTGATCGCCATGGGACTTCCGGTTCTGACGATGGAACTTGCCGTGGGACGTGCAAGCCGTAAGAGTGCCGTGTTAGGTTACAAGGCGTTAGAAAAACCGGGAAGCAAGTGGCATCTTCACGGCTGGGCAGCGATATTTGGCTGCTACATGCTGATGATGTATTACACGACAGTTTCCGGGTGGATGATAACTTATTTTTATAAATTCCTGACGGGTGAATTTCAGGCTGGCATGGATGCGGAGGCTGCCGGGGCAGTATTTTCCAACCTGCTTGCAGACCCATTGCAGATGAGCTTCTGGATGATACTCACGGTCATTCTGGGCTTTTTTGTGTGCAGCAGAGGATTGCAGAATGGTCTGGAAAAAATAAGCAAAGTCATGATGAGTGCCTTGCTTGGCCTGATCGTGATCCTTGCGGTACACAGCTTTACTTTATCCGGTGCGGGTGAGGGTGTACGTTTTTATCTGATCCCAAATATGGAAACGGTGAGGGAAGTGGGCATTGGAAATGCCGTTTCAGCGGCAATGAATCAGGCGTTTTTTACCTTAAGTCTCGGAGTTGCAGCCATGGAGATCTTTGGAAGCTATATGGGTCGTGATAACAGCCTTGCAGGAGAAGGTGTCAGAATCTGTGCACTGGATACATTTGTGGCAATCATGGCAGGACTGATCATTTTCCCGGCATGTTTCAGCTACGGCGTGGAAGTCGGGGCAGGACCAAAACTCATTTTCATCACGCTGCCAAACGTATTTGTAAATATGGAAGGCGGTCGTATATGGGGAACACTGTTCTTTTTGTTTATGACTTTCGCAAGCTTTTCCACGATTATTGCGGTATTTGAAAACATCATGTCATTTTGTATGGATATGTTTGGTTGGGATCGAAAAAAAGCGGCACTGGTCAACTGTGTGATCATACTGATTGCCAGCATGCCATGTGTACTTGGATATAATGTGTGGAGTGATCTGCACCTGATCGGTGGCAGAGATGTGTTAGACAGTGAGGATTTTATTGTGAGCAATCTGTTGCTACCGGGTGGTTCCCTTATTTATCTGTTATTCTGCGTCACAAAATGGGGATGGGGATTTGATAACTATCTGGAAGAAGCAAATACTGGAAAAGGTCTTAAGATCGCAAAAGGATTAAAACAATATTTCCAGTTTGTGCTTCCGGTATTGATTTTATTTATCCTAATCCAGGGATTAATCTGATTTTATTGATTCTCATCAGGGATTACTCTGATCAGGAGTTTACAACTTCGTACCAGTAGGAAGAACCATTTTCTATCATATTACAGTAGGTGTTGACCATCACTTCGCGGAACGGAGCGAATTCGTCAGCAAGTTCGAGCTTTTGTGGGTAAGTTCTTGTGACGAAGTCGATCTCTTCCGCGATTTTTCTTGCAACGGATGCATCTTTGATCGGCACAATGCCAAAAAGAGTGGAGCAATAAGTTTTGCTTCCCGTGCAGGAGGCAAGCAGAACTTTCGCAAAATTTTCCCACTCTGTCAGCAGAACTGCCTGTTCTGTTTCATTCTCAGGTGCGTATTCGAGCAGACAGAGATCTTTCATATATTGTTTTAATTCTTTTTGCAGATGCCGCTTGTTGAAAAAAGAAATTCCGGCAGCACCGGATGCTTTGATCATCATCCATGCTTTCATGAAGGCATCGTTCTTGCCGTCTTTTCCATAACGTTTTTCCAACAATTTCATACGGTAATTATCATTTGGAAGATCCAGCCCCCGGCTGATCGCCTGAGCGAGAATCTCTTTTCTTTCTTTGGCATTTTCTATCTCATAATAATGTTCCGGCCAGTTTTCGAGGGGATCGATCTGGGCGGGTTTTTCTTTTTTCAAAAGCATAGGGAAGTCCTTTCTATGGTTTTTTGGGGAATGCGAAACTCTGGCAAAGTTGCTTTAAATTGTTCAAAATTAACAAAATTTTCGAAAACACGCTTCCGCTACGTGTCGCTGGTAGCGGTACTAAGAAGCCAGTCACGGCTTATGCCGCACCTGCCTTCTAAGTGCCGACCGCTCCCCAGTGTTTTCTCAAGCTTTTGTTAATTTTGAACAATTTCATTCACGTTTTTAGGAGTTTCGCAATTATCCGTTATAGTCTTTCTTATATCATGAAGCACAGTTTCGATTGGCACTGCTCATTGCATATGTATATTATAGCATGAACTTATATTGTTTGCATTGTTAAGTTAAGCGGCTAGCAATTATGTTATTGAGAAAAATAGTAAATAATGATGCTTGACTTTTCTGTTATCCTGTACTATATTCAATATACCCCATAGGGGTATATTGAATATAATGAATGACAATATCATAAGTGGTAGAAAATAATACTCAGATAACAAAATGAGGGTGCGATGGACAGAAAGGATGTGGAGGTTATGACATGTTGTTGTAAAGGCAATGAGGATGGCAATGTAAAACATAAACAGCGTGATGAGCAGGAGAAGAAAGCGCTCATGACACGCTTGAGCCGTATTGAAGGACAGGTGCGTGGGATCAGGGCGATGGTGGAGGACGATCGTTATTGCGTGGATATTCTCACACAGGTGTCAGCAATCCAGGCGGCTTTGAATGGGTTTAACAAAGAACTTCTGGCAAGACATATCAAAACCTGTGTTTCGGAGGATATCCGCGAAGGAAATGAAGAGGCAGTCGATGAATTGTGCGAACTTTTGAAGAAACTGATGAAATAGTGCGCTCTGATATTCAAAAGCAGAACATAACAGGAAAGGACGACATACATGAAAGAGAGATTTGATGTTACAGGCATGACCTGTTCCGCCTGCTCATCCCATGTGGAGAAAAGTGTGGGAAAGCTTACCGGGGTGGAAAATGTCAGCGTGAATCTGCTGACAAACAGTATGCAGGTCGAATTTGATGAGAATAAACTTGATACAGCAGGAATTATCAAGGCAGTGGAGGATGCCGGATACGGTGCGGCGGTGAAAGACGAGCACGCAAAATCCGGGGCAAAAACGTCTGGACAGTCTGGCAGTCAGGAAAACAATGGACTTTCAGCCGTAGAGCAGAATGTGAAAAACATGAAAAAGAGACTGATCGTCTCACTGATTTTCTGGATACCGTTGATGTATGTGTCCATGGGACATATGATATATCAGTGGCTCAACATTCCGATGCCGCCGTTTACCATGAACTTTTTGCATGGAAATGAGAATGCAATCACCTATGCGTTTACGCAGTTTTTACTGTTGCTGCCAATTTTGATCGCAAATCAGAAATATTTTAAAAACGGATTTAAAACATTATGGCACAGAAGCCCGAACATGGACAGCCTGATCGCGATCGGTGCGGGTGCGGCAATCCTCTATGGTATTTTTGCCATTTACCGTATCGGGTATGCGATGGGACACGGCGACATGATGGTCGTACATCAGTATGCCCATGACTTATACTTTGAGTCAGCCGGAACGATCCTGACACTGATCACCATCGGGAAATATCTTGAGACGAAGTCCAAGGGAAAAACAAGCGAGGCGATCACAAAACTTCTGAATCTCGCACCAAAGACCGTGACGGTTGTAAGAGATGGTGTGGAGCAGGTCGTGGATGCAGCAGATGTGGGAAAAGGAGAAATCTTCCTTGTAAAACCGGGTGAATCGGTTGCAGTGGACGGTATCGTGCTGGAGGGAAAATCCTCTTTTGACGAATCTGCGATCACAGGGGAGAGCATTCCGGTGCCAAAACAGGAGGGAGATGCCATTGTCTCTGCATCCATGAATAAATCCGGACTCATCCGTGCAAAAGCAACAAAAGTCGGTGAAGACACTACAATTGCGCAGATCATAAGGCTGGTTGAGGAAGCTTCCTCAAGCAAAGCCCCGATTGCAAAAATGGCAGATAAAATTGCCGGAGTCTTTGTGCCGACAGTTATTACCATTGCACTGATCACAGGAGTTATCTGGCTGATCTCCGGCGCAACGTTTGAGTTTGCCATGTCAACTGCGATCGCAGTGCTTGTAATCTCGTGTCCGTGCGCACTTGGTCTTGCAACACCGGTAGCGATCATGGTTGGAACCGGAAAAGGTGCGGAGAACGGAATCCTCATCAAATCCGGTGACGCATTAGAGACAGCACATCAGATTGATACCGTTGTGTTAGATAAGACAGGGACTATCACACAGGGAAAACCTGTCGTGACGGATATTATCTGTGCTGCCGGAAAGAGCGCAGATAAAACGCAGCTTCTTCAGATTGCAGGAAGTCTTGAGAAAGGCAGCGAACATCCGCTTGCCGAGGCGATTGTAAACTATTGTGTGACAAACAATATTTCCCTGGAAAAAGTAACAGATTTCAACGCTTTATTTGGAAAAGGAATCGAAGGTACAGTGTCCGGTACACACTACTATGCCGGAAATGAGAAGATGATGGAAGAGAAAGGAATCAGCCTTTCCGCAGAACAGAAAAACCAGATCCGGGAACTTGCCAAACAGGGCAGGACACCGCTTCTTTTTGCAGATGAAAACCAGTTCCTTGGAATTGTGGCAGTTGCAGATGTGGTAAAACCGACCAGTAAAGAGGCGGTACAGAAATTCCGTGATTATGGCATCCATGTCATTATGTTAACCGGTGACAACGAAGTGACCGCACAGGCGATCAAGGAGCAGGTTGGTATCGATGAGGTGATCGCCGGGGTTCTGCCAACACAGAAAGAGGAGAAAATCTCAGCCTTAAAACAGGCAGGACATAAAGTAGCGATGATCGGTGACGGCGTCAACGATGCACCGGCACTTGCCTCCGCAGATGTGGGAATTGCGATCGGGGCAGGAACAGACGTAGCGATCGAGAGCGCTGATATCGTACTGATGAAAAACGATTTACTTGACGCTGTAGGTGCAGTAAAATTAAGTAAAGCCGTGATCCGCAACATCAAAGAAAATTTGTTCTGGGCATTCTTTTACAACAGTATCGGAATCCCGCTTGCAGCTGGTGTTTTGTATCCGCTTTTCCAGATAAAATTGAACCCGATGTTCGGTGCAGCAGCCATGAGTCTGAGCAGCGTATGTGTGGTAAGTAATGCACTCCGGTTAAGATGGGTAAAACTGCACGATGCGAAAAAGACACAAAGTGAACCGTATCAGGATGTCGCTGCAAGTACAATTGCAGATATTAACCAGCACAATGCACTGGATAATAATATAAAATCAACAAACAATGATAAAGGAGAATCAACTATGACCACAACAATTTCAATCGAAGGTATGATGTGTGCCCATTGCCAGGCACATGTAGAGAAAGCATTAAAAGAGGTCGCAGGCGTAACAGAAGTTACCGTAAGCCTTGAAAACAAAAATGCAGTCGTAACAGGCGATGCTTCTGTAGAAGCATTAAAACAGGCAGTTGTAGATGCAGGTTACGAAGTGACAGATGTGAAATAAAGTATTTTCGAAAAAGACAGCCACCGGAATCCGGTGGCTGTTGCTTTCCCTAAAATGATAGCTTATAATTAGAAATATATCATGTTATTGTCAGGAAAAAGAGAGGTATTCATGGCAAAAATTTTTAATGTAAATGGAGATTGTAAACCGAATCTACACTATATGGTTAATATCTCAGAACGTCTACGGCAGATAAAAAATATGGTAGATGAGGGACAATACTTTACGATTAACCGTGCAAGGCAATATGGCAAAACAACAACACTGCGTGCTTTAGAGGAATTTCTTCAGAAAGAATATACGGTAGTCAGTCTGGACTTTCAGCGTATGAGTTATGCAGATTTCGAAAACGAAAATTCATTTGTCATGGCATTTTCAGGGGAAATTTTAGATTGTATGCGTTTCCCGGAAGAAATTCCAGATACAATAAAAACAACTTTGCAGGGTTTTGCGGATGGGGATGAGAGACAGGTTACGCTTTCAAGATTATTTCGTTGTCTGAGCCAATGGTGTGAGCAATCAAATAAAAAAATAGTGCTTCTGATTGATGAAGTTGACAGTGCATCTAATAATCAGGTGTTTTTAGATTTTTTGGCGCAGTTACGTGGTTATTATATTAACAGGGACAGAAAGGCGACTTTCCAATCTGTGATATTAGCAGGAGTACATGATATCAAAAATATTAAACGCAAAATTTCTGAAAATGGTGAACATAAATTAAACAGTCCATGGAATATAGCAGCAGACTATCTTGTAGATATGAGTTTTTCGGCACTAGATATTGCAGGTATGCTTAAGGAATATGAGGGAGATCATAAAACAGGAATGGATATTAATGCAATTGCCGGAATGATTTTCGATTATACATCCGGGTATCCATTTTTAGTATCGAAATTATGTAAACTAATCGATGAGATCGTAGCAGAAGAACCACAGTTTCTGAACAATTCATGGACAAAGGAAGGTTTATTAAAAGCGGTAAATATACTGCTCAAAGAAAAAAACACTTTATTTGAATCACTGGTAAACAAACTGGCAGATTATCCGGAACTGAGAAAGGTAATTTATGCATTATTGTTTAACGGAAAAATGATTCCGTACAATCCGCTGAATCCTGCAATTGAGATGGCAGAAATGTTTGGCTTTATAAAAAGGGAAAACGATACAGCAGTGATTTCCAACAGAATTTTTGAGACTGTTTTGTATAATTATTTTCTTTCGGAAGAATTTTTAAATAGTAAGATGTATGATGCTGCTTTACAAGATAAAAATCAATTTGTGAAAAATGGATAGCTCTAATTATCGGAGTACCTTGATTATTACCATTTACAAACAGGATATATGCTGAGTTTTTGTTTTAATAAAAATAAGCAGATTGGTGTTAAAGAAGTTCACATAAAAGAAAAGAAATTAATAGAGGCAATCGTATAATTGAAAAGGGCGCGTGAAAAAACTTTTGTTTTTTCACATGCCCTTCTCTTTCTTTTGCAAAAAATAATTCTTAGTCGCTACTTTTGAAAAAGGAACATAACGATAAGTAAAACAAAGATTAAAACTATTAAAATTATAAAAAATAATGTAAAATTAGCAGAACGCTTTGTTTTATGGTGTATTTTTTTTCTCTGTGGAGAGTAATTAGATTCTTTCTGTGTTTTGGTCAAAGGGTTTACCTTGCTACTTTTTAAATAAAGTGCAAGCGGATCAGTTTGATTCATAATTCTTGAATAGAAATTATTTAACCATGCAACGTCGTCTGGATGGCATATGTTTTCTTCCTGACAATCCGGTTCATGGACAATCTGGTTCCTGATCCAACGGTAATGCTTTAGTTTTTTCAGATCATTATCCCAATTGTGTACTTTAGTAGAACCATCAGAAATTTTTGCCATTTCATCAATGTAAGCAGAGATTCGGCGTTCATCATTTAAAATATCACCACATAACTTTTCAAGACGCTTGTATGCATTCATGAATTCCATATTATTTCCCTCAGATAGTAAAATGAGAACTGGTTAATTAGGTATAATAAAAAGAAGAGCCAGTAAAGACACTGGCTCAGCGGAGATAGCGGGATTTGAACTCGCGCGCCGGAACATTTACCGACCTACCGCATTTCGAGTGCGGACCCTTCAGCCACTTGGGTATATCTCCATAGAAAAACGTGATACGCTTTTCTTTTTGTATAAAAATACTTGTTTAGTATACCATATTTTCTATAATCTGCAAGCTTTGAAATAGTTGTACCTGTTAAAAAAATATATTATAATCTAGATTAGCAATGAAATCATTTAATATAGTAATGAGAAAGGACTGTTTACGTATGAAAAGAATCGGAATGTTGACAAGCGGCGGCGACTGTCAGGCACTGAATGCTGCTATGCGTGGTGTGGTAAAAGGTTTGAGTGAAAATGTTGATGAACTTGAGATATACGGATTTCACAATGGATACAAAGGGCTGATCTATGGAGATTACCGTCTTTTGACTTCAGCAGATTTTTCTGGAATCCTCACGAAAGGTGGAACAATCTTAGGATCTTCCCGTCAGCCATTCAAACAGATGCGTGTGCCGGATGAGAATGGTCTCGATAAAGTAGAGGCAATGAAGCAGACTTATCATAAATTAAATCTGGACTGTCTTGTGATCCTTGGCGGCAATGGAACGCAGAAAACGGCAAACCTTCTCCGGGAAGAGGGCTTAAATGTGGTTCATCTTCCAAAGACAATCGATAATGATATTTATGGAACCGATGTTACCTTTGGTTTCCAGAGCGCGATCAACATTGCGACAGAGGCAATCGACTGCATTCATACGACAGCAGCTTCTCACAACCGTGTATTTATCGTGGAAGTTATGGGACACAAAGTCGGCTGGCTGACGTTATATGCAGGAATTGCCGGTGGTGCGGACATTATCCTGCTTCCGGAGATTCCATATGATATCAATAAAGTGATAGGAGCTATCAACAAGAGAACAAAAGCAGGAAAAGGATTTACAATTCTTGCAGTTGCGGAAGGTGCGATTTCCAAGGAGGATTCATCCCTGACAAAGAAAGCATACAAGGCAAAAGTGGCCGACCGCAAATATCCGTCCGTTTCCTATGAGATTGCGGATCAGATTTATGAAGCAGCAGGCGTTGAGGTCCGTGTTACGGTTCCGGGACATACACAGCGGGGCGGAAGCCCATGTCCATATGACAGAGTGCTCTGTACCAGACTTGGCTCTGCAGCAGCACAGGCAATCATTGAGGAAGATTACGGCTGCATGATTGCAATGATCAATGGAGAGACAAAACGTGTGCCATTGGCAGAGGTTTCCGGCAAATTGAAAACCGTTGATCCGGACTGCCAGATGATTCAGGAGGCAAAACGTATCGGAATCAGTTTTGGTGATTAAAAACATAAAAAACGAATGCCCGGCAATCTGCATCGTCAGAGCCGGGCATAACTAAGAGAGGAAAAACAGCATGTCATATACGGCGTTGTACCGGAAATTCCGTCCACAGGAATTTGAAGATGTAAAAGGGCAGGATCATATCGTAACAACTTTGAAAAACCAGATAAAAGCAGATCGTATCGGACATGCCTACTTATTTTGCGGAACAAGAGGAACCGGTAAAACGACGATCGCAAAAATTTTTGCAAAAGCAGTCAACTGTGAGCATCCGGTGGATGGCAGCCCTTGTGGGGAATGTCCGACCTGTAAAGCAATCGCGGCGGGCAGTTCCATGAATGTGATCGAGATCGATGCGGCGTCCAACAATGGTGTGGACAATATCCGTCAGATCCGTGAGGAAGTGGAATACCGTCCGACCGAGGGAAAATACAAAGTATACATTATCGATGAGGTTCATATGCTTTCCATAGGAGCGTTCAACGCACTGTTAAAAACGTTGGAGGAGCCACCGTCATACGTTATTTTTATTCTTGCCACAACGGAAGCACACAAGATTCCGATTACGATTTTATCCCGTTGCCAGCGATACGATTTCCGGAGAATTTCCATTGATACGATTGCAGGACGCCTGACGGATCTTATGAAAAAAGAGCAGGTAAATGTGGAGGAGCGGGCAATCCGTTACATTGCCAAGGCAGCAGATGGTTCCATGCGGGATGCATTGAGCCTTTTGGATCAGTGTATTGCATTCTATCTCGGGCAGGAACTGACATATGAAAAAGTGCTTGAGACGCTTGGCGCAGTTGACACGGAAGTGTTCAGCCGCTTGCTCAGACAGATTTTGGATAAAAACGTGACCGGGGCAATTCAGGTGATTGACGGGATGGTCATTGAAGGACGCGAGATGGGGCAGTTTGTCACAGATTTTACATGGTATCTGCGAAATCTTCTTCTTGTCCAGAGCTCAGATAATATGGAAGATGTACTTGACATTTCTGCGGATAACCTTGCATTGTTAAAAGAAGAAGCGGAAATGGTCGATCCGGAAATCTTAATGAGATACATCCGTATTTTTTCAGAACTCAGCAATCAGATCAAATATGCAACGCAGAAGCGTATTTTGATTGAAATAAATGTAATAAAGTTATGTAAACCAGAAATGGAAAAAGATTATACATCACTCATAGACCGTGTGGACAGTCTGGAGAAAAAGCTGGAAAAAGGTGTTGTTGTTGCACAATCCCAAAGCCCCAGGCAGGGCAGTGAGGTAACTGCATCGGAAGAAATTGCAAAAATGGAGCTCCCAAAAGCAATCCCGGAGGATGTCAAACAGATTATTGGAAACTGGAAGGGAATCCTGTCCCAGCTTACCGGAATTACCAAAACCTATCTGAATAAGGCAGTTCCAACACTTGGACCAAATAACTGTCTGCTTCTGGTATTTGAAGATCCGAATGCGTATGAGTACATTTCGGAAAATCGTTCAGAATGTCAGGACAGTCTGAAAATGATGATTGCAGAGCGGATTGGAAAAGAAGTGGAACTTCAGGTGAAACAAAATGACACCGGACACGCGAGTGAGGAGATTTATCCGGATCTCAGACAACTTATCAATTTTGAGATTGAAGAAGATGATTTCTAATTTCCAGCTGGACGAATCTGGAAAATTATATTATCATGTAGCATAGCTTCATGATCGCTATCTATACGAGCCTTGCTCGACAGTCTTTATATATCATGAGTTGAAAACAATTATGGAGGAATTACAATGGCAAAAAGAGGTGGATTCCCAGGTGGTATGCCTGGAAATATGAATAATCTGATGAAACAGGCACAGAGAATGCAGCGTCAGATGGAGGAAGCTCAGAAAGAGTTAGAAGAAAAAGAAGTAACTGCAACAGCAGGCGGCGGAGCAGTTGAAGTAACAGTTTCTGGAAAACATGAAGTGACAAAGATCAAATTATCCGAGGAAGTTGTTGATCCGGATGATATCGAGATGTTAGAGGATCTTATCATGGCAGCTACCAATGAAGCATTCCGTAAACTCGATGAGGAAAGCCAGAGCTCTATGGCAAAAATCACCGGTGGCATGGGTGGTTTAGGGGGACTTCCATTCTAAAACCGGAGTTTCACTTAGGAACTGCCGCCTGTAGGTGGTGTTACGGATTTTTGCAGGTTATGTTAATTGCATGCCAACAAAATGTATAGAAATATAAAAAATAGAACTGTTTGTTTTCAGAACCGGCCGCTCCCAAAATCCTGAAAACAAATCAGTTCTATTTTTTATTGAGCCAAGACTGTGTGGCATGCAATATCCAGGTTGTGAAAATTCGTCAATCCATGTTACAAGCGGCAGAACCCAAAGATGAAACTCTGGGATGGACGCCTATGAGAGAATGACAAAGATCAATCTGCATTCTCAAAGCAAATTAATTATAACTTCTGTAAATCAATTTTAATAGAATGAAGTAGGATTGTAAGTGTAATTATGGTAGAATGATGATATTAATGAAGTTGATCAATCGGTATTGTGCGCCCAGACAAGGGCGAGTAGTCTAACAGGTGGAATGCCTGTCTGGTAAGGTCTAACCAACCGCCAGTAGCGAGTCTTGGGTGACTGCCAGTAATGGTAGTTGCTAAGCGTAGACAGCGAGAAAATAGAGAGTGTGATTGAGCCTCGAAATTTGACATTTAGAAGGCTGACGTTCTAATTCCGACGGAAAGCAATACAAATCAATTCGCATTGGTGAGAAATGGTTTGCTTCTACGGGGTCAAAGAGCACTTTATGTTTTACATTGTGATTATTCAGTCAACTGGGGAGAGCCTATTGTTTCTTGCCATTGCAAGTATGGCAAACAACTGCAAAATAGGAGAATGTCAAAAGAACAGTAGGCAGTCGGATAGCTTCATAGTACTGAAAAAGTTGTGTAATGCCAACGGAGGAAAGGGAGCTACATAATAATGGTCTTTCTGAGGACACATCAACCGTACTCAGGGACGGAGGTATTGATGGAAACGAAATTAGAAAGAATAGCAGAAATATCGGCAAATTCGCCGAGACCAGAGTTCACATCGTTGTATCATCTAATCAATAAAGAAATGCTTTTGCAATGTCACAAAGAATTAGACGGAAACAAAGCAGTCGGTGTTGATGAGATTACTAAGAAAGAGTACGAGAGAAATCTGGAGCAAAACATAGATGACTTGGTAGAAAGACTGAAAAGAAAATCATACAAACCACAGCCATCAATTAGGGTATATATCCCTAAAAGCAATGGAAAACTTCGACCATTAGGAATTGCGTGCTATGAGGACAAAATAGTCCAATTAGCATTAAAGAAGATATTGGAAGCTATCTATGAACCGAGATTTCTGAACTGCATGTACGGATTCAGACCAAACCGAGGATGTCATAACGCAATAAAAGAACTGTATAAGAGATTAAACAACACGAAAATCTGCTATATTGTGGATGCTGACATCAAAGGATTCTTCGACCATATGAAGCATGAATGGATTATCAAGTTTCTCAAACTTTATATTAAAGACCCCAATATAATTGGTCTTGTCAAGAAGTATCTTAAAGTGGGAGTGCTGGATAATGGTGAACTTATGGTGAATGAAGAAGGTTCAGCTCAAGGCAATATCATAAGTCCAATCCTAGCAAACATATATATGCACAATGTATTGACACTATGGTATAAGTTTATTATTACCAAAGAATGCAAGGGAGATAACTTTCTAATTGTATATGCAGATGATTTTGTTGCAGGATTTCAATACAAATGGGAAGCTGAAAACTACTATAAGCTTCTAAAAGAACGAATGGAAAAGTTCGGTTTGCAATTAGAGGAAAGTAAAAGCCGTCTATTGCAAAGTGGCGCTTACATTGCGAGGGCGAAGCAAAAGAGCGGTGAGTCTACCAGATTAGAGACATTTGATTTCTTGGGATTCACATTCTACTGTGGACGTTCACGCAAAGGCATGCCGTACATAATGCCAAAGACAAGCTCTAAGAAATTCAGACAGAAAATCCGAGACATTAAAGTATGGCTATATGCGAATAGAGACCAATCGTTGAAGAAACTAATGGGAATGCTTAATCTGAAGTTAGTCGGTCACTATAGATACTATGGCATCAGCTTTAATGGCAGAATGATTTCAAATTACAAACAGCAAGTCAGAGAGCTTCTGTTTAAGGTGCTGAATAGACGAAGTGACAGAAAGAGCTACACAAGAGAAGGATTCATTGAAATGCTGAAATACTATCCATTGGCATTGCCAAAGATATATGTCAGCCTGTTTTGATACTGTAAATATTATTATGAAGAGCCGTATGCGGGAAAGCCGCACGTACGGTTCTGTGAGGGGCTTACATTGTGAGGTGTGAGTCTACTCGACTTTATGTGTAAAGGAGAAACGAATGAAACTACTTGTGATAGATATACAAAAAGGAATAACAGATAGCAGACTTTTTAATTTTGATGAATTTATTGATAATACTTCAAGAATTATACAAGCAGCTAGAGATAATCAAATAGAGGTTATCTATTTTCAGCATGATGATGGACCAGGAACGGGATTTTCAATCGGCGATGAAGAATTCGAGATTGCAGAACAGGTGCATCCAAGGGAAGGTGAAAAGATATTTACAAAAAATATCAATAGTTGTTTCGGAAATAAAGATTTTACAGATTATGTTAAAGATGAAAATACATTAATGATAGTTGGGTTACAGACAAATTTCTGTATAGATGCAACTGTGAAATCTGCTTTTGAAAGAGGATATAAAGTAATTGTTCCACAAGGGGCAAATTCAACGTTTGATAACGACTATATGTCTGGAGAAGAAACCTATAAATATTACAATGATATGATGTGGCCAAAGAGATTTGCTACATGTGTATCTGTTGATGAGGCAATTAAGTTGATGCAAAGTTAAATTAGGAGTTATATGTGGAGGAGGATTATTATGAATACAGTTAGAATGATTTTATGTGGAAATGTTGAAGATAGCAGAATGAATCCAAGTGAAAAAGTAGGAGTAGTATCAGTGGTTTTTGTTTCTACAGAGGAGGAAAAAATTAAGAATAAACTTAAAAAATTGCAAGATAAAAATCCTGAAAAATTTTATATGGAATACGTTACTCCATTAGATGTTGACTTAACAAGTTTAGAGCACTATCCATCGATTGAAATATCAAAAAATGATTTACAATAACAACTTCCAGTTTGCCGGGCAGACAGGCATCTGAAAAACCACACAAAAATGAGGGAACAGCCATGGTACTTTATTTTACAGGAACCGGCAACAGCCGGTATCTGGCGCGGCGCATTGCCGAAGGGTTGGAGATGCCGCTTTACGACCTGAACGCCTGCATCAAGGCAGGGGATACCGCCCCGGTGCAGACCGGGCGTGACGTGGTGCTGGTAACGCCTACCTACGCATGGCGCATCCCCCGGGTGGTGTCGGAGTGGCTGGGCAAGACCGCGCTGACCGGGGCAGAGCGTATCTGGTTTGTGATGGACTGCGGCAGCGAAATTGGCAATGCAGCAGGCTATAACCGGCAGCTTGCGGCGCAGAAACACCTGCATTATATGGGGACTGCGCAGGTCATCATGCCGGAAAACTACATTGCCATGTTCCATGCACCCCAAAAGGAGCAGGCCCGGAGTATCGTGGAGCAGGCAGAGCCTGCGCTTCAGAAGGTGCTGGCGCAGCTCAAGACCGGGCAGGAATTTCCCCCGCCGAGAGAGACCCTCTACGACCGCTTTATGAGCGGCCCAGTGAACCCAGTGTTCTATCGCTTCTTTGTAAAAGCGGATGCTTTCCGGGCAACGGATGCCTGCATCGGCTGCGGCAGGTGCGTGGAGCTGTGTCCTCTGAACAACGTCCATTTGAAAAACGGAAAGCCGGTCTGGGGCAAAAACTGCACCCATTGCATGGCCTGCATCTGCTATTGCCCCAAAGAGGCCATCGAGTACGGCAAAAAGAGCAAAGGCAAGCCCCGGCATCACTTTGAAGCGCTGGAAAAGCAGCAGGACGTATGAAGGAAAAAGGAAAACCGACGATGGTGAAAAACAGATGAAGTATTTATACTTGCATGGATTAGGACAAAAGCCAGACAGTTGGGATAGAGTGATAAAAGAAACGACGGTCTCGGACAGCAGCGTCAGCTTGAGTCTGGCAGAGATGCTGGAAGGAAAAGCGGCCACTTATGGGGAACTGTATGCTGCATTTTCAGGAGAGTGTGATAAGGAACATGATGAAATCGTCTTGTGCGGGCTTTCCTTGGGTGCTGTTTTGGCACTTAATTATGCGATAGACCATCCGGACAAAGTAAAGGCGCTTGTGCTAATTGCGGCACAATACAAAATGCCTAAAAAATTATTGAAATTCCAGAATATGCTGTTCCGCTTTATGCCGAATACAATGTTCAAGCAATTTGGCCTCAAAAAAGCAGATGTGATCAGTTTGTGCGACACGATGGCAGAATTGGATTTCAGAGATTCATTATGTAAGGTGTCCTGTCCGGCATTGATCGTTTGTGGGGAAAAGGACAACGCAAACAAAAAAGCCTCAAAGGAACTTGCCGGTTATTTGAGCGATTCCCACTTCCGTGAACTTTTGAAAGCAGGTCATGAAGCAAACACAGAAGCTCCGGAGGAATTGGCAGCAGTGCTACAGGAATTTTATGATAATGTCGAATAAACTACGATTCATCAAAGAAAGAGGACTGTAAAATGAACATCGAAGAACGGGCGGCACAGGCTGCCGCATGGAAAGCTACTGGACAGTGCAACTGTGCACAGGCGGTGATGAAGGCATTTGAGGACAAGCTGCCGGTGGATGCCGACACCCTGATGAAGCTGGGCGCAGGCTATGCCGCCGGCATGGGCTGCATGGAGAGCACCTGCGGCGCACTGATCGGCGCTGTGATGGTGGCGGGCATCGTCACCGACGGCAAGGGCACACCCCGCATTTCCAAGGAACTGCTGCAAAACTTTCAGGAAAAGTGCGGTGCTACCATCTGCAAGGACCTGAAGGGGATAGAGAACGGCGCACCGCTGTGCCCCTGCCCGGAGTGCGTCCGCAACGCTGTTCTGGCACTGGGCGAGGTGCTGGGAGAGTAAGCAGAAGTTACGCTCTATTATAATATACGAATTTAGTTTATTTGAATCAAAGCAAAAAGCTCAAAAAGGAGAGATTATTCATGGTTTTATTGGTTGTAGATGCACAGAATGGTATCGTGGATGAACGCTTATATGAGTTCAGAAAGTTTGTTGGTAATATTAAAAAGCTGATTGGAGCAGCTCGAGAACAAGGCATAGAAGTTATTTATGTACAGCATGATGATGGACCTGATACCGGATTCTCTATCGGGGATGATGAATTTGAGGTTTATTCCGAGTTTCAACCGATGCCTGATGAAAAACGGTTTATCAAGTCCGTATGCAGTGCGTTCAAAAAAGAGAGTGGTCTGCTTGAGTATCTGACTGCAAAGGAAGAAAAAGACGTGATGATTTGTGGCATTATGACTGATTTCTGTATCAATGCCACGGTAGAGGCTGGTTTTGAGCATGGCTTACACATGATTGTTCCTGCCTATGCAAATTCTACGCAGGACAATGAGTACATGACTAGGGAACAGGCTTACCATTACTATAATAAATTTCTCTGGCCTGAACGATATGCAGACTGCGTACCAATGGACAGGGCATTGGAATTACTCGAAAAATGATATAGCGTAAACGGTCTTTGCTGAATACCTTTGTTGCCGAAATACATTACATAAACTTCAAGATTATGTTGCGGTAAATTCAATAAATCAGTATCATGAGATAATTTATTCATAATAGTATGGTGTCAGGATTATGACAAATCAGAGGTTAAAAGGTGTGTTATGCTAAAAAGCATAGGGTTATATTTTAGAAAAATAGATTTTCTGAATTTTGCAGTTGGAGCTATAATGCCAATCATTGTATTGTTTATAGTTTATTCATCAGTCAAATCAAATATAATTCTTCAAGACACTGATTTTTTATCACTGTTGATGAATCATAAAGGGAAATTCATATTTTACTTTTTCGTGTCCTTTATTGAAGAAGTTATTTTTAGAGGAATTATTTTTGGGCTGTTGCTGCAAAAATGTAAAAATAAGTATTTGAGTTGCGTAATAGCTGCACTTATTTTTACACTACCACATATTTTTAATACCGATAATATTTCTGTTCTGGTAATGTTTATTTTTCCTTTTCTATATGGAATATTTGCCAATGAAATGTTTTACACTACAAAGAGTATTTGGATGCCCACAGGATTTCATTGGTTATGGAATTATACAATAACAAGTTTGTTTCTTGTTACAGGAACACAAAGTTTCATATATGTACATATCATAGCAGCAATGATTATAATGATACCGTTGTTTTACATTGTTATTGGGAAAACACGCCTAAGTGGCGATTGATAGCTTACAGTTTATCGCTTTATACAATATCAACTGAATAACCACAGCACAAACCGCTGCCACATGGAAGCCAACAAACCATGCAACAGCGGTTTTTCTTTATCGTTTTTTCCTCTGGCTGATAGGCGTTCCCATTTTCTTTGATTTTTTGAGAATCCGAATCAGCCAGCGAAATTCTTCGTCTGACAGATTTTTATAGTTGATACCGAGCTGCTTGCAGTAAAGGACAACCAGCTTTTCATCCCGGCTGCCCTTGAAATTTTCGACCGCTTCCAGATTTTCTTTCAGTTCATCGGCAACGGTGGTCTGGGGCGCACTCTCACTGTCCTTTTTATGGGCTTCCCGAATATCCCGGATAATGAGGTTGAGGTCATCCCGTACCATCTGATTGAAATATTCATCATCGCTGATATGGGCGGCTTGCAGCACCTTCAAATGGGGGTCATCTTCGCCGAGGCGATACCGTTCAATGATTTCATGCCGGACGGTATCGACAAGGGCATTGAGGTTTTGCTGTGCAGGCAAGACCGCCCGGCAGATGACCCGGCGGGACTATGAGACCTACGATTATCTCATCGCCATGGACCGCAACAACCTGAGGAATATGGTGCGGTTTGTGGGCAGTGACCCGGAGCATAAGGTCTCATTGCTGATGGATCACACCAGTCGCCCCGGCGATGTGGCAGACCCGTGGTACACCGGGGAGTTTGAAGCCACATGGCAGGAAGTGCTGGAGGGCTGCACCGCCCTGCTGGAAGAGCTGCGATAAAAGGGAAAGGGGATGACGAAACGTTATTGCAAGGGCGAACGGTTTGCTGACCTGTCGTTTGCCGGGAAAGTCTTTGATAGTATAAACCTATTGACATGGTGCGAAAATAGGTTTATACTATCCCCAACACAAGAAAGGGAGTACAGGCAGATGAAACATACAGCAGATGCCCGGTACAGGCTGCCCGGGCGAATGCGCTGCTCCCAGACAAATTCCCGGCAGACAGACTGAGAAAAAACAGGAAGATGCCGTTGTCTGGGAGAAGTGCCCGAACATACATCGTCACAATAAAAGGAGAACCGACAATGGCTGATTATAAACTGTGGAACGCACTGAAGGATGCTAAAAAATATCGCTGGGTGGAACTTTCTCACTCGCTGAACAACGAAAGCCCCTACTGGTCCGGCATCCCGGAAGGCTCCGTGGAGCTGGCAAAGACCGTGTGGGACTGGGGCAAGCCGGAACTGGAATGCCTGATCCAGACCTTCAAATTCCCCGGACAGTTTGGTACCCATATCGACTTCCCGGGTCACTTCATCAAGGGCAAAGCGCTGTCCGAAAAGTATGATGTGAACGACCTGATCTTCCCGCTGGTGGTCATCGATATTTCCCAGCAGGCCAAGAAAGACCCCCGCTATGCTGTGACGGTGGAGGACATCAAGGCCTATGAAGCAAAGTACGGTCCCATCCCGGATGGTGCGTTGGTGGCTCTGCGCAGCGACTGGTATAAGAAGTGGCCGGATATGGATGCGCTGTCCGGCATCGACGCAGAGGGCAAAGAAAATGCCCCCGGCTGGTCGCTGGAAGCATTGGAGTATATCTACAAGGTGCGCAACGCCGCCGCCAACGGCCACGAAACGCTGGATACCGATTCCTCTGCGGTGGCGGAGGAAAAGGGCGACCTTGCCTGCGAGCGCTATGTTCTGGACAACGACAAGCTGCAGGTGGAGGTGCTTGCAAATCTGGATAAAGTTCAGCCTGCCGGTGCGGTGGTCGTCGTTTCTTATCCCCGCATTGAAGGTGCAACCGGTCTGCCTGCACGGGTCTGGGCCATTACCGAATAAGAGTGGGGAAGTTGGAAGATGAGGTGGAGGCCTATGTGGGTCATGCCCCCGGCGGTGTGTGCCCCTTTGGAGTGAACGAGGGCGTGGCGGTCTATCTGGACGAGAGCCTGCGCAAGTTCGACACCGTCTACCCGGCAGCGGGCAACGGTCACACCGCCGTCAAGCTGACCTTGCAGGAGTTGGAAGCAGCCGCCGGAGCCGAGGACTGGGGGGGATGTCTGCAAGGAGCCGGAAGGCGAATAAAAAGGGTCCATCCCGCAGTATTGCTGTTGGATGGACCCTTTTGTGATTCGCAGAGGAATGCCGGCAACATTGATTCCGTATTGCAGACGTAAAAACTGTTGACCCTGCGATTGGGCTCCATCTGCAATAAAAAAGGGCAAAGCCGCCTGCATGCAGGAGACCTTGCCCTTTTGTGTTATATTTTACAATAAATTAGGCAGTTTCCCGTGTATTCACAGCGCCACATTGACCGGCAGGACATACACGCCGTCGGCGGCGTAGAAGGTGATCTGAGTAATCGTCTTGCCGATGATGGATGCAAAGTAAGGATCATCGGCATTGAAGCCCAGCTTGGTACCATGCCAGATGTTGGCCACATGACGCAGGCCGTACTCACTGCCATCGGCGGTGGTCAGAACTACGCCGTAGACCTTGTTGGCCTTGTAGTCCAGATCAAAACCGGAGATTTTCATCTCGTAGGTGGCGCGGTGACCGTTGGTATTCAGCTCCACAGTAGTGCCCTCTACGGTGGTCTCGGTGGCGTGGACCTTGCCAAACTCCCACTTGCCGCTCAGCAGGTTATACCATGCGGTGATGTAGTAGGCAGGGGTCTCACTGAGCTTGTAGTAAGCGTAGCTCTCGTTCTCAAACAAGGCATCTGCGCCGGTGTAGGTGGTGGTGGATTCCTTGCCCTTCAGGGTAACGGTAATGTCGTAGCTGTCGGCATCGGTGACCTGCTTTGCATTCTTCAGCGCCCACGGGGTCAGCACCTTGACCGGGAAGGAAACGCCGGTGATGTCGGTGCCATCTGCGTTGACGTGGTAGGAACCGCCGGCAAGGTTGCCCGCACGGGTCTTGTTCTTGGTGGCGCTGGTCACAGCGTCGATCTCAGATGCGTTGTCCACACCGGCAGCCTTGTAGAAGTCGGCGTAGGGGATGTTCATCTGGACATAGCTGGAGGTCAGGCCGTTTTCCTGTTCCACCTCTTCCGCAGCGAAGGCCGGGACTGCCACAGCGCATACCAGCATAGCGGCCGCAAGTGCACCTGCAAATACTTTTTTCAATCTCATGATAACACACCTCTATCTCAGTTTTGGAAAAACAGTTAGCATTGTCTAACAATCGATGCAAAAAAAAATGCAGGGGAAAAGCCCCTCAGATGGTTAGGCAAAACAAATTTACAAAGTAAAAATAGCACTCCAACCGGGCGTTGTCAAGCAGAAACCGGCAAGTTTGCAGAGGTAAATTTTTCGGTGCAGGAAACGATCTGCATCCTCTATACCGCAAAGCCCTTGACCTTTTTGCCGGAGCGCAGTATACTGTTTGCGCGGTTAGTTACATTTAACCACAAGGAGGTACTACATGATACAAGACGCATTCTGGGGGATCTTGATCCCCTTTCTGGGCACAAGTCTTGGGGCGGGCTGTGTGTTCTTTTTGAAAAACGCTCTGCGTGACGGCATCCAGCGCGCCCTTACCGGCTTTGCCGCCGGAGTGATGGTGGCGGCATCGGTGTGGAGCTTGCTGATCCCGGCTATGGAGCAGGCCGCAGATCTGGGCAGGCTGGCGTTTTTCCCGGCGGCGGTGGGCTTTTGGCTGGGCATCCTGTTTTTGCTGCTGCTGGACCATCTCATCCCGCATCTGCACCAGAACAGCTTGCAGGCCGAAGGGCCAAAAAGCCAGCTCCAGCGCACCACCATGATGGTTCTGGCGGTGACGCTGCACAACATCCCGGAGGGCATGGCAGTGGGCGTAGTCTATGCCGGATACCTTGCCGGGACCGCTCAGATCACTGCCGCCGGGGCGCTGGCGCTTTCCCTTGGCATTGCCATCCAGAACTTCCCGGAGGGTGCCATCATCTCCATGCCCCTGCGGGCGGAAGGAATGAAAAAAGGCCGGGCGTTCTGGGGCGGCGTACTGTCCGGCATCGTAGAGCCCATCGGGGCAGTGCTGACGATTCTGGCGGCAGGCATCGTGGTGCCCGCTTTGCCCTATCTGCTCAGCTTTGCCGCCGGAGCCATGCTGTATGTGGTGGTGGAGGAACTGATCCCGGAAATGTCGCAGGGGCAGCACTCCAACGTCGGCACGGTGTTTTTCGCGGTGGGCTTCAGCGTGATGATGGTGCTGGATGTGGCACTGGGGTGACGGTTGGAGCCCTCGAAGGCGAAATCTCTTTCGGAATCTCCGAAAATGCCTAAACTTCTTGACAGAGGCAACAGCAGGGCGTATTATTTTGGCAGAAGGACCGCTGAGAAGCGGCTTTTTATAGAATGAAAAGTTAGCTTTACCTAACTCAAAACTCTGCCCTATACGAAGAAATATATCTCTTCTATTTACAGGTGGAAAATAAATAGAGAAGGAGCGTATCAGGATGAAGATCTACCATTTTGGTGCAGAGGATGCCCCGGTACTGTTGCTGCTGCCGGGCACCTGTTGCCATTGGAAAAGCAATTTCGGTGCGGTGATCCCGCTTCTGGCTGACAGTTTCCGGGTGCTGTGCGTCAGCTACGATGGCTTTGATGAGACTGAACAGACCGAATTTCCCACCATGCTGGAGGAGACCGAAAAGATCGAGGCCTACCTCAAGACCCACTGCGGCGGTCACATCCGGGCAGCCTACGGCTGTTCTCTGGGCGGTTCCTTCGTGGGGCTGCTGGCGGCGCGGCAGAACATCCACATGGACTACGGCATTCTGGGCAGCTCCGATTTGGATCAGGCATCGCCGTTGACGGCAAGCTTGCAGACGGATTTTCTGCTGCCATTGATCTACCCTGTGGTGCGGGACGGAAAGATTAAGGCGAAATTTCTCCAAAAGCGTCTGGACAAGTGTGCTAAAGAGTCGGGGGATTATGTCAAGGCTTTTCTGAAAATGTTTGGCGATGCCCGCCCTTATGTGACCATGCAGAGCTGTAAAAATCAGTTCTATTCCGATCTTATCACTCCGCTGCCGGATAAGATCCATGTACCCGGTACCGAGATCCATATTTTTTACGCCCTGAAAATGGGCGCAAAATATCGTGCCCGGTATCAGCAGCATTTTGCACATCCTGTTCTCCATGAGCAGAACTTGCAGCACGAGGAATTGCTGGCCTGTCACCCGGAGCAGTGGGCGCATCTGGTAAAAAGCATTGCATTGTGAACGGTAAATAGAAAGAGGGTGGCGTTATGTCCTTTTTTGAAAACACCCGAAAGCCCGTAGGCTTTGGCGGAAAGATCATGGTCGCAATGATGAACTTTGGACACAGCGCAATGGCAGAATGGGGGCTGCGCTTTTTACAGCCTGCCCCGGATGCCATGGTGCTGGACTGCGGCTGCGGCGGTGGAGCGAACATTAAAACGCTGTTGAAACTGTGCCCCAACGGCAAGGTGCAGGGCATCGACTACTCAGCCGTCAGCGTGGAAAAAGCGCGAAAGGTCAATGCCAGAGCCATTGCGGCAGGACGGTGTACCGTGCAACAGGCAAGTGTGGCAGAGCTGCCGTTTGAAGCGGAGCAGTTTGATGTGGTGACCGCCTTTGAAACGGTCTACTTCTGGCCGGAGCTTGCACAGAATTTCAGAGAGGTCTATCGGGTGCTGAAGCCCGGCGGAATCTTTTTCATCTGTAACGAAGCAAACGGCGAAACGACAAAAGACGACAAATGGATGCAGATCATCAATGGCATGACCATCTATACGGATACTGCACTGAAAGAGTATCTGGAACAAGCAGGATTTTGTCAGATCCAGAGCCACAAAAACAAAAAGGGCTGGCTTTGCATCACAGCACAGAAATGAGGTGCGATCATGTCGAAAAAAGCAACGGAATTTCAAAGAAAAGCAATGAGCTGGATGTACCGGGGCAAGGAGATCTTCAAGCCTTTGAACACCGGCTGGATCGACGAGAATGTTGCCTGCGTGCGCGAATGGGTGGCAAATATCTTCTTCTACCGCAAGGGCGATACCACCATTATGATCGATGCGGGATATAACTACGACCGCCTTGCCGAAAAAATGAGCTGGCTTGGGATTGATCCGAAGTCGATACACCATATCCTTATCACCCATCAGGACACCGACCATGTGGGTGCGGTGGAAGCAGACAGTCCGGGGCTGTTCCGGAATGCGAAGCTGTACATCGGCGAGATCGAGAACCGGTACCTCACCGGCGAGGAGCGGCGAAAAGTCATCTGTCATCTCTATAAATTGCCGCGGGTCACGATCAACAACGAAAAGGTACTGCTGCACGATGGGCAGATACTTGACATTGACGGCGTCAGGATCGAGTGTTTTCTGGTTCCCGGTCATACATGGGGGCACATGGTATACCTTGTGGACGAGAAATATCTCTTTACCGGCGATACCCTCTGGTTCGGCGCGGACGGCGGCTACAGCTTCATTTCCTCGCTGGCGGAGGACAATAAGCTGGCTGTGCAGTCACTGGCGGAGCTGGAGCGGAAACTGCGCGCACGTGGGCTGCATCCATATTTCATCACCGGTCACACGGGATGGACGGACAATTTTGCCTTTGCGTTTGCCCACAAAGACAAGAGCTGTTCACCATTCAAAAAACGAGTACACGACCCATCGGCACCCTATGATGCCTACGACGAATCGGACGACACCGAAGAAAATGCAAAGAGCGGTTTTCTGAAAGGCGTGGGAAGATGAGGGACAGCGAATTACAAATTGACCGCAACTGCCATGTGCTGTATTCCACGCCCTGCAAAAAAGAAATTCTGGCGAAAATCGCCCTGCACTATCCGGAAGCAGAGTGGGAGACAGTATGGGAAAAGGTGCAGCGGCAGTACGCGGTCTTTCTCTCCGATTGGCGCACCGACCTCGGCGGTAAAAAGAATTTTCACAACGGCGTAGGCGGCACCTACGACTGCATCGCCATCATGTGCTTTTACGATGTGTGCCGGGATGTGGTCACATTCCGCGAAATGGAAGAGATAGAAGAAAATCTGATCCTGCCGTCCTTCCGGAAGCTGCGATTCGTTGACATCAACAAGCCATTCTGGAAAAAGCTGATGTATCGGGCATTCAGCACCGCCCAAAAGCACTGTGACACATGGCATGATTACGAGATGGAGGTTGCGCCTTACGAAAACAGCAAGCCCATCTATTATGAATTTACGGCGTGTCCGGTGGCGGAATTTGCCAAGCAGTTCGGATTTGCGGACATTATGCCCGCCCTGTGCAATGTGGACTATGCGTCCATGGAACTGCTCCATGCCAAGCTCGTGCGGACGACCACCTGCGTGGACGGCTGCCGATGCGACTATACCATCTGCGGCGATCAAGACCCGTATGCAAAGGAACATCCCGAATACCGGGATGAAAACGGATACAGGAGGAACAAGTAATGCTTTTACAGGTGATTTTGGAAGGTCTTGGATTGGGGGTTTTGCTGTTTCTTGTCTGTGCCGTGGGCATCCGCAAAGGGGCTGTTGGGATGGTGCATCTTTACAGACCGGCGGTGCAGCAGCGGTGCGTGAAGCTGGGACTTACAACACACGAGAAAATCAAGCGCAATTCTCTGATTTTCAAAGCCGTTTGCATTCCCGGCTATATCAGCTATGTGCTGGTTTGTGTCTATGGGATAAACGGTGCGCGCAGCTTTGCGGCGGGCTTCTGGCAGCTGCTTGTCATCTTGTCCGTTATGAATCTGATCGACCGCTTTTTGATCGATGGCTACTGGGTGGGGCACACGAACGCATGGACGATTCCCGGAACAGAGGATCTGAAGCCCTACATTACTGCAAAAGACAAACAGAAAAAATGGCTTTTCGGTACGGTAGGTATGGCAGCCATAGCGGCGGCGCTGGCGGCAATGATGACAGTGCAGTGATCGGAAAGACCCTTCCGTCAGCGGCTTTTTCCGGTTTCTTGCAAGGGTCGGGGACAACAGGATGAAAATGCAGATCGTGAGGATCGGATTTGGAGGGAGAGCATGAAACACCTGCACTTTGATGTGGAACTCAATGGCTTTTACGGTGCGTATTGGGCGTGTGCCGGCGGTTCAGACTATGCGGTCATCACGATGATCGGGGATGATCCGGAGGATCGGCTTGCGCGCTCGGCAGTGAAATGGCTTTGCGGGTGCGGCGTGAACGTGCTCACAATGTCGCCCGCGAAAAAAGATTACGGACATCATAATTACCCGCTTGAGCGTGTGGAGACGGCAATTTCATGGCTGAAAGCTAACGGTAACAGAAAGATCGGCATTGCCGGTGCATCGACCACCGGAACGCTTGCGCTGACAGCGGCTGCCATGTTCCCGGATATCACCCTGACCATTGCCATGACACCCAGCGACTTTGTGTGGCAGGGCTTTCTGCAGGGCAAAAGGGACGGCTGCAAGGAGTGGCCGGTCGAGGGTGAATCACTGTTCTCCTACCGAGGCAAGCCGCTGCCCTATATGCCGTTTTGCTATCAGCATCCCGACTATTGGCATTGCATCGCCGCCGAGAGCAAACGCGCCGGCGATATGGTAAACTCCCGCAAACTGTTTGACGATTCCGAGACAGCTCATCCGATCGAGCCGGAAGAATACATTCCCGTTGAAAACATCCGGGGAAAGCTGCTGCTGATCGGCGCGGAGGACGATGCGCTGTGGGACACCGCAAAGTATATCCGCCGGATGGAAAAGCGCCTTGCCGAAAAAACGCATGAATGCGAGATCGAGACGATGGTTTATGCCCACGGCACCCACTTCGTTTTCCCGGAGGGGATGCTGAAAATTATGCTGCCGGTTGGCTCCGGTCTATTTGTGAAGTTCGCGTTTCAGGCAGCAAAAAAATATCCGAAGGAATGCCGCCAGACCCGGATAGACATCGAGAAACGGATGTGCCGGGTGTTAGCGGAATGGAAAGGGGAAAAGTAAAATGCGTTGGATGGGAATCCCTATGGCGATGTGGGCCGTGTTTGCCAGATCGTTTCAGACGCAGCTGACGGCGGTACTGGGCTATGATGCAGCCACCGCAAAGCAGATCACCAAAACCGCCAAGCCGAAATACAAAGAGATCATCGCAAAGCTGCCCAAATTTGAAAAAGGTGATCGGTTCAGCATGAACATCATTGGATGCGCCATGCTGGGGGCGTTTGTCCTCTCCATGCCGCACCGTCCCGATGTGGAAAGCCTGACCGACTACTATGAGAATGCTCAGATGACGCCGCTGATGAAGTGGTTCTGCCGCAAGAGCGGAAAAAGCAAGTTTACCGCAAAGGATATAGCCGCCATGAAAGCCACCGCTGCTCTGAAAGCCGCCGACCGCAACCCCTACTCGTGGAACATGGAATTTTACGAATACCCGGATGGCAGCGGCTACGAGGGACGCTTTACCAAATGCGGCATCTGTGTGCTGATGAAGGAGCTGGGTCTGTACGACCTGACCCCAGCCCTGTGCCATCTGGACTACACCATGAGCGAAGCAGGCGGTGTGACAAATTTTGTGCGGCAGTATACCCTTGCTTCCGGCGGACCCTACTGCGACTGCGGGTACAAAAAGAAAGGGTAACGGACGATGAAGAGGAAGGAAACCTATCTTTCCCGTGATTTCCGGGAGACTGCGGCACTGCGCTTTCCCGCGCAGGCAAAGGAACTGAACACCGCTTTCGATATGCGCCTGAATGCACTGCTGGCTGAAAATGCAGATGCAAGCAAGGAAAAGCAATACCACCTCAAGCGGCAGATCTTGCCGGGCATTGCGGCCTACGAGACCTTGCAGCGTGTCATGCCGAAAGAGGAGGCACTGCAAACCGTTCACGGCTATGTGGAGCGGCTGGCGAGAACAAGCCACAAACAGCTTGCCGCCCTGCTGCACATACCGGGGCTTTACCGCCTTGTTCCCGGCGTTTTCGTCAAATCCACCCGGAGCGTTTTCGGCCCGGCGGCAGGCTTTGCCCCAAAAGAACTGCAGACCGGTAACGGCGTCTGGCGTGTGGATATGATGAAGTGTCCCTATCACGACACCTGCACAGAATACGGCTGCCCGGAGCTGTGCCGCTGTTTTTGCGACAGTGATGACATCAGCTATACCGGGCTGCATCCGAAGCTGATCTGGGAGAGAAGCATGACGCTGGGGCGCGGCAATGACCGCTGCGATTTTTGCATGAAGGTCAGATAATAGTGGGCGGCATATTGAAATGGAAATCAAACGATTCGGTACATGGTATTTCTGGCATACTTTCTTGTTTTGTATGAACCACGATGGAAGACGAAGGAAATGGGAGCATATGCCCGATTCGCACGCAGACTGAGAGGAGAAAAACAATGATCGTACTGCAACTGCTGCTTTATTGTCTGCTGTTTACCGCAATGATAAAAATCGCTGTGATCGGTGGTGCTGTCAATGGACTGTACTTTTATCCCAAGGAGGTGCAGGATCGCGCCATCGAACTGGGACTGATCGACCGCAATACGATGAACCGGAAACGAAAATGCTTTATGATACCGTTCTTTATCGTGATGCTTGCTGCTCTTGTGCTGATCATCGGTTTGTGGAACGGGGCTTCCTCCTTTGGTGAGGCCTATTGGCAGGCGCTGCTGTTTCTTGAGGTCATGAATGTCTATGACGGCGTTGTAATCGACAAGCTATGGGTCGGGCACAGCCAGTTTTGGGTGCTGCCAGGGCTTGAAGATGCGCCGTTCGTGCAGACCTGGAGGCAGGTGCTGAAAAAGCGAAGCATACTGGCGCTGATCTGGGTTGCGGGAGCGGCAATTGTCGGCGGTATTGTCCATTTGATTTTCTAAGAAGTTGGAAATTGCCCAAATGAAAAGCAGAATCATGAACTGCAATCGGAGGCAAAAAAGATGAAGACGGAGAAACCGAAAAAGCTGATTCGATGGTACATTCTCGGTACGATCGGAGCAGTTCTGACGATCCTGGCGGCAGGCATCGTGGTGCCCGCCTTGCCCTATCTGCTCAGCTTTGCCGCCGGAGCCATGCT
>OGMM01000003.1_pt1 | contig 188413 bp, 148 predicted proteins | sample 1573221 | NCBI WGS metagenome assembly OGMM01 (sample SAMEA2581988, study PRJEB24529) | metagenome | biome: Human gut stool | place: China | collected 2011 | reverse complement strand
CACGAATATAAAAATGCCTGCAATGAGCCTCTACCATATCTACGATTTCCTCCGAACATGAGCCGCAATCCATGCGGGCACAAGAAATATATATTTCCGAAGCCTCCAATCGCTTGAAGATTCTTTCCAAAGTTTCTTTTTGGTTGAAGCGCACGTTTGTGTTGCCGTCTCTATTTTCAATACCAACAATCATGTCGTTAATGACAGCTACACCTGGACTATAGCCCAAGAACTTCTTGTTGGTTAGTTTTGCATCATACTTCTCTGTTTCAATGAACTGATGGTCAAAGTCAAAATCATACTCTTGACCGGATTTCAATTGACCAGTAGCAAGCAGGGCTTTGATCAATAAGCAGTTCATCTTGTCTGCAGTATTGAAATCATAGGAGTTGCCAGAAGCAGATTGATAGGTGATGTTCTTACAAGTCAGTTCTTCGATAGCACGCAATATGGTGTCTGCGCTGCAAGTGCGAAGAGTTGGATGAAGAGACAAATGTTTCATCAAGTGAGTTGTAACATCCTCAATACATGAGCCGCCACAAAGATATACGCACATCAGAGAGCGTAGAATTTCGCTATATTGATAACCAAACATAGTGCATCTCAATCCCAAGGTGGAATCTATGGTTTGAGCTAAAAGAGCATCAAATTGCTCCATAATCGAAAAAAATCCCCCAAAAGGAGTGAGTTTCTCAGATTTTATTTGTACTTTTGCCATGTCATTCAGAATTTTGTTTGTTTTTATTTTGCAACACTAAGATAAGTGAAATTTCTGACATGGCAAAATCCTGAGCAACTTTTTGTTGCTCAGGTGCTTATAAAAAATATTAAATTATAGTGTTGCGGAAATAAGGAAAAAATAAAAGTCCCTAGGAAAAGTGGCAGAAAGCATGTTTTTAAGAGCATTACATATTTTATGTTACATATTTTGTGTAATGCAAAGATAAGTCTTTTATTTGATACTGCCCAATATTTCAGCTCTTTTTCTATGCTGATATTCTAATAGGGCTGATTTGCTCCTTTATCATGCAACAAACAGCGATATCATTCAGAAAAATCAGTGAAAAACAGAAAAATGTAGATAAAACTGAAAAAAGTTAGCTAAAAATTTGGTGGTTCGTGAAATTGTTTATACATTTGCCGATGAGTTATTTTCTTGATTAGAAACCGGAGGAATAGCTCCTTTTTTTCTCTTCTCTATGATATTAAAAGAGAAAAGAGAAGGAAAAATTAAACTGGTATCGAAAAAAAGTATCCCGCCTTTTTACTTTTCCTGTATTCTAAGTTCATATAGTTGTGACGTTCATCTAATCGAGCTCAAAAATGATGATAGTGAACTTTAGTGAGAGTAGATTTATAACAGGTGGTAGAATCAGTTATTCTGAAATAAACGATTTTTTTAGAAAAAAAGTATCCCGCCTTTTTACTTTTCCCATTTTGAATGGTCATATTATTGTAACGTTCATGAAAATAAACGAATATGAGTATAAATGACAATGGCATAGTGGATACGCTGAAGGAATGCCCGGAGAACGGATTCAGAATGCTGATGATGAAGTATCAGGAACCGGTTTACTGGCATATCCGCCGACTGGTGGTTTCGCATGATGATGCACAGGATGCCTCGCAGGAAACCTTCGTGAGAATCTATCGCTTGTTCGGCAACTATCGGGGCGATTGCTCTCTGAGAAGCTGGATTTATCGCATAGCCACGAATGAGGCTCTTAGGATTATCAGCAAACGGAGACAGGAAGTTGTTTCCATAGAATCGGAAACCACAGGTGTCAACCTGATTCAAGGTGATGATTATATCGACTTTGATGATAAGGTGGCGGTGAAACTGCAGAAGGCGATTCTCTCGCTGCCGCCCAAGCAGCAGCTGGCATTCAACCTTCGGTATTACGATGAACTCGGGTTTGATGAAATAGCGAAGGTTGCGGATTCCACACCAACAAGTATCAAGGCAAGCTATCATGTTGCCAAAGAGAAAATTATCAAGTACATGAATTCGAACGATTAAGTGAGAGTTCTGTGAGTTTTTAATGGTTATTCAAAATGGAAAAGAATATGGATACAAATTTTGATTTCAATAACACTGAGAAATTTGATTTCAGTAAGGTGGGTAAGCGAATGCCCTATTCTACACCCGATGATTTCTTCAAGGATATGGAAGCGAACATCCTGGAACAGGTGAAGGATGACAAACCGAAACCTGTCAGGATACAGCCGAAGAAACGACCTCTGATGAAGGTGATCTGGACGGCTGCAATAGCTGTGGCTGCATCGGTGGCAGTACTCCTGGTACTCAACATCGATTTCTCAGCCTCTTCTTCTCAACCTTCACAGGTGAATAACGGAATACAGGAGGTAGATCAGGCTTTCGCACAGCTGTCTTCTGCCGATCAGGCTTATCTTCTCTCTGTATATCAGGAGGATGTGTTCCTCAACAATTAAACGGATTCAATAATAATTTAAAATGATAGAGTTATGAAACGAATTTTGGGTATTTTAATGATGGTCATCGCCATGATGACGGTTACTACAAGTGTATGTGCACAGGCGCCTAACCAGAAGCAGCGCCTCAGTCGTGAACAGTTGGCAGAAAAGCAGGCTCAGTACATCTCTCGTAATTTGGGGCTTGATGAAAAGACCAACGCTAAGTTTATCGAGACCTATACTGATTGTCAGAAAGAGGTATGGGCTTTAGGTCCTCGCCCTCATCACAAGAAGGGCGAAATGAAAACGGATGCTCAGACCGAACAGGAAATCAAGCAGCGTTTCGAGATGAGCGAGAAGATTCTCAACATCCGTCAGAAATACTACAAGAAGTATTCACAGTTCCTGAGCCAGCAGCAGATTCAGCGTGTTTACGAACTGGAGCGACAGATGATGAAGCGCTTTGCCCAGAAAGGTCCGCGCAAGAGAATGGGTAAGGATGGAAGACCAGGTCCGAGAAGAATGCATGGACCTGCACAGCAGAAGTAAAAAACGGCAGAAATGTTTAGCGTAATAATATATTAGTCCTCTTATACAAGGAAAAAAGATTACTTTCTATATTCAAATATATGCGAACGACGATTGGTGCAGGAGCGTGCGCCAATCGTCTTTTCTTTCTCATGTAATTATTTCTGTCATCTTTTCATAAGAGATTTTTCCTGCTTGTTCTCCCAAGCCAGAATCAGACCGATGACGCCGGCATAGCTCTTTCTGCCGCCTTCTACATGGTTGCCTCTCAGATAGAGTTCGAAGAAGAAATCCTGGGCGGCATCCAGTGCCTTGCATCTTTTGCCCTGCCAGTATTGGCGGTCGCTTTTCAGCAGCCTGATTATCTCAGGCCGGATATGTTTCAGATATTTCTCACCTTCCTTTTCGCCGAGAATGTCGAATACATTATATAATACATGGGGCAGAATGTGGTAATATCCGCTGAATTTCACCGCCTTATCCTGTGATGCCGTACAGACGAGATAACTGTAGAAATTTGCCTCTCCTTCGTTAGCAATGCCCAGGAAATGAGCAAATTCATGGGCATAGGTAGCAGGATAATCGTGTGCAAGAATATCGCCGTTCAGCGTAAATTCGCAGAAGAATGGTCCCATGCTGCCGGTTACACCCGACATCGAACTGATGGGCGTAAACACCATCGTCTTGGCATGTGGATGCTGGTTGAAAGGCGGATTGATGCCCTCCCGATAGCCTATCTTGTTATATTCCTTCAGAACCGCATCCCGCACCCGATTCTTCAGTTTATCATCCACAATACAATTGAATTTTTCACTCTTCCCTCTCCGTTCTTCACTCAAAAGGTTGAGGCTGTCGGCATACTGGTAGGCAAATTTCCGGAACTTCTCTTCCGAAACCTCAGCTGGCTGCATGCCAACTCTATAATAGATAACAGGCTGCGAATAGTTCAGTCCCCAAGCTGCATAAAACCATACATATACCCACAGCAGATATTCAATTACCCTTCCGAAAACCGCCTTTTTCTTCGGATAGCCGCCGCTCTTGGCAGCAAGAAAGATAAACCGACGGGCGAGTTTCTTCCGTAATCCCATCTCGTAGATAGGATAGAGGATGACCCAGGCGATGCTGAGAGCTATGAAAATATCGCCCACGGCAAAGGGAAAGATGCCTGAGATGGGCGAAAGAAGGCTGCCGATAACGGGATAAACACGGTAGGTGTAGATAACTCCCCAGAGAGGAATCATCTTGGTAAGGGTGACGAGGATGAGCAACAGCAGCAGTACCCAGTGGCGCCACTTCATTCTGTCGAGTCGTAAAGTATGTAATATCTTCATCTTGTTTCTTGTTTTTTATCTTGCATGGCTCTTGAACAGAGCTGTTTTTTTGCACTTTTTGCCCCTGATGTGCAGAGATGGTGCAAAAATACAAAAGTTTTCTGAAATATTGACATCATAAATCTGTTTTTTTAGTAATTTTGCCATATTAAAAGTTGAACTTAATAAATAGAGGAGGAGTTATCATGAAACAGACACTGGAATCATTCGAGGCTATGAACCTTGAATATGAGAACCTCTATAATGAGGACGATGAACGTAGAGAATATAATTCTGTCTGGTACAGCTAGTTACAATGTATTATAAAAAGGCTGTAACAGGTGAATTAAATTAGTGTTACATATAAAAAAGATCGTTAGGATAATAAAAGACTATGCCATAGTTACTAAAGAAATGATGTAACATAGGCATAGTCTTTTTTTTTATGTCCTTTCCTTGCTGGCTGTTCTTTCCTGCATTTCTATTTTTCGAAGTGCTGGTAATCTTTGCTGTGTTTCCAGTCACCTCCCCATCTGAATCCTTTTGCCTTGAAAAGCCGGTAGCAGAGGTCGCCTTTCTTTATCATATAAGCGTGGTTCTTGCTGCGGTCCAGATAGGGGCGGGCGGTGGCAGGTTCCACCACTTCCTTGCCGTTCTTCAGTCTTTTGTGGTAAGGATTGTAGAGGGTGTTGATGTCTACGGCCAGTCCCCTTCCGTGCTTCGATACCGTATGGGTATGCGAGATGAAGCGGAAGTTGAAACTGGAGGAGTTGTTGGCTCTCATCGCCCTTTCGTCGTCGGCATCCCAGTAGTCAATGAGTCTCATCCGTTCTATCGGATATTTCGCCTCGTAGAGCTTTTTCAGAATATCGAGCACATCTGTGGCTATCGCCCTGTTCACCACCATCTCTCCTACGATGTTTCTGCCGTCCTTGTCTACGTGCAGGCATCTTATGTATCTCAGTTCGCTTCTTGCCACGGTACAGTTTTTCTTGTATGTCTTGCCCTGCATCAGGCGGAAGATATCATCAGGAATAGTGGAGATGGAGAAGAAATGCTTCTCGCCCAGTTTTCTGATGGTTTGAGAACTGACGTTTTCTCCAGGCTGCTGTGCCTTAGATGGAAGGCAGAAAAGTCCGGAAATAAACAGGCATATCATCAATATCTTTTTTGCTTTCATCACGTTTCTCCTTATTTTGCTACGGGTATATAATGCGAATCCTTGATTTCTCCAATCACGATAATGCTGTGCAGACTTCCTATGCAGTCGATGTTTCCCAGGGTGTTGAGCATGAAGTCCTGGTAGGCTTTCATATCGCGGGCATATACCTTGATCTGGAAATCGTAATCACCGGTGGTGTTGTAGCATTCCGTTATCTGGTCGATGGTTTGCACGGTATCCATGAATTGCTGAATCAAATCGTGGGTGTGCTGCTTGAGCCGGATATTGCAGAGCACGATTACGTTGTGCCCCAACTTGTGATGGTCTACGATGGCTCCATATCGCTGGATGTATCCCTCGCGTTCCAGCCGCTTCTGCCGCTCGAAGGTGGGGGAAGGGGAGAGGTGTACTCTTGCAGCAAGTTCCTTCACGGTGAGTCGGGAGTTCTGCTGCAGTAACTTCAGTATTCTGATGTCTGTTTCATCAAGTTTTTCTTCTGTTGTCATTGTTCCTTTATTTCTGTTTTTACTGATTCTTACAGAATAATATTCTGCTGATTTGCTTAATTCGCTGCAAAGATAGTATATTTTTCTGAATTACGGAGAATATTTGGCAAATAAAATTCTTCTTCTTACCTTTGCACCCGCAATTCCGGATGCAAAGCGTCATTCATCGGTAATGACAGGATAAAGAGTCATTCACATCAAATAATAATAAGGAGATAAAAATATGAGCAACGTAAGAAATATACATTTTGAGGCAGTGGGCAGCTATTTGCGCCCTGCAGAGTTGAAGGATGCAAGAGCTAAGTTTGCTGATGGCAAGATTTCTGCCACCGACCTTCGCGCCGTAGAAGACCGGCTGATTACTGAGGTCATCAGTCAGCAGAAGACGCATCGCCTGCCTTATATCACCGATGGCGAGTTCCGCCGCAGCTATTGGCATCTCGACTTTATGTGGGGATTCAATGGCGTGGAGCATATCGAACTGGAGCATGGCTACCAGTTTCATGGCGAGGAGACAACCAAGGGCTCTATCCAACTGACCGGCAAGATTACCGGCGAGAATCATCCTTTTATCAAGGATTTCCTGTTTGTAAAGCAGTTTGAGGAGTTGGATGCCAATGGCGAATATATCTTCGAGGCAAAGCAGACGGTTCCTGCTCCGGCTCAGTTTCTTGCCGAACTGTTCCGTGGCAAGAATGCCGAGAATACCCGCAAGTTCTATCCTAACACTACCCAGCTGATTGAGGATATTGCCCAGGCTTACCGCACCTTCTTCCAGGAGATTTATGCAGCCGGTTGCCGTACCATCCAGCTGGATGACTGCACCTGGGGAATGATTGTGGATAGCGATTACTGGAAGGCTAAGGTGGGCACAGGTTTCACCCTTGAGCAGGAAGCCCTGCAATATCTGAAGGTGAACAATCTTGCCATCGAGGGCAAACCGGAGGGGTTGACCATCAACACCCACGTATGCCGTGGCAATTATCATTCCTGCTATGCCACCAAGGGTGCCTACGATGCCGTAGCTCCTTATCTCTTCGCTCATGAGAAGGTAGATACCTTCTATCTGGAGTATGACGATGAGCGTTCGGGTGGTTTCGAGCCGTTGAAGTATGTGGCAGATGGCAAGAAGGTGGTTCTGGGTCTGGTAACCTCCAAATCTCCGGTGTTGGAAGATAAGGCTACGGTTATCGCCCGCATCCGAGAAGCAGCCAGATATATCCCCCTCGATCGGCTCAGTCTCAGTCCTCAATGCGGCTTCGCCTCTTGCGAGATTGGTAATAAACTGACCGATGCTGAGCAGTGGGCAAAGATTGATCTGGTGAGAGAGATTTCCGAGGAAGTTTGGGGATAATGATATATTCAAGGAGAAGATGTGTTGTCTGTCATGGCTGCACATCTTCTCTTTTTTTATTTACTTTTTATCAAAAATGTTTGGTGTTTTCATGAATTACTAGTAACTTTGCACCCCGAAAATTAAAAACATCATTCATTAAGATTATCAGAAAATGGAATATATGTCTCAGGAAGGTTACGATGAACTCGTGGCCGAACTTCAACACATGGTTAACGTAGAGTTGCCAGCCGTTCGCGATGCGATAGCTGAGGCCCGCGATAAGGGCGACCTCAGTGAGAATTTCGAGTATCATGCAGCCAAGCGTGAGCAGGGCAAGCTTTTGAGCCGCATCAGCTTCAAACAGAAGGTCTTGGAGAATGCCCGTGTCATCGACAAGTCTCGATTGAAGAGCGATACCGTTGGCTTGTTGAGCAAGATTAAGATTACCAATCTCGCCAACAAGTGCAGCATGAATTATACCATAGTAAATCCTCACGAGGCAGATCTTCATAGTGGCAAGATTTCCATCAAGTCGCCTATCGCCAAGGCACTTCTGGGTAAGAAGGCAGGTGAAGAGGTAATGGTAAAGGTACCAGCCGGCTTGCTCAAATTCCGCCTGGATAGCGTGGAGTTATAATGTATTCTTTAAAAGGAAAACTCCCGATAATTTGAAACTGATCAAACTATCGGGAGTTTCTCTTTTTATTCTAATATTTTTCCAGAATCTTATTCAGTAAGAAGGTGGCATTCTGGTTTCTTGCCACACCCTTCTGTATCTTATAAGTATAGGTAACATCTGTGCCTAAATCTATCTCGAAACAATAGTTGTGGAATTTTCCTGATGCATCATTCTCCATCTTGGAGAGCTCCAGATCGTGGGTAGCGATGATACCGCTCACCGGCTGCTTGGCAATGGCTTCGAGGAACTTTCTCGAACCATTCAGCTTATCCAATGAATTCGTTCCCTTCAGAATCTCATCCAGAATAATCAGCGTTCGGAGTGGCTCCTTATTGTCTTCTCCACTTTCCTTGCAGAACTTTCCCTCAGCACTTTCCCTGCAGAACTTCAGCAGCTCCTCCAGTCTTATCAGCTCAGCATTAAAGTAAGAGATGCCATGCGTCAAATCATCGGTGGTTCTCATGCTCGAGAACAATCTGAAACGGGAAATCTTCAGCTGATCCGCAAACACCGGCATACCCGCCATTGCCAGGATATAGTTCACGCCCAGCGAACGCAGGAAGGTACTCTTTCCCGCCATGTTGGCTCCGGTGATGATATAATAGTTGTCGTCCTTGATGGTGAAATCGTTCTTCACCGCCTTGGTTCCCAGGAAAGGATGATAGAGATTCTTTCCCTCGAACACGATTTCCGGACTTCCGATTCCTGCATTTTCTGAAACATCGCTTTCAGTATCTGCTTCCGGACTTCCCGAAACAAATTCTGCCTCTTCCGCCTCTGGATGATTATATCTGAAATCCGCCATCGAAACCATCGCATCCATCTCGCTGATGGTATGCATCCATTCCTCCATCTTCATCATATAGGTATTCTTCCATTTCAGAAAACTGCGAACCAGAAAGAAATCGCTCAGCATGAAGGCATCGGTGAAGAAAAGACCCAGGAAGTTGCCTCTTCTGTCATACCCCTTCAATATCTTTTCCAGTTGGGCAAAGGAAGGCAGGGCATCTGCCAGGGAATTCTGCATCTCCTTGCCTGATTCGCTATGGAAATTGCGCCTGTTGATAAGCTGAAGTATCTGAGCATAGGCGATGAGCTGATGGCGAAGCTTGCCGCCATTGCTGTCTATCTTATCAAGTGTCTGCTTGCAGACGAAGAACACCACCATGTATTGAACCAACACCCACCACAGGGCGAAATCCACCGAAATCATATTGCATATCGATAAAATCACGGAACCGATGACTCCGATAATCAGCAGCCATCCGATGACGAGCGAAACCGGAGACCCAAACCATGCCGGCACCTCCATCTTCGAAACCTTCTGCATCGCATCCATCACTGCAGCAGAATCAATCTTTTTCATCTTGCCATTCACAGTCTGGCTTCTGTTCTTTTCGCCAAGTGCCAGAAATTCCATTCGCCAGTTTTCGCCTTCTCCCGCCAATTCCTTCTGCAAATCTCTTCTTCTTTTGATATCTTCCAGGCTCAGAGGCGTTTCCCAGGTAAGATTCCTGGCGAGCGCCTCCGAACCGCCCGATGTGATGGTTCGGCAGATGCGGTTGAACAGTGAACTCTTGCCGAAAACATCGAGGTCGAAGGAATAAGGATGCTGCGGATTCTGATAGGAATCTCCCGTTTCGAAAGGCGAGAAATCGCCCTCCAAAGCCTTGATTTCGTCCTGATAAACCTTGAGCAAAGCCGAAAGATGCTCTATCTTCTCCTTGTTCTTGTCGTCAAGTCGTCTGATTCCCAGATAGGCAATCAGGCACAGCGCCGCCCCCAACAGATAGTTCTGTGTATCCCCATCCAATGCGAAATAGCAGATCAGGAAGGCGAGGATGCCGCCGAAAGCCAGTAGCTCGCCCGTTATAAATCCCGTATTCTTACGCTTCAGGGCAGCCACCTCAGAAGCGTATCGGCTTACATATTGTTGATAATTCTCCTTGATATTCATTCTTTTTCTTTATTATGAATTTTTTGATGTGCAAAATTAGGGATAAAATCTAGATTTCCAAAATAAATTCTCTCATTTTAAGTCTTTTATACTTATATTCGTGATAGGAATCTGGCTTTTATGAACCCTTGGCAGTAAAAAGTGCTATGAAAATTTGGCTGTTCTATAAAAAATAAGTAATTTAGCACCGAAATAAAAATAGCTATTTAAATGACAAGCCAATGGGGACTTTCCATTCTATAGATGAATTGATTAAAACTCTTGACCGGGAAAAGGTTTTGCTGAAGGAGATGTTTGCCAAGCGACATTCCCTTCAGTTTCGTTATGACTATGCCTTGGAAATGACCGAATACAAGGAGGAGCGCATCCGATATTTGATAGAAAATGGAGTGATTCGTGATACGGGCGACTGTCTGGAGATGGAAGACGTGTATCAGAAGTTCTTCGAGGATGTGCTGGAAATGAACGAGGAAATCAATGTTTCTTCGGTGCGTGATTATATCTCTGTGTTGAATGAGAATATCGACTATTATCTCAAGGAAAATAACGAATCCCGAAAATATAAGTATCTCAAGGAGGTGCGCCGGTGCCTGAAGACCATAGCCCTTGCCACCGTTCGAAATGTGTTGGATTTGAAGCGTAATATGGATAATACTTATAAGAATGAGCCTAATTACGAAATCAAGAAAACGAAACTCCAGCGACTGAGCGAGAAGTTGAAGAACATATCTCAGCTCATCACCGAGAGCGAACGGGTGATAGATACCGATCAGCCCGTCTTCTTCTCCATGGCGATGGATGTGCGGATGAAAAACGTGGTGAATGATGTGCGCCTTCAGTTTAACGAGTCTTATCATAATCTGCTGGAGATAGAACGCCAGATTATCCAGTACCTCAATATGATAGATTATCAGAACCGCATCTTCGAAAAGGTGAAGAAACTGAAATATCTGAAAGACCAGTTCCGATGGGAAGAGGCTACGGATGTAAGACAGGTTATTGCCACCCGGAATGCCGTATGGATGGAACCGCAACCCAAGTATTACATCAAGTTGTCGATAGATAATCTTCGCACATCTGATGAGGCTCTGCAATGCATCAGCCTTCTTTCAGAAAAACTGAAAAAGAGGAAAGGTCGCCGACTCGATACTTTGGCAGAACCTATTCCCGATGATTATCTCAAAGGTAACAGGCAGAAGTTGGAGGCGGTGAATCTGCAGGAAATCTATAATGCCTTCTCGGCATCGAGTACCCATCTCTTTGCTTTCGTCATGAATTATCACTATGATAAGAAACAAAGCCGGGAAGATAAGCTCGTGTATTTTTGCCAGATAGCTTCGCAATATGTGGATAAGTTGAAATTTACAGGCAATTATGCAGAGGCTGACGGAGTGGAATATCCTGTGATATTTCCGAGATAAAAATACGATTCTTTCTACGATAAAAGAAGACAGAACAATGAATAAATTGAATTATACAGAAGAAATCTTTAATATTCTGAGCAGGGGTGGATTCATATCCAACAACAGTGTTCAGGCAAGAATCAAGCGGTATTACGATGCCATCGAAGACCATCAGGCAGAATACGATGAGTACTACCAGGGCATCGGATTCCATCTGGAAGCAGGCGACGGCTACTTCTTTTTTACCCGTAAGGAAACCAAGGTGGATTTGCTGCGTAAATTAGAGGCGGTGAGCAAGTGGATAGATTATCTCACCTTTCTGAAGACTTACAATTCAGCCTTCGGAGCCGGTTTGGTATTCTCTGCGGCGGATATCGTGGTGAGAATCAATTGTGATATGGAACTGAAGGAATTGGCAGGAAAACTCTTCAGCGAGAAAAAATCGTATGATGAAATAGTGGAAAAACTGATTAGCGAATTGGAGAGAATGGGATTCGTTGAGCAGCAGGATGAAGTGGAGAAAACCTGGAAGGTATTGGCTTCGTTCCATTATATTGAGGAGTTGATAGATTGCATATCTATTACCGATGATACTGATAATACTGATGATGCCGAACATACCGGAGAAAAAGATAAAGAAACGGATAAGGAAAAGGAGGAACAGCCATGAGATATCTGAATAAAATCATATTTTTGAATAGTGCCCATATCCCATACGCCGAGGTGAAGCTCGATGGAAACGTTCATTTCATCGGCACCCAGGGTGTGGGCAAGAGTACCTTGCTCCGTGCGCTGCTGTTCTTCTATAATGCTGATAAGTTGCGTCTGGGCATCCCGAAGGAGAAGAAATCGTTTGATGCCTTTTATTTTCCATATCCCAATTCATATATCGTCTATGAGGTGATGCGTGAGAATGGGGCCTACTGTGTGCTTGCCTTGAAGAATCAGGGACGAGTGATGTTCCGTTTCATCGATGCCCCGTTTGATAGCAAATGGTTTATTGATGAGCGTAAGCAGGTGTATGGCGAGTGGAGTCAGATACGTGAGCAGGTGGGTAAGAAACATGATATATCTTCGCTCGTAAGCAGTTATGAGATGTATCGTGACATCATCTTCGGCAACAATCGACGCCAGGAACTCCTGTCTTTCCGCAAGTATGCCATTGTTGAGAGTGCCAAGTATCAGAATATCCCCCGCACCATCCAGAATGTCTTCCTCAATACCAAGTTGGATGCCGATTTCATCAAGAATACCATCATCCGCTCGATGAGTGATGAGGATAACAGCATTGACCTCAACTTTTATCGTGAACAGATCAAGGAGTTTGAACAGGAGTATAAGGATGTGAGCCTCTGGACGAAGAAAGAGAAAAATGGCGAAATGCTGATTCGCCGCATAGCCGATAAGGTGATAGATGCTTATCGTACCTTGCTGAACAATCGCCGCCTGATTGGCGAGGGGCGCAGGGAACTCAATTATGCAGAGCGTGTGGCACAGGAACTCCTGCCGCAATATCGTCTTGATATCCAGGAAAGTGAAGCGGAATGCAACCGGGTAAGTCGCCTGATAGGTGAGGAACAGGAAAAATATGGAAAGGAGCGTGATAAACTCTCCCGTGAATTGGGCGTATTCGATGCGCAGCTAAAGAAAACTGCCGCCAAGCGCAAGCATTATGAGGAAATTCATATAGAAGATATCTTGCAGCGAGTAGAGCAGGAAACCATCATAGAAGATGAGCGCAGGCGACAGGAAGCGATGAAGGCAGAACTGGAGAAATCCTATCAGAACGTGGTGGATAAGTATAAGGCTCTGCTCGAACAGCTGGATATGGATTTGCGTGCTTTCAGAAACAGCAAGACCACCTTGCTCAATGAACATCAGGCAGCCTTGATGACCCAGAAGGAAGTCCTGATGCAGGAATGGAGAAAGGCTGAAACGGAAACCCGAGAGGTGTTTCAGAAGAAGATTTCTGCTGTGGATGAGATGATGGCGCAACTGGTGCATGAGGAAACTGCCTTGAAGATTCAGAAGGCAAAGGTGGCTCACGAGAATCCTTTTGCCCGGGAGATGGAGACAAACGAACAGGAGTTTGCCGAATTTACAGCCAGACAATTTCAGGTAGAAACCGAGATTAAGGAAGTGGAACTGCGCATTGAAACCTTGCGTCAGGAAGCTGAGAAGGAATTGGAGATAGCAGAACTGAAATACCAGGCTTCGCTCGATGAACCCAAGAAGCAGAAAGCGGATATTGAGGCTGAAATCAGAAAAATTCAGAATCTCCTGGAGAAGAGCAAAGGCTCGTTTTCCGAATGGCTCGACCAGAACAGAAAGGGATGGCAGGAGAATATCGGAAAAGTGGTAGATGAGGAGGCGATACTATATAATAATGTATTGAATCCGCAATTGGTTGCCGATTCTTCGTCATCATTATCTTCTTCGTCTTCATCGTCTTCATCTTCATCATCAACCTCTGCTTCTCTCTATGGCGTAAGCATCAATCTGGCAGCTGTAGAGCGAAAATTCAGAACTCCCAAGGAATTGAAGGAGCAACTCGCAGAAAAAGAACAACTTCGTGCAGACATCATCAAGCTGCTGAATGATTTACAGAACCAGCATGAGGAGGACAATAAAAACTTGAAGGGGAAATATCAGCTTCAGATAAGAAAGCTGAATGAATCGCTTTATGCTAAAATGGCTGAAATGCAACTGTTGCCTCAGACGGAAAAGAAGCTCAAGATGCAATTGCTGGAGTTGAAAAACCGTTTGGAGAAATGGCGCAGCCAGCAACTGTCTGAATTGGAAGATAAGCAGAATGCGCTGGTTTCCGATAAGGTGAAAAAGGAAGAACTGAAGCATCAGCTGGAGACGGATTTGCAGCGCAAACTGAAAGCGCATCAGGCGGAATACAACCGGCAGGTTAAGGTGGAGACTCAGAAATATGAAGTCTTTGCCCAGGATATTCGTACCCAGATAGAAGATAAGCAGAACCAGATGGATGCCCGCAGACAAGAAATCATGAAAGCACAGCACGATGAACTGCATGGCAAGGGTATGGATACCCAGGCTTTGGATGCTTACAACAAGCGCATAGCAGAACTGGATGCTGAATTGGCGTTTATCAGGAAGAATCGTGATGTGGTGGCGGTTTACCGAAACGACAAGATAGAACTCTTTGACCAGGAATCTTCCGTAAGACAGGAACGGAAAAACAAGGCTGAGGCTTTGATGACGATTGAAGATAAATTCAGGCAGCGCAGTGAACGACTCAAGCTGCAATTGTCTGTGGCACAGGAAAAACTGGCTAAGCAGCAGGCTGCTTTAAGAAAGCTGGAGGCGGGCTTGAATGCAGTAAAGAACTTCCGGAGCGATGCAACCTTGTGCCCGTTGGGTAGTAGTGAGATTGGGGAGAAAATCACCACCAAGGATTGTCTTGCCATCGTAGAAGAGCTGAAGCGCCAGATATATGAGGATAGCCGTACGCTCGACAATTTCAAGAAGCAATCGCAGGATTTCCTGGGTAAGTTTTCTGCCCACAACACCTTCCATTTCAATGTAAGTCCGGTAACGGAAGAGGAGTTCATCGCCTTCGCATCCAATCTCTGCGAGTTTGTGGATAATGATAAAATCTCGGAATATCAGAAGCGCATCAGTGGAAGATATACCGACATCATCTTCCGAATCTCCAAGGAGGTGGGTGATCTTACCCGAAGGGAAGGCGACATCGGCAAGACCATCAACGATATCAACCACGATTTCGAGGAGCGGAATTTCGCAGGTGTTATCAGGGAAATCGCCTTGCGCCCGTTGAAGAGCAACGATCAGCTGATGATCCTCCTCTTGCGAATCCGAGACTTTGCGGAAGAGAATCAGTTCAATATGGGAGAGATGGATCTCTTTGCCACCGAGTCACGCCAGGATGTGAATGCCAAGGCGGTGAAATATCTGCTTGCTTTCATGAAGGGGCTTCTGGATGAGCCTAACCGCAAGCAGTTGCAGGTGGCTGATACCTTTAAGTTGGAGTTTCGCATCAAGGAAAACGATAATGATACGGGATGGGTAGAGAAGATAGCAAATGTGGGCTCTGATGGCACCGACATTCTGGTGAAGGCGATGGTTAATATCATGCTCATCAACGTGTTTAAGGAGAAGGCATCGAAGAAATCGGGTGATTTCAAGATTCATTGCATGATGGACGAGATAGGCAAGTTGCATCCTAACAACGTGAAGGGAATCCTCGACTTTGCCAATCGCCGCAACATCCTGCTGGTAAACAGTTCTCCAACTACCTATAATGTGGAGGATTACAAATACACCTATCTGCTCAGCAAGGACAATAGGGCTTATACTAAGGTGACTCAATTGATCAAGAGATTATAAAAACTCTTGTGTGTAGAAATATCGGATGATATGATATACAGGATAAAATGAAATACTTGATGATATGGCAAAGTTAGGATTGGGCGATGCCCGACAGATATTGGCAATGTTGAAGGGGGAGGAGATAGCTTCGTCGAAGCTGTCTCCTCGCCTCACGGCTTTGCTGAGGCAGGAAGGGCTCCTGATGTTGAAGAACAATGGCAGTAGATGCAAATATCGCATAGCCGAGGCCATGCGAGAGAGTTGCCGTACCTTATTGGTTCAGGATTTCGGCTTGAAATGTTCTTTAGAAGAATGGATTTCCGCTTCTTCCTCTATGCAGACGAGGGCTGATATGGTTAGGATGGTGGGTGATTCAAAGGCTAAGAAGGTGAATACATTTCGTGGCTTTCTGGTAGATTGCTATGTTCAGATAGATGCAATGCTTGATGGAAAGCCATTCATACTTCATCCGATGGAGGGCAGTTCCGTTTTCATCAATCAGCCGGATCGTTTCGAGATACCGGAAGACGTGATAGTTGTGGGTATGGAGAATGCTGAGAATTTCATGCAGATTCGGTTGCAGCGTTGGCTTTTCGATGTCCTGTTTCCTGGTAAGCAACTCCTGTTTGTCTGCCGTTATCCACAGGAAAACCTGGAGAATCTCAGGTCATGGCTTCTCCGCATTCCCAATCGTTACGTTCATTTTGGCGATTTCGATTTAGCAGGAGTTCATATCTATCTTTCAGAGTTTTATGCCTATTTGGGTAATCGGTCTTCCTTCCTGGTGCCATCTGATATCGAGGAAAGATTGGCCGAAGGCAATGCCGCGCTTTACAATCAGCAATATGCCAGATTCAGGAATATGGCAGTAACGGATGTCCGCCTTCAGCCGCTGGTCAATATGATTCATCATTATCGCAGGGGATATGAGCAGGAGGGGTATATTTTTCCATAATTGCTTGAATTAAAATGCTGCAAAGATACGAAGAATTTAGGGAACTCAATTAAAAATAGCAGAAAAATTTGGAGGTTACACAAAAACATCGTATTTTTGCATTAAAATAGTTTGAATAATGAGCAAGTATAATTTTAATATAGACAATTATCATGCTATAGGGCATGCTGATATCGAAATAGAGGGTATCACAGTTATCGTGGGTAGCAATGGCTGTGGAAAAAGCACTATGTCCCGTTGGTTGTATTATATCGTTAATACATTGTCAGTGTTAGACAGTTTCTTTTTCTCTGATTTCAGAGATGTGATTATCAAATCATTAGAGAAATATTCTAATGCGCTGGATGATATCTCAAATTATCTGGATGATGATAAAAAACGATTTTTTGACCATACCTTATCATTAATGACAATGGTAACATTGAGTAATGGTGGTGTGGAGAAGCTCGATTTTTATTATAAAAGAGCGATTGGTTCACTTGATGACATGCTGGTTAACTTTCTTCAGAAAGAGCAGAATCCTCAGCAGGTGCGTCGAGTGCTTAATCTTTTTGGGATTACTGAACAAAATCATGTTCATGAGGATATAGAACGAAATTCCATTCAGTTGTTTTCTGAATATCTTCAGAAATATGAAAACAACAAAAAAAATCGGCCCATCAGTTACTTGAAAGAGAAAATCGCTTCTGTATATCGGGAAAAGGATGGCTTTCCTGCCAGCATAAGCTTTAAGGAAGATGAAGTGGAATTGCTTGTTGATAGACTTGGAAAGATATATAGTTTAAATAATGCCATATATATAGGAACACCAGCAGCTATTTCTCTTCGTCAATCAGATAGGGTTCTGATGACTTCCTTGGCACATAAAGTGGTTCACGTAAATGAAAAAGGAAGTGAGATTACCGGCAAACAGGAATTACTTCATTCTATTAATAAAATGATAGATGGTTCTATTGTAGAAAAGGAAAATTTCGATGCTGTTGATTTAGTTTATCACAGCAACAATGGTAAGGATATTAGAATTGAAGATATAGCATCGGGCTTCAAACCGCTGGTTTATATGCTTCGTCTGATAGAAAACGGGTGGCTGACAGAAAACACTTTGTTGGAGATTGATGAGCCTGAAACAAATCTTCATCCACAATGGGTGGTTGAGTTGGCGTATCTTCTTGTTCGCATCAACAAAACATTTGGAACCAAGATACTCATCACGAGTCACAATCCCGATATGGTATCGGCTATCAGGTATATCTCTGAAAAAGAGGGCTTGTTGAATACTACTCGTTTTTATCTGGCAGAGCAAAGTGAAGGTACAGACTCGTTCTACTATAAGAATTTGGGCTGTGACATCGAACCTGTATTTGAATCATTCAACAAGTCTTTTGATACTCTTCAGAAATACGTAGAGAATTATGGCGAAATTTAAGATTGGCAATTATCAGGGAATCAAGATTGATTGTTGGACAGCAAAAGATTTAGTCGGCTTGCATCATTTGATGAAGCAGGAGGGATGCCCAAATTCAGAAAATCTTTTCTCTGACACAGATAAGGCAATAGAACTTGATGATGTTCAGAGACGAATTTCTCAAAAGCATCATGCTGATAAGAAATCTTCTGCAGATATGCTATTGCATGTGAATGATAAGAGATTACTTTTGGCCGATGCAAAATTCCGACTAAGCAATACCAGGAATTTGGATTCAAAGGAGATAGCAAAAAAGGTTAGTGAATCAAAGGCAATGGTTACTTCTAACTATTCTTTTGATAACAGTTTCTATGTTTTGCTGACAAAGAAAGCTGCAACTCCTTCCAATTTAAATAGGCTTAGAAGAAATGTAGGAAATAATCCAAATTATCAATTTATGGATGCCGTTGAATTTCATAAACTGTTCGAGGATTAATGTTTGAACTCCGTTCCTGATGTCTTGAAAACTCAGAAACGGAGTTTTTTATAATTTTTTTCTGTCTTTTTTTCTAGTATTATGAATTTTTCTCCATCCATTTATTATAGGATACATTCTCCTCTTTCCACTTATCCTTTGCTTCCGCCAGATTCTTCGGATATCCGATGATGAGGGTGTTGAGCGGAATCATCTTCTTGGGTAGATGCAGCAGTTGCTGCATTCCCTCGTATCGTTCTTTCAGGGGGTAGAGGGCTGTCCATACACCGCCAAGTCCCAGGCCGTGAGCCATCAGTAGAATGTTCTCCGTGGCTGCCGAACAGTCTTGAATCCAGAACTCCTGCTCTGTGCCTTCCAGCGTCTTGTCCAGGCATCCGCAAACCACGATAGCGAGCGGTGCCTGTTTTACCATGCTGGCATAAGGACTGAACTGTGGTATCTGGTCGAGAATCTCCCGGTCGTTGATAACCACAAAATGCCAAGGCTGCTTGTTGCATGCCGATGGAGCCGCCATGCCGGCACGCAGCATCATCTCCACCTTCTCCGGCTCTACAGGCATGTCTGTATAGCTTCTCACCGATGTACGGCTCATAATATTTTCAAAAATCTGATTCTTTTCCATCATTTTGCTGCATTTCTAATTTTATCTTATGCGGCATTATTTATCAAGAAACGCCGTATATTTTGCGGCAAAGATACGAAAAAAAGCCGCATCGCCAAATTATTTCGTTTTTATCGCCCGATACATTCTATAGTATGCGTATATATAAGCCGATGTTGTGGTTATCATACTGATGAGATTCATGCAGGTGAAGGCTGCCTGCTGGGTGTTACCTGCCAGATAAAACACTGCAACTGGGAGTATATTCGAGCATATCAGCCATACCATGAAAACCAGAATAAGGGCTATGCCCAGTTTGCGCATGTTACCTCTGTGCTTGCTGTACAGATGACAGCCGGCTACCAGGGAGGCGATGACGGAAATCAGGCCCATCGTGCTTTCTGTCCAGGTGAGTATGGAAGCCATTTGGGTAATCTGTCCGTTCTGCATCATCTTTACGAGATGAAGATTGAAGCATTGGCCCAGGATGAATGAGAGCACATAGTAAAGTACCATCAACTCGCTGCAGCGTCGTAGCAATTTTACGCCTGCCGGTAGCGTGTAGCGGAATATTCCCCATAAAGCTATAGGGGCGAGCTGCAAGACCAGTTGCTTGATGGTAACCAGGATGGGACTTATTGGAATCAGGATGGGACTTGTTCTGAAGGATAAGCCCGCTTGTCTGCAAACAGAAAATGCCAGCGAAAACAATGCGAAAATGCAATATGCATACATGGCATATTGTGCAATGCGATTTATATCTATAGAATAACTTTTTCTTTCCATAATTCTACGTTTGATGATTTTATAAACAGCTTATCTTGCATAAAGCCATTGCAAAGATACGAAGTTTTTGGGAAATTCTAGCAAAATAGGTGGAAAATGTTTGGCTATTATGATATATACTTGTTAAAAGAATGGCGGAGAGACCGATAAAAACTCTTAAAAATCATAACGTATCTTCTTGAATACCAGTATTTGTTGCTATCTTTGCACGGTATATACTAATAACGCTACGTGGATAAATACTAATAGCGCTACATGGGTATATACTAATAGGAATATAAGTTTAATCATGAGTAATATGAAGAAGATTTTCTTAGGATTGGCAGCAGCACTGATGTTGACTGCCTGCAATGAGAACAGACAGCCGGAGGCAATGACCAGCGTTGACTCTGCAAGTGTGGTAACCGATTTGATGATGAGTCGCAGAAGTATCCGTGCTTACAAGGATTCCGTCATCAGCCGCGATACCCTGAACGAGATTCTGAAATGCGGCATCCATGCGCCAAACGGTCAGAACCTGCAGTCGTACGAAATCAGAGTGATAGATTCTCCAGCACTCATCGATTCGATAACCCAAGCCGTGGTAAAGGATAATCCTAAGATAGCAGAGCGCAAGGGCTTCAAGAACATCTTCGTGAATGCTCCATGCGTGGTTTGCATTGCCTACGATACTACTTATGATATGGCGCAGATTGATTGCGGTTTGCTTGGCGAGAACATCATTCTTGCAGCATGGGCAAAGGGCATCGGCTCCTGCTGCCTGGGCAGTTCTGCCCGTTGGATATTGGATTCTCCGTCAGCCAAGCCTTATCTCGACCGCATGGCATTCTCCAAGAATTACAAGCTACTCTACTGCATCGCCCTGGGTTATCCTGACGAATCGCCGGAGGCAAAGCCAAGACGCCAGGACATGATTAAGTTCATGGATTAGGATAATAAGATAAATGTAGGTTGACGTCCTGTTTTAGGACGTCAACGTCTGAAGATAGATATTCATCTTTTTGAAACATGTAGGCAAAAATGAAATATCTTCTTCAAGTTCTTTTTTATACAACTTTAAGTTAAAAAAGTTGCTCGTTTGGGAAACTTTGGCTATTTTTGCTCCAAAAAGAACAGATATGAAAAAGAAATTCGATAATACGGATAATATCCTGGGTGGCATAGTGAAAAAAGTTCGTCAGGAAAAAGGGCTATCGCAAGAGGCTCTTGGAAAATATGTGGGGTTGGGCAAAAGCAGTATCAGTAAGATTGAGAGTGGCAAGACCAATATCTCTATAGATGATGCTTCTGTCCTCCTGGAAGCTATGGGCGAGAAACTGAGTGTGTATATAGACAGTCAGTATCCGTCAGCAGAGACCATGATGAAGGCAACAATCTTTGTCACAGTTGCAGCTTGCTGGTTTGCAGAAGACAAGAAAATTACCAAGCAGAAAGCTTTCAACTTCCTCCAAAAAAATCAAGGCATCAGATTTTTGGAGGAGAATTGGGAAATAGAGCAGACACTGCCAAGGGAACAGATCATAGAGGATTTGACTTGTATCTGCAATAACCATATTGCAAAAGCTAAGAAAAAGGAAAGGAGGGTAATGGCGTCATGAGATTGCTGCATGGAAGTTATACAGAGATTCTTACTCCTGATCTCTCCAAATGCAAAGGGAAAAACGATTTTGGCAAAGGATTCTATCTCACTCCAAATTGGAAAAGAGCTTGGCAAATGGGTAAACGCAGCGCTTTTCTTCATGGAGGAAAAATTACAGTCAATGCGTTCCTGTTTTATCCTAATATAGGTGAGAAAAAAGGACTTCAAATTAAAATCTTTGAAGGATTCACAACAGAATGGGCAAAGTTCATTCTCCAGAACAGGGAAGAAAGCGGATTCAAACATGACTACGATATTGTTATTGGACCCGTAGCAGATGCCTTCATTGATCAAGAAATAAAAAACTATATACGCCAATGCGGGGAAGCTTATCTTGATGAAAGCAACTTGAGTATTCTGGTTTCCAGAATATCCCAATTTGGACTTAGCTATATACAATATTGCTTTTGTACACAAAAGGCTATTAATGAACTCATTAAAGATTGAGAATATGGGGAATAAGTATAATTATGAAAACGTATTAGGTGAAATTGCTTGTTATATAGCAAAAGAATGTAACCTTACTCCTAGCGAAGCAATTGGTGTGGTAATGAACGATGAATGCACAGATGCTGTTATTGAAGAAATTCAAAAATCAGACAGGATAGATATAGAAGCTTTGGCCTCTCGTTACTTGACGGAGGAGCTTTGCTCGTAATAACCAAAGAGGTTATGTCATAAGTGATACAACCTCTTTCCCTCCATGATACACAACAAAAAAAAGCATGGCGCAAATCGCTGCGCCATGCTCCAATAAAAGAAAACCTTATAGTCAAAATAGAAATTAGCGATTTCTAGTACTTATTCCGGTACTAATACTTATTCTAGTACTTAGCGATTTCTAGTACTTCGCATTCTGAGGATCAAAGTTGGTCCAACCGCTCATCCAGTTGTTGCTGCCATCGAAGGCTCCGATGTAAGTCACGGTGTCGAAACCTGTCCAGCCAGCGAAACTTGCAGCTCCAAGCAATGGACTTCCTGCGATAGGAGTATAGCCATCTGTGCCAACCAATGAAGCCCAATTGTCAAAATACTTGTTGCTTGGCTCTGAGAAGAAGAAGGTGTTGCTGTATGACTTCTGATTCTTGTCGAGATCCTTCTTGTTGGCTGCATCGTAGAGATAATCCTCATATTTCTTGTTGGCATCAGTACCAACGGCATCCATACCAGCGAAATATACATTCTGAAGCTTGAATTTGCCATCCTTGGCATCCTTTACGGTATTTCCCTTCTCACCATCAACAATCAAACCGATAGGCCAGCCTAAGGCTACCGAGTTGATGCAGTTGAGGTTAGAAGAACGGCGAATCTGCATGGCTGACTGGAACTTGCCAAGGGCTGAACCGTTGTTTGGATTGTATGCTCCGGCAGTGATATAATCAGTGGTGTTCTGGAACTTATCATCCAATACCTTAGGACCTACGAAGGTGATGTTAGAGAAAGTAGCCTTGGTGCGAGGGTCCACGGTAGCACCATCGGCGCAGTTGTCGCTCTCGAAACCGTTGCTCTGAGAGGTATCGGCTATCTTGCTGTCGCGCAGTGAAAGACCATACTGAACCTTTCCAGAGAAACCATTATCGGTATCGAAATCATCATCCCAGCCCTTGTAGGCTACGAGATATTTGCAGTTAACGGTACCACCAAACCACTCGAAGGAATCATCATTAGAATAAGATACCTGAACGTGGTCAATCTCTGTGCCTGAACCTACAGAACCAAGAGTCAAACCATTGATTTCCTTATCCTTCTGGAATGGATAACCGGCAAACTCGATGCGTACATAGCTTAAAGTACCAGAATTATCGGCATCATCTGCGCCGCCATGCTTGGTACGAGGACCACCCTCTATCTGCTGCTCAGTTTGGTTGTTCTTAGCTTTGCCGCAGAGAATGATGCCACCCCAGTCGCCAGGCTTTCTGCTGCCGGCAGCCTCTTCAGATGTAAAGACGATAGGCTCTGTGGCTGTACCCTTGGCGATGAGCTTGCCGCCACGCTCTGCGATGAGTGTCGCCTTGGTCTGCTTGTCGCCCTTGATGATAGTTCCCGGTTCGATGGTAAGTTCAGCACCATCTGCAATATATACCCATCCCTTGAGGAGATAAGTGCCTTTCTTCAAAGTCTGCTTGCCTGTGAAGACGAACTCCTGGTCGCCGTTACCAATCTGTGTACCATTGGCGTTTTCCTTGTCATCTGTTCCGAAGAGAATGTGGTCGCAAGCCTTCAAGCCGCCATTGGTTGTCCACTTGTAAACTACTTCTGGTCCTGGATTTGGAGAAGGAGTTGGATCGTCATTGTCACTGCTGCAACTGCTCAACATGGCAGATGCTGCGAGGATGCCCATGCATCCATAGAAATACATCTTGTTCATCATTGTTTCTCGTTTTATTAAACAAACATCTAATTATTCTTATTATTTAAAATTTATAGATTGCCTGCAAACCGATGTTTCTGCCCGGCTTGTAGCATCTTGCTATCTCTTCTACTTTCTTCTTGCTTCCGTCGCTATACGTTACATCAGCAAACTGCTTGTAATATATCTTTTCTGCAAGAAGATCTCTTACATTGAGCTTCAGCTCCAGATGGTCTCCGAATTTCTTTGCCAGCGAGAAGTCGATGGTGTTGCGAGGCATCTCGTAGCTGTGAGGCACTCGGGAATTGGAGTCATCGCCTGTGCTTCCTTCGCTTCTGCCCACACCGATGATTCGCTTGCCTATGCGGTTGTAGAGCAGGGCGATATCCATCTTCAATGGCTCATTCTTATAGAAGATGCCGGTGTTGATAAGGTATGGCGACTGACCCTGCATCGGTCTGTTTTCTTCTTTCGAGCCTTTCTCAAACTGCACCTTGCTCTTGATGAGGGCACCGTTGAACGACCAGCTGAAATCCTTCAATCCTATGAAACCGAGATTCTTTCTGATATCCAGCTCTACACCGTAATTGTTGGCACTCTTCGCATTCTTGTAGGAATAAATCAGGTCGGTGCCGCCTGCCACCGTGTAGGTCCACTCGATAGGAGACTCGAAGTGCTTGTAGAAGACTGCCAGCGAAATGAGCTCTCCACGGGATGGATACCACTCATATCGCAGGTCGAGGTTATCGACATAACAGTTCTTCAACTCAGTGTTTCCCTGCACATTGCTGGCAAGGTCGAAGTCGTAATACACCGATGACGATACTTCACGGAATTCCGGGCGGTTAATACTGCGGCCATACGACAGTCGCACCTGGTGCTGGTCGCTGAATTTATATGTTGTATTGAGAGATGGAAAAACATCATCGGTCTTGTAATGACGGCTCGATTCACTCTTCTCGTAGTCACGGGAATTGGAGATGAGTTCCATATCATTATGCTCGAAGCGGACACCGGCATGGATGCCGAGTTTGCCAAAGGGGAGAGACATCGCCAGGTATCCTGCGCCTAAGGTGTTGTGTCCGCGGTAGTTATTGCGCATCTGCTTTTCTTCCAGAAGATACAGCTTGTCGTAACCCATGTTCGCCTCGCTGGAGAGCAGGGTAGGGATGTCGCTGTGGCGGAAGCCGGATGGCATGTTGTTAGCTGAAACATTCCAGTTGTAGATGAAGTTGCGGGTCTGGTATTCTCGGCTGCGATACTCCCCATAGGCACCCACCTTCAAGTCTGGTTCAAAGTTGCCAAACTTGAAGTGGTGCTTGTCATTTACACCAAGAGAGAGAATGTGTTCGTCGAGTTGAGTCCACTCGCGGGATATGTCGTTGCCGGTGCTCAGGGCATAAACGCCCGTTTCGAGAGCATCGTCGATGAGGTATCTACGACGGTCAGGCAAATGGCGGTTGGCATACGCATACCCGATGCTCCAGTCAAGGGCATCGCTAGTGAAGGTGTGCTTGCCGGTAAGCTGACCGTTATATGTAGTTCTACTGCGGTAGTAATACTCTGCGCTTCGCTCCAGGTTCGACTGGGCACTCACGCCATCACGCCAGGTATATCGGCTGGTAGCCAACTGGTTGAAGATGTTCTTGAGCTGATACTTGTGATTGCCGTCCTTGGAAAGGAAGGTGAAGTTGAGCATTGCTCCGAGTCTCACGTTATTATTATACTGGTCGTCAACAGAGTGACGAAGATAGTTCGGCTTGTCGTTTGCCGCATCATAGATGCCATAGAGGTTGTTCTCCATGTTCTCGTAGGTGCGGTATTCGTTGGTATAGTTCATGGCGGCGAGCATGCCGAGTGTTCTTCCGCCGAGCATCCAGCGGCGGTTGAGGCTTGCTGCCAGTTTCAGGTCACCCAAAGGCTTCCTGTTCTTGACAAGCCAATCGTTGTTAAGCCCGTTTCCCAGGAGCGAAGTAGCATAATCGCCCACCGGCTTTCCGTTGGCATCGAACTGCGGATTCAAGGCAGCTTGGATGCCCCCATTCAGGTTTCTCAAGCCATTGTCGAACCCAAGGAAATCGGTTCCGGAACCTTTTGAGTAAGAAAAGTCCTTGAAGGCAGAAGATGTATTCCAGTTTCCGCCCACGGCGATATTGAAACTGTTTTCTGCCGGAATCTCCTTGGTGTTGACGATGATGAAACCGCCTGAGTAATCTGCGGGATATTCAGCCGTTGGTGACTTCACGATGGTGAGGTTGTCGATTTGCGAACTTGGGATGATGTCGAAGGAGAATGCCCTGGAATCAGCCTCCGAGCTTGGCACAGCTCCACCGTTCACCCATACATTATTATAACGCTGCGACAAGCCACGAACCATCACGAATTTATCATCGATGAGGCTCACGCCTGGCACTCGGCGTATCACTTCACCCGCATTCGTATCCTGAGTACGAGATATTTCCTGTGCCGAAACATTGCTCACGATGACGGGACTGTTTTTGGCCACCTGTATCATTGCCGCATCCGTATTACGCCTTTCCACAGCGGTAATGGTCACCTCGTTCAGCTGCTGTTCATCAGGTTGCAAAGCGATGGTCAGCAATGCTTTCTCCGAAGCATCATTCTTCGAGGAAGTATTCTTCGATGAAGTATCCTTCGAAGAAACGATAGCCTTTCCATCTATCCACTTTCCGCCCTTCAATTGAACCCCGTCAATTTTTTGAGTTTTGTATCCTACATATTTTATATATAAGGTATAAGTACCATCTTTGAGATTTTGGAGCGAGAAGTTTCCGTCGATGTCAGTCACTGCTTTGATACCATCCTTCTCTTGGGTAGCATTCTTGCTCCCATTTCCAGGCACGGCAGTGATGACCGCTCCGATGAGTGTCTCTTTCGACTTTTGGTCGATGACAACACCCTTGATGTCTTGTGCCCACATCGGTGTGATACCGGCAGCGAGCAATCCTAATCCAATAATTCCCCTTTTTGTGTTCATAACTGAATACCTTTTTGTTTTCTCAATCAAAATACCTTTCTGTTTTCTCAATCAAAATACCTTTCTGATTTCGTTTGCAAAGGTACGATGGTTATATTACAGGTCGATTTCTTTCCGATTGAAAGATGTTTGCGATGCTGATACAATGGTGTTACGAGCCATATTTCCTTCCTGATAAGGAAACTTTTGACGATTCTTTCCTTCTAAAAAGGAAATAATTGCCGATTTCTTTCCTTTTTAGAAGGAAAGTTTGTATCTTTGCGCCAAAAATAAGAAAGAAGATATGGAATTACGTAATACTTTTCAATCCATCATAGCCTTGCATCAACGAGAATTTCCGTTAGATTTGCAAGCAAGAGAGATGCAACTTTCTTTGGATGGAGGTCGTATCGTCACGGTCACAGGCATCCGCCGTTGTGGCAAGTCCTCGCTTTTAGGCTTGACTATCAATCGTTTGCTGGAAAGTGGTGTGCCTAAGGAGCGCATTCTCTATGTCGGTTTTGATGATGAGCGTTTTCTCTCCATGGCACCAGAGAATTTCGATGAACTTTTACAGGCTTATCGGGAGATGTATCCTATGATACCTCTCCAGGATGTCTATATGTTTTTTGACGAGATACAACTGGTGCAAGGTTGGGAACTCTTTGTGCTCAGAGTGTATAAGAACTATTGCAAGCATATCTTCATCACGGGTAGCACTGCCAAGATGCTCTCCGAGGAGATGGCTTCCGCTTTGCGTGGATGGCCTGATGAATATCGTGAGTATCCGTTGAGTTTTGAGGAATATCTGAGTTTTAAGGGTGTTGAGGCTGATAAGTATAGCGAAGAAGGCAAGGCAATGATGGCTTCTGCCTTTAGAGATTATTGTGAGGAAGGTGGATTCCCGGAGGTAGTGCGTGCCAAGAGTAGGTCGGAGAAAGTGAAGATACTCCAGTCTTATTTCAGCACGATGCTCTTCCGTGATATGATGGAGCATTACCATATCGGAGCATCTTCCACTGTGGTGAGATACTTTTTGAAACGAGTGATGAACAATCTCACCAAACCAACCAGTGTTAACAACATCTATAATGACTTGAAGTCGCAGGGATTGAAAGTTTCCAAGGATTCCTTGTATTTGTGGCTCGACTATGCTTGCAACATCTTCTTGTTTCGCAAGGTGCAGAAATATACTAAGTCGCTAGTCAAGCAGAGTTCTGCGCCATCCAAGTATTATATGGCAGATATTGCCATGCGCAATGCAGTGTTGCTCCCTGAAAGTGAGGATGCCGGCAAGGCTCTCGAAAACATTGTTTACCTCAACTTGGAGCGCAGTTTGGGTGAGGAAGACAGAATCACCTATTTCTGTGAACAGAAGGAGTGTGATTTCGTAGTACAACGAGGTGAGCGAGTTTCGGAGTTGATACAGGTATGTTGGGCTTTAAACGAAGAAAACTTGGAGCGAGAGGTAGGTGGACTCCTGGCTGCTTCTGTTTTTACAGGATGCAGGCAATGCAGGATTTTAACTTTCAATCAGCAGCAAACGATAGAGCGTGATGGCATCAGGATAGAGGTGCTGCCAGTATGGGTGTAATGATTCGAATCAAGAAAAAATATTCTAAATCTCCGATCAGTCTGCGATAACCATACAGAGTTTGAGTACGTTTTCCTCGAAGTGCTCCTTGTCGATGGCATTGTTCTTGAGCAGGGAACGGTAGTTATATACGGTTTGTGGCGAATAAGACAGAATGCCGGCTATCTTTGAACTTTCGGTGATACCTAATCTTAACAGGGCGCACACACGGAGGATAGGGGGCATTTCTCCATTCTCTTTCAGCTGGATGTGTGCCGATTCTGTAAGCTGCTGGTTCAGTTCGTTTACAAAAGTTGGGTACAGAGCTAGGAAAAACTTGTCGAATTCAGTCAAAAACTCCTTGTTTTCCCTTTCTGTACTTGATGAGGAAGAGAGGAGACTCAGCAGTTCCTTGCTTTGGTTGGCCTTTATCTTTCTTACAGCCAATGTTCGTAGCTTTTGGTTCCTCTCTATATTCTTATAGCTGAGGTCAATATATACTTTTACCAATCTCTCGCGTTTCTGATTGGTATTCTTCAATTCGTCGTTGATGAGATGCAATTGTTCATTTAGAATTTCCATTTTTGCCGACGTAGCTGTGATTTCATCTTTCTTTTGTTTCAGAAGCCTGTTCTTCTTGCGGATGAACAGACTGCTTATACCCACTCCGAGCAAGAGCAGGAAAATGACCGACAGCGCAATGTTGAGCATGCTGTTGGTGGCTCTGATTTCATCTGTATAGGCATTGGTAATCATCTGCAATTTGGATGAAATCTCAATGCGGCGCAACCGGTTGTTGTATGCATAAGCATCTTCCAGGGATAGATTGATGTATTCCTGGGCTTTTTTCAGACTTCTTGTCTTATGTTTGTAGATGAAGAGTGCGATGTCCTGTAGGGCTACGTTTTCTTTTGTGGCAGAAGTGACGTCTGAGATGGCTGCAACCAGAAGGTAATGCTCCATAAGCGCTAGGTTGTTGGCTTTCTGATAGATCTCAGAAAGCGCAAAGGCGGTCATGGCATGCAGACGGCTGTTGGTCTTTTCCATGCTCAGTGCCTTTTTGTAGCATTGTATGGTCTTGTTATTGTTGGGCTGATTGCTGTAATAGTATAATTCTCCCATCAGATAGTAATAGAATGCATCTTTCTTTGGAGATAGTTCTATTGCTTTCTTCAGGTATTTCACTTTCTGCTGGTTGTAATTCTTGCTGAATTCATTGTTTTCACAATAGGTTGACCAGTTGTTGTATAGTCCGTAAAGTGTATAATAGTATTGAAACTGATAGTCAAGCGGATCTTCTTCCTTGGGTTCTATCTTCTGCATGATGTTTTTTGCTTCAGCATAGAATCCACGTGTGATAAGCAGGCTGGTTTGGCTAAGTTGGAATCTTTTATGATATAAGATGTTGTTGCTCTTTTGGGCAAGAACAAGGCCTTTTTTTACGTAAGTCATCGCCGAATCATACTCGTAGGCTTTGTATCCATTGGCGAGTTGCTCGTAAAGCTTGAGCTTGTCCTCGTTGCTGGTTACATATTTGGCACCCTGCTTGATGTCGTTCAGACTTTTCTCTTTTACTTCTACATAATGCGCACGTTTTTCTATGGCAGCATCCAGCTGTTTGTAGAGCTGGCTGTTGTCTGCTTTTGCGCATAGTGGTAGTAGTATCAGTAGTACGATAGTTATAAAATGTCTCATGTTTCTTATGTTTTAAAGATTCTGCTGCAAAAGTAATAAAAAACTTTCAGAATCTCGCATCTACTAACGTGTTTTTTTTGAAAATATTTAATTTACTGATATTCAGCCTGATAAATCGGATAGTAGATAATGGTAATCTACCAAAAACCTACTAATCGCAACAACCTATTGAATTTTGGCGTACTTTTGCGGCATCAAACAATTTTAATCGTTATAAACCTATAGATTATGGATAAAAACAACCTTTCAAAGAAAGTAGGTCTGCTGTTAGCAGGATGCTTTATTACTTTTAATGCTCTTGGTCAGACAACCATTAAGGGTCAGGTGGTAGATGCCACAGGTGAACCTGTCATTGGTGCCAGCATTCTGGTGAAAGATACCAAGAATGGTGCAGTGTCCGACTTGGATGGTAACTACAAGCTTGACAATGTTAAGGATGGTTCCGTCCTGGTATTCTCTTATCTGGGCTACCGTACCCAGGAAATTCCTGTAAAGGGAAATCATGTTATCAATGTTTCGCTGAAAGAAAACGACGAGGTGCTTGATGAGGTGGTTGTCGTTGGTTATGCTGTGGGCAGCAAGCGCACGGTGTCGGGTGCTGTTGATCGCATCAAGAAAGAAGATATGAACAAGGGTGTGGTAACCAGTCCTGCCGAGGCCTTGAAGGGTAAGGTTGCGGGTGTTATCATTTCTCAGGCTGGCGGCGACCCTACCAGTTCGCCAAGCATTCGTGTTCGTGGTACTTCTTCTCTTTCAGGTGGTAACGACCCGTTGGTTATCATCGATGGCGTCTTTGCTGATATGACGATGTTCAATTCTCTGGCTCCTGGCGATATTGAGAGTCTCACCATCCTGAAGGATGCTTCTGAGACTGCCCAATATGGTTCACGTGGTGCTTCCGGTGTCATCGTTGTTACCACAGCCAAGGGCAAGTTGGGCTATTCCAGCCTGAGCTACAATGGCCAGTTTGGTGTCAATACAGTCTATAAGAATCTGGATCTGATGTCGGCTTCAGAATATCGTGAGACTGCCAAGTCTTTGGGTCTGACCTATACCGATATGGGTGGCGATACCAATTTCCTTGAGGAGATTGAGCGCAATGTGGGTCTCACTCAGAATCATAATATTTCTTTCTCTTCTGGTACAGACACTTCCAGTCTTCGTGCTTCTCTGGGATTCGTTCTCCGTCAGGGTGCCTTGAAGAATTCTGATATGAAGAATTTTACAGCAAAGCTGGATGGAACCCAGTATCTCTTCGACAAACATCTGAAGCTGGAACTGGGCATATTCGGTTCTCAGCGCAATAGCAATATCCAGTATGATATGCACAGGATGTTCTATTCTGCTACAGCCTATAACCCTACTTATCCTAATGTAAGAAACGACAAGGGTGAATGGGATGAGGACTTGCTTGCCAGTGAAGTCTGGAATCCGCTGGGATTGCTCGATATTGATGACTTCTACAAGGATGCCTCTGTCAATGTTCATGGCAAGGCAACGGTCAACATCATCGACGGACTCACTGTAAGTGCCTTTGGTTCATATAATTATTGGAACCGTGACAATAAGTTCTATATTCCTAACAATATCCAGATGGGTAAGCTGAACGGTAACGGATGGGCTTATATCGCCAATACCAACCGCAAGGACTATATGGGCAACGTCATGGTGAATTTTTCCAAGGATTTCGGCAAGCATCACATTGATGCCTTGGCTCTGATGGAGGGACAGAAGTATACCTACGACTGGAACTCACAGGAGGCACATGGATTTGATACCAACTACTTCAAATTCAATAACATGAAGGCTGCTGCCAATGTGAGCTGGGGTAATCTGCAGTCTAACTACACCGAATATACTCTGAGCTCTTATATGGCTCGTGTCAACTATATGCTGGCAGACAAATACATTGCTACCGTCAATGTTCGTACCGATGGTTCTTCTAAGTTGGGTAATGGTCAGAAGTGGGGCTGGTTCCCTTCTGCTTCCTTGGCATGGGTAATCAGCAATGAGCCTTGGATGAAGAAAATCAAGCAGATAGACAATTTCAAGATTCGTGCAGGATATGGTGTGACCGGTAATCAGGATGCTATCGATCCTTATACTTCTCTCGCCCTGATGGAGCCAAATGGTGTAACTACCGTCAACGGCGCAACAAGTACTACTTTTGCGGTTACCTCCAACAGTAACCCTGATCTGAAGTGGGAGGTAAAGAAGACATTTGATGCCGGTTTCGACCTGTCGATGTTCAAGCAGCGTCTCAATGTAACCTTCGACTGGTACACTTCTGAAACATCAGATATGCTTTATACCTATACGGTGCCGGTGCCTCCTTTCACTTACGACCGTCTGTTGGCTAATATGGGTACCATGACTAATATGGGATTTGAACTGGCTGTTCGAGGTGACATCATCAAGACAAAGGACTTTACCTTCAATTCCGGTGTGAATTTCTCTTATCAGAAGAACAAGCTGAAGAAGTTGAGCGGTACCTACAAGGGACAGCCTATGACAACGAGCGAGCATATCTCTGTTGCCACCGTAGGTGCGGCTGGTCTGGTGCATAACAATGGCGTAACCTATCTCATTGAGGGACAGCCTGTAGGTGTATTCTATCTGCCTCACTGCACAGGTATCGATGAGAAGGGACAGTATATCATCGAAGACCTTGATGATAATGGTACCATTGATACGGGTGATAGTGGCGACCGCAAGGTTTGCGGACAGGCAATCCCTAAGTACTTCCTCGGTTGGGATATGGGCTTCAAGTACAAGAACTGGGATCTGACTATGCAGTTTAACGGTGCTTTCGGTCATAAGATTTACAATGCTACCTCCATGACCTTGAACAATATGAGTAATTTCCCAACCTATAATATCCTGAGCGGTGCACAGCATCTCAACAATGGTAAGGGAATCCATGATGTTCAGATTTCTGACTACTGGTTGGAAAAGGGTGACTATATGAACTTCGAATACGCTTCTCTGGGCTACACCTTCACCAAGGATATGCTCAAGTGGAAATTCATCAACAACATTCACCTGTCGTTGTCGGTCAACAATATCTGTACTCTCACGGGTTACAAGGGCTTGACGCCAATGATCAACTCTGCAACCATCAGTGGAGACAATCTGGGTGTTGACGACAAGAACATCTATCCTCTGAGCCGTACTTATACTTTGTCGCTCTCAGTGAATTTCTAAATGTTTTCACATAGAATAGATAACAAGTTCTAATTAAGAATTACATTATTAATATATAAAGGATTACAGTTATGAAACAATATATTATAGGCTCAATGCTTCTTTCATCGATATTACTGGCTAGTTGCTCACTGGATGAGACTCCACGAAGCAAGTTTTCTGAGAAGGAGGCTTTCAGTACCTCTAAGCTGGTATATGTAAACTCAGTGGCTAACGTATATTCTTCCATCGGCAATGGATTGTATGGAAGTGATGGTGGTTCTGTGCATACCTTCCAGGAGTTCTCTTCTGATGCCAGTATGATTCCTGGTCGCCAGGGTGACTGGGTAGATGGTGGAGCCTGGCAGAACATTTTCCTTCACAACTTCGAGTCGTCTGTAAGCAAGTATAACGATGTGTGGAACAACCTGTATCGTGTCATCGGTCTTGCCAATTCTTCTATCGACCGACTCAACAAGTACCTGGGTGAGCATCCGGAGTATGCTGAATATGTATATGAATTGAGAGCCCTTCGTGCTGTCTATTATTACTATGTGATGGATCTCTTCGGACAGGTGCCATTGGTTGTTTCTTCTGAGGTGAGTGCTAACGAGGTGAATCAGTCCAACCGCTCTGATGTCTTCAAGTTTGTTACTTCTGAATTGGCTGAATGCATTCCTCATCTTTCAGACAGTAAGAGTCAGAACGAGGGTGAATATTATGGCCGTATCACCAAGGCTGTGGCATATATGTGTATGGCTAAGTGTGCCATCAATGCACCGGTCTATACCATCGATGATACCACTCCAACCAGCTACAGTGCCTTTGTAGGAACAGACAAGAGCGGCAAGGCTACTGCCAGCGAGGAGCAGGGAAAGACGGTTTCGGAAATGGGCAAAAATATAAACATCACTTTGGATGGTGAAACTCGCAATGCGTGGGAAACAGCAGTCTATTGTGCCGACCAGATTGCCAGTTTGGGTTACCGCCTGCAGCCTAGCTATGCAGATAACTTCATTGTAGCCAACCAGAATTCCGTGGAGAATATCTGGACCCGCCCAAATGATTGCGTCAACTATAAGATAGATGATTACAACATCGTGCGCACCCTGCATTACAACCATGGTGGTGCCATCGGTTACCAGGGCTGGAATGGAGCCTGCTCTTCCAAGCAGCAGATGCTGGTATATGGCTATGGAACGGCTAATCCGGACCCTCGTCTGAAACTCAACTTCTATACCGACAAGGATTATATGGAAGAAACGGGCAAGGCTGTAGAGGATGGTGCCACAGGCAAGGATCTTGAGTATATGCCATTGGCTGTAAAGGTAGATTTCACTGCTACCGATGACCCTCATGCCATGAAGTGTTCCGGTGCCAGAATGAAGAAGTATGAGTTTGACAAGTCCACTACCCAGCAGTTTAGCTTCAACAACGACCTGGTAATCTGGCGTTATGCTGATGCCTTGCTCCTGAAGGCTGAGGCTGAGTATCGTATGGATAATAAGGCTGAAGCTCTCACAATTGTCAATGAGGTTCGTGGCCGTGTTGCTGCTACACCTCGTACAGAACTTACGCTCAATGACATTCTGGATGAACGTATGCTGGAACTGGCTTGGGAGGGAGTACGCCGCCAAGACCAGATCAGATTCTGTACCTTTACAGAGCCTACTGCAGACCGCTTCACGGGTGTGACCCACAATGCTTCTGCAGGTGATTACAATGATGATACGCAGGGCTATACCATGGTTTATCCTATCCCTTATGCCGTGCTCAACTTGAACAAGAAACTCCACCAGAATCCTGGTTATACCAAGTAATGGTTAGCTCCAATGAGGAAACATTTCTCATTGGAGCGTACCAAGGAAAATCTTAATTTTATATGAATTCGGTATTGAATATTATAAACAAAAAACAAAATAATATGAAAAAACTCTTTTTGCTCGCAAGCCTTCTGATGGCTTTTGGCATCTCAGCAGATGCAGGAGACATCACTTCTCCTAACGGACAAATCAAGGTGAACTTCACCTTGGATGGCACTGTGCCTACCTATAGTGTGACCTATCAGGGCAAGACCATCATCAAGCCTAGCCGTCTGGGTTACAAACTCGCCAAGGGCGGCAAGGATGGCAAGGATCTGCTTTCTGATTTTAGTGTCATTAATGAGAAAACTTCCACTTTCGACGAGACCTGGACTCCTGTTTGGGGAGAGAACAAGTCTATCCGCAATCATTATAATGATATGCTGGTAGAGTTGAAGCAGAATTCCACCGACAGTTATATGAACGTTCGCTTCCGTGTTTATGACGATGGAGTAGGATTGCGCTATGAGTTCCCTCAGAAAGGCAGTCTCAACTACTTTACCATCAAGGAAGAGCGTACAGAATTTGCCATGACGGGCGATCATACCGCCTGGTGGATTCCTGGTGATTACGATACCCAGGAGTATGAATACACCAAGACCCGTCTGTCGGGCATCCGTCCTGCCTTGCATGCTGCTGTCAGTGGCAATCTCTCACAGACCGTCTTTTCGGATACCGGTGTACAGACCTCACTCCAGTTGAAGACAGATGACGGTATCTACATCAATCTGCATGAGGCTGCTCTGGTGGATTATCCAGCCATGCACCTGAATCTGGATGACAAGAGCATGACCTTTACCTCTTGGCTTACTCCAGATGCACAGGGAATGAAGGGATATGTGCAGACTCCGTTCAAGAGCCCTTGGCGTACGATGGTCATTACAAATGATGCTCGCAAGGTATTGTCTTCCAACCTGATTCTCAATCTCAATGAGCCTTGCAAGATCAAGGATACCTCCTGGATTCACCCTGTGAAGTACGTGGGTGTATGGTGGGAGATGATTTCCGGTAAGGGTGAGTGGGCTTATACCCATGATTATCCTACCGTGAAGTTGGATGGAACCGACTATGTACATGCCAAGCCATCGGGCAAGCATTCTGCCAACAATGCCAATGTACGCCGTTACATCGACTTTGCTGCAGCCCATGGTTTCGATGCAGTCCTGGTAGAAGGATGGAACATCGGTTGGGAAGACTGGAGTGGTTATATGAAGGAAAAGGTATTCGATTTCCTGACTCCATATCCTGATTTCGACATCAAGGCACTCAATGAGTATGCACATTCCAAGGGAGTGAAGCTCATCATGCATCATGAAACCTCTTCTTCTGTGATGAACTACGAGAAGTATATGGACAGAGCTTACCAGTTGATGAAGGATTATGGCTACGATGCTGTAAAGAGCGGTTATGTGGGCAACATCATCCCTCGTGGCGAGCATCACTACAGTCAGTTGGAAATCAACCACTATCAGCATGCCGTAACTCGTGCTGCCGATTATCACATCATGGTAAATGCCCATGAGGCTGTGCGTCCTACCGGTCTCTGCCGCACTTATCCTAACCTGATTGGCAACGAGAGTGCTCGCGGTACTGAATATCAGGCTTTCGGAGGTACCAAACCGGGACATACCGCCATCTTGCCTTTCACCCGTCTGCAGGGTGGTCCGATGGATTATACACCGGGTATCTTTGAAATGGATTGCGCCAATGGTTCTCATTGCAACTCTACCATCTGCGGTCAGTTGGCACTTTATGTAACGATGTACAGTCCATTGCAGATGGCTGCCGATTTCCCTGAGAATTACGAGAAGCACATGGATGCCTTCCAGTTTATCAAGGATGTGGCTGTAGATTGGGACAAGTCTATCTATCTGGAGGCTGAACCAATGGAATATATCACCGCAGCCCGCAAGGCAAAGGGTTCTGACAACTGGTTTGTCGGTGGCGTTACGGGCATGAAGGCTCATCAGTCTACCGTAAAGCTCGATTTCCTCGACAAGGGCAAGAAGTATGTGGCTACCATCTATCAGGATGCAAAGAATGCTAACTACAAGACCAATCCGCAGGCTTATGTCATCACGAAGAAAACTGTGACCAGTAAGTCTGTCTTGAAGTTGAACTCCGTTGCAGGTGGTGGATTCGCTATAAGCATTCTTGCGCAATAAAATGCAGGATTTTAAGTTGTTATGAGAGAAATTTTTCTTGGATTAATAATGATGCTCATGAAAAGAATGAATAAAATGTTGTTGGTTGCTGCTTTGGCGGCAACCACACTTTCTGTTCAGGCAGAACAGAAGAAGGGACCGGCTTGGTTGAGTGATGCACTTTTCTATCAGATTTATCCATCTTCCTATATGGATACTGATGGCAATGGTATTGGCGATTTGCCGGGTATCACTTCCAAGTTGGATTACATCAAGTCGTTGGGTGTGAACGCCCTCTGGCTCAATCCGATCTTTGAGTCGGGATGGTTTGATGGTGGCTATGATGTCATCGATTTCTACAAGGTGGATCCTCGATTCGGTACCAATACCGATTTGGTTACATTGGTCAATGAGGCCCATAAGCGTGGCATGAAGGTTTGTCTTGACCTGGTGGCAGGACATTCCAGCACCAAGTGTGCCTGGTTTAAGGAGTCTTCCGAGAAAGATCCAAACCAGCGTTACAGCGACTATTATATCTGGATGAATGATATCCCTGAGAGTGAGAAGAAAGAAATAGAAGCCCGTCATCAGGAGGCAAGTCCGGAGTCTAGTACCCGAGGCAGATATGTGGAGGCGAATGCTCCTCGTGCCAAGTATTATGAGAAGAATTTCTTCGAGTGCCAGCCAGCCTTGAACTATGGCTTTGCTCATCCCGACCCAAATCATCCTTGGGAGCAGAGCGTAGATGCGCCTGGACCACAGGCTGTTCGCAGGGAAATACGTAACATCATGGCTTTCTGGTTTGATAAGGGCGTGGATGGATTCCGTGTTGATATGGCGTCATCGCTCATCAAGAACGACCCTGACAAGAAGGAGGTTTCCAAACTCTGGAAGGAGATGCGGGCATGGAAGGACAAGTACTATCCTGAGACCGTCCTGATTTCAGAGTGGGCTAATCCGCAGCAAGCCATTCCTGCCGGCTTCAACATCGATTTCTACATCCATTTCGGTCTTAAGGGCTATGCCTCTCTGTTCTTCGACCGCAAGACTCCATGGGGCAAGTGGGAGCAGAGCTATCAGAACTGCTATTTCGACAAGCAGGGCAAGGGTTCGCTTAAGGAATTTAGCGAGAACTATACCAAGGCTTTCAATGCCACCAAGAATCTCGGCTACATCGCTGTTCCATCAGCCAACCACGATTACCAGCGCCCTAATATTGGTACCCGCAACACGCCAGACCAGCTGAAGGTGGCGATGACCTTCTTCCTCACCATGCCAGGTGTTCCATTTATCTATTATGGTGATGAGATTGGTATGAAGTATCAGATGAATCTCCCTAACAAGGAGGGTAGCAATGAGCGCTCTGGTACCCGCACTCCGATGCAGTGGACCAAGGGCAAGAATGCCGGCTTCTCAACGAGTGCGCCTGATAAACTCTACTTCCCTGTAGATACGGAAAACGGAAAGTTGACCGTTGAGGCTCAGCAGGGAGATCAGAATTCTCTGTTGTCATATACCCGTAAGCTGACCGCTTTGCGTCATTCAGCCAAGGCTCTTGACAATGAGGGCGATTGGAAACTCCTGAACCAGAAGGGTCAGGAATATCCGATGGTATATGAGCGCACTTTGGGTGATGAGAAGTATGTTGTTGTCGTGAATCCTGGTGCCAAGGCAGCCTCTCTCAACATCAGCTCTGTAGGTGGCAAGGCAGTTTCTGTTCTTTCTACAGGCAAGGTTGTATATAAATCAGGCAAGAAGACCGATGCCATCAAGGCTTCAGGCATTAGTGCCGCCGTATTCAAGGTGGCTAAGTAACCTGTGAACATGATTATTGCTAGCTTTATTAAATATCAGAATCCGCATGGATTTTAAGGAAAAATAAGAAAGAATACGAAAAGATAATCCGAAACAGAAGCATTGGCAGCTATCTGTTTCGGATTTTTTTTGCATTTCCATAACGTTTTATATCTATTTCATGTTTTATGTTACATGTTTTATGAAATGCCTCAACCATACTGGTCGAAATCTGTTATTATTTAGGTTAAATCCGTAATTAAGTAAACGATTTCATACAATTATAATAAGGAATCGTGTGGTTATTGCTTTTCTTTTTGTATCTTTGCAGCCGTTTGGCAATTGTGGGTACCAAATCATACATAAAGGAAAAAAGAATATCTAATAATAAATAAAAAGTAATGACTACACTTACAATTTCTATTATTGTCGTTTTCGTGCTCGGCTATGCACTCATAGCTACCGAAAGCTTGACTAAGGTAAACAAGGCAGCAATTGCCCTGTTGATGTTGGTAGGTTGTTGGACCCTCTACATGATGGATCCAATGCAGTATCTCCAGTTGATGCACCCTGATTATACAGGAGGCGCTGCTGGAATGGTGGAGAAGGTGACCGGAATCATCCAGGAACATCTGGGCGATACTGCCACAACCCTCTTCTTCCTGATGGGTGCGATGACCATCGTGGAAATCGTTGACCAGAACGGCGGATTCAACTGGGTTCGCAAGGTGATGAAGACCAAGTCGAAGCGTGCGCTCCTCTGGCGTATCGCTATCCTTACCTTCTTCCTCTCTGCCATCCTCGACAATCTGACCACCAGTATCGTGATGATCATGATTCTCCGAAAGCTCGTCACCGACCACAAGGACCGCATGGTTTATGCATCTCTCGTCATCATCGCAGCCAATTCGGGTGGCGCCTTCTCACCAATCGGCGACGTTACCACCATCATGCTCTGGAACAAGGGACTGATTACTGCTGCCGGCGTTATCGCCGAAATCTTCATCCCGTCTGTGGTTTCCATGGTGATTCCTGCCCTCATCCTTCAGACTATGTTGAAGGGCGAACTCGTAATGCCTGAGGTTTCTGACCAGCAGAATGCAGCGGTCAGCGATTTCACCGAAGGTCAGCGCAAGGCTGTGTTCTGGTTGGGAGTAGGCGGTTTGATTTTCGTTCCTATCTTCAAGAGTATCACCCACTTGCCTCCATTCGTAGGAATCCTCCTGGTATTGGGCGTTCTCTGGACTGCTACCGAAGTTTTCTATCGCGGTTTGCATCGTGGAGCTGATGCTGAGGGCACTCAGAAGCGAGTAACCAAGTTGCTTTCTCGTGTTGATATGAGTACCATTCTCTTCTTCCTCGGTATCCTGATGGCAGTATCCTGCCTGGCTGAGATTGGCGTGTTGACTGCTTTGGGTCAGGGCTTGAACGTCGTATTCGATGGCAACCACTACCTCGTAACTGGTATCATCGGTGTGCTTTCAAGTATTGTTGATAATGTGCCTCTGGTAGCCGGATGTATGGGAATGTATCCTGTGGCAGCCGCTGGCGATATGGCTGTGGATGGTGTCTTCTGGCAGTTGCTCGCCTACTGTGCCGGTGTAGGAGGTTCAATGCTGATTATCGGTAGTGCCGCTGGTGTGGTAGTAATGGGCTTGGAGAAGATTACCTTCGGCTGGTATATGAAGCATATCTCCTGGATTGCTTTCGTAGGTTATATCGCAGGTATCGTTTGCTACTGGTTCATCCGCACCTTCCTTTATGCTATCTAAAGGATAAGTGTTTTCAGATGTAGGCTCCACACGCCCTGAAAGGGCAGAAGCTCTTAGCCCAGGGCAACACCCTGGGTAATGATGGATACAAGCCTGTCGCCCTGTAAGGGCAAAAGCTTTCTTTCTTACGTGAAAAAGTTTTTTTGAGAAAAAAGTCTCAAAGTCTCATTTTCTGTTGGAAATATCGACTTAAAGGCTTGATAGATAATAAGATAAAAAGAATGAGACTTCTCGGCTTTGGTACCGAGAAGTCTCATTAAAGTATCATAGAAGTATCATTATTTCACTTTTTCTTTACAAGATACTTCATTCCATCTGCAAATCTCTTGTGTTTTAACTCACTCATATTCGCCAGTTTTCTGCCGAATCCCATCAAACTGTTCACCTTTAGCGATGAACCTATCTGCTTTTTCAGATAGTCGAAAATCTCGGCGGCAGTCAGATATTCACCCTCTTTCTCATTCTCAACCAAATCAAAATAGAGCTGGAAATACTGGTCTATCGGCTCAGCCACCTCAAACTGGCAGTTGTTCTTCATGATCAACTTCACCTGTTCCGCATCAAAATAACTCTTCTCGCCATTGTGCAAAGCAGTCAGCGCCTGGGCGAAAAGTTGCTGATAGTTCGGACGCACACTCACATCGATCGGTCCCGTCAGTTCCACGCCTATAAACCTTCTGTTGCCGGATGGATCGGTGAGAATATCCGTCATGTTGCTCGTGGCGATGAACGAGGCGAGACGAGGAAATTCCATGACATGACTGCCATACGGAGGCTTGTATTTCAGCGTAGGCAACTGGATGAGATTCTTCAGAAATCCCTGCTGCACCTGTGGCGAAATCTGGTTGAACTCATCGAGATTGATGACCATAAACTGCGCCATCGCCTGATAAACCTGACGTTTTTCTGACAGAATCAGATTGTCGCTATATCCCCATTGCAGCTCCGGTGGTAACAGTCGGCGACAGAAAGTACTCTTGTTGTAACCCTGCTTGGAAATGAGAAGCGGAGCCACCGAGTTGCCATACTGGCGATGGGTAAAGCCGCGCCACTGGTCAACCATGCCCAGGAACCAGGTGTAGAACCAGTCTGCCCAGTAAGGATTGTTGGTAGGAACCGTACGAGCCAAGGCACGTATATGGTCCTTCCCGTCCCATTTGTCGTAGCATTGGAAGAGATATTCATCTATCGGATTATAATTCTTGATATAATCAGACTCTAGAAAATTCCTGACATCCTTGATGCTCACTCGGATATCAGCGAGCTGCACCTCCAGCGTCATGCGCTTCTGCACTCTCGGATCTACGGGCTGGAAACCATACCATCCCTTCTCCTTTGGCATGTATTCCACGAATTTCATCACCGTGTTGTATCTGAAGTTATATTTACTTTTCAGCAGCTGCATCATGCTCATGATATTCTCGCGAACGCTGTTCTTGTCAACTTTCTTTTCTTCTTCCGAAGTATCGGAACCAGGAATCATCTGCTGATTATCTTCCGTGTTGAAAGCCTGGTTCTGAGGGCGCATGTTGCTGTCAATCTTCATCGCCACCGCCTTACTGTTGAAATAAGGTTTCGCATCGAGCGTCATCATAAAACTGTTGTGCATCGAAGGCTCAAAAGACAGGTTAGCGCCCGCTTCTATAGAAGGTTTCGGTCCGTCTGTGAGCACCGAAGCCTTGGCAATCGCCTGATATACAGGCAGAATCTGCTGGTAAGCGATGCGGTACAGTCGTTCGGCATCCGCCTCCTCAGCAGGCAGCAAATCATCTTCATTGCTGAATTTTACCAAAACGATAACTGACTTACCGTCAGCACCTTCCAGCGCAGCAAAGGTAGAAGGCAGCATGGCAACCGAGCGCTTCACGCCCTCCACGCCGTCCACATCCGTGATGTTTCCGAATTTCAGCATCAGGATACCATTGCACGCCTTCATCTTCAGGTTGTTGTTTTCGTCTTTGGCGAATTCAGCAGCGGGGTAGATGTGCATCCATGTTGGCATATCCTTGTAATACTCGTAGCCGCTTTCCATATAGGTTACGTATTCGCGGAAATGGGTAACAGTAAGTCTGCTGTCATCTTTTGCGATACGTTGCAGCAACTTCTCCATCGTCTTTGTGCTGACGAGGAGCTGCTTCTTGTTGTTTGTATGAACGATTGTTACCTTCATTGAATATATTTATTAAGATGGTTAATTGTCAATCTATTAGCTATTAACTATAAACTGTTAACTATAAACTCTTTCTTGCGTTGCCCAAAGCTTGGTTGATAAATTGGGCACTCGTTTCCCGTTGTACGGGCAATGACTGCCCGTCACTTGTTCTCTGGTAGCCCATCACGTGTTCACCGGTAGCCCGTCACGTGTTCTCTGTTGGACCGCTTAAATGGCATGGCTGGAACATCTGGAGGGCAGAGAAAAAGATTAGCTTTTAGTGAAATCAATCTCTTCTGAGAAATGGTCGAATTCAACATCTTTATATCCGTATTTGGCGAAGAGCTGTTTGATATATGCCTGTTGTTCCGGCAGGAGTTTCAGTTGTCCCAGTTTGTAACGGTAGTATTGTCCTTTGCTGCCGAGGTAGTCTCTCATTTCGGCGCGCAGTGCAGGAGCGTCTTTCACTTTCATTTCGGCAAAGAGTTTGTCGAATCCCCATGCCATTTTCACGACACGCAGCGGAGCGAAGTACTTGCAATTCCCGTTTTTCAGGGCATTTGGGAAGATGGCATCCCCTCTATCAGTCTTCTCGTTTTTATAGAGACCGGATAGATAGTGGATACATTTGTTTTTCATCGGACATGGTTCGGTGAAACAGTAGGTGATGTTGCTAGGTACGTTTCCGTACTCAAAAGCCTTTTTCAGTAATTCCTTTTCATCCATGTTTCTTAAGTATTATGAATAAAACATTCTGTTTTACTAAACGCAAAAATATCCTGTTTATTGCCTTATAAATGCTATTATTATCACTTCATAAAGCATTTTTTTTCGATGCAAGCAAGAAATCATGATACTTTTCGCTAATTTATGATACTTCGATGATACTTCTCTCTTCATTTTTAGAGAAGTCTCATTCGTGATAAAGTTTTGTGTATTAAAGATATAAACCTTATTCTACACCGAAAAATGAGACTTTGATACTTTTTTCGAGAAAAAAGATTTATACGTGCGTGTATTTATTGGTTCTTTATCGCTTGCGTACTTCTTTCTAAATATCATTATAGCCTCATCCCTTTTGTTGGCAATATATCATGTTCCGAGATAGCTCTCCTTTTTACGATTGTGTCCCCTCACATAACTTTTTTCGAAACTTTTTAGCTAAAAGTTTTGTTGTTTCGTTTTTTTTCTATAATTTTGTAGGCAGTTAGTGATAGAAATGTGTAAAAACATGAAAATCGCAGCAAAAGTCTCGAACCACGCCGAGCCTTTCATATAGGTATGATCTTTATGATAGAGGAGAGTAGGGTGGGAAAGAGACACGACATATATAAGGCGCATACTTGGCGCTTTGTTCACGACTGATAGAAACTTCGCAACTTTCAGATACTGTCATGGACTTAGCAACGGTAGGTGTCTACGGGTGTGATTATATCACAGCCAATGGAGTATTGTATACCTATAATAATAGGTAGGATACTCCATGTGGTGGCGTATATCATATCGGCGTGGGCTCTAACGTTGTCTGTTCAGCAGTATCGGGCAATGCGAAGGCCTCTATCAGTGGGACAGACGACAGGCAGTTCCCACGCTTTTTTATGCTCGTATTAACCGATAAACTAATCAGACTTGTAAATAGGGAGCAAGCAGGTCGCAAAATGTTATTAATACGATGAATAAATGGTTGACAAAAGGCCTGAATGTTTTGTCCATGGCAACGCTTGTTGTGGGGATAGGAATGATTTGCTCTTGTTCTTGTGGAAAAATAGAAACACCTAATGATGTTAAATACCTTTCCAAATTTCAAGAAATAAACTTTGAAAGTAATGAAAATTGGTTGACTTCAGATAATCTATCTTTGTATGTAGATTATTCAACTTGTATGGCGCAAGCTTTGAAAACTTCTCCATTTTTTTCAGATATGATACCTTCTTTGACGGCTGCAACAAAGAACTTTTATTCAATAAAAGGTGATTCCATAAAGAAGGAAACTGGGAAGGTGTTTACCCTGCTTAGTAGTATTCAAGAAACTAATTATGCAGATATTTTGACGGCAGCTGAAAATATTGTTGAAGGAAATTCTGAAGGTGTGTTGTTGACAGATGGAGAGTATTATGAACCAACTGTTGCAAAAAGTCATGTTAATGATCCATATTTAAAAGATGTTTTTAGCAAATGGTTGAAAAAAGGCCATGATATATATATTGTAGCAGAACCATATAAAGAGGCATATAATGGAAATGTTTTTGACAAGAAGCGTTTTTATTTCTTGTTTACGGATTCTCGTGTACCTAATAATATATACGACAGAATTTTGCAGTGTGTAGATATGAAAAAATATCCGAATGTTGATATATATCATATGTCTGTTAGTCATCCAACAATAATGGCAGAAGGAACATACTCGAAGCCTGACGGAGACTTGGCTGCTATTGTAGACGGATATGGAAATTTTGAAATTCAAAACTGGAGTATTGATTGGAATAGTATCCAAAACATCTATCTAAATGCAAATGTGGATGAGAATGGAAATCCTTTGCCAACTGGTAAACCGGTAATTTCTGGATTGAAAATTGATAGAAACTCTTTTGGCTGCTTTAGAATTAAAGATATTGCATTAAAGGTTTATGATATCAATGAGCCTTATGCAGAATTCTATGGCAATAAAGTTGCAGGCTTAAAAGCTGTGAAAATGCAAAGTCCTTTGCAAGAAACAACAAATGTTTTTGCTTTGGACGAGAAAGAATTCAAGGCTCATAGCTTGGTCAATATCTTTTTAGATCCAGCCTTTAATGATGTATGTCTTGATGGTTCTCCATACAATTATACAAAAGTGGATATTTGTGTTAATGGTGTGGACTATGTTTTTGATAACTATTCGTCTATGTTTGATTTTCAATCCATAGATGTACCTGGACAGATGAATAGTTCTGTTGCAGAAAGTATTAAGCAATGCTTAACAGATCCATCTATCAAGAAGATGATGGATAATGCTTTAATTTATACAATTTATATTAAGAGTAATGAAAAATAGCTAAGAATATGAGACAGATTGCTACATTAAGTCAATTGCAAGATTTGCAAAATTCAACTTGGATTTATGCAATTGCAGTGTGTTTTATAGCCATTGCGATTGCTTATTTAGTGTCAAACATGATTGCTTGGCAAGGAGGAAATGATAAGTCATATGTCAAAAGAAGAGTTTGGTGGGTGATTATTGGTTTCGTCGCTGGACTTGGATTTTGGATTTATAATGACGTAGTTAACGTTCATCGTATTGCCAATGTTGGCTTTAAGCACATGTATTCACAAACCAATTTGCTGTGTTTGTTTGCTGTGCTTTTGGGGTATTTTGGTATTAGCTTGCTTATTATGGCAACGCTATTTCGTAAGGCAAAGTTTGGTTCAACATTAGGCAAACAACGTAATAAATAAGGATTATGGCAAAGCAGTTTTTTGTATTAGGTATCGGTGGTACAGGCATGAGGTGTATAGAATCATTGATTCATCTTTGTGCCATGGGAATGTTTGACAATACAGATATTCATTTGTTAGCTTTAGATACTGATAAAAATAATGGAAACTTCTCTCGTCTGAAAGAAGTTAAGGAGGCGTATGTCAAAGCAAAAGGTGTGGAGGCTTCCTCACGTGTTGCTTTACAAGATACATTTTTTTCTGCTAATATAAAGTACTATGAGTTTAGTCCTAATTATGAGCATAAAAGTACTTTTAAAGCTGTTTTTGATTATAGTAATACTCAGTATAATCATAATGAAGAAACAGATTTAGCTGATCTCGTTTTGGCAAAAAATGTTGAAGATTTTAATCTCCGCCATGGCTATCGTGCCCAAACCCATTTAGGTTCTATGATGATGTACCATTCCATCATTGAAGCAGCAAAGTCACCGACAAATAATGACTTAAAGTCTTTTTTGGGAGAATTGGCAAAACAGGCTCAAACGGGTAATCCTAGAGTGTTTATCTTAGGGTCTGTTTTTGGCGGCACAGGTGCCTCTTCTATACCTATTATACCCCAAGCTATATCAAAAGCTGCTGAAATTATGACAAATGGGTCCGTTAATGTTTTGAAGAGTGCGTATTTCGGATCAACATTGTTGACAGCCTATTTTTCATTCAAGGCACCTTCTAGCAACGAGTTGGCCAACCAAAAAGTAATAGCTACAAGTGATAAGTTCGCTCTTAATTCACAGGTCGCTATGATGTTTTATGAGGATGATTCAACGGTAAAAAGTACTTACCAGAAGTTTTATATGATGGGCACTGATAGCTTGAGCTGGGATCCGATGGCTAAAGACAGAGATAATATTTCGGAGACCATCACCGGTGGAGAAAAACAGAAAAATGATTCTCATTATATTGAACTTTTAGCAGCTTCTTCTGCGTTAAGTTTCTATAATGAGGATGAAAGTGTATTGGTAGTCAATAAGCAAAATGTTAAGACTGATTATGAGTATCGGGCCATTAATAATAATGGAAAATTTGACTTCCAAGATTTTGTGGGACAACAAAGAGCTGAGGAGTTTGCCAAAAAGTTTGGCCTATTGATAGTATTTTCGTTGTTCTGCAATGGAACGGATGATTTCGTAGAAAGTGTTCGTTCTGGTGGTGTAAAGGAAATCCAAGAGTTTTTGGATATTAATGTAAATCAGGTGCTGGCTTTGAAAGAATATTTCAATTTGTTCTTTGTTAGGGTAAATGCTAATGGGACTCTTTCTGAGGGATGGTTAAAGCAGATTCATCGTTCAGCAGGTGGAGGCGATAATTTCTTGTTTAATGCAAGTCTTTTCTCTCCATCCGATTTGAAGAGTTTAATGAAGTTGTCTTGGAACAAGAACTTATATAGAACAGAGGGAATTGGCAAAGATAATCATTATTCTACAGGTATTTTTGGTTCAAAGTTTGATTCTTTCAAGAAGCAGTTCTTGCTTACACGTGACAAAGATTCCTCTTGGAAAAATATAACGAATAATGGGGAACAACTTAATAAGTTAATTTACGATACATTGTCTTCACTTTATAATTTCAAATAAGAAAGGGCTATAATATGTCAAAAGCATTGTTGATAAAAAGTTATACAAATATAACTACAGGTACACAAGGGCAATGGAATGAGTTGACTATGGCTCGTTCTTATATTCAAGGAATTGAAACTGGAAAAATCTTAGAGAATTTATCTGCAGATAAATTAGGAAGTTTAATTTCTGGTGTCCCAACTCCATGGGCGCGTGCTAAGTTGTTTAAGTTTGCCCTGCAGACTTTAGCAGCTCCTGATCCGAATATCCAAAAGTCGGGGTTGCAACAGTATTATGAGTTGTTGTTGGGAGAATGGAAAGGATTGTTAGCTGTAATTGCTTTGTATCCTGATAGAATCCGATTTTCCCAACCTGTCGTTATGGATGCGAGGGGCGATGATTATGATATAGCGTCTGCCTTTGGAAGAATGCTGTTTGAAGACAAAGATGTATGGAGTAACCAAGACTTACTACAAAAAGATCCAGCTACTCAGCCATTCATTCAATTGATTTATTACAGGAATCATCTTGTTGGTGGAACTTCACCATTAACTGGTGTCTTTGCTGGCATTTCGTATGATAATTTAGGAAGTGATGCCAGTGATATAAATTGGTATAGAGACGGTAAGTTTGAAGATCCTACTAATTACTTGGATCCAGAACAAGTGCAAAAGGTATATCTTTTTGTTAAGAATCTTAATGGGAATCTTGCTGATTTTGAGAAGAAAATTAATTCTCAACGCGGTAATAAACCTAACGTAGATTTGAATGGATTTAAGGATATGAGTCGTGATTGGGAGCAAAAATTATTAAGTCGTGGTGGAAATAACCTTCGTGACAAAGGACCTATTGCAAAATATTCAAACTTAGAATGTCCATTTTCAATCTTGTTTGATAGTAATGTACCTGTTTATTTGAAGCCTGATTATACCTTTACTTATACTAATAATGGAGAGTATCAGTTAATTGGTGATATCCAAAAGTTATTGAGTGAGGATAAGTATGTAATAGGATTTCAAGAAGATGCTGCGGCAAGACCAAAACTTTCAGATGCTCCAGTCTTTTATTTGTCTGTCAAGGATTTGAAGGATGGTAGTGTTAGCTATTTTTCTTTACCTTTGTCAGAAAAAGGAGTAGATATCTTCAAAAATAGTCTTTCTGGTTTGTTGGGCTATTCTGAAGGTAGTAATACGTCTTTGACTGGAGTTATTACCGATGCTGGTCAATTGGCTGTAACATTGATTGTCGAAATCGATGGTCAAAAGGTTACTTTAAATACTCGCGAGTATGAAATTGATTGGATTACCGATCAAGGAAGAGTTATTATGTGGCCAAACTTCGTTTCAGAAAAATGGAATAAGTATTATCTGTACTCAGAGTTCACTGCTGATGCCAAGGAGCAATTCTTGCCTATATTTAAATGGGGTGGTGAGTTCTTGAAAAATATTGATGGAGAGTTTTGGACAGGAGATTATGAACCAGCTCCAGATCAAGAAAAACTTGTGGATGTAAAAAAGTTAGTTACTTATCCTGCAGGGCAAGGTGAAAACTTGCCTAAGTATAATATCGTAGGGGCAGACAAGCCTTTAGCTGGTCTTTCCGTTTCTGTTAAAGATACAGGCAAGGAAGTACATGCAGGTTTCTTGATTTTTAGACCTCAAGTTATTGAGGATAGAACTGCTTTCGAAATGAGGGGAACTGCCACAGTCGGCATCGACTTTGGTAGTAACAATACTTGTGTCTATTATAATGAAGACAACAAAGGTGCTACTCCTGTTCATTTTGAAAACTACCGCTCTGTATTAGTTGGACAGGAAAATAATGACCCGAAAGCAATAGCGGAGAATAATGAATTGTTGTTCTTTACGAATTACCCTTCGGGTAATGGACAGACTAAGTCATGGCTTCATGAGCATGATAATCGTTATAATTGTTATAATGAATCTTTAGAAGTCGCAGGTGGTGTCCCGGTAAACCGTCCAAATGTTTTAGTAAAGAAAATGGATCAGTATGAGATTACAACCCAAGCTGGTATCTTGCATTATAATATGAAATGGTTGGATGATGATAAGGGAAAGCAAAAAAAAGGTGCTTTTTTGAAGTCTATATGGTTGCAAACATGTGCTTATCTTTATACTAATAAGATAAAGCCTACAACGTTGGAGTGGAGTTGTCCTGGTTCGATGATGGAGGCAGACATCAATGAATTGGATAAAATTTACAATAGTCTCTGTAAGTTAACTCCAATAGTTGGTGCTAAGACGACTTTGGCATATCATCAGAATGCTGTTACGGAAGCTGAGGCTGTATGCTCTTATGCTCTCTCGCAGAATTTCGGACTCAATAGCAACAATATGTTCTTGGGTATTGATGTTGGTGGTAGCACCAGTGATATACTTTTGCTTGCCAAGGATTCAGATAATGGAAATAAAGCAACGCTTTATAGAGAAAGTTCTGTTCGTTTAGCAGCAGGAGTATTTTTCAACGCTGTTATTAAGTCAGATACGTTCAGACAGGCATTGTTGTCTTTCCATGAAGGGCATAAGACCAATGTGTATGTGTCGAACATAAAAGAAATATTAACAGAGCCGTCAAAGGCACCATATTTTTTGAATAGTATCTTTGACCAGTTAAAAACGACAGAAGATTATGAGGAGTTCTATAGCTCGATAGATGTAAATGCAAAATTTGTATTTACGATACCAGCTTATGTAACCGGTATGCTGTTGTACTATTCTGGTATGTTGATTGGTAAAACAATTAAGGCTGAGCATTTGGAACGTATTTCAAGAGTTGATGTACTATCTTTTGGTAAGGGTGGAAGACTTTTTCACTGGTTGCTAAATTCTGCAGGAGTTCGTGCTACAAGAGAATACTATGCTGACTGTCTCAATGCTGGTGTCAGAATGGTGGTTGGTAAAGAACTAGATGTTGTTTATCGTGATGAGATAGCAGAAGATAACAAAGCTGAAGTTGCCAAAGGACTTTGTGATCCAAAAGAGTTGGAAAAGAAGGCTTTTTCTTCAGAGTCTGACATCTGTGGTGAGTCTGGAGTCAAATATATTATGGCTAATGGTGCACCCAAAGAATTGCAAGCAGAAGATGAGTTAACTGGGGATTATTTTGCAAATGAAATGAACAATTTTGATTTCTCAGGCATAGAGAATTTCGAGAAGTTTATGAATATCTTCTTGGATTTTGTCAGTGTAAAAACTCATTTGTATCCGCAGGCAGATAATGCATTGAGAAGTGATTTGGCTGACTTGCCTAATCGCATAGCTAGCTATATTTGTAATAATGATACAGAGTATCGAAAGGCAAGAAATAGTGAGGATGGCAGCTTCCATTATCACCAACCTTTGATTATAGCAGAGGGCGTTTGCTTCTTAGATACTTTAATAAAGAAAGTTTTTGATCAATAAAATGAAGGAACTTACACTATATATAGATAAATGGTACATCATCGGAGCCGTTTGCACCGATGGTGTACCTCGTCTTGTCATCCCTGATAATAAGGAGGACCGTTATTGGCTGTATTTCTATGAAGATACTACCAATAATGAGATAGTGTATGGAAAAGACAATCAATCTCATTATCGTAATAATGAGCCTCATTATTATGGGGATATATTCTCGAAGATGACCCAAAGTGATTCACATTTCTTGTATTACAATAGAAAGCAAGAATTATGTGATATTTTTAAAGCTTCAAGAATTTTGGCTTCTTTGAGAGAGTCTATGGATATGACGGAGACGGAAACGGTTGAAACTTATGTTTCCTTTTCTAAGGATATTAGTGATGATGCTCGTTTCCTGTTTTTGACAAAAGTATTGGGGCAAAACCATTTCTATGTGAAAGAATCTGTAGCTCGTATTGAGCACTTGACATTGGAGCATTCTGTTAGAAACAATAAACTGAAAGATGATGGCTTTATCTTAGTATTGAATGCTTGTAATGAAAATCTTCATGTATCTTTGTTTAAGAAACAAGAAAAAGATTGTGTGCTTCAAAATGAGATGGTTTTAGATGGTTATGGTCGAGATTTGAGAAGTCGAGCATTGTTGGAGGATGTTGTTGGTTGTATCAATCAACGCACCAATTTTTTGTCATCTTCTTCAGATCTTGAAAAAGAATATCTGAGACTAGAACCCGAAATAGATAATTGGCTTGTAAAATTGGATAATGCAAAAAATGGACGTCCTATTAGTCTCAATAATATCTCGCTCTCGGGAATGACAAATCAATATGCTGTGATGGTCTTGAAGAATGATATTGATTCAAGAACACATGTTATTGTTGATGATGTTGTTCATGAAATAGATAGTTTTGTGAAAAAGTCTAAGGTCAACAATAATGAAGTAAAGGGAGTAGTCTTTCTAGGAAATACTTTCACTAATAAGCAGTTCTTGGAATCGATTCGCTCATGTTATATACTAAATGATGAAAATTATCTATTTTATAGAGAAACGGAACTGCCTAATATAATTGGTGTTTATTCCGTTATTGATTGTTCTCAATTTTCTGCGGAGACTAAGGCTGTTATGGCTAATGGTGAATTGGAGTTGGTTCGTAAGCAAAGGGCTAAAGAGGAAAAGGACCGTATGGACGAAGCTAGGCGGAGAAATCTGGAGCAACAGGAAAAAGATAAGGAAGTGCGAGAGGCAGAACTTAGATATAAAGAGGCAATGGATAATGTTGCATCTTTTGAAAGAAAGCAAAATTATGCCCAAATGTTAGATTGGGCAAATATCGCTTTAACGCATCGTCCTGAAGATAAAGAGGCTGTGGCGAAGAAGGAAGAGGCTACTCGTCTTTTGTCAGAGCAGAAAGTGAAGCAACAACAATATAACAGCATAATACAACGAGCTGAGGCTAGTTTTAAGGAGCATGAATACCAAGATGCATTATCCCAAAGTGATGCAGCTCTCAATTTGATGCCTTCTTCAGAACAGGCAAAGATGTTACATGACAAAGCCCGCAAGGCTTTAGATGATATTGCACAAGTTAAAGAGTATTTGACTCGTGCTGATTTGTTCTTGGCTCAAAAATCATACAATGAGGCTTTGGAGGAACTCAGAAAGGTTCTTTCCTTTGATGACAATAATGAAGTGGCATTGCATAAAACTTCTGAAATCCAAGAGGAATTAAAAAAACAAAATCAAAGAATAGATACTTTAAGACAAATTGTAAATCATCCGAAAGAAAATACTGAGGACTTTGAAAAATCAATAGTAGCTTGTCAAGAGTTATTGAGTATTGATGCCAATAATCAAAAACAATGGACAGAGTGCTTAGCGCAATTGAAAAATGATAGGATAAAGTTTAACGAAAATGAGCAGTTGTGGAATCTGTTAAATGAACAGATACATAAAGCCCTTTTTGATGAAAATTGGCTTAAAGTTGTAGAGTGTGCAGAAAAGGCATTATCCATAAAAAATGATGATGTCTTAGAAAGTAATATGCAAATAGCAAAAGATAAGTTAATGAAACAGCAGAAAGAAAATAGTTTTAAACAACAAATTAATGAAGTGAAGGCTTTGCTTGTTGATAAAGAATTTGATGAAGCAAAGAAACGGCTATCTGCTATGCAAAAAGAGTTTACTGGGCATTCTGCAGAGATGAAAATATTGTTTAAACAAATTTTCGAGGAAGAAACAGCAATAGATTTCTTAAAGAATAAATCGGAAGAAAACTTTTTTGATTCTTCAATGAAGGAGAAAAAAAGAAGTACTAATATAAATAAGAGAAAAATACTGAACGATGATTTCTTTGGTTCTGATCAACTAGAGAACAAAAATAGAAAATCAAAAGTAACTAAAGATGATTTTGATTTTTAATTGTATAATTTTAAAGGTAATATTATTATGGCAGAAATTACATTGAAAAAGAAAATTACTCTTCGTAAAAAGCAAGAGGAGTGTGCTTTTACTTTCTCTGGTAAATTGAAAGTAAAGTTGTTCTGGAGTTCAGCGACAGATTTGGACTTGTGCTTGTTCTTTAAGAAAAAGGATGGTACCGTTGGGGGAGTGTTCTCGAATGAATATCGTGGTAAGAAGAGCGACTTAGGATCGTTGGACAAGTTCCCTTATATGTTGCATTTGGGTGATAACAAAGAGCCTGCTCCTGGAAATGAAGAGACTGAGCAGATAAATATTGCTAGTCTTGATGAGATAGAACAGGCTTTTGTTTGCATTGTCAACTATGATGCTGCTATCGAGGGAGAGGATGTAACTTACGCAGATGAAGGTGGTCGCGTTGAACTACAGAGTGACTCTGGTGACTATTTGGAAGTACTGGCTGATTCCAAAGAAGAGGGCCATGTCTATTGTGTTTGTTCAATAAAGAACAATGATGGTCAATACGCTTTGAAGAATGAGAGCCGTGTCATGGAATTAGGAACTGCTTTTGAGGAAATTCCAGGTTTCTCTTTGATTTGTAATTCTTAAAAGAATATGGTTGAATTAAAAAGAAAGGTAACTCTTAAAACAAAAAACTCTTCGATAGAGGAGAATGAGGAACCTATAGGTCAAAATCCAATACCTACGAACAGTCGTAAAAAACTGATAGTAGGTTTGGCTGCATTAATAGTTGTAGTCATAGCTGGATTTTTGCTTTTTGGCAATAACCAGTCTACAGGAAAATCTGATGCTATTGTCACAGACTCTTTGACAAAAGATTCAGTTCAAAAGGATTCAACTTTAGCCGATTCTCTAAAAAAAGAGAATTCAAGTGTTGTTTCTAATGAAGAATCTAACAATAAAGAAACTGAAGACATAAAAGACGAAATGCAATCTAAGGCATCCGTACCTGTTGATACAAATGTAAAGTCACAGCAAGAGTCTAATACAGAAAGTTCTTCAATGGGTTCTGTTGAGGATAAGGCTAAGCAAGTGATTCGAGGTATCTACGGAAATGGTTCTGTTAGAAAGCAGAAGTTAGGTAATGATTATGCAGAGATCCAAGGAAAGGTAAATGAAATGTACCGTAATGGTCTTGTACACTAAATTGGATCAGATTTTTTTATTAGGGCAGATGGTTAGACTATATAACCACCTGCCCATAATCTAAACGACTATGATACTATATATAGTATTAGCAATTGTGCTGTGGTTTGTTGTCCCTCTTTTTGTTGATGGACATGTTAAAAACAAAAATGATCGTAAGGCTTGGCGTTTGTTGAGTCGTATCATTGCTGTGTTGATGTTGGTTTTAATGATTTATCATGAATTCTTATAGTATGATGAAAAAGTTATTGTTCTTTATATATGTTTTGGCATTATTGTCTTCTTGCTCACTAGTAGGAAAAGATAAGCAAGGTGACAATAATGTTGTAACTCCTGTTCAAGAAACTATGATGTCAAATGGATGGGAGTTATCTACACCAGAAGGTGGCGATTTTGATGAGTCTATGGGTATAAAACCTGTATATGGCTTACAAGATAACTATTTTGATATAACTATAGGGCAAGGCTTTAGTGTGGCGGTCAAAATTATGAGTCTGAAAGAGCACAAATGTATTCGTTATATATTTGTTCCAGAAGGTCAGACTGTGACAGTCAATGAAATACCACAAGGAAAATATTATCTAAAGTTGGCATATGGTAATGATTGGATGGTAAAAACTGAGGGGAATCATACTTTAGGAAAATTTACCAAGAATGCTTTTTATGAGAAAAGCACAAATATTTTTGACTTTGGTATGAAAAATTCTACTCAGATTGTTAACTACAAACTAGAAATAAATGTTATTGATGGTTCTGCAAAAAACAATTTCCAAACAATAGCTATAAATGAAACCGAGTTTGAAAATGATTAATGCGGTATTTGTTTGATTTAATATCTTTATAATATGAATAAGAGTTTTTTGTATTATGTTATAGCATTGCTGTTGTCTTTTTGTACGAATAGCTTTGGATTTACAAAATATGTTACTAATAATCTTAATTTAAGATATGAGGCAAATGCGCATTCGTATGTCTTAACTGTAATACCTAAAGGCACTGCAGTAACTATAGATGAAGATTGCAATTGCTCTTGGGTCTTAGTGGAGTATAATGGGTATGTAGGTTATGTTTCAACTAAATATTTATCAAAGAATCCTGTCTCTCACAAATTTAAGCCAAATATCTCTAGACGTAAAATCACATCCTATAATACCTCTAGTAGAGTACGTTCAAATAGCACCCGATATTATACGAATGTTTATGGAAATCGTGTTCAAGCACCGACAAGTTACCATTCAAAACCTGCTGGGGCTACGGCTCTTTGTAGAGATGGAACATATAGTTTTAGTCAAAGTCGCAGAGGAACATGCTCGCATCATGGAGGTGTTGCTAAATGGTACTGATTTTTAATGTAAAAGTAATGTAGAATTATAGATAAATACTATTGTAGATTTTTTTAATACTTATTGCTTCTTGATTAAAAGATTTTAAGTAAGTAGGGAAATTTGATATTGACAATACGAAGAATGTGTTGCGTATTACACATAAGCAAAAAATCAATTAAATACAATTATAGTATGGAACAAAAACATCATTACACAGGCTTGACCGATGCCCAAGTGCTCGAAAGCCGTAGTAAACATGGTGCCAATATCTTGACACCACCAGAGAAAGAACCTTTATGGAAACAATTCCTAGAGAAGTTTGGCGACCCTCTGATTATCATTTTGCTGATAGCCGGAGTGTTGTCTATCGGCATTTCTTGCTATGAGTTTTGGGGATTGCATGAAGGTGCAGAGACTTTCTTTGAGCCAGTTGGTATTTTTGTGGCTATCTTGCTTGCCACTGGTATCGCCTTTATCTTTGAGTTAAAGGCTGATAAGCAGTTCTCGGTTCTCAACCAAGTTAATGACGACGAAATGGTAGAGGTAATCCGAAATGGAAACACAACTTCCATCAAGAAGAAAGATGTCGTTGTTGGTGATATTGTCGTGTTAAATACAGGTGAGGAGATTCCTGCTGATGGAGAACTTTTAGAGGGAGTTACCTTGAATGTTGATGAGTCTTCTTTGACTGGTGAGCCTATTTGCCATAAAACAATTCATGAACAGGAGTTTGATAAGGATGCAACATTCCCTTCTAACCATGTGATGCGTGGTACAAAGGTGATGGAAGGTCATGGTATCTTCAAAGTCTTGGCAGTTGGTGACAAAACGGAAAATGGTAAAGTCTTTGAGGCTGCCCAGATAGATGATAGCGTTCGCACCCCATTAAATGAACAGTTGGATGGATTGGCAGACTTGATAACCAAGTTGAGTTATATCTTTGCAGCCCTTATCATTGTTCTCAAGCTGATGGTGTTCTTTGATTGGAGTCCTATTGTTTTGACATTGGCGGTTCCTACAGCTATATTCTTCTGGATGGTTATTAAAAAGTTTGACGACTGGAGTTGGAAGGCTGTTGTTCCAGCAATCATTGGCTATTTTGTGATATTGATGGGTATGGTAGTTTATTTCCATGATACTTTGATGCCGGGTGAGCAAATAGCTAAGTTGATTACATATACGTTGGATACCTTGATGATTGCAGTAACACTTGTGGTTGTTGCGGTACCAGAAGGTTTGCCAATGGCTGTTACTCTTAGCTTGGCTTATAGTATGACTCGAATGATGAAGACCAACAACTTAGTTCGTAAAATGCATGCTTGTGAGACAATGGGTGCTACGACAGTTATCTGTACCGATAAAACTGGTACTTTGACTCAGAATCAGATGCAAGTGCATGATACCAATTTCTATGGTCTTTCTGCTCAGACGTTGGGTAATGATAAGGGTAGTCTGTTGATAGAGGAAGGTATCGCGGTCAATTCAACTGCTTCTTTGGATTATTCTGATGCAGAGGCTGTAAAAGTCTTGGGTAATCCTACGGAGGGCGCTTTGCTTCTTTGGCTCAAAAAGGCTGGCGTTGATTATCTGAATCTGCGTGAGTCTGCTGAGACTTTGGAGGAGTTGCCTTTCTCTACAGAGCGTAAGTATATGGCAACAGTCGTTAAGTCTTCTTTGTTTGACGGTAAGACGATTCTCTATGTCAAGGGTGCACCTGAAATCGTAAGTGGCTTGTGCAAGAATATCGAGAACAATGTTTCTCAAACCGATATTGAGAGTCAATTGGTTGAATATCAGAACCAAGCTATGCGTACCCTCGGCTTCGCTTATCAAATAATTGATAGTAAGGCTGACATATTCAAGGATGGTAAGGTCGTGGCTGATAATTTAACCTTTATGGGTGTTGTGGCTATCAGCGACCCTGTTCGTCTGGATGTTCCTGCAGCCGTTGCAGAATGTATGAATGCCGGTATCAATGTGAAGATTGTTACTGGTGATACTCCTGGTACAGCTAAGGAAATCGGTCGCCAAATTGGTCTGTGGACAGCAAAGGATGGTGATAAGAATATTATTACTGGTCCAGAGTTTGCTGCTCTTTCTGATGGAGAGTTGGATAAGAGAGTCTTGGATTTGAAGATAATCTCTCGTGCTCGTCCTATGGATAAAAAACGATTAGTTGAGGCTTTGCAAAGGAAGAACCAAGTCGTTGCTGTTACTGGTGACGGAACCAACGATGCCCCTGCTTTGAAGGCTGCTCATGTTGGTTTGTCTATGGGTGATGGTACTTCTGTAGCAAAGGAGGCATCTGATATTACCATTATCGATAACTCATTTAGTAGTATTGGTAAGGCGGTGATGTGGGGACGTTCACTCTATCAGAATATCCAACGTTTCTTGCTCTTCCAGTTGACTGTGAATGTGGCTGCTTGCTTTATCGTTCTTTTTGGCGCATTTATGGGCGAGGAAAGTCCGCTTACCGTAACTCAGATGCTTTGGGTGAACTTGATTATGGATACTTTTGCTGCAATGGCATTGGCATCTTTGCCTCCATCAGAGAGCGTGATGAAAGATAAGCCAAGAGATAGAAATGCCTTTATCCTGAATAAGGCGATGTATCAGAACATCTTGGGCGTAGGTGGATTCTTCTTTGTGTTGCTGCTTGTATTACTTTATGTCTTTGAACATTCGAATATTACGCAGTTAACAGATTTACTCAACGTTCAGTTAGGTGCATCTGATGGTCTTACTCCTTACGAGTTGACCTTATTCTTCACCATCTTCGTGATGACTCACTTCTTCTATCTCTTCTGTGCAAGAGCATTTGAGACAGGTAAGAGTGCGCTTCATTTCAAGGGATGCAAGGGCTTGTTGATTATTGCAACTATCATTTTGGCTGGTCAGATTGCTATGGTAGAGATTCCTGGTTTGCAGAATTTCTTCAATGTAACTGGTTTGAAGTTTGAGGATTGGGTAATCATCATCGTTGGTTCTTCACTTGTGCTTTGGATTCGTGAAATCTGGAGCTTGCTAAAGAAAATCTAAAATAAAATAGAAGGAGTTGCGTTATTCTTTAAGATAGAAGGCGCAACTCTTTTTTATCAATTTCTAAAATTTATAAAGATATGTCTAAGTTTAAAATTCCAGGAGTGTCATTCTCCTTAAATCGGGCTTTAGGTATCACGCAAGCCAAACAAAAGTTTGCTCGTGAGACAGGTATTCCAACCTCAAAGGCAGGATTGGAAAGAAAAATTGGTAAGATGGTTCTGAAGGCATTGTTTGGAAAATAATATGAGTAATAACAATAATAAACAGTTAGGTGAAGCACCTTGGCTTCATGTAATTATTTCCACAGGATTAGGCACAGGTTTTGTACCTAAAGCACCTGGTACAGCAGGTGCTTTCCTGGCTTTGCTCATTTGGATAGGTCTTTATTATGTCCTTTCTCCGATAGGGTTGATGGTGGCTACAATTTTATTGGTTGTTAGTTCTTTGTTGATTGGAGTCTGGACTGATAATGTGATGGAGAAATATTGGGGTGAAGACCCAAGGGCTGTCGTAATTGATGAGTTCTTTGGTACGTGGGTTGCGGCTTTAGCAGCTGTTTGTGTAGATGGTCCAGCTTATGTCTCAATATCCCTTGCAACAATAGGTTTTGTGTTGTTTCGAGTGATAGATATAACTAAACCGCTTGGTTGCAGATGGATAGACCGGAATATTCATGGTGGATGGGGCTGTATGCTTGACGATGCATTGGCTGGCTTCTATGCATTTATTGTAACATTAATAATCAGATATTTCCATCTAGTAGAAAATGTTCATGGGGCATTTAACTTGTAAAAAAGTACCAACAACTGGTATCATTAGAGCTATCGCTGGCGATTGCTTCGGGGCTGCGTATGAATTTCATCCAGTGAAGCATGGGGACTTCGATATATACAAAGAGCCTCGTTTTACGGATGATACGCATTGTAGTAACTACTAGGGCTTTGTTGGGAAACAACTGTATTCAAAATGAATATTTTTATGACTTCTGATGTCTTTTTTTACAAATTTAGTAGGTTGTTTGAAAAATAAATAGTAAGTTTGCACTTGCTTGTTGAATTCGGGGATTCAGAATATGAGGAATAAAAAATAATATCTATTGCTTTCTTATATATGATGAATAATAGCGACAAATACAATCTCCTGCGCTTCGTCGAGGCGCAAGAGGCATACGGGATATATGATATAGCCGTCAGTGAGTTGGAACGAGGGCGGAAGCGGAGCCATTGGATATGGTTTGTGTTTCCTCAGATGAAGGGACTGGGGTATAGCTATAATTCTAACTTCTATGGGATTACCTGCCGAGAAGAAGCTGAGGCTTATCTGGAGAATAAGATACTCAATGAAAGGTTGAGAAAGGTTTGCCGTATTCTTTTGGAGCAGGTAAGGGGAGGAAGGAGTGTTCACCAAATCTTGGGAGGAATTGATTCATACAAGGTTGAGTCTTGCCTCACGCTCTTTGATGCCGTATTGCCCAATGATATCTTTGCGGAATGTCTGGAGGTATGCTATCAAGGGGAAAGGGATGAAAAGAGCTTGGATATGCTAAGATCATAGTTTTTTCTTAGTAAAAGTTTTGTGGTTTCGAGATTATTTCTTATTTTTGCAATCGATAATGACAAAAAGCAATTGATGTATGGATAAAGATACTGTAGATTTCGCAACGTATTGCATTGGTAACTTGTCTCGTCGATTAGGACTGAATGCTAGGGATGTATACGAAAGATTGAAGACATCTGGTATACTGAATGGGTATATTGTACCAAGTTATGATGTGCTCCATACTTTTGGTAAGGAATATTTAATGGAAGACCTCACTGATTATATGAGGGAGAAAGGAGTGTTGAATTAGTATGAGAGTTTATCATTCTTCATCTGTTAGAGTGGAGCATCCAGATGTGTTTCATTCTCGAAAGTTTTTGGATTTATGACAGAACCTGTTAAAAATCAGCATGATGCAGGATATCATGCTATATTGGAAGCAAAGTATGCTCGAATCATTGAAGAAATCAGTAATATGTATTCTATCTCCTTAGATGAGGCAATGGATATGTTCTATCATTCTGATACTATGCAGCTGATGGAGGAGGGTGTTGCCGACTTGCATTGCCGTAGTGACAAGTATCTTGCCGAGGAAGTGTGGCGAGAGCGGAATTCATAAGAAGTATGATGAGTAGAACTCAACATTCATGTTCCCTTTAATCTAGTTCGTCTAAAAAGTCGTCGAATGCATAGTCTTCGTGTCTTTCTATTCCTGCAGAGGATTTGCTTAATGAGTTATAGGATAGAGGTTGCACCTGAGTTTGCCCGTAGATTGAAGAATTTAAGTAAGCGCAGTCTGCATTAGAGTATTATAACGCAAAAATCCTGCCGGCATCATTGCCAGCAGGATTCACTTTCAAAAACCGAACCTAAAAGTCTACCTTGTAATTTCTATCTATGCAATATCTATTGTAACCTGAATAAGTCTAATTACCTTTAAAAACTAAATCCTATTATATGAATAACGCTGCAAAATGAACTGTTCTTTATCTTTTACTCGGCAGTTGTCTGCTGCTTTGTGGATTCTTTGCCGAACCCGCTATTCATAGTCACAATCTGCGTGCCAAAAAGATGAATGAAATTAATGTCCGTTGATTATCAGGTGTTTATGTCTTCTATGCCAAGAGCGGATGGTGTGGGAAATGGGGAAAGAATGTGGAAACATTCCCCACAAAGTTGGGGAATGCAAGCATTGTTTTTATTAGTAAGATAGCTCGTAACTATTGTTAATAATAAGAAAAACGCTTGCTTTCTGAAATATTATCTGTATCTTTGTACCTGAATTATTAAGAGTAAGATTATGGCTTCAAAGAGATATCCTTTGGGAATACAAACGTTCTCCGAAATCGTGAAGGGGAATTACTTCTATGCTGACAAGACGGCTATTGTCTATCAGTTGGCTCATTATGCCAAATTTCATTTTCTGAGTCGCCCACGTCGATTCGGAAAATCCTTGTTTGTATCTACCCTCCAGGCTTACTTCGAGGGCAAGAAAGATCTATTCAAGGGACTTGCCATCGAACAGATGGAGAAGGAGTGGACGGCATATCCTGTCATCCACCTGGATCTGAGCTGTGGTAAGTATTATAGTTTGGAGAATACATATTCAATTCTAAACGGAATACTAGAAATAGAAGAGAAAAAATATGGTTTAAAAGTTAATCCAATAGATGAGAAGTCTTTTGGAGGTCGTCTTAAGAACATCTTGCTTGCAGCAGCTGCTCAAACAGGTAAACAAGTTGTAGTTCTCATCGACGAATATGATGCCCCGATGCATGATTCTGTCTGTGACGAAGAGTTGCAGAAGACCATCCGCAACATCATGCGAGATTTCTTCAGTCCATTGAAGCAGCAAGAGGGAAATATTCGTTTTGTATTCATCACAGGCATCTCCAAGTTTAGCCAGCTCAGCATCTTTAGCGAGTTGAATAATCTCAAGATTCTCACGTTGAAGGATGAATACAGTAGCTGTTGTGGTATAACCAAGAGTGAATTGACTCAGTATTTCCGTGAGGGTATCGAGGAGATGGCTGAACATAATGGACTCACTTATGAGGAGACCTTAGAGCAACTCAAGCAGCATTATGATGGCTACCATTTCAGTATCAATAGCGAGGATATCTTCAATCCTTACAGCATCATCAATGCTTTGGACGATAAGGAGTTTAATAGCTATTGGTTTACATCTGGTACGCCTACTTTCTTGATAGAACTGATGCAGCAGAAGAATTTGGACATGATGGACTTAAATGATATCTGGGCTAGAGCAAAACGCTTCGATGTTCCTACTGAGACTATTACTGACCCTGTGCCAGTCCTTTTCCAAAGTGGCTATCTTACGATTAAAGGATATGACAAGCTGTTGGGTATGTATTACCTCAGTTTTCCTAATCAAGAAGTTAGACAAGGCTTTTCGGAAAGCCTTTGCCAATATTATACCCCTTCAGAGGTTGGCGAACTTGATGCAATCGTATATGCTTATAAAAAGAATGTGCTCATCAATGACGATATGGGAGCCTTTATGCCTCACTTGAAGGCATTCTACGATAAGTTCCCATATACGATTATCAACAATAATGAGCGTCACTATCAAGCCGTGATGTTCACCATCTTCACTATGCTTGGCGAAGATGTGAAGGTGGAGCATACTACTTCTGATGGAAGAATAGACCTTGTGCTCAAGACGGATAAGAGTATCTTTATCTTTGAGTTGAAATATAAGAAGTCTGCTGATACCGCCATGACGCAAATCAGCGATAAGGACTATGCTAAGGCTTTTGCTGATGATGGACGGAAGGTAGTGAAAGTGGGTGTTAACTTCTCGGAAGACCAGCGAAGCATAGAGGATTGGGTGATAAAATAAATGACATCTTGAGGTTGATAAAACGCAAAAAATCCTGCCGGCATCATTGCCAGCAGGATTTTTTTGCATCACAAAGGCTATTCATCTTCCGTAATGATTTCTAAATCTTCAGCTATTTTCTTCAGTCTGTCTCTTATCCTCTTTGCCAAGGTTGGTGGCTTTTGCTGAATGACAGGCTTTGGGGACTCTTCTTCTACGACTGGAGATCCTTCTGTCGGAGCATCGGGGATGAGTGGGGGCTGCTCATCATCAGGGATGTCTGCAGATTCAGTGTTAGAGGACTCTGTAGGAATATCCTCTTTTGGGGAATCTTCTTTTCCCCGTGATTGGAAGTCGTCACGTATCGGATGATAAAGCTTGTCGATAATTCTCTGGTAATCATCTTCATCCTTGGTGGTTGTGACTGGATTGTCCTGAATTTCATCTGCCAGTTCGTTGTTGAGACCTGTTGCCAGGATGGTTACTTTGGCATCCTCATCCAGACTGTCATCATCTGAAAGACCCCAGATAACCTTGATGTCTGGATTCAATTCATCGAAGAAGGCATCTATCTCTCGCATTTCCCTTACGAAAATAGGGTGCTTGCTGGAGGTATAGATGTTGAAGAGGATGCGCTGTGCATTACTGATGTCGCTACCGTAGAGCAATGGGGAATCCAAGGCATTGAGAATGGCATTCTGAACTCTGCCTTCTCCGCTGGCCCTGCCCATCGCCATGATGGCACCGCCGCCACTCTTGATGGTGGTCTCGATGTCACGGAAGTCGAGATTGATGGTTCCTTCTACGGTAATCAGCTCAGAGATGCTCTTGGTGGCATCGCTCAGTACCTTGTCTGCCAGTTTGAAGGCATCCTTTACGGTAATTTCAGAATCGGCATATACATCGCAAAGCCGCTCGTTGTTGACAATGAGCAGGGCATCTACGTTCTTGCGCATCTCTTCTACCCCCTGCAGGGCCTTCACGATTTTCTTTCGCTTTTCAAAATAAAATGGGATGGTGATGATGCCCACCGTCAGGATGCCCATGCTTTTTGCGATACCGGCGATGACAGGTGCTGCTCCTGTTCCGGTACCGCCACCCATGCCGGCTGTAACGAATGCCATCTTGGTTCCGTCATTCAGCAGTCGTTGGATGTCTTCCTGGGTGTTCTGCGCTTCGCTTCTTCCGACTTCAGGGTTAGCACCTGCTCCCAAGCCGCTCTTTCCGAGCATGATTTTTACAGGCACAGGTGATTTGGATAGCGACTGGCTATCCGTATTGCAGACGGCAAAGCTTACATTTACAATACCTTCTGAGTACATATTCTTAACGGCATTGCATCCGCCACCACCCACACCAATCACCTTGATGATGTTCTTGGTGGTGTCTTCTGTCTGTCCGAAATCTATAGGTGTCCAATCTTCTTTCATCATTTTAATTTTCAATTTTGACCACAAAGATACATATAAAGAGTCAGATTACCTATGAAAAAACAAATGCAAGCCTTGCAAAAGATAATTTTTCCAAGGAGTGAAACGAAATTTCCCATTCTTTTTGTATTTTTGCAACCAATATGCAAGAAGAGACAAGAAATATGACAGTAGAGGAGAAGGCCGCTCTGGTAAAGCAGCTTTCCACCCAGCTTTTGACAGAAGGAAGGACAGACCTTTTGCTGAAAGCCATCAGTGTGCCCGTATTGGAACAACTCCGTATTGAGGCGGCAAGGGCAACTCTCAGCCCTTTGGTCATTACGGAAGATTACCGCTTCTTGCTCCCTGACTATGGCAACAAGGAGGTGCAGCTCAGTCCAATCCACAAGGCTCTCTATCTCCTTTTTCTGAATCATCCGGAAGGAATAGAGTTCAAGAATCTGGTGGATCATCGTGAGGAACTGCTCTCTCTCTACCGAAAAACCGGCAACAGAATCGACCTTGAAAAAATCACAGAAACAGTGCGTCGCCTGACGAACCCTCTTGATAATGCCATCAATGAGAAATGTTCGCGTATCAAGGCTGCTTTCTCCGACTTGATGGACGAATACCAGGCAGACTATTATATCATTAATAGCCACGTGAAGCGCCACCAAGGCTCTTCAATGAAGATATGGTTCGAGAGGTTGAAAATTATCAACCTCCCGAGGGAATTGGTTGTTTATCAATGTTCTTGATGTTTGCTCTCACCTCATTTGAAATCTATCCCCATATTTAGGTATTTCTGCGAAACCATCATTTTTAGGTATTGCAGATGATGGAAAAAGGATGTATCTTTGCACCCGAAAATAAATGTAACTAAAAGTAAGATAGACAAATGAAAACAACAATCGTAATTTATGGCTCTTCTACTGGCTCATGCCAGTCGATTGCCGAAGCCATCGCCTCTAAGTTGGGCGTGGAAGCTGTAGATGTAGCTAACATCGATGACGCTACTATCACAAGTCATGAGAATCTTCTTCTCGGTACTTCTACCTGGGGTGCCGGCGAGATGCAGGATGACTGGTATGATGGCGTGAAGACATTGAAGAGTGCCGGCTTGGCTGGCAAGACTGTGGCCCTGTTTGGTTGTGGCGACAGCGAGTCTTACCCTGATACATTCTGTGGCGGCATGAAGGAACTCTATGATGCTGCCGTTGAGGCTGGTGCTACCGTATTGCCTGGTGTTTCTACAGACGGATACACCTATGATGACAGTGAGGCAATTGATGGCGACAAGTTCCTGGGACTCGCACTCGACGAGGTGAACGAGGACGACAAGACAGAGGAGCGTATCGATGCCTGGCTCGAGGACATCAAGCCAGCGTTATAATTTTACAAAAATATTTTTCAAGAATTGGAGAATGATGGAATTCTCTGATTCTTGGTTTAAAAACAGATAAATTCGGATAGTATGCAGCAGGAAATCGCAACACCAGTAGATTTGAAGGTTCTGATGAATCATATATATGAATATAAGAAGGGCGTGCGCCGCCTGGTGCTCTACACCTTCAACAAGAAATATGAGTCTTTTGCCATAACTAGATTAGAGCGTCAGAACATTGATTATATCATCCAGCCGGTTGGCAACGACCGTCTGAATCTCTTTTTTGGTAAGAAAGAATGTCTGGATGCTATCCGCATGATAATCACCAAACCATTATGCCAGCTTACACCGGAGGAGGATTTCATCTTGGGTGCCATGCTGGGATATGACATCTGTGCCCAATGCGAACGCTATTGTGAGCGGAAGAAGAAGGTTTGCTAAGCTTTTCTTTCATCTTCGTAATGTTTTATGTTTATAAGTAGAAAGAGCGTGATTGCCGTAATGGTGATTACGCTCTTTCTGCATATTTCGGAATAATTCCTCTTTTTGAGGGCTGTTCTGACGGAATAATTCCTCTTTTTGAGGGCTGAAATGAAAGAAAAGGTCTGAAAACGCTACTTATTTATTAGTACTGACTATATCAATGCGTTTAACCTGATACCAACTTCTAAGTATAAAAAATGTGAAAATCACAATTTCTCGGTATTGTACAATTTCTAAATAAGTCTTACCTTTGCAGCCCGAAAAAAGGAATAGATATGAAAAAAGGATTAGGAAAAATTAGAAAGATTAAAAAGAAACACATCTTCCTGGCCTTATTGGCTGTGATTGTTCTGGGAGGTTTGGCGAAGGCTTACTCTGCCTGGGTGGGTACTACCCGCATCGCTTTCCTCAACTATCAGGCTATTGCGCTGGGACAGATTTCGCATGCCAACGACAATGCGATGATTAAACTGAGTGAGATCACAACCGATGATTTCGATCATCTGGATGATTACGATATGATTATCGTGAATGGTATGGGACTCCGAATCGACGAGAACCAGCGCAAGCAGTTGGAAGAGGCTTCCTACAAGGTGCCAACCCTGACTCATGCTGCTACCAACCCAGCCAACAATATCGTATCGGTAGATAATTTCGATGCAGATTATCTGATGCAGTACATCGAGAACGGCAGCAAGAAGAATTATCACAGTATGCTCGCTTACATCCGTAAGTTTATTGACGGAAAGAAGTTCATGGCTCCAGAACCGGAACGTGTGGATGAGCGACCAGACTATCTCCTGACTCATTTTGACCTGAAAGATGAGAAGGGTGATGAACTGGGTTTCAACAGCATCCGTGAGTACAATGCCTTCCTGGCGAAGAACGGATTATATAAGAAAGGTGCTCCTACCATCTTGCTCACCGGTTTTATGGGTGCGGCTCCTGATATGGAGAAGGCTTTTGAGAAGAAGGGATTCATGGTGTATCGCATCAACCAGCTGCAGAGCTTTATCGCCGGTCATCATGCCGACAGTATCCAGGCGAATGCCGTAGTGAATATGGCGCATGGCAGACTGGGCGATTACTTCGTTGAGTTCCTGAAGCAGAAGAATATTCCTCTGTTCTCACCTCTTAATATCAACCGCTTGACCACCGAGTGGGAGAACGACAAGCAGGGAATGAATGGCGGCTTCATGTCGCAGAGCATCGTGACTCCGGAGATTGATGGTGCCATCCGTCCATACGTGGTTTTCGGACAGCGTATCAACAAGGACGGCTTGCAGGAGGTTTACGGCATCCCAGACAGAATGGAGAGTTTCGTGGAGAGCGTGCAGGGTTATGTGAATCTGAAGAACAAGAAGAACAGCAGCAAGCGCATCGCCATCTTCTACTTCAAGGGTCCCGGTCAGAATGCACTTACCGCTTCGGGAATGGAAGTGGTTCCATCGCTCTACAATCTCCTGGTTCGCTTGAAGAATGAGGGATACAATGTAGGCAAGTTGCCAGCCAATCCTCAGGAACTGGCAAAGATGATCCAGGCTCAGGGTGCTGTCTTCGGAACCTATGCCGAGGGTGCTTATACCCAGTTCCTGAAGTCTGGACATCCTGCCCTGGTTACCGCCCAGCAGTTTGCCGGATGGACCCAGAAGGCTTTGTCTAAGAAGATGATCAAGGAGATGAATCAGCTCTATGGTTCCTTCCCTGGCAAATATATGGCTACCGATGACGGTAAGTTGGCGGTGGCAAGATTGCAGTTTGGCAATGTGGCCCTGCTTCCACAGGTGATGGCAGGCGTGGGAGGCGACTCCTTCAAGATTGTGCATGGCACCGACCAGGCACCTCCTTACACCTATGTTGCCTCTTATCTCTGGGCTCGTTATGGTTTCAGTGCCGATGCACTCATCCATTTCGGAACCCACGGATCTCTGGAATATACCCCTAGAAAGCAGGTGGCACTCGGCAGCAACGACTGGAGTGACCGATTGATTGGTGTGGTTCCACATCTTTATATATATACCATCGGCAATGTGGGCGAGGCGATGATTGCCAAGCGCCGCACCTATGCCCAGACCCAGAGCTATCTCACTCCTCCTTTCAAGGAGAGCGAGTTGCGACAGACCTATAAGCAGTTGAGCGATGCCATCCAGTCATACGAGAAGAAGGCATCTGACGAACAGTCGCTCAAGGTGAAGGCGCTGACCGTGAAGATGGGAATAGCACGCGAATTGGGGCTCGATGCCAAGCAGATGAACAAGCCTTATTCTGCAGATGAAATTGCGAGAGTAGAGAACTATGCAGAAGAGTTGGCTAACGAGAAGATTACCGGCAAACTCTATACTTTGGGTGTGCCATACGATAACGATGATGTCCGCACCAGTGTCTATGCGATGGCTACAGATCCTATTGCCTACGGAATGCTGGCAGTAGATAAGTTGAAAGGTCGTGCTCAGGAGGGTGTGGAGAAGCACAAGCAGCTTTTCGACCGTCTCTATCTGAGTAAGGCACGCAATACCGTGACCCAGCTTCTGGGTTCTGCCTCTGTTTCTGATGAATACATCTGCCGTTATGTAGGAATCACTCCTGCAGAACTCCAGATGGCACGTAAGGTAGAGGCGATGCAGGCAGCTCCGGATCCTATCCAGATGATGATGCAGATGGCAGACCAGATGGGTGGAGCGAAGGAGGCGAAGCCGAAGAAGGTAGACCACCGTACGGTAAGCGAGCTCCGTGCTGCCAAGGTTTCTCATAAGAAGAAGATTCCGCAGATGAGTCGTGAGGCTTTTGAGAAGATGGAGCAGACCGGTCGCTTCCCTGACAAGATGATGGAAGCTATCAAAAAGGGACAGAAATGGTATCAGCAGGATTTGAAGAAGGCGAAGATGGCGAAAGCCGGCAAGGGCAAGGCTTCTCAGACCGGAAAATCTTCTAAAGAAAAGGGTATGATGATGTCGAAGGCACCTAAATATACCCGTCAGCAGATTCATCTGGCTCAGGCGATTACTACCGTAGAGCATGCCTTGCAGAATGTGGGCAAGTATTCGGAGGCGCTCCGTCAGAGTCCGCTCAACGAGATGTCTTCTCTGATGAATGCCCTGAATGGCGGCTTTACCGCTCCATCTCCTGGTGGTGATCTGATTGTGAATCCGAACACCCTGCCTACCGGTAGAAATCTCTTCTCCATCAATGTAGAGAATACACCATCGGAGGATGCCTGGGAGAAGGCGAAGGAACTTTGCGACAATACCATCAAGATGTATTGCGAGCGACATAAGGGTGAATATCCTCGTAAGGTGAGCTACACGCTCTGGAGTAGCGAGTTTATCGAAACAGAGGGTGCTACCATCGCTCAGATTCTCTATATGCTCGGTGTAGAACCGGTAAGAGATGCCTTCGGTCGTGTTACCGATCTGCGTCTCATCCCATCCAAGCAGTTGGGCCGTCCTCGCATCGATGTCGTAGTTCAGACTTCCGGTCAGCTCCGCGACCTGGCAGCATCCCGTCTCTTCCTCATCAACAAGGCGATAGAGATGGCGGCAAATGCCAAGGGTGATAAGTATGACAACCTGGTGAAAGCCGGTGTTACCGAATCGGAACGAGTGCTCGTAGAGAAGGGTATGTCGCCAAAGGAGGCACGCGAGGTTAGTATGTATCGAGTGTTTGGTGGCGTAAACGGCAACTATGGCACCGGTATCCAGGAGATGGTAACCGCAGGCGACCGCTGGGATAAGGAAAGTCAACTTGCCGAGGTCTATCTGAACAATATGGGTGCCTTCTACGGTGATGAGAAGAACTGGGAGACCGTGCGTAAGGCTGCTTTCGAGGCAGCGCTGACCCGTACCGATGTGGTAGTTCAGCCACGACAGAGCAACACTTGGGGTGCTTTGAGTCTGGACCACGTATATGAATTCATGGGAGGTATGAACCTCGCAGTGCGCAACGTAACCGGTAAGGATCCGGATGCTTATCTCGCCGACTATCGCAACCATAGCAATATGAGAATGCAGGAGGTGAAGGAGGCTATCGGCATCGAGGGCAGAACCACTATCTTCAACCCAGCCTATATCAAGGAGAAGATGAAGGGTGGAGCCAGCAGTGCCAGCACATTCGCTGAAATCGTAACCAATACCTACGGTTGGAATGTGATGAAGCCAAAGGCTATTGATAAGGAAATGTGGGACGAGATATATAATGTATATGTCAAGGACAAGTACAATCTCGGAACCAAGGAGTTCTTCGACAAGCAGAATCCGGCAGCGCTGATGGAGATGACCGCCGTGATGATGGAGAGTGCCCGCAAGGGAATGTGGAAGGCTACTCCTCAGCAGCTCAAGGACATTGCCAAGCTTCATACCGAGACCGTGAACAAGTATAAGCCTTCATGCTCCGGTTTTGTCTGCGACAATGCCAAGCTGCGCAACTATATCGCCAGCAAGACCGATGCTGCTTCTGCCAAGGAATATCAGCAGAATGTAGAGCAGATCCGCGATGCTGAGGCTGCGAAGAACAGCAGCGACAAGGGTATGGTGATGAAGAAGGAGACGCTGAGTGAGGATGCTCAGAAGACCACCACTGTGGTGAGCGGCATCGTAGTAGGTGTCATCGTCATCGTAGCGTTCGTTGTGCTCGCAGTATATTTGCGACGTCGTCGCAAAATGATGAGTGAAGAATAATTCAACACTTAACAGTGAAGAATAATTCAACATTCAACATTTAACATTCAACATTTTTAAAAAAAGTGGAGACATTAGTTTTAGTAATGATGATATTGGTTTGCTTCAGTTTTGTGCTGAAGCAGACCTTCCACGGAGTGAAGGAGATTATGATCATCTCGGTGCTCGTAGCCTTCTTCGTGGGAATGACCTGGCCATTTGCCATCGAGCAGTCGAAGACGCAGATCGCGGCTTGGATAGCCGACCAGAAGCTGATGCTCGATATGGCGGTGCTGCTGAGTATCGACGTGGCACTTACGATGCTTTTCTGTGTGCACCACGTAGATTTGAAGACTTCGGAACATGTGGGCCGCCGCAAATGGGTGTTCTTCATCTTCCTGAAGTACTTCCCGGGTTTGCTGGTTTTCCCAGTGCTGTTCAGTGTTCTGGTGATGACCATCTTCCTGCTTCCCGGCGTATCGTTCCAGGTTGTGGCATGGGTGCTTGCCGTAGTATTGCTGGTTTTGACTCCGGTATTCACCTACGGTTTGAGATGGCTCTTGCCGGAGCGACCAATCCGCTTGGAACTGCTCTTCCTGGTAGAGGTGCTGCTCGGATTGATGGGCATCATCGGTACGGTGAATGGCAGGACAGCGGTGGCAGGCTTCAACAGTTTCGATGCCCTCTCGCTTCTCGGCATCATCGCCATCGTCATCGTAGGAATGGCGATAGGATGGGCAATTTACAATTATCAAATTAAAAAATATAGAGTATAATGAATTACATATCAGACGTTTTGTTTTGGATTTCCACAGGCATGCTGGTTCCTGTGATTATTTTGTTGATTTTCTTCTTCCTCAGAGCCTTGCTGCTCCTTGGAGGTTTCTTCGGACAGTATCTTGTAAAGCGCAAGTCGGGTGCGGAGATTCGTGAACAGATGAACACCCTGACACTCGATAACATCGATACCCTGGGCGATCGCTTGCCAAAGAACAAGCAGGCAGTCATCGTTTCCTATATGAAGAAACTCGTGGACAACCGTCAGAGCAAGGCGCAGGTAAACCGCATCCTCGACCAGTATGCCCAGTTTGTAGAGAAGGATCTTTCTCTTCCTTCTACACTCCTGAAGATGGGTCCGATGCTCGGTTTGATGGGTACCTTGATTCCGATGGGTCCTGCCCTGGTAGGCCTTTCTACCGGCGATATTGCTTCGATGGCTTACAACATGCAGGTGGCTTTCGCTACCACCGTAGTGGGATTGTTCTCTGCAGCCATCGGTTTTGTAACCAAGCAGACCAAGAACCGCTGGTACACCGAGGATATGAGCAACCTCGAGTTTATGGCAGACCTTTTGGAGGAAAAGTAAAAAGGCTTTTAAAGGTAAAAAAGTAAAAAGGTAAAAAAGTTAAGATATATAATTTATGAGACAGAGACGCAGAAATAGGCTTGCGCATGATGGCGAGGATGATGATCCGATGAGCGTAGTGAGCAACCTCTTCGATGTGGCGATGGTGTTTGCCCTTGCCCTGATGGTGGCACTCGTTTCGCGCTATAATATGACGGAAATGTTCAGCAAGGATAACTTCACGATGGTGAAGAACCCTGGCAAGGAGAATATGGAAATCATTACCAAGGATGGACAGAAGATCAATCGCTATACTCCTTCGGAAGACCAAAGTAAGAAGTCGGGCAACAAGGGAAAGAAGGTTGGCATTGCTTACCAGCTGGAGAATGGCGAAATCATCTATGTTCCGGAAGATAAATAATCGGGGATTGCAAATCCCCTCAAACAGAAAATATTATTGTAACTAAAAGAAAAATAAAGAAAAATGAAAAAGTTTAAGACAATGATGGCCATGATGTTGGCTTTGGTTTCTATGTGTGTAGCATTCAGCTCTTGCAGCAGCGATGATGATCCTGTAGCAGTAGCTGCGGCAAAGGAAATTGCGGGTACCTATACCGGTAGTTTGAATATGACCGTAATGGGCGAGGCTTCTACATACGATAATCTTACCATGAAGATTGAGGCTGTAGATGATGCTACAGTCAAGGTTACCTTACCTGCTTGCGGCGAGGGTATGATGGCTCTTCCTGCTCTGGAGGTACCTGCTGTGAAGGCTTCCGGTTCTAACGGTGCTTATGCTTTCTCTCAGGAGAACTATGCAGGTACTATTACCGTGAATGGTGCAGAGAAGAAGTACACAGTTACTTTGCATGGTACATTGAAGGACAAAACCCTGACCGTCAACTATTCTGTGCAGTATGGCAAAATGCCTATGCCAATGATTGGTAAGTTTGTTTGTACAAAATAAAAGGATTGTTTCAGGATAAGCTTTGATATAATTCGATGAAACAAAAGATATTCGCACTATTCCTAATCCTTTGCGGATTGTGCCTGAATCTGAAAGCCGAAACCCAGGGCGATGTCGTGGGTAGGGTGCTCGATGATTCGGGCGCACCTCTGGCGGGTGCTACCGTCCAGATTTTGCATGCAAAGGGTGGGGTAACAACTGATGAAGACGGATATTTCCGCATTCCTTACAGCAAGGATGGAGCGGTGAGAGTGAAGGTGAGCTTTGTGGGCTATCAGACTCAGACTTTCGTACTGAAAGCGGATGAGAGAAAAGGTGAGCAGCATGTGCTTCGCCTTCAACCGGATGCTACTGCCCTCGATCAGGTGGTAGTTACCGCAACCCGAACTCCGAAGGCTTTGAAGGATGCTCCTGTGGTAACCCGTCTGATTACCGCCAATGATATCAAGATAGCTGATGCTACCAATATCCAGGACCTCCTCACCGAGCAGATGCCGGGTCTGGAATTCGGCTATGCCATGAATCAGGAGACTTCTCTCAATATGAATGGTTTCGGTGGAAATGCCGTGCTCTTCCTCGTAGATGGCGAGCGATTGGCTGGCGAAACCATGGATAATGTAGATTATAGTCGTCTGAACTTGGATAATGTAGGACGTATCGAGATAGTAAAGGGTGCTGCTTCGGCGCTCTATGGCGCCAATGCCGTAGCCGGAGTCATCAACATCATCTCCCGTGAAAACAGCGAGCCTTGGACTGCTAATGTCAACACCCGCTACAACGACTTCAACAAGGAGTGGCGCCACGGTGGAAGCTTCAGCTTCAATGCCAGAAAGTGGAATTCGCAGACCAGCATCCAGCGCACCACATCGGATGAGGTTCAGCTCACCAGTCCCTTCGATACAGAATCCAACATCCTCCATATTTATGGTGGCGAGACTTTCAATGTGAAAGAGCGACTTACCTACAAGCTCTCTGATAAGGTAAAACTGATAGGTCGTGGCGGTTATTTCAATCGTATCAGTAAGCGCAGCAACTATGATGATCATTACATGGATTATTCTGCCGGACTGAAGACCGTGATGAATCTTTCGGAGAATGATAATCTGGAGATTTCTTACGGCTTCGACCAGTATGACAAGGCTCGATATGTGAATGATGAGCGTACTCACGACCATGATTATACCAACCGTCAGAACACCGTCCGTGCCCTGTATTCCCATATCTTCGGCAAGAATACATTGACGGTAGGTGCAGATTTCCTGAACGATTATCTTACCACCTATCAGTTTGAGGATAATGAATCAAAGAATCAGAATTCATGTGATGCCTTCGCCCAGTTCGATTACAATCCTTTGCAGTGGTTGAACATCGTGGCAAGTCTTCGTCATGATTACTTCTCTGCATCCAGCCAGCATGCCACTACTGGTCGTCTGGCTCTGATGACCAAGTGGAAGGGTTTCTCCATCCGTGCCAACTATGCCGGCGGATTCCGTGCCCCAACGCTCAAGGAGATGTATATGAACTTTGATATGGCAGGTATGCAGATGATTTACGGTAATCCGGATCTGAAGCCGGAGAAGAGCAACAACTACAACCTGGCGCTGGAGCATACCGGAAGGGTGAAGAATGCTGGCTTCTTTACTGGTCAGTATAGTCTTACCCTGATGGGCTATTATAATAAGTATGATAAGCGCATCACTACCGAGGATTATGCCGATTATATCCCGGGAACCGGTCAGCCGGATGTGGCTTCGCGTTATTGCAACGAGGATGGAGTAGAGGTGAGCGGCATCGACTTCAGTGCCCAGTACCGTTCGGATATGGGACTCGGTGTGAAACTCGACTACAGTTATCTCCATGTGGGTGGCAGAAGTGTAGATTCCCAGTTCTCCCAGCCTCGTCCGCATTCAGCTACCTGGCGTCTCGACTACGATCGCCAGCTCTGTTCGTTCTATCGCATCAATGCCGCTCTGTCAGGCAGATACCTGTCTGCTCCTGATACGAACATCAAGAAGCATGACAGCAGTTATCAGTTGTGGAAGTTCACGCTTCAGCAGCGATTTCTGGATGCCGTCAATCTGAATCTTACGGTAGATAATCTTTTCGGTTATACGCCAAAGAACTATTATTGGAGTTCTGCGATGACCACCGGCCGCACCTTCTCAGTAGGGCTTTCGGTTGACATCGACCGTTTCGTAAAGGTATTCTAATAAAAATAGCAGGGTGGACCAGTCTTCCATCCTGCTTCTTTTTTATTAATAGCACCCCTCTAACTGTATAGATAGCCGCGCTTTTTGCAAAGTTTTAAAGCTTTGTCAAATCTCTTAGTAGTGTCAAGTTTATACATTATTCCCCTAAGATAGTATCAAACATTTCATCAACAGAATTCCAATGGGTAACTCTGCCTTTCTCCTTGTCTTCTTCGGCAAGTTCTAGATTTGTTTTCTTTGGTTTCATGACAGAAATATCAATTTACAGCAGCAAAATTACGTTTTTTTCTCTAAACAACCAAGCAAATTAAAAGATTTTTTTAATTTTGGTATAGTGTACCCGTTTTTATGTGCTAACTTCAAGGATTTACAGTCTCCTGACGGTATGATGGATGGAAGTCTCATCTTAGGGCGATTTTCCTTATTTTGCCTAGAACCATCTCTTCTTCATTTTCTTCAAGAATTCCTTGGTGATAGGGAAGCCGGAGGCATCACCTATTACGGAGTCGGTATAACAGAAGGGACATTCAGCTGTAGGCGGCTCATCAGGGAGGTAATCTGTGATTTCGGATGGCGAGAAGATTTCGCCGCAGAAGAAACAGCCGCACTTTTCTGACTTCTCAATCTGTTCCTTGTTGCTGTAGCTGCAATCGTGAGCCTGGCGAAAGATCCTGTCTTTCTCCTCCTCTTCTTTCTGCTTTTTCTCAGCCTTTTCCAAATACCCCTTGAATCGTCTCTGAAGATAGAGCGGCACATGATAGTGAGGGGCGAAGACATACAGCGACGGAACGTGGTCGTGGTATTCGTAGCCGGGACCATCTATCACGGTATAGCTGTCATCTGTCTCATCATATGGCAGTTTATCCAATCCCCTTTTATCCTTGGCAGCCTGGTTTCTCTCCCAGATCCATTCCGTGGTAAGCGGAGTACCTACAACGATGGCAAGTTTCACCTCATCGCCACGATATACTTCCACGATGTCACCCTTCTTGAATCTGATCTGTTCTGTGTTTCTGCCTCGGAAGGTCTCGTCAGGATGACGGTCGTATGCAGGCGAATCGCAGACTCCCGGATAGTAGATGCTGAACCTCGAACAGCAGTAAGACCGGTCGATCAGTTTTCCCTCACCGTCATACACTCTTTCAGAAAGACATTCACGGTCGTAGTGCAACAGTCCCAGCGGAATCTCCGAGATATAATAGCAGAAGGTATCCAGCGGATAGTCGTCTTCCTCCTTCATCTTCTTGCGGTAAAGGACATCCTGGTGCATCAGTCTCTCTGCCTCCTCCAAAGTTGTAGTGAAGGCTTGCGGACAATAGGTGTTCACCTTATATTTCGGATAATGTGAACGCTTTTTCTCCTCCAGCTCTTCTGTTTCTAATACTTCGAGCTTGAAGATGGCAGGAACATCCCGATGCTGTGGATGTTCAGCCAATTGCTTGAATTCTTCGTATGTCATGGGATGGTTATTTTAAGAATTTATGAAACTTGAGAATCTGAGATCTAAGTTCAGGTATTCTGATGCCTTCAGAGTCTTTGCCTTCTTGATTGTTAAGATTCCTTTTGCTGATAGTTTTATGAATTTTCAGTTTTCTCATGTCCGACTTGCCGTTAGCTTTATGGTTCCACCAAGGCTTGGGATATGCATGTCTTTTTTTGTATCTCGTGCCATCGCAGTTCTGGATAAAGATTTCCAATACTAATCCATCCATTTGACAATCATGCGGGATGTTGATGGCACGTCTTTGGATATCCATTTCGTAGAAGATACTTCCGTCCTTTTTGCAGAGCACGATGTCCAGATAGTCTGGCATATCAGGTATAGTTCCAGGCTCTGACATTTGTGGTTGAAACTCCCCAAACTCTTCCTTCACATACTCGAATAGTCCCCGAGTATATTTTTCGATATCCACCCCTACATATCGAGTATAGGTGTATTTGATGATACATAAAGACATTTTATTTGCCATTTTATTCTTTCTTTTTGGTTATACCTTTATAATATAGTAATATGAGGGGAAAATTTCAAAAAAAAGCGCCAATATTTTGAAAAAAAGTATTGGCGCTTTATTATTGAATTCGCTGGCTTATAAGTCCGCCCTAACTATGTTAAAAAAGGTAGTTAGGGCGGTGGTATCCTAAGTGAGGTAAGGATGAGTGCCCTTTTCTTAGTCTTTTAATGTAGCCAAAGGTATAACCTTTACTCCATCTTCCCTGGTATAAGCCATTTCGCCTCCTGTCATGACAATCAGCAGGTCTGGTTCTCTGAGTGGCATCTGATGCTCTGTCTTGTTCTTCTCACGAATCAGATCCCGTAGTTGCAGGAGATGCTTGGCACCATCTTCTATCTCCCGACTACCCAACTTGCATTCTATCAAGGCATAGCGGCCATCTGCAAGATGAAGCACGATGTCTGCCTCCAGGTCATAGCGGTCGTGATAGTAAGAGACTCTACCTCCCAAGGCTTGCGAATATACCTTCAGGTCGCGAATGCACATACACTCGAATATGAAACCAAAGGTTCGAAGGTCTAATTCCAGACTTCTTGGTGACATACCCAAAGCAGCAACAGCTATGGAAGGATCTACAAAGCAACGCTTGGCTCCCGAACGGATTGCAGCGGCTGAGCGGATTGCCGGACACCATGCCTCCACATCTTCTATGACAAACAATCGTTGCAGGGCAGAAACATAATCATCAAATGTTGGCATCGACGTTTTCTCCATTTCTACCGTGATGTCTGCCAACATCTTGGATTTCTTGACGAGGGTGCAGATGTTCCGGGCATAAGAACGCATGATGAGTCGAGCCAAAGCTGGCTGTCTTCTTACGCCATCTACCCTCGATATATCTTCATCGCAAATCACATTTACGTAATCCTGTGCTATCAGTAATTGTGCCTCCTGCGAAGTGACGTCCAATGATGCTGGCCAACCGCCTCGGCAAGCAGCAAAAATCAGTTTCTCCACGGTCATGTCTGACAGAAATCCATCAATATCGTAAGCTGGGTCATCAAACAATAAACGTAAAGATATGGTGCCTGTTGATTCCTTTGACTCATAAAGGCTCATAGGATACATGGGCATCTTGGAGATGCGGCCAGTACCCGTATGCATGATTTCTCCGTTTTTGTCTTCGACGACTGTAGAACCGGTTAAGATAAACTGACCTTTCTGGTTTCGCTCATCTACGGTATTCCGAACAGCATCCCATAAAACTGGTGCTACCTGCCACTCGTCTATCAGTCGTGGTGTTTCGCCTTTGAGCAGCAAGGATGGTTTGGTGCGTGCCGTCGCCAGATATCCTTCACGCTTATCTGGATCTTGCATCTTGATTACGCTCTTTGACTGCTGCATGGCCGTAGTGGTTTTTCCGCACCATTTTGGTCCAACAATCTGTACTGCTCCAAAGGCTTCCAGACGAAGTCGGAGCATTCTGTCTGCTATTCTATCTAAATACTTCATATTCAATATATTTTTGTTTGCAAAGATAGTAATAAATAGTGGAATCTACAAATAATTTTGTATTTTTGTGGTATTTTATTTTGTGTTTTAACGGTATTTTACTTTGTATTTTTGCGGTACTTTACTTTGTGTTTTTGCGGTAAACGGTATTTTAATGTCCGTTTTCATAACAGATACTATTCTTAGGAGGAAAATAAAAAACACTCATGGCATTCGCTATTATATCAATAGGAAAGCCATGAGTGTAATTGGTTTATTGAAGTCTTAATTTTCTAGAACCTGTCCAACTTACTTTGCTGATAGATTCTGAGGTAAGTTCAAGTGTCTTGTAATCTTTGGAAACGGTACCTCGTAGGACTAGATCGTTGGCGTAAACGGTTATGTCATAGCCATTCGCTTCCCATTCTCCACTCCAAGTAGCATCGTCTTGCAATGTTTCCTTGATGCTGACTTTGCCATTGTTCTTGAAGGTGAGACGCAAAGATTCTGTGGCTGTACTCTTATCCAAGTCTCTTTCGTCATCATATACGATGTCGTCTTCAACTTGGCGAGTTACCTTATATACCATTTTCCCTCTTTGTGCAACTGTGTCGCTAAAGATTTTTGTAGAGTCTACTTGTGGCTCTACTTTTTCGGAAACGATGGTGTCTTTTATCACCGTACTGTCTACGGTTTCTGCATCTTTAGTCTGTTTGTTGCCACAGGCGGTAAATGATGCGACTAGGCAAACGCCTAATGCTGTGATAATAGAATGTCTCATGAGGCTTGTTATTTGATTTCCTTTACAATTTTTGCGGATGCTGCACAGTCCTTGGCTCTAACCAGAGTGATGTCACCTTCATAACTGTCTGGCAAAAGGGTAAAGTTGAGATGATCACATTCAGCAAAGCCGTTCTTCATGTGATAACTAACATTTGTGAGAAACTTCTTGCCGTTTTGTATCAACACCAAGGCATCTCCTTCGTGTTGACCATCAAATGCATCTGCATAATCTTTCTTGACACCAGGCTTCTGTAATGCCTCCTTTACAGACATACCTACTGCCAAATTGTTTGATTTAGCAATACTGTCTGCTTTTGCAATACTATCAGCACGAGCTATGCTATCGCATCTGGCAATACTGTCTGCTTTAGCTTGCGCTATGGCAACTGAATCTATTCCATTCTCCTCCTTGTTATTCTTGTTGTTTGAGCAACTTGTGATGCTTGTTGTGAAACATACAAACATCATGATTAAAAAATGTTTCTTTTTCATTGTCTTGTAATTTGAAATTACCACTTAATAGCAGCCACTTTCCCGTTTTTGGTATAGATGGCTCTAGGAAATCTTGCATTTATATATGAGGCAGTCATAGCAAAGAGTCGTGTCGGGAGATATACCTTATAGCCGCTTTCTACTCTTACAAAGCCATATGCGATAAAATTAACGTCCTTCATTACAAGTTTATATTCTCGAACAATGCCCTCAGGCATACCTATGTATGGTCTAAAGTCTTCCATCGCATCGAATGCTTTTCGACCATACTTCTGTACCAGAACCTTTTCCATTTGTGCATGCTTATTCCTAGCAGCGTTTTTTATATTCTTTTCAGCTATTTGTCCTGCTTTTACTTCTGCATTATATGCTTGAGCGAATGAATTGTATTGTATGCACTTCTCGCCAACTTTCTCGCCATTCTTGTTCAGATATATTCCAACATATAACTCCAGCTTGTCATTCTCTTTGGCGGTCTTTGGCGTAAAAGAATAGTCGTCTTTAGTACCTGCATACTTAAAAATTCCAAGCATAGAGTTGCCTTCAGGCTGATACAATAATACTTGGTGGTTTGTTTTAAATTGGGATATGATATTCGGCTCTTTGTTCTTTTCGAAGAGAGTATATATATGACGACCATATTTTAATTTGCTTTCATCCCCATTTATCACTATAACAATTCTTCCGTCGGGATATATCACGGCATCTTCTATGAAGTCATTGTCAAACGTATGGGTCTTTGGTAGCACGTCCAAAGCTTTTATCATATTGGAATAACTTTCAGTATTTTGTGCAAGGCTTACTCCAAAGTAGGTAGCGACATCCGGATCCTTTGGGAGTATGGTTTCTTTCAACTCGTCATACAGCACGTCCCAGTCAACACCTCTTTTAATGTTCTCATTCACGAAGCGTTGCACGTAAGGAATGAAGTCCTTTGGTGAATCGGAATTTGTAATGGCGTCGATGAATGTGTACATCTTGTTTGGGTCGGCTTGATATGCTATCCAAACGGACTCGGCGCTTTGTCCTACGCCTTGGGCGTAGGACAAAAGTATGCTAAATACGCAACATATTGTCAATAATATTTTTTTCATCATATTGTATTTTATTTATCTTTATTCTTGTTGTATTCAGCCAAAATGAAGTTCATTATAGGCTCGTATATCTTCTCTGTTTCTTGTGACTTACAGTTTTCTTTAGTCGTGACTTTTCCGTTGCTGCTTATAATGACAGGTAGAGCCTCGTTATTCTTCAGCGAAGGAACTTGGTCAACAATTTCCTTTGTGACGTTAAACAATTTTATTTTAAATTCCGGAGTAAATGAGCGTCCATAAACTTGCACCATCACTGCGGCAAGGAAACTGCCCAATATGTTTCGTGACTTGAATGTTTCTATATAATTGAGCATATTTTGTTCCTTTTTGTTTCTGGTTTCCTTGTCGGCGTAGGACTGGGCCCAGTTAATATTTTTACACTCGTCATCTAGCCAAATGTCGAATTTGTAGTATTTGCGGTTTTTGGCTTTAATGGTAATAGCCTGCATTTGCTGTTTGACAGGATAACTTTTAGCTATTTTTTTAAAGTCCAACTTAACTGCTTGCAGTGCCCATGGCATCTCGTGCTTGAAGGCGCATTTATTTATGAAATATTCCTTATAGTCATCTTTTTGCGTAGCCCAACCATTGTTGCGGTCTCCATAGGGGAAGTCTCCTTCTTTATAAATCTTAATGACATTCCGGTCATCGAAGTCTTCTACCTCTTCGATTTTGCGGATATATGAAATGTTGTCCTTTACATACTCTGCGATGGCAATATCAACATCGCACGTTGCAAAAAGCGAGTCTACCACAGGTATGTCGTATGGTATGAACGACAGAAGAGTTTCAAAGTCCTTTGAGCGGATAGCTCTCTTGAGAGTTTGCTTCTTGTCTGCAATCAGTGACATTATTTTTTCGTGATACACGTCTTCAAGCCCATACTGTGATGCCACGTCGGACAGTTGTTTAGAAGGCTTGTTTATAAAGCTCATGGCAGCCAATGCTGCAGCTTTGTCTTTGTTCAGCTGGTACTGCAGGGCTACTGTATACATCTTGGTGACAGGAATCTGTGGGCACAGCTTGAGGTATTCCAAAGCCTTGGAATAGTCCTGGTTGCAAATCTTCTTAAATCCCAAGGCGTAGTAGTTGGCTGCATACATGGCATCTTCGTAATACACTTTCTTGCCAGCAGCAAGTTTTGCATCCCATTTGGCAAGTTTCTTCTTGCATTTCTCGAAATATTCGTTGGCGCAGTTTACCTTCTCTTGTTTTGTGATGTACTCGCCGTCATGTACCAACAGACGACTGATTTTTTCCTCAGCTTCTTGCTCTGTGTCAGCTTCTGCAAGAATCTCTGAGATGATAGACTTGAGAATTCTTTCTGATTCCCATTTCTTTGCTAAATCCTGTGAGAAAGAAATCTGTGTGAAGCATACTGCCAGTAGCAGTAGAATTAATCTTAAATGTTTCATGATGCTTTTTGTTTAAAATTATAAATGTTTATTAATTTGTTTTCATGCAAACAATGCTGTTGTTGCAGCATTGAGAATACCTTGCACAGTGAAGTCCAAGGCTGCTGTTCCGAGTCTTTCTGCCATTTTCGTCATCAGTTCCTTGAAAGTCAGCTTTTCGTTGTTCTTGCTTTTTCGAACTTCTTTTAGCAGCTTGTTAATTTCTTCTTTACCATCTGCTGGAATACAGAGAAAATACTCAAGATCGTCGTAATCCATTGAGACTATTTCTGAGTTGAAGGAACTGTCAGAGAATCTGCCTCCAGCTTTTAATGTTGAGTCTAAATATCTGCGCAAGTACATATCTTCTATGACAAATTGTATGCACTTGCCGTCTTTCTTGAAATGAGCCTGTTTGAGATGTTCGCAGACCATATTATATTTGTCAACGGATGTATTGTTGCTATATTTCAGTTCTGCTTCATAGCGCAGACGTTTAACTTTGCTCTCTGGTATCTTCAGACCTATGCTGATTTCATAGTTCTTCTTTCCTTGAAGTTCGTGCTCCAATAAATAATGGAATATCCACACTTCAAAGTCATTTTTGTTCATAGAGCCAAAGCCTTTCTCTATATATTTAGAGATTACTTCGTTTAATGTCAGTTCTTTCATTGTTAAAATTGTTTTAAAGATTTAGACACAAAAAAAGGTGCGAACCAATTTCATTCTGTTCTGAAGGTTCTGGACTACCTGTACACAAAGAATGAAAATCAGCTCACACCAATGGGTATATGTTGATACCCATCCCGCCGAAGCGGAATGGATACAATAATACACGGTTGGGTGAACAACTTCTGTCTTCGTTCTTGTGTACAATGAATTGTCCAGATTCTCAGTACGAACCAAGCATGGTTGTTTCCTTAACATGTCTGCTGCTTGTTTAGAACAGCACTGCAAATATACCATTTTTTTTCTAAAGTTGTTCATTGTGAGCTGATTTTTTTGCAAAAATAGGTGTTTTTTCTGCTTTTTCAGCGTTCCATTCCGTTCCAAGTTCAAAATATGAAGTGTTTTTAGTGGAAATATTGGCTTTTTGTGTGTTGGTTGGATTTGTTTCAGTATCTTTGCAGCATGGAACAGATATTACGTGAAATGATAGAAAAAATGGTGGGGCGCAAGATGGTTGTTCCTCGCGACTTCGCTTGGTTGAGCGAAAAGGTGGAGGAACGTACCCAGCAAAGGGTGAGTGCCTCTACGCTGCGACGATTCTGGGGATACGTGAGCGAAGGGGTTTCTGCCAGTAAGTTTACCAAGAATGTGCTGGCTAATTTTCTCGGTTATGCAGACTTTGAGGAGTTCGGATTGTCGCAAGGAACGGGAGAGCAGCAGAGCCAGATGGTTATAGACAAGGAAATCTCATGCGATGATCTTTATGAGGGACAGATGCTCAAACTTTCCTGGCTGCCCGACAGAACCTGCATCATCAGGTATCAGGGAAATGGTAGTTTCAAGGTGGTGTCATCAGAAAATACCAGATTGGCGAAAGATGATACTTTTGAGTGCCGTCATTTCATCAATCATGAGCCTGCTTATCTTCATGCCTGGAAACATGGAGATGATGAACCGGTTACTTACGCAATTGGTAAGAAGAACGGCATCATCGTAGAGCATTATTTGGAAGATTGAAATCTCGACAAGGTGGGCTTCACATATCTTTCAGAGGTATAAGAGGACAGCTCGTAGATGATATCTGCCTTCTTGCTGCCGGCGATGTCTTTAGAGAATGTCTGCGGATAAGTGGTCGTGATGAAATCATTGCTCTTATCTATAAACCGATAGAATGCCTCGCTCTTTTTCTCTACAGAACGGATGGTGTCCATGCCGGATTCCTTCCACATCTTGTCGATTGTCTTCTTGCCTTCGGATAGGAGTTCGGCGGCTTGTGCCTGTGATGCAGAAGATGGCTCGGTAGCTGTTGGCTGCAGGGATTTCTGGCCATAGGAAAGTGGGGCTGGCTTCTTGGTTTGCTGGCGGATGACAGTATCCTTCTTGGCTTCGTGATGTGCCGGGGTGATGCTAATGCTCTTTTCCTGCTGATGCAGTAAAGGATAACTGATGAAACCTAATAAGATGATACAGACCAAAGCTGCGATTGCGATACGCTTGATAACGGATTGATGCCTGTTTCTGCGAGTCATGAAATCAGCTTTGAGTTCGTCAACATTGGCATATCGCTGGGTTATGGGTGCCTTGCATCGCTTGATGATAGCTGTATAGGGTTTGCCGGGAAGTATCTTTTCCAGGATACAGCCTATGCTGAAGATGTCGTTGCGGATGTCTGCCTGTTGGGATACAATCTGTTCAGGTGAGATGTAGCCCGGTGTGCCGGCAGGCTGTTTGAGGATGGCAAAGTCGTCGGTATCTGAAAGTCCGAAATCGATGAGCTTTACATGATTGCCGTTATGGGTAATCATGATATTGGAAGGTTTTAAGTCTCTGTGTACTATCTGCTTGGCGTGGATGTAGTGTACGGCATCAAGCAACTGGAGGAAGATTGCTTCTCCTTCAGTCTTGCTGCCGCTCCAGTGTTCCAGCGTGATACCATCTATCCATTCCATTACGATACAGGTACCCATTTCCGGTATTTCTTCCATGCTGTATGCTGATACGATGTTGGGATGCTGCAGGGATATGAGGATGTCGAACTCTTTGTGCAGCAGGCTCTTGTAGTTTTCGTCTTGGCGATATGGCTCCTTCAATCCTTTGAGTACCCACCATCTGCCATAGCGCTTTGCCTTGCAAAGAAGGTTGAAACCTTTGCAAGGTATGGGAGTAAAGTCTGAAAATTGCTCAGACCTTCTGCTTTCTTCTATGATAATTCCAGAATATGAATCCATGTTACTCAGACTGGGTTGGTAATTCGGTTGCAAAATTAACTAAATAGAGATACCCATCCCACAGAAGCGGGATGGATATTAGTATACATATTGGGGCAAACAACTGGAACTTTCATTCTTGTGTACTGCGAACTGTCCAGATTCTCAGTCCGAACTAAGCGTAGTTGCTACCTCTTTATGTCTGCCGCCATTACTAACGGCATTGCAAATATAGGCATTTTAAAAGAAATTTTCAAGCGGAAACGAAACTTTTAGTATTCTTTAAACTTTGACGATTGGTTCAAACTCATTCCTCCCCGAGCTTATAACTTATTTTATGTAGGAACTGGTTGCCGCAAATCCACTCTCTTTTTAATGCCTGGCTGGTTGGCTATCAAATCACATTAAAGCGGTCTTTGCCATGGTTGTGCGGGATGGGACCGCCTGGGGATAGCTTGCTATGGGGACGCCTTACTATAGCTTGCTGATTGGAACCGCTGAGTATCTCTGAATCACAATGCAAAGATACGAAATAGGTGAGGAGGCAACTCACAGTTGCTCATACTTGCTCACAGTTGCTCATACTTTTTCATAGATTCTCTTTGCTCTGGTGTTTGTAAGCCCTTTTACATGCCTTGCTTGGTATCACTTCTAAATGCCTGGCTTGTTTGATTTTTAAGGGCTTTGTGATTGGATTGCGGTTCGTAAGCCAGGGGGTTACGGGGCGTAAGTCCCCGACTTTTGCGTCGTAAGTGACTGACTTTTGCACCGTAAGTCTTTGACTTTTGATTCGGAAGTAACCTGCTTCTGGATGACAGGGTGACACTTATGACAGTGATTTCTGAAGATTTACTCTCGCGCGGGCAGGCAGGAAAAATCAAGCCGAAAGTTCCTGCCTGCCCGCGTGCGAGGCGAAAAGTTGAAAAACTAGTGTCATCGTGTCACCGTGTCACCGTGAACAGAGCAGAAGATGTTTGGTATCGCTCTTTGGCTTCGGACACAAATTCCCCTGTCTCCGCCTCCGTTGGCTTTCGGAAGTAGAGATCCACAAATTACTGTTTTTGTCGTGGCGCCTCCAAAGTGGTAATCTTTTGCAAAGATAGAAAAAATAAAATAAATGAGAGTTCCCACTATGGGAACTCGTAATGATATTTATTGATTTTTAAAATCTTTTAAATGATAAGGGCTAGAATTTATACTCGATTCTCGCAAGTTGCAGAAGGATTTTGGGGGCATCTCTCTTGTTTGAGAAGGGTATTGAGAAAATAGTGAAGTGGTATCTCTTTTCGAAAATCACCCCGTCCCTCTTTGTTGATAAAGCGAGCTGCACTCGGCAATTTGAAAGCAGCTTTCATTGCACTCATTGGCATCGCTTTTTCCCCTTAAAGAGGGCTCCACCTCTCATCTCGGTCTTCTCCCCTCAGGGAAGAAGAGGGAAACCGCCCTACTCGGTGCTCGGAACCGCTACGCTCTAAGGAGGGCGGGGCATCAAAGCCCTCGCCAAATTGTGCGGGATGGGACCGCCGGGGGAAGAGAGTTTACAGTTAATAGTTTATAGCTAACAGTTTACAATTAATAGTTTATAGGTTGCTGTTTTCTGATGATTTTGGGTAATTGGCTGATAATTTGCAGATTTATTCTGATTTTCTTGGTGGTTTCGTAGAAAAAGCGTATTTTTGCGGAAAAGTTGAACGTTTTAAAGGAGATAATTATGAATATAGTTGCTTTAAGTAATAGGCTTGCAAGTAAGGTTCCTCATTGGCATGAACTCGAAAAGTTAAGTAAGGAAGATAAGATAGAGGTTATTGCTTTACTTTCCATGTCGATAGCTGATGCAGAGGAAATTAAAACGCCAGCAGATAGGACTAAAGAAATGGTAGAACGTTGCTGTGGTTCATGGGTTGGCGAACAGTCGGCAGAAGATATTATAGCTAATATCAACGAGAGTAAAATGTCAAAGTCAGAACCTGTAAATTTTGGATGATATGAATTACTTGTTGGATACCAATATTTGTGTATATTTTATGAGGGGTAAACGTAATGTTGCTGCTAAAATTTCAGAAATTGGTCAAGAACATTTCTTTATCTCTGAGATGACTTTGGGAGAATTACTTTATGGGGCTCAGTGTAGCGATAGACCTTCTGAGAACATTAGAGCTGTTCATGTGTTTTGCCAGTATGTAACAATATTGCCAATGGCAAATATTTGGAATGAATTTGCTGTACAAAAGGCTTTTCTTCGTAAAAAAGGTCAACTTATTGAAGATGCTGACATAATTATCGGTACTACAGCTATCATAAATAACATGGTTATGGTTACAGAAAACGTTAAGCACATAGGGAGGCTTAATGGTATTGTTGTTGTAAATTGGATGGAAAAATAATTAGCTGTAGGAGTAACCGCCCATGGTAACGGCATGATTAAAATTCCATACGGATCGGATGAGGCGCACCACGCCATAGCAGACTCCTATCAAGACCTGTTTGACAGGAACAGAAAGGCTTGATATGAAAATCCCCAACCTGCTAAGAAAAGCGGGTTGGGGAAATTATGATAGATTTTGCTTCCATCAGAAAATATCCGATTGTGAATTACAATGGATACTCCTCGAAAGCGTAGAGTACAGTGCTTAAATAACGCTCACCAGTATCTGGCAAGAGGGCTACAATCTTCTTGCCCTTGTTCTCAGGACGCTTCGCAATCTCGGTGGCTGCAAAGGCGGCGGCACCAGATGAGATTCCTACCAAGAGGCCCTCGGTCTGAGCCAGGTCACGACCTGCCTTGATGGCATCATCGTTCTGAATATCCAATACCTCATCGATATATTCTGAAGAGTAAGTCTCAGGAATGAAACCGGCACCGATGCCCTGAATCTTGTGAGGACCGCTCTGTCCGCCGTTCAATACAGGCGATGTGGCAGGTTCTACGGCAATCACCTTCACGTTTGGATTCTGTTCTTTCAGGTACTTGGCGATACCCGAAATGGTTCCACCGGTTCCTACACCGGCTACGAAGACATCAATCTCGCCATCGGTATCAGCCCAGATTTCTGGTCCTGTTGTGGCATAGTGTTTGGCAGGATTGGATGGGTTGGTAAACTGTCCCAGAATCACGGAACCAGGGATGGAATCACGGAGCTCCTCGGCAGCCTTGATGGCACCAGGCATTCCGTCCTTACCGCTGGTCAGTCTCACTTCTGCGCCGTAAGCCTTCACCAGGTTTCTGCGCTCCACACTCATGGTTTCAGGCATGGTGAGGATGAGGTGGTAGCCCTTTACGGCTGATACCAGAGCTAGGCCTACACCCGTGTTACCGCTGGTTGGTTCGATGATGGTGGCACCTGGTTTCAGGATGCCCTTCTGCTCAGCGTCTTCGATCATCGCGAGGGCGATACGATCCTTTACGCTTCCGCCAGGATTGAAGAATTCTACCTTAGCAATTACAGGAGTCTCCAACCCCTTGGATGCTGAATACTTCCCCAATTCTACCAATGGGGTCTTACCGATTAAATCAGTAATCTGTTTATATATCTTTGCCATAATGATTTTTTTAATGTTAAGTGTTGAGTGTTGAGTGTTGAGTGTTGAGTGTTGAGTGTTGAATGTTGAATTTTAATGTTGAGTGTTGAATGTTGAATGCCGTTATTGTCCGTCAGGCAATTCAACATTTAACATTCAACATTCAACACTGAAATTACTTCACATACGTAAATGCCTCATCGAGAGCCTCAATCAGGTCGTCGATGTTCTCGATACCGATGCTCAATCGAACGGTAGAAGGATAGATGTGCTGCTCCTCCAACTCCTCTGGGCTCAACTGAGAGTGGGTGGTTGTTGCTGGGTGGATAACCAGTGACTTCACGTCGGCTACGTTAGCCAGCAAAGAGAAGATGCGCAGGTGGTCGATGAACTCCCATGCCTCTTTCTCGCCGCCCTTGATATCGAAGGTGAAGATAGAACCACCGCCGTTAGGGAAGAGCTTCTTGTAAAGTTCGTGGTCTGGATGAGAAGGAACGGCTGGGTGATTAACCTTAGCCACCTTAGGGTTATTCTCCAGATACTCTACCACCTTTAATGCATTCTGAACGTGACGCTCTACACGGAGGCTCAATGTCTCCAAGCCCTGAAGAAGAATCCAGGCGTTGAATGGAGAGATGGTTGCACCGGTATCACGAAGGATGACCGCACGGATTCGGGTTACGAAGGCTGCTGCTCCGGCTACATCTGCGAATACGGCACCATGATAAGATGGGTCTGGCTTGGCGAGAGTAGGGAACTTGTCGGCATTTGCCTTCCAGTCGAACTTACCGCCATCTACGATGACACCACCGAGAGATGAACCGTGACCGCCGATGAACTTGGTAGCAGAGTGAACCACGATATCTGCTCCGTGCTCGATAGGACGGATGAGGTATGGGGTGCCGAAGGTGTTATCGATAATCAATGGGATGTTGTGGCGATGAGCAATCTCTGCCAACTTATCGATATCGGTTACATCAGAGTTAGGATTTCCGAAGGTCTCTGCATAGAGTGCCTTGGTATTGTCCTGGATGGCAGCCTCTACCTGCTCGAAGTTGCGAGGATCCACGATGGTGTAGCTGACACCCTGTGTGGATAATGTATGAGTGATGAGGTTATAAGTACCACCGTAGATGTTGTCGGCAGCTACGATGTGGTCGCCATTCTGAAGGATGTTCTGCAGAGCGTAGGTAACGGCGGCAGCACCAGAAGCGACAGCCAAACCTGCTACACCACCCTCGAGGGCAGCTACACGGTCTTCGAATACACCCTGAGTAGAGTTGGTCAAGCGACCATAGATGTTACCTGCGTCACGGAGTCCGAATCTATCGGCAGCGTGCTGAGAGTTGCGGAACACGTAACTTGTGGTCTGGTAGATAGGCACCGCACGAGCGTCGGTAGCTGGATCTGGATTTTCCTGACCTACATGCAACTGAAGTGTCTCAAAGCGAAGTTTCTTTTCTGTACTCATAATCTATGTCCTTTCTTTAATTTTACGTTAATATTCAATCTTATTCATTTATATAAATTGCCGCCCAGAAATCAGATTGATGTTCTCTCTAAAAGACATTCTTCTGAAAGACATTCTGATGTCCTTCTGAAAGTCATCATGCTGTTTGTTCTGATTGACGCTGCAAAGGTACGGCGATTTTTTGGATTCAGAAATAGCATATGAGTAGTATTCCTGCTACCACGTTTGTGGTATTCGGGCATTTTTTTTCGATTTTTTGAGAGAAATTACAGTCTAAATCCTAAGCCGATGGTCATCGGGTAGCACTCGTGAGCCTTGGTCTTGTTGAGCAGCGGGGTTACTCCGGCACGGGCGTAGAGCATCACTCCTGAGTAGCCGGCACGGGCTTCCAGGTTCAGGCCGATAGGGTTGAGGTTGATATCGCCCGTTTCGGTATGCTTGTGCTTTCCGATGAAGTAGCGGGAATGCTCGTGCCAGCGGTATTCTACTGATGGACCTAAAGCCAGGAATGCATCATGGGATCCTATGCGCTTCTGCCACTCCAGCATGATAGGCAGGCGGAGCACATTGTAGCTGATATAGCTTTTCTTCAGCGTTTCGCCTTCTATCGGAGTCATTGCCGATACCCCGTTTTCGGTACTTAATACATAATTGTCCTTGAAATGGTGGTGTACCTGTCCGATGGAGAGAGAGGAGGTGAGCGCCATTTCGTTGGAAAGGCGGAAGCAGAGACTGGTGAGGGTGATGCCCCATTCCCACGACTTGGAGTCGCGACTGTGCATCTCGTTGTTGCCTCCCATGCTTCCCCTGCTGCCTGGCAACTGGCTGCAGCCGAAGAAGAAGGTTGGATAATGACTCTCCAGACTGCGCTTGCGCTTGCTCAAAGTCTGAGGGATGAATGGTGAGGTGACAAATACCTTTTCTACTTCCTGACCATCTACGAATTGGGTTTCGGAAATCTTGGTCATCTCGTTGCCGTTCATCTTATATATCTTCACAGAAGTCTGTTCACCATCCTGCTTGATGACGATGTTCTGGTCGTTCACTCTGATTGTGGTGTCGTTAGCCTCTACCGAGGCTGGTGTACTGTTGCTGTTGGTTTCAGCAAGGGCGAAGGCTGGCATCATGGCAGCCATCATCATTACGTTTTTGATATTCATAATACTATATTTTATGTTGTTTCTTATTCTTATTGAGAAGATTCCAGAAGGAAAATGCTGTTTCTATCTTCTGGAATAGCAGAGTTTCATGATATCTTCGGGCGACAGGTCGCCTTCTATATAAATCACGGTTCCCTTGCTTTTACTCGGGTTACTGAAGAGGATGAAGCGGTTGTCGCCATTGCTCAAGGGTGTCATCATGTAATAGCCGCTCACCATCTTGCCATTTTCCACCACCTCTCTGATCTTTTTCGCAGCTTTGCGGTCGGACTTCAGATAGTGGGCTATTTCCGTGGCATGGTTCTTATATACCAGGCTCTTGTATATCTTGAGCCTGTAACCTTTGAGTTGCGCATTCTGCATCGTAACCATCTTGCATCCCTTGGCGTGTCCGAAGCGTTGGAATATACTTTTTACGTATAGTCCCTCCTGGGCATTAGCCGAAATCGAGGCTACCACGATAAGAAGCAGTCCGATGAAGAAGCGTTTTATCAAGTTGCATCGTTTCATATTCTATACCTTATTATATATATTATACTTTATAGTTTGATTGATTGTTTCATCTAAAAGATGAATTTATTGTTTCATCATATCCAGGGCACTGAATGGATCTTCGGAATCTGCCGAAACATCTTCCAGGGCATCCAGGGCTTCGTTATGAACGAACTCCTGGTCGGTATAAACCTTTCCATCGATAACCGCATAACATTCAGGCTGAGGCTGGGCAATCTTCTGGATGCCCACAATCAGGAATGCGATGATAGCGGCGGCTGCCACAGAAGTGCCGAAATATTTGAGCCATCTGCTGCGAGAAGCTTCCTTCTTTGGGATTTCTTCCTTCTCGATATCTTTTTTTTCGAAATCCTCCTCCTTCTCTTCTTCTTTTAGAATTTGAGAAAGATTCATCTGTTCGAATCCGATATAGCTGAAGAGGGCGCGATAGGATTCCCATTCTTCCGGAATATCATTGGCATGCTCTTCGAAATATTTTCTGAGCGTTGCCTCTTCCTCATTGGATGTGGCACCATCCATATACTTGTCGAGCAAGTCCTGTATCGTCTTGAATTCATTGATACCCTTGAATTCATCGATTCTTTTTATTTTATCGTTCATCTTCTTTCCTCCTTTTTTATTTTGTTCTGTTTTGTTTCACGATATTCATATAGGTCTCTCTGATTTTGAGTCGGGCTCTGGAGAGATTCTTTCGGAGATTATCGGCAGTACATCCCGTTATCTGCATGATTTCATCGGCAGTATAGCCTTCTATCTCCTTCATGCGGAATATCTGCTGCTGCAAGGGCGGGAGCTGTGCCACTATCTGCTTGATGAGATTTACCTCGTCCCGTTGCTCTGCCCGCCGGTCTTCTATGGATACTTCCATCACCCTGTCGGTGGTGAAGTTCCGCTCCTCATGCCTGCACTGGTCATAAAACTTGTTGCGCATGATGGTGATGGCGAGCGCCTTGAGGTTATCTTCTGCCTTGATATTCTGGCGCATGTCCCACAGCCTGAGCATGACTTCCTGCACGAGGTCTTCGGCATTGTCGTCACTCTCAGTCAACCTTAGCGCATACGCTTTCAGGTCGCTGCGCATCGGTAGGATGATATGGTTGAATTCTTCTGTTCTCATAACCTTAACACTCTATAGACGTATGAAATTGAAAAATCGGACATCTAAGAAGAGATTTTTTTCAAAAAATGCTTTCTTTTTTCAAAGAAAAATGTTATTTTTGCAGTCATAAACATAAAATTTAGCAATCGAAAACATTAAAAAACTGAATGGCTTATGGCATCTGTAGTTTCTATTATTCCCATCGTGTTGCTGTTCATCCTGATGCTCGGCTTCAAGATGGCAGGTCATAAAAGCGCCTTGCTGACGCTCGTAATTACCGTGTTGCTCGCTCTCTTCGCTGCTTCGCCGCTAGGCATGATTGCCCCGGAACATGCGGAGGACAGCGTGATCGCCCTGACGGGATGGGCGGTGGTGGAAGGCATCCTGAAGGCGGTATTCCCGATTCTCATCATCATCCTGATGGCTATCTATAGCTATAATATCCTCGTGGAAAGCAAGCAGATAGAGGTGATCAAGAGGCAGTTTACATCGATTACCGATGATAAGGGACTGCTCGTGCTGCTCCTCGTATGGGGATTCGGCGGACTGCTCGAAGGTATGGCGGGTTTCGGAACGGCGGTGGCGATACCTGCTGCCATCCTCATCGGACTCGGCTTCAAACCGATGTTCTCGGCTCTGGTTTCCTTAATCGGTAATACCGTGGCTACGGGATTTGGTGCCGTGGGTGTACCGGTTACTACGCTCTGTAACGAGGTGGCTGAAAGCGGATCGGCTTCGGCGGCACAGATTTGCGAGACTTCGGCCTTCGCCATTATCCAGCTGGCACCTCTTTTTATCATTCTGCCTTTCATCATCCTGACGCTTACCGATAAGCACAATCTTATCAAGAATCTCATCATCGCCCTCTGGGTGGGAGTGATTTCCGTGGTAGTGCAGTTTGTCTGCGGCTATTATCTCGGTTCGGAGACTCCAGCCATCATCGGTTCGCTGGCAGCCATTATCGCCATCATCGCATACGCCAAGGTGTTTGCCAGAAAGAGCAAGGTGCAGGATAAGGAAACCTTTACGCTTGCCGAGAGCCTAAAGGCATGGAGCGTTTACCTTTTTATATTGATATTCATCCTGGTTTCCGGAGCCCTCTGTCCTCCGGTCAATGCTTTCCTCAAAAGTCATCTGGTGAGTGCGGTTCATCTGCCTGTACTCGACAGCACCTTTAAGTTTGGCTGGATTTCCAATGCGGGCTTGATGCTCTTCCTGGGTGCTACGATTGGTGGACTGATTCAGGGATTGAGCCTTAATAGATTGATGGTGATTCTTGCCCGTACCACGGTGAATCTGCGTAAGACGGTGGTGACCATCTGTTCGCTGATAGCCCTGGCAAGTGTGATGAACTATTCGGGAATGATTACTGCCATCGCCTCAGGTCTGGTGGCAGTAACGGGAGATTTCTATCCTCTGGTAGCACCTATGATTGGTGCCATCGGAACCTTCGTAACGGGTTCTGATACCTCTTCGAATATCCTTTTTGCCAAGCTCCAGGCTCATGTTGCCAACCAGTTGGGTATGACGGGGCAGAGCACATTCTTCGGTATGGAGGGTGGTCAGGAGAACTGGCTGGTTGCTGCCAATACCACGGGAGCCACGGGTGGCAAGATGATCAGTCCGCAGAGTATCGCCATCGCTACTGCAGCCTGCGATATGGAGGGAAAGGATGGAGAGATTCTCCGTTCGGCCATCCCATACGCCCTGCTGTATATCGTATTGGGCGGACTGATGGTTTACTTCGGTTGCTGATCTTCTTTTTTTATATAAAAAACTGTCCTCATCTGTTATCTCAGATGGGGACAGTTTCAGTTTTATAAATCGATATTATATCTTTTAAGCATGTCTTTTCTCGTAAGCCAGACTGTGGTCGTGCTTGTCGATATCATTTTTTGACTTGCTCTTTACCACGAGCCATACACCTGAGAACACGAGGATGGCGGCTATTGCCTGCATACCCTTGAATACGGCGAGCCCCACGATGACACTCACGGTGACCGATACCAGCGGCTGCACATAGTTATATACCGAAACTACGGTAGGGCGCAGGGTCTTTTGGCCAATCATCATGCAGATGTAGCCCAGATAAGTGCCGAAGAGAACCACGTAGCCCGTTTCCCACCAAGTGCTCATCGGAACCTGGGCAAAGTCGATGCTCATCACGTGACTGATGGTGAAAGGCCATATCAGGACCGTTGCCCAGAGGAACATCCACTTGTTGATGGTGAAGAGCGAATACTTAGACAGCAGGTTCTTGAAGAGCGACAGGTAGAGGGCGAAAGAAAGCTGCGCCGACATACAGAGCAGGTCACCCCAGATGTTTCCCACCTTGGCATTGCCAGCCGTAGCACTCGTCATGATGATGATGACGGCACCTGCGCATCCCATCAATACACCGAGCGCCTTCTTCCAGGTGATAGGCTCCTTCAATATCAGGAAGGAGAGAACCATGGCGAAGATAGGCATCGAAGTGGTCATGATACTGGAATTGCTAGGCGAAGTCATGTTCAGACCGATGGTGTAAGAACACTGGTTGAACACGAGGGCGAAGAGTCCGGCAGCAGCAAACTTGAAGATGTCTTTTACTGGAACATGCTCTTTCTTGGTGAAGAGCGAGGTGAGCCAGAAGAGAATGGCACCACCCAATACTCGGAAGCTCACCAGGTCGATGCCGTCGATGCCGTGAAGCATGGCATCCTTGCCTACGGGAGCCATCAGTCCCCAGAATGCGCCGGAACAGAAGAGGCACAGGTGGGCGATAAAAGGTCGTTTGTTATCCATTTTTTCCTTATTTCTATTTAAATCTTCCTATTTTTGAATAAAATCGAGTGCAAAGGTACAAAAATTCGAGGAATTTTGCTATATTTGCGGTATATTTTTTGAAACTTAAAGGAGTTAAGAAGTTAAGACCATAGTCTTTTTCCGTTCTTGACTATTAAAGATAGGAGATTATTCTTATGCAGAAATATGCTGATTATATCAAACAGATAGAGATTGAATCTCTCTGGAGCGGTACCAAACATATTCTTTGGAACCTCGACCGCCGTGTCAATATCCTGAGTGGTGTAAACGGCGTGGGCAAGAGTACTATATTAAATAAGGTGGTAAAGGGTCTGGCGGCTGGCGGTGAATTCCCTAGTCACATGATCAAGGGCGTGCATCTGAAGGTGGAACCGGAGGAGGCAAAGTGGATTAGATATGATGTAATCCGCTCGGTAGATAGACCATTGATGAATGCCGAGATGATCAACAAGATAGACCTTACCCTGGTTACCGAACTCGACTGGCAGCTCTTCCAGCTGCAGCGCAAGTATCTGGATTACCAGGTGAACATCGGCAACCGCATCATCGCCGTCTTGCAGAGTGGCGAACCGGATGCAGCCTTCAAGGCTCAGAAACTGAGTGAACCGAAGAAGATGTTCCAGGATATGGTAGATAATCTTTTCAAGGATACCGGCAAGACCATCATCCGTACTGCCAACGAAATCCGCTTCAACCAGATAGGCGAGCAGCTCTCGCCTTATCAGCTCTCGGCTGGTGAGAAGCAGATTCTTGCCATCCTCCTCACCGTGCTGGTGGAGGACAACCAGTCATACGTCCTCTTTATGGATGAGCCGGAAATCAGCCTTCATTTCGAATGGCAGAAGCAGCTCATCGGTCTGGTGCTGCAGCTTAATCCGAATATCCAGATCATCATGACCACCCACAGTCCTGCTGTGGTCATGGATGGATGGACCGATAGGGTGACGGATGTGAATGATATTACGATTTCGTAATGTTGAATGTTAAGTGTTGAATGTTGATTTTTTCAGCTTATGGCTAAACGTTTAACCGATAATATCAATTCCCAGTTCTTCGAGGCAGCCAACAGGATGACCTCGAAGAAGGCTCGGCGCAAGATTGTGGCTTACGTCGAGAGCTATGATGATGTCTTCTTCTGGCGTTCTGTATTGGGAAAGTTTGAGAATGAAAAACGCTATTTTGATATCATGCTGCCTACCCGTAACCAGCATTTAGACCGAGGCAAGAAGGCTGCTATCTCCAGTATGCTGAAGGGAGTAGGTAGGGATATGATAGCCTGTGTAGATGCCGATTACGATTATCTGCGTCAGGGCTCAACCGAGTCTTCCCAGCAGATGTTGGAGAATCCTTACATCTTCCATACCTATGCCTATGCCATTGAAAACTTCCAATGTTATGCCAGAGGATTGCACGAAACCTGTGTGATGGTGACGCTCAACGACCGTCGCATCTTCGATTTCGAGCGTTTCCTTGAGTCCTATTCCCGTACCATCTGGCCCCTCTTTTTATGGCACATGCTGTTCTATGTGCGTCATCGCAAGATGTCGATGCATTTTGATATGGCGGAGTTTGATAAGGTCATCATGCTGCCTTCTGTCCGAATCCAGGATCCTAAATGGGCGATAGATTATTTGGGAAAGAAGGTGCGGGCAAAGCTGTTCCAGCTGGAGCGCCGCTTCAAGAAGTTTAAGGATGAGTTGGATGATATGGCTCTTTACCTCAACAGTCTGGGTGTAAACGAGAGCAATACCTATTTATATATTCAGGGTCATCATCTCTTCGACCTGGTAGTTAGTCCTATCGTCCAGAGCGTCTGCGATGCTTTGCGCAACGATAGGGAGAATGAAATCCGCGACCGTGCCCTCCATTCCGAGCAGGCCCGCACCGAGATGGCATGCTATGAGAACAGTCTGGGCAAGGTGAAGATGATGATGAAGAAGAACACCTTCTACCAGTTCTCTCCTGAATTCCAGAAGATTCAGGCGGATGTGGAAAAGTATTTGGAAAGGTAAAAAGGATATCTAAAGGTAAAAGGGTAAAAAGGTAAAAAAGTAAAAGGGTAAAAAAGTAAAAAGGTAAAAGGGTAAAAAGGTAAAAAGAAAGCAGGCAGATGATATCCCGCCAGGCTCTTTTTACCTTTTTACCCTTTTACTTTTTTACCTTTAAAAAACCTCCAGGAACTTCAGGGTTCCTTCTACCTTCAATGTCTTGGTGCTGGCAGGAACAACGATGCTTTCGCCGCCCTGGAGCGTAATCTCGTTACTCTCGTTGTCGGTAATCTTAGCCTCACCCTTCAAGCCAATCAGAATCACGAAGCTGTCCAACTCAGAATAATCCAGCGTCATAGGCTCGTCGAGATCATAAACGGCTGTGGTGAAGTAAGGGCACTGCACCATGCTTACACCCTGGTTCTTGGCAGGAGTGTAGTGCTGGCGATAGTCTGGCAATACGGTGTAGTCAATGCACTCAGCAGCTTCCTTGGTGTGGAGCTGACGATAGTTGCCATCCTTGTCCTTGCGCTTGAAGTCGTAGATGCGATAGGTAACATCGCTGGTCTGCTGAATCTCGACAACGAAACAGCCTGTTCCGATGGTGTGGATTCTGCCGGCTGGGATAAAGAAACAGTCACCTTCCTTCACGTTATACTGAGCCAGGGCATCGGTGATGGTATCGTTCTCTACCATCTCCTTGTACTGCTCAGGAGTAATCTGCATCTTCAAGCCGTTGTAGAGTTTGGCATCCGGCTCGCATGGCAGTGCATACCACATCTCGGTCTTGCCGCGTTCCTTACCTTGCTTCTTGGCAATTTCATCATTAGGATGCACCTGGATAGAGAGGTCGCGGTTGGCATCGATAAACTTGATGAGCAGTGGAAACTCATTGCCGAAACGCTTGTAGTTCTCTTCTCCGAGGAAGCTTCCCTTCCGTTCTGCAACAACCTCGTTGAGGCTCTTGCCCTGCATCTCGCCATCGGCTACGATGCTTTCATTTCCTGGTACTCCAGAGATTTCCCAGCTTTCTCCCACATTCTCTTGCTTTACGTCGAGATGCTTGAAAGTGATAATCTTACTGCCACCCCAGATGGTGGATTTTAATAGCGGTTGAAATTTTAATGGTTTCATTTTTACCTATATTTAGTTTATAAATGTACTCTTCAGTACGGTTTCTTACTCTCCGGTAAGGCTCTTGCTGAGCCTATACCTTATTATATATAACGCTTTTGGGGCGAAATATACTTAGTCTAGTAAGCGTATTTCTTACTTCAAATATCAACTTCTTTTTTTCTCTTTTATTTTCTAACTCTCCCTCTGGGTATGTTAGTTCTCTCTCCAGAATGCTGGTGTAAAGATAACCAGCACACTGAATATTTCCAGACGACCGATGAGCATCATCAGCGAGCAGAACCATTTTGCCACATCCGGCAGTTCGCTCCACGACATGGTTGGTCCGATTTCCGTACCCAGCGTAGGTCCCACATTACCCACACAACTCAGGGTGATGGTGATGGCATTGGTATTGTCGATGCCCATGGCTATCATCGTGAACGATATCACCAGACAGATGATGAGATAAGTGGTGAGGAAGGCAAGCAGCGTAACACGCTTCTGCATCGGTACGTTCACACCATCAATCTTCAATGGCAGCACGGCGTTAGGATGCAGAATCTGGCGGAATTCATTCTTCACCATTCTTACCAGCATCACGCCACGGATACATTTCAAACCTCCACTCGTACTGCCCGAGCAGGCTCCGAAGAACATGCAGGCTGCCAATACCACCCAGGTAACATGAGGCCACACAGCTGCATCGTCGTTAAACAGACCGGTGGTGGTGATGAAAGAAACCACCTGGAAGATAGCACTTCTGAAGGCATGCTCCACATCGTAGTTGCGCATCACCATCAGCTCTACCATGATGAAGGCGCTGAATGCAGCAACCAGGAATGCATAGAACTTAAACTCTGAGTTCTTGAACAGATCCTTGATTTTAAACTTGATGACGGCTGCATAGAGCAGGGTGAAGTTCACACCCGACAGGAAACAGAAGAACGTACAGATATATTCCAGCGCTGGTGAATGGAAGAACTCGGTACTGCTGTTGTGGGTAGCGAAACCACCCGTTGCCGTCGTGCTCATCGCATAGTTGAAACTGTCGAAAAGATTCATTCCCGCCACATAGTAGGATATGATGCAGGCGATGGTGAGCATCAGATAGATACTCCATATCCATTTTGCCGAAGTGGAAAGACGGGGATGAAGCTTGGTCTTGATAGGACCTGTAGCCTCGGCAGCAAACACCTTGGTCTGTCCTCCTACAAGCGATGGCAGCAGGGCGATGGTGAAGAACACGATTCCCAGACCGCCTATCCATTGGGTGAGCGAACGCCAGAAGAGCAGTCCGTGGGGGAAACATTCTACATCGTCTAATATCGTGGCTCCCGTTGTCGTAAATCCCGACATGGTTTCAAAGTAGGCATCGGTAAAGTTGTTGATGTATCCACTTATCATGAAGGGGAGGGTTCCGAAGAAACTGAATACAATCCATGAGAGCGTTACCACGAGATAGGCATCACGGCGCGACATTGAGTTATCTGCTCCGTGTCCTCGCCATTTCAGCACCAGTCCGCCTCCGATGGTGGTAAGTGTTGCCACAATGAAGGCAAAGATGTCGTCCTGCTGGTAATAGAAAGCTACCAGCAGACTGACGAAGAGCAGGAATGCTTCTATGAAAAGCAGTTGCCCTAAAATCTTATATATTAATTTGCTGTTTATCATATATGAAGTATGTCTCTATCTCCTTCACGCTTAGATGAAGTATTTCTCAATTTTCTTCATGTTGATGTTGTGGCAGAAAACCATCACCGAGTCGCCCGGTTCTATCTGGGTGTTACCCGAAACGAGCATTCCTTCTTCACCGCGAACCAGTCCACCGATGGTTACACCGATAGGCATGCCGAGTTCTTTCACCGGTTTCTGGGTTACCTTCGAACCTTCTTTGGCTATAAACTCAGCTACATCGGCGTTAGCGCTCATCAGGAATCTCACGTTCATCACGTCGGCATCGAGCATCATCTGATAGATGTAGCTGGCGGCAATCATCTTCTTGTTGATGATGGTACCGATATCCAGACTCTCTGCCATGCTCACGTAGTCTACGTTTTCTACGGCAGCCACCGTCTTGCGCACACCCATTCTCTTGGCGGTAAGACAGGCCAGAATATTGGTTTCGGCGTTACCGGTCAGTGCCACGAAGGCCTGGGTACTGCGGATACCTTCTTCTACGAGTAGCGGAATGTCGCGTCCGTCACCATGAATGATGAGCGTCTTGTTCTCATCGAGAATATCGTTGAGATATTCGCAGCGCTCCTCGCTCATCTCGATAATCTTGCATTCCATATATTCCGGCATCTTCTTCACGGCTCTTACGGCTGTGCGTCCGCCACCCATAATCATCACGTTCTTCACATCTACATAGTGCTCCTTGCCTACAATCTTGCGGATATATGGGATATAGTTGCGGGTGGTCATGAAGTAGGCGAGGTCGTAGAGTTTCAGCTCGTCGTTACCGCCAGGGATGATGGTATCGCTGCCTCGCTTGATGGCTACCACGTGGTATGGGTCGTTAGGACCGCTGATGTTCTTGAGCGGTTCGTTCAGTATCTCGCATCCTTCGCGCAGTTTGATGCCGAGCATGACGAGTGCGCCGTCGTGCACATCCCAGCGCTGACGTACCCAACTCATTTTCAGTCCGTTATTGATATCTACGGCTGCGAGCATCTCCGGATAAATCAGTTTGCTGATACCTAATTCTTTGAAGAATTCCTGAGCCTGCTGATCCATATACTCCGGGTTATCCACACGGGCCACCGTTCTTTTGGCACCCAGGTTCTTGGCAAGGATGCTAGCTGTAATGTTGGTACTTTCTACCGGAGTAACGGCGATGAAGAGGTCGGCATCTGCTACCCCCGCATCGCGTAAGATGTGAAGACTGGTAGGCTTGCCCAGCATGGTGAGCAGGTCGCAGTCGGAGCCAATGCTTGCCAGGCGCTCTTCGCTTTCATCGATGAGCGTAATCTCTTCATTGCTGCGTGACAGGAGTCTCGCCAGATGAGTACCTATGGCATATGCGCCAGCTATGATTATTTTCATTTCTTAATTGCTTCTTTGATTGATTCTTTATCGAGATGCACGATTTCCCTGAGCTGTGCCACGGTTCCGTGTTCCACAAACTCATCTGGCAATCCCATTCGGGTCATCTTTGGCTGATAGTCATGGTCGTTCATCCATTCCAGTACGGCAGAGCCCATACCGCCCATACGAACGCCGTCTTCGATGGTGATGATGCGGCTGAACTTTTCGCCCACCTCTTTCAGAATGTCTTCATCGAGTGGCTTGAGGAATCGCATATCGTAGTGGGCGATGCTCATTCCGGTTTCGGCTTCTACCTCAGCGATAGCCTGAGCGGCATCGTTTCCGATAGGACCGATGGTAAGAACGGCTACATCGGTGCCGTCTTTCAGCTTTCTGCCGGTACCGGTCTTGATTTCCTCCATCGGGTTGCGCCAGTCTACGAGCACACCCTTGCCTCTCGGATAACGGATTACATAGCTTCCATGACCTGGCAATTGGGCTGAATACATCAGGTTGCGCAACTCATGTTCGTTCATCGGAGATGCGATGGTGAGATGCGGAATCGGACGGAGAGCCGCCATATCGAAGGCACCATGATGGGTTGGTCCGTCTTCACCTACCAGTCCGGCACGGTCAAGACACATGATAACCGGCAGGTTGAGCAGTGCCATGTCGTGGATGATGTTATCGTAGGCACGCTGTGCAAACGAACTGTAGATGTTGCAGAAAGGAATCAGGCCGTCTTTCGCCATACCTCCAGAGAAGGTGACGGCATGCCCCTCGGCAATACCTACATCGAAGGTACGGTTTGGCATCGCTTTCATCATGATGTTCATGGAGCATCCTGTAGGCATGGCTGGCGTCACACCTACAATCTTCGGGTTCTTCTGAGCCAGTTCCAACAGCGTCTCACCGAAAACATCCTGATATTTCGGAGGCTGGTTGCTGGTATCGGCAATGATTCTCTCACCCGTTTCCGGATCGAATTTGCCTGGCGCGTGCCAGATGGTAGCACTCTTCTCGGCTGGTTCGTAACCCTTTCCCTTGGTGGTATGCAGGTGCAGCAGCTTAGGACCCTTCATGTTCTTAAGCTGTTTGAGCACTCTCGCCACTTCCTTCACGTCATGACCGTCGAAAGGTCCGAAGTAGCGGATATTCATACCCTCGAAGATGTTCTGCTGATGACTCAGTGCCGACTTCAGTGCATTGTTCAGGCGCAGAATGCCCTTCTTGCGGTCTTCGTTGAGATAACCTTTGGAGTGCAGCCACTGCGATGCCTTGAAACGGAGGCGGTTATAGGTCTCGTTGGTATCGAGGTTCAGGAGATATTTCTCCATACCGCCCACAGCCCGGTCGATGCTCATATCGTTGTCGTTCAGGATGATGAGCATGTCGTTAGGTGTACTTGATACGTTGTTCAGTCCCTCGAAAGCCAGTCCGCCGCTCATGGCTCCATCGCCAATGACGGCTACCACGTGCCTGTTGGTATCTCCGTTTTCGCGTGCGGCAACGGCCATACCGAGTGCTGCGGAGATGGAATTGCTCGCATGTCCGCAGGCGAAGGTATCATATTCGCTTTCTAAAGGTGTAGGGAATGGACGGATGCCGTGCAACTTGCGGTTGGTGCAGAAGTTTTCGCGGCGTCCTGTTAATATCTTATGTCCGTAGGCCTGGTGTCCCACATCCCATACAATACGGTCGTATGGGGTGTTGTAGATATAATGTAGGGCTACGGTTATTTCCACCACGCCAAGAGAGGAGGCAAAATGACCGGGGTTGACGGCAACCTCGTCGATAATGTCTTCTCTTAACTCTTTGCAGACTTGTGGCAGCTGGTCAATGCTCAGCCGTCTCAAATCTTCCGGGTATTTTATACTATTTAATAGACTAAACTTGTTCTTGTCCATGTTTTCTTCGTGAAAATCTTGTGCAAAGATAATGCTTTTTTCCTATATAAAGCACTTTTGAGGCAATATTTTCGCTTTTTCCGATTATTCTTTGTATTTTTGCAAAGGAAATTTCTGAAAAAGGAATGAAATCCGGAATTAGTTATATAACAATAAGCAAATAAATACCTTTATCGTGATGAGAAAAAATGTATTACTTTTGGGAGCCATGATGATGGCTTCCATGTCTCTGATGGCGCAGACCAAGGGTGGCGGCATCAGTCAGTCTGCTCTCCAGCAGATGGAGAAAAGCCAGCAGGCAGGTGTAGCCAACAAGGCACTCTTCAATGCGATTGCCAACAACAACATTGATGACCTTGTGAAGAATCATGCCAACGAGGCCCCGGTTGATACTCATTTCAGCATCGAGACTCCTTCGCAGAGCATTCACAACCAGAAGAGTTCGGGCCGTTGCTGGATGTTCAGCGGTTTCAACGTGCTCCGTTCCAACTTTGCTGTCAACGACAAGCAGGGTAGAGTGGTGGAGTATTCTCAGGATTACCTCTTCTTCTATGATCAGTTGGAGAAGGCTAACCTGATGCTTCAGGGGGTTATCGACCTCGGCAAGAAGAGCATCGAGGATCCTCAGGTGCAGTTCTTCTTCAAGAATCCGCTCAATGATGGTGGTACTTTCTGTGGTGTTGCCGATTTGGCAAGCAAGTATGGTCTCGTACCAATGAGTGCCCAGCCTGAGACCTTCTCAAGCAATAATACTTCCAAGATGAGCCGTCTCATCAGCAGCAAGCTCCGCGAGTATGGTCTGGAACTCCGCAAGATGGTGGCTCAGGGCAAGAAGTCGGCAGCTATCCAGGCTCGCAAGAACGAGATGCTCGGTCAGGTTTATCACATGCTGAGTCTTACTCTCGGTGAACCGGTAAAGGAATTTACCTATGCTTTCCGCGACAAGGATGGCAAGCAGGTTGGCGAGGCTAAGAAGTATACTCCTAAGAGTTTCTATGAGGAAACCGTAGGCAAGGATCTCAACGGTACCTTCCTGATGGTGATGAACGATCCACGCCGTCCTTACCACAAGACATACGAGGTAGAATACGACCGCCATACTTATGATGGTCATAACTGGAAGTATCTGAACTTACCTATGGAGGAGATAGCCCAGCTCGCCATCGCCTCTCTGAAGGATGGTCATAAGATGTATTCAAGCTATGATGTGGGCAAGCAGCTTGATAGAAAGCGCGGCTATCTGGCACTCGACAACTTCGATTACGCCAGCCTCTTCAATACCTCATTCCCAATGAACAAGGCTGACCGCATCGCTACTTTCGATAGTGGTTCTACTCATGCCATGACGCTGACAGCTGTAGATCTCGATGCCAATGGCAAGCCTGTAAAGTGGAAGGTGGAGAACAGTTGGGGTGCCGACAATGGTTTTGCCGGTTGCTTCATCATGACCAACGATTGGTTCAACGAGTACATGTTCCGCCTGGTAGTAAACAAGAAGTATGCTTCTGAGCAGCTCTTGAAGGAATTCGACCAGAAGCCAACCATGCTGACTCCAGATGATCCTCTGTTCCAGTTGGAAGACTAATTCATCAAGAAATATAGATTTAAACCGTATTTTTCTCGAGAAAAGAGAAGAATACGGTTTATTTTTTGTATTTTTGTACCCGAAATAATGGTAAGAACGTTATTTATATAAAAGCTATATAGATTATGTTAGAGAAAAGTAAGCGTGAGCGCATCATTGCGCTCGTTAATAAAGAGGTGGTTCCTGCCATCGGCTGTACCGAACCGATGGCTGTGGCACTATGTACAGCCAAGGCTGCTACTACATTGGGCAAGCGCCCTGAACGTATTGAAGTTCTTCTGAGTCCTAATATGCTCAAGAATGCGATGGGTGTCGGCATTCCTGGCACGGGTATGATTGGTTTGCCTATCGCCGTATCGCTGGGGGCGCTCATCGGAAAGCCTGAATATCAGCTGGAAGTGTTGAAAGATCTTACTCCCGACAGTCTGGAGCAGGGCAAACAATATATCAAGGATGCGGATATCAACATCAAACTGAAACAGGGTGATGTGGATAAACTCTATATCGAAATCATCTGTCATGCCGGTGAAGACCAGGCTACGGCAATTATCTCCGGTTCACATACCCATTTTGTGTATGTTGAGCGTAATGGCGAGGTGGTGCTCGATAAGCGTGGCGGTACTGTGGGCGATGAGGCTGATGACGACATCCAGCTCAATTTCCCGATGGTTTACGAGTTTGCAACAACAGCTCCGCTCGATGAGATTTCTTTCATTCTCAAGACCAGAGACTATAATATGAAGGCTGCCGAGTTGAGTATCAAAGGCAACTATGGCCACTGCCTGGGCAAGACGATGGACCGTCCGTTGAGTCATGGTATCTTCGGTGATAATATTTTCTCGCATATCATCTCCCGAACCGCTTCAGCCTGCGATGCCCGTATGGGTGGTGCCATGATTCCGGTGATGAGTAACAGCGGCAGCGGCAACCAGGGCATCTGTGCAACGAACCCTGTGGTGGTTTATGCGCTAGAGAACGAGAATACCGAGGAGGAAATGATCCGTGCCCTAATGCTCAGTCATCTGACTGCCATCTATATCAAGCAGAGCTTAGGCAAGCTTTCAGCTCTTTGCGGTTGTGTGGTAGCCAGTACGGGCAGCAGTTGCGGCATCACCTATCTGATGGGTGGCGATTATACCCGCATCTGCAATTCTGTCAAGAATATGATAGCCAATCTCACCGGTATGATTTGTGACGGAGCGAAACCAAGTTGTGCCCTGAAGATTTCATCAGGTGTCAGCACCGCTCTTCTTTCCGCCCTCCTTTCTATGGAAGGCAAGTGTGTCACCTCTGCCGAGGGTATCGTAGATGATGATGTGGATAAGTGCATCCACAACCTCACGAGCATTGGTGCCGATGCGATGCGAGCTACCGATGATATGGTGCTCGATATCATGACGCATAAATAATATAGCTTTTTATAAGTTATTTAAATAGTCTTAGAAACCTGTATTATTTACCTTTTAAATATAGTTTCGTATGGTTGCCGGCAGCTGCCGGCAACCTTGCTGTCATATGCCGACAATGTTGCTGCCATATGCCAGCAACCTTGCTGGCGGCTGCCGACTATTAGATAGATCTACTTCTTCATGCCGATAGATACGGCTTCTGTAGCTAAATCACATGCTTGCAATGGATTATAACACAAAGCTACAATGGACTTAAAGCATGATGTTTATACTATTACCAATATTATGATCTTGCGTATCGTTATCATCTTATTCTTAAAATTAAAAGATATTAAAAAACTGGCTTTTTCTTGGAGATAATCGCGGATATGTGTATATTTGCATCATCTGATAATCGCGGATAGGTGTAAAAACTGAGAAATGTTAATCGCGGATAGGTGTGTTTTTCCGATAAAATTAATCTAGGATAGGTGTAAATTATGAGAAGAAAAGTATATGAGCAGCTAAAGAAATGGAAAGAAGAACAGAACGGAGAAAGTGCTGTTCTCATCAATGGTGCCCGTCGTGTAGGAAAGAGCTATATCGTAAAGGAATTCGCTCAAAAAGAATACAAGAGTTATATTTTACTTGATTTCAATAAAATAGGAAAGGACATAAAATCCTTGTTCGAGACCTATCTGGATGACTTGGATACGTTCTTTATGTATTTAAGCAGTTTCACCAATACACCTCTATATCCAAGAAATTCGGTTATAATCTTTGATGAGGTGCAATTGTATCCCCGGGCTCGTACAGCTATCAAGTATCTGGTTGAAGATGGTCGTTACGATTATATCGAGACTGGTTCGCTCGTTTCTATCAAAAAGAACGTAGAGAATATCATGATTCCTTCTGAGGAGGAAGAAATATTGATGTATCCTATGGATTTCGAGGAATTCTTGTGGGCACTGAACAATGAAACCCTGATGCCGCTTATACGAATGAACTTTCAGAAAAGGCATGAGATGGGACAAATGATGCATCGCATGGCAATGGACTATTTCAGACAGTATCTCATTGTTGGAGGAATGCCGCAGGCTGTAGCTAAATTTGTAGAAACCAGAGATTTCAATAAGGTGGATCGTGTGAAACGCCAAATTCTTACCTTATATCGTAACGATATTCAAAAGTATGCTTCAACCTATGTATTTAAAGTTACTCAGATTTTTGATACTATTCCTTCTCAGCTTCAAAAACATGAGAAGAAATTTATGTTGAAGGCACTCACCGAAGGGGCGAGAATGCGAGATTATGAAACGGCATTCTTTTGGCTGTCAGATGCAATGATAGTCAATATGGCCTATAATATGACAGAGCCAAGTATCGGTCTTGGCATGAATACCGATGATACGACATTGAAATGCTATATGGCTGATACGGGGTTGCTCATCAGTCATGCTTTCAATGAAAATACAATAGTGTCGGAAAACTTATATAACAAGCTTCTGATAGATAAGCTGGAGTTTAATGGTGGAATGATAGTTGAGAATATTGTTGCTCAGATGTTACGTTCGGCAGGGCATAAACTGTATTTCTTTTCCAAATATAGTAAGGATGATGCCCAGGAAAGGATGGAACTGGATTTCCTGATAGCCAAAGATACCATAACGTCAAAGCATAATATTTCACCGATAGAAGTGAAGTCAACTAACAGATACACGCTCACTTCTCTCAAAAAGTGCATCGCTAAATATGGTAGCTATCTGGCAGAACCGTATGTTTTGCATACTGCTGATTTGAAAGTAGAGGAGGAAATTACTTATTTGCCATTGTATATGACAGGGTTATTATAAGTGGTTTTAGTTGAATGGAAAAAAGGCTCGCAAGGATTCGAAACTTCTTGCGAGCCGTTTTATTATAGTGATGCAAGTGAATTCTTCACTCTTCACTCTTCGTTCTTCACTCCCAATTATACGAGTGTTGCAACGATTTCCTCACGGGTTCCTGGCAACATATCGATAACTGGAATCTCTGGCATGGTGTAGCAACCTGGCTGCAGACGGAATGAAGCACGAGCCACGTTAACCAATACCTGAGCGGTGAGGGCTGGGTTGTTGATGCTCATGTTGAACTCGAAACGCTGGTTCTGGGTCTTGCCAGATACACCCTTGCGAACGAGGTTCACACCATGACCCATATCCTTTACATCATCTACAGATGCTACGGCAAATACGTGGGTCTCATCGTGAGCAAAGTATGGATCAGCCTTGATTTCGGCTGTTACATCCTCAAGCTTGGCACCTTCTTCCAACTCTACGTATACCATACGGCGGTGGATACCCTCACCCAATGGGATGGTTACAGAGAGCGCTTCCTTTACGCCCTTCTTGCTACGAACACAAACTGAGTGACCCATACTCATACCAGGACCGAAGTTGGTATATGTCAAACCCTTAGGAGCAAGGCTCTCCATCAGAACACGTACGATAGAATCAGAACCTGGGTCCCAACCAGCAGAGATAACGCTTACCTTGCCAGCCTTCTTGCAGTTCTCCATCTGCTTGGTACGATAGTCGAGGATACTGGTGTGGATATCGAAGCTGTCTACGGTGTTGATACCGAGAGCAACGATCTTCTCTGCATACTCAGGGCAAGAGCGGGTAGGGGTTGCGAGGATAGCAACATCTACATCCTTCAACTTGGTGATGTCATCTACTACTTCATAGTTTGCCAACTCAGCTGGTTTGTCCTTGGCACCCTGGCGACGTACAATACCTGCAATCTCAAAGTCAGGAGCTGCTTCGAGTGCCTCAACAGTAAACTTACCGATGTTGCCGTATCCTACTACGGCTGCTCTAAATTTTTTCATTGTCTTATTTCTTTTATTTTGTTGTTTTTATTTCTTTTATTTCTTGCGGTTTAGTCATCCAACGGATATGTTTTCCGCTCTTCATTCTGTTTCCGGTTGCAAAAGTATAGCTTTTTCTTGAAATACGTGACGTTTTAATAGAATTTTAACTCATAAAAGTTGCAAAAAGTAGTAAAATCATAGTTTTTAGGTATGAATAAGCGGAGATTTGTAAGGTATCTGCTGCAAGAGCCTTACAGTTTCGTTATTTTGTTGCGAAACATCATACATCCTCTTTCCGTTACCTCCCGATGTGCTTTGAATTACGTCCTGACGTAGCTTTTGCTGCGTCCCGACGTCTCTGGCTCTGCGTCGGGACGTATGACATGCTACGTCGGGACGTAATTTCTGGCAAATCTTTGCACTTGTATAATTAGGTGAGAATGAAATATGCAGGTTAAATGTTGCCTTTCTTGAATTCATCTAATGTCATTTCTGCATTGAACCCCATAATTCCACTGTCATTCTTAAAAATTTCTTTCAATGCTTTTACTGCTTTTGGAGTATTAACGTGCAATAGTGCATAAGCTGCCCATATTCTTACAGAAAGATTGTTATCTTCCAAAAGAGGTTCTAAAATTTCATATTTATGTTCTGCAGAAATGTACTTGATGGCATTTATTATATTTTTGTGGCTTTTGTTACCACGTTTGTTGTCACCATTTTGCGTACATTCCCCATGAATGATTGCATTTTCTTTAAAACAGATTAATGCTTCTTCTAAATTCTTGATTTTCATAACTATTGGTTTGCAATATCTAAAACTAAATTCCCTGTAAGGTAAGCTTCTGACGTATTTAATTCTATATTTTTATTTATTTCTTTAATGACTTTTCCGTCTAGCGGTAGCAGACCTTCGTATGAGAGACTTCCAATCTTTAAGTTATATCTGGATAGTATTTTTGTGATGTCTGAAACTATACGGCTTTCCTTCGCTTTTTTGTTAAAATATTCGCCATGTGGAATGTTTATGTTCCTGTATTCCTCCATAGAAGTATAGATGGAATTTTCATTCCACATTTCTGTTCTTATAAATATTTGTTGAAGCCTAGAGAGGGGAATATTTTCTTTATTTTGTTTTTCTATGACGGTGGACAAAAAATCCAAAGTCTCTTTATAACTAAGTTTCGAATATTTTTTATTAGTTTGGTATTTTACAAAGATAGAGAAGTTTCCTTTTTCAGTGATTTGGATATCTATAACAGGGATAGCCTCATTATCTTGTATATAGGCATGATACTCCATACTTTTTATAAAAGGATAAGATGATTGTCCTAATTGTTCTTTAATCTCTATTGAGTTTTTATGATTTCGTTTCTGCTTCGAATTGCACGAAATCATAAGTAATAACATCATAATGAAGATAATTTTGTTATACATATCGAGTATTTTTTTTTATTTTAATGAAATATTTCTGTTCGTATTCACGAAATAGGTGTTTATGCAAACTTTCATATCTGCATAATTATTTGCCTGGCAGCTATAGTATGCTCCCAATATTATGCTATTTGTTTTCATATTTAAAATTTTTAATGACGTATCCATAATGAAGTTTGAGCTCCTCTTTAAAAAAATCTTTTATATGTGCTCCACATCACACGCTTTAATATTAGAAGTTAAATTGTAATTTGGCTGCAAATATAAGGATTTTTTTTTGTAATCGACAAACTTTTTAAAAGAAAAAAATCGTAGACTTGAATTTGCGAGCTTTTTATCGATGTTAGAGTTACAGTGAACAGTGAATTCTTCACTTTTTATTAAAGTAGTAAAATCATAGTTTTTTAGATATGAATAAGCAGAGATTTGTAAAGTATCCGTAGCAAGAACCTTACAGTTTCGCTATTTTGTTGCGAAACATCATTCATCCTCTTTCCAATACCTCCCGATGCGCTTTGCACTATGTCGGGACGTAATTTCTGGAAGTCTATTACAATAATCCTGCCCTTTGCACGTTATTAATATATTAATTTAATTAGGAGAAAAAGAAAATGATAGAATATATTCATGGCGATCTGACAGAGCTGACACCTGCGCTGGCTATTGTTGAAACTGCGGGGGTGGGCTACGGACTCAATATATCGCTCAATACATATACTGCCATTCAGGGCAAACAGGAAGTGAAACTCTATGTTCACGAAGTGCTGGTGGCTGGTGGAAGAGATGACTCTTTCACCCTTTTCGGCTTTGCTACCAAACAGGAACGTGAACTCTACCGCCTCCTCATCACCGTTTCAGGAGTAGGCGGAAATACGGCCCGTATGATTCTCTCTTCACTCTCGCCACGCGAACTCTGTGAAATCATCTCTGCAGGTAACGACAAGGTGCTGAAAACCGTGAAGGGTATCGGACTGAAGACTGCACAGCGAATCATCATCGACCTGAAAGATAAAATCGTGAGCCTCGGCATTGCTGACGAACTGCCAGCCAGCGGAGGCAATGTGGCGATGGTAAACAATGACGTAAAGGATGAGGCGGTAAGCGCCCTCACCATGCTCGGCTTCTCGCCGGCACCATCTGCCAAGGTAGTAGTAGATATCCTCAAGGCACAGCCTGATCTCCCGGTAGAACAGGTTGTGAAACTGGCATTGAAGCAAATCAAATAAGTTAGGAGTTTTTTATCGATGAAACAGAAGCAAAGATTCATATCTTTTCTATTGGTTTGGCTGATGGTGGCAACCTTCGGCTATGCGATAGCTTTGCCTCAACTTCAGGACGATAAAAAGAAAACCCATACCAGCACAGCCCAGCCCGTGCAGCTCGATGAAGATACCATTCCCGATTCGCTGCTGCATACCCGCTGGCAGATTCAGCGCACCCAACCTTACTCCCTGAGCGACCTCTATCAGAGTCCGCTCGACCTGAAACGTCCTGATAATCTGCAATATCAGGTAGTCTACAACGATACCATCGACCGCTATATCATCGGCAACCGCATGGGCTCAACCTGGCTTTCGGCTCCTATCATGCTCACTCCGAAAGAGTATCTTGCATGGACCGAACAGCAGCAGCGCAACAGCTACTTCCGCAAGCAGAACGATGAAATCTTCCAGGCAAAAGGCAAGGAGAAGTTCGATTTCTCGGATATGCACTTCGACTTGGGACCTGCCGAGAAAATCTTCGGTCCTGGTGGCATCAGAGTGAAGACTCAGGGTTCTGCCGAACTCAAGTTCGGTATCAACAAGAAAAACATCGACAATCCTTCGTTGCCTATCCGCAACCGAAAGACGACGATGATGGATTTTGATGAGAAAATCAACCTCAACGTCAACGGAAAGGTGGGCGATAAGGTGAACATGAACCTGAATTACAACACCGATGCCACCTTCGATTTCGATGCACAGAACATGAAACTGAAGTACGACGGCAAGGAAGATGAAATCATCAAACTCGTTGAGGCGGGCAACGTCTCCTTCCCTTCCAACTCTTCGCTCATCAAAGGCGCAAGCAGTCTGTTTGGTGTTAGAACCGATATGCAGTTTGGCAAACTCAAGCTGCAGATGGTAGCTTCGCAGAAGAAGAGTGCATCGAAGAGCGTATCTACCAGGGGCGGTGTGCAGCTCACTCCTTTTGAGTTGAATGTAGCCGATTATGAGGAGAACCGCCACTTCTTCCTCTCCCAGTATTTTAGAAATCATTATGATGCCTGGATGCAGAAACTTCCTAATCTCACCACGGGCATCACCATCAACCGCGTGGAGGTGTGGGTTACCAACAAAACCGGCAATACCACCAATACCCGAAACATCGTAGCCCTGACCGACCTGGGCGAGAACCAGAAACTGAGCAACCCGATGTGGGCGGCGAGCGGACAGGTGCCTTCTAACCAGGCGAATACAGAGTATGCGGCGATGACAGGGCAGTATGCTGCTGCCCGTGACATCGACCAGGCTGCAACCACTCTCGATGGAGGCGGACTGGTTGGCGGAGCCGATTATGAGAAACTGGAGAGTGCCCGTCTGCTCAATTCTTCTGAGTATACGGTCAATACCGCCTTGGGTTATATCTCATTGAAAACCAGTCTGCAGACCGACCAGGTACTTGCCGTAGCCTATGAGTATACATCGGGAGGCGTTACCTATCAGGTGGGCGAGTTTGCATCCGATCTCAGCGATACCAAGCAGGCTCTCTTCGTGAAATCGCTCAAGAATACCAGTAACAATCCGCGACAGGGCAACTGGGGGCTGATGATGAAGAACGTTTATTATCTGGCTTCTACCGTAGAGAAGGAGAAGTTCCGCCTGGATGTAAAATACCAGAGCGATACCACCGGCGTATATCTCAGTTATATCCCTGAGCAGCAGGTGAAGGAGCAGCCTATCATCCGTGTGCTGGGCGCCGACCGTCTGGATAACAACAACAAGGCACACAGCAATGGATATTTCGATTATGTAGAAGGCTATACCATCTCTAATGGACGCGTGTTCATTCCGAAGGTAGAGCCTTTCGGCAGTTATATGCGTGATTATCTGATCAAGCGGGGCGTGGCTGCCGACAAGGCTGAAAAGTATGCCTTTACCGAACTCTATGACAGTACGAAGACCGTAGCCAAGCAGATAGCCGAAAAGAACAAGTATCAGATTGTGGGACAGTTCAAGGGTTCTGCAGCCAATGTCATCTCGCTCGATGCCTACAATGTGCCACAGGGCTCGGTGGTCGTTACGGCAGGCGGTATCACCCTGAAAGAGGGCACCGACTATTCGGTAGATTACAGTGCCGGTGAGGTGACCATCCTGAACCAGAGCATCATCGATGCTGGTACGGCTGTCAACGTTTCTCTGGAGAGTAATACCGATTTCGGACAAACCCGAAAAACGATGTTCGGACTGAACTGGGAGTATGATTTTACCAAGAACTTCCAGTTGAGCGGTACTATCCAGCACCTCTCCGAACAGGCGCTTACCACCAAGGTATCCATGGGCTCCGAACCGCTGAAGAACACCCTTTGGGGCATCAATCTCAACTGGCGCAAGGAGAGTCAGTGGCTCACCAATGTGCTTGACAAGATACCATTCCTGCACCTTACCCAGCCATCGCAGATATCCTTTACAGGAGAATTTGCCCAGCTCATTGCCGGTGAGGCAGGTGGCACACAGGACAATGCATCTTATATCGATGACTTCGAGGGTACGAAGACCACCATCGATGTAACAACTCCTACCTCCTGGTTTATATCCAGTGTGCCTTCGCTCAATTTCAAGGACGATTATAGCGATAAGACCGGTCTGAGCAGCGGTTTCCACCGTTCGCGCCTAGCCTGGTATACCATCGATCCGCTGTTCACCCGCCGTGGAAGTTCGCTCACTCCGGGACATATCAAGGGCGACCTCAAGCAGTTGAGTAACCATTATGTCCGCGAGGTCTATACCAAGGAACTCTTCCCATTGCGCGACCAGAGCAGTTATCAGGGCGCTACCAATACCCTGAATGTACTCAATCTGGCTTACTATCCAAGCGAGCCGGGACCATACAACTTCAATGTAACAGATTTGCAGGCTGACGGAACCCTGCAGAATCCGCAGCGCAACTGGGGCGGAATGATGCGTAAGCTGGATACCAACGATTTCGAGCAGGCAAACATCGAATACATCGAGTTCTGGATGCTTGATCCGTTCATCTATTCCCGCGAAGAGGCTGATGCTGCCGATTACGGTGGCGATTTCTACATCAACCTGGGCGAGGTGAGCGAGGATATCCTGCGTGATGGCAAGAAATTCTATGAGAGTGGCATGCCGGTGGATGGCAGCAAGAGCTACACCTATACCCAGTGGGGTAAGATTCCTACCCAGAGCACCGTGACCTATGCCTTTGCTACCACCAGTGGCAGCAGAGCCTTGCAGGATGTGGGTTTCAACGGACTGACTGATGCCGAGGAGCAGGAATTTTACAAGAGTGCTTATCTCGACCAGATTCAGGGCAAGGTGAACCAGGCGGTGTTCGACAGCATCTTTGCCGATCCGGCACGTGATGACTACCACTATTTCCGAGGTTCCGACTGGGATGAGATGCGTGCTCCTATCTTGCAGCGATATAAGTATATCAACAATCCTCAGGGCAACTCGCCTGACAGCGACAGCCGTTCTGAGAGCTATGATACTTCTTATAAGTCAACGCCGGATGTCGAGGATATCAACCAGGATTATACGCTCAACGAATATGAAAAATACTTCCAGTACCGTGTCAGCATCCGTCCGGAAGATCTCGTGGTAGGTAACAATCATATTGTAGATAAGCGTGAATACAGCCAGACCTGGCGTGATAATACCAAGTCTACCGTTACCTGGTATCAGTTCCGCATACCTATCGATGAGTTTGAGAGCCGTCAGGGCAACATCAACGATTTCTCAAGCATCCGCTTCATGCGTATGTTCCTCACCGGTTTCAAGAAACCTATCGTGCTGCGTTTCGGTACCTTCGACCTCGTGATGGGCAAGTGGCGTACTTATGATCAGCCGCTTAGTGCAGCCAGTGGCGGAACCCTTGACGCAAGCAGCGTGAGTCTGGAAGAGAACGGCGAGAAGACACCGGTCAACTATGTTTTGCCTCCGGGTATCAAGCGCGAACAGGATCCTAGTCAGCCTCAGTTGGTTGAGGCGAACGAGCAGGCGTTGAGTCTGGTGGTCAAGAATATGAGCACAGGTGAGGCGAAGGCGGTTTATAAGAATTCTACCCTTGATCTGCGCCAGTACAAGCGCATCCAGATGTTTGCCCATGCCAATGCATTGGAGCAGAATACCACCCGTCTGCAGGATGGTGATCTCTCAGTCTTCATCCGTCTGGGTAGTGATTACAAGAACAATTACTACGAGTATGAAATCCCGCTGAAGCTCACCGAGCCACGCTCCAACTACAACCGCTATGTGCTTGCCGACTGTAAGGCGGTATGGCCTGAGGAGAATATGCTCGATGTGCCGCTGAGCGTCTTTACGGCATTGAAGAAAAACCGCAACAAGGCGAAGGCACAGGGTGTGGCTTCTTATCTCGCTCCTTATTCCATGATGGATGCAGAACATCCGCAGAACAAGATTACCATCGTGGGTAATCCGAGTCTCGGCGAAGTGAAGACCATGATGCTGGGTGTGAGAAACAATTCTGCCGACATCAAGAGCGGTGAGGTATGGATAAACGAACTCCGACTCAAGGAACACAATAATTCGGGTGGTTGGGCAGCCAATGCCAACCTCAACGTACAACTCTCCGATTGGGGTAGCGTAAATGCCACCGGCAGATACATCAGCGAGGGATTCGGCGGTCTGGAAGATGGCGTGGCAAGTCGCACCACCGATAATTACGGTACCTACAGTGTGACCACATCGCTCGAAATGGGTAAGTTCTTCCCTGACAAGGCGAAGGTGAGCATACCTTTATATTATAGTGTTACCAAGGAGAAGACCACTCCTAAGTATAATCCGCTGGATACCGATATGGAGTTGAAGGATGCCCTCGATGCCGCCGGATCCAAGCATGAGCGCGATTCTATCGAGAATATCGCTGCCACCAAGATTACGCAGACCAACTTCTCTATCTCGAATGCCCGGGTGGGTATCGCTACCAAGCGCCATCCGATGCCATACGATCCTGCCAACTTCTCATTCACCTACAGTCATCAGCATCAGTATACTACGGGTGAAACGACGATGTATGAGCGCAAGGACAACTGGCGCGGAGCCTTGGATTATTCGTGGAGCCCGGTTTATAAGGCTTGGGAACCATTCAAAGGACTGAAGAACAAGAGTAAGTGGCTCGACATTCTGAAACGTTTCGGACTGAACTGGCTGCCGCAGAACATTGCCTTCAATACCGAGATGACGCGCGACTACTACGAGTTGCAGGAATGCGATATGGAAACCCTGATGAGTGGAGCTGCCGGAGTAGACTCCAAGTTGCCGCTCACCTTCAGTGAACAGTTCCTCTGGAACCGTGAGTTCTCCATCAACTGGGATCTGACCAAGAACCTGCACATGAACTTCCAGAGTGCTACCCATGCACAGATAGAGGAACCATATACACCGGTCAACAAGGATCTTTATGCCGACCAGTATCATGCCTGGAAGGATTCTGTATGGACCAGCATCCGCCACTGGGGTGCACCGCTCGACTACAGTCAGAATTTCCAGGCATCCTACAAGGTGCCTCTCAATCTGCTGCCTGTCTTCGACTGGGTGAACAGCGATGCCTCTTACAATGCCAACTATTCTTGGGAGCGCGGTACAGAGGATGAGGAGGGCAACTCGTATGGAAATACCATCAATACCCAGCGCGAACTGACATTGAATGGTAACTTTAACTTGGTGAAACTCTACAACCATGTGCCTTTCCTGAAGAAGGTAAACGATAAGTTTGACCGTACCCAGAGTAGGGCACAGATGCAGCGCAAGAAGCAGGAAAAAAAGAAAAAGAAGCAGGAAGCAAAGGAACAGGCGGCTGATCCGAAGAAGGCGCTGCCTAAGAACAAGCGTGCCTTCGAACGGGAAATCACCCTCCTGCCTGATACTACATTCAAGATACGCCACGGCAAGAATACCAAGCGACTGATTGTGAATGCCAAGACGGAAGACGGCAAAGTGTTCCCGCTTAAATATAAAAAGGTGGATAATAACCAGATCAGAATCATCTCAAAGGTAGATACCGCCATGAAGGTAAAACTCTCCGTACTGGCTAAGGAACCGCTTGATGATAAGAAATGGTATAAGGGATTGCAGTTGGCTAGTCGCCTGGCTATGATGGTGCGCAATGTGAGCATCAACTATCGCAGCAGCTATCAGCTCACCCTGCCGGGCTTCTTGCCTAGTGTGGGTGATGCCTTCGGACAGAAGAAGGTGGGACAGATGGCACCGGGTCTTGACTTCGCCTTCGGTATGGTTGGCGACGATTATATCGAAAAGGCTAGAAACAACGACTGGCTGCTCTGCAACGACAGTATCGCAACACCTGCTACTACCAGCAGAACGGATAATCTTACGTTGCGTGCCACCCTGGAGCCTGTCAAGGATTTCAAGATTGATCTCTCTGCCACACGTACCAAGACCACGCAGAAGAGCATACAGTATATGTATGAAGGAACGCCAACCACCCAGAGTGGAGCCTTCCAGATGACTACTATCTCGCTGGGGTCGGCTTTCGAGGGAATGGGCAATGCCAATTCGGGTTATCGCAGCAAGACCTTCGAGAAGTTTGTCAACTCGCTGGCTGGTTTCAGAGATAGGGTAGAGGCGCAGTATGCCGGAACTGTTTATCCGGCTGGTTCGGCTCTGGCTGGCGGCAAGTTTGATGCTTCCCGCACGCCGGTCAACCAGTATAGCAGCGATGTCATGATTCCTGCCTTCCTCAAGGCTTATACCTCGATGGGTGGCAATTCGCTCTCGGTATTCCCAGCTTTGAGCCGGATGTTGCCAAACTGGACTATCCGTTATAGTGGACTGGGACGTCTGCCTTGGTTCAACGAGCACTTTAAGAGTATCAACATCAACCACTCTTACAAGAGCGTCTTTGCAGTTGGCAGCTACAACAGTTACAGCACCTTCCAGGAGTATATGAACGGTCTCGGATTCGTGAGTGATGCCACTACGGGCAATCCGTCGCCAAGCAGCATGTTCAACATTTCGCAGGTAAGTATCAACGAGTCGTTCTCGCCATTATTGGGTATGGATGTCACATTCAACAATAATATGACGGTGAAGGCAGAATATCGCCAGACCCGTGTATTGAACCTCAGTATGACGAGTGTGCAGCTGAACGAGGCATTGAGTAAGGACTGGGTAATCGGTATGGGTTACCGCATCAACAACTTCGATGTTTTCGGCTGGGGCGCCAAGGCATCCCGTTCCAAGTCGAAGGGCGGCAACAAGAATGCAGCCAACAAGAATGCGCCGACCACCAAGACGGTTCAGAATGGTACCAACCATGATCTGAATTTACGTCTTGACTTCAGTTTCCGCAAGCAGGCAGCCATCGTTCGTGATATTGCCTCAATGGTAAGCAGTGCCAGCAGCGGCAACAATGCTCTGAAACTGAGTTTCTCTGCCGATTATACCTTCAGCAAACTCCTTACCATGAGTTTCTATTATGACCGTCAGACCAACACACCGCTCCTGTCGAGCAGCAGTTATCCTACCACCACACAGGATTTCGGTCTGAGCATCAAGTTCTCGCTGACGAGATAAAAAGAAAATTCACCAGAACCAATAGGTAGAAAGAAAAATTCTCTAATTCTCAAATTCTTGAAAATAAAAAAAGCTCGGATGCATCACAAGCATCCGAGCTTTTTAATATTCTGATAATTCTTGATTACTCCTTGTCGTAAGCATGAACAGGGTAGTCGATGGTATAGTGGAGACCACGGCTCTCCTTGCGTTCTATCGCCATGCGGGTGATGAGATAACCCACGTTAATCATATTGCGGAGCTCGCAGAGTTCCTTGCTTACCTTTACACGCTTGAAGAGGTTTTCTGTCTCTTCGTAGAGAAGATCGAGGCGGTCCCATGCTCGCTTCAGACGGAGGTCGCTGCGCACGATGCCTACATAGTTGCTCATGCATTCGCCCACCTCTTTCACGCTCTGTGTAATCAGCACCTTCTCTTCGTTGGTCAAAGTTCCTTCATCATTCCATGCTGGTACCTTCTCATTGAAGTCGTACTCATCTACATGTTCAATACTGTGCTTGGCAGCAGTCTCGGCATAAACCACAGCCTCGATGAGCGAGTTGCTGGCAAGACGGTTACCGCCATGCAGACCGGTGCATGAACACTCGCCCAGGGCATAGAGACGGTTGATGCTTGAACAGCCGTTCAAATCAACCTTGATACCACCACACATATAGTGAGCGGCAGGACGAACAGGGATATACTCCTTGGTGATGTCGATGCCGATGCTCAGACACTTGGCGTAGATATTAGGGAAGTGACGCTTGGTCTCCTCCGGATTCTTGTGGGTAACATCCAGGCAGACATGATCCAATCCGTGAATCTTCATCTCCTTATCAATGGCACGAGCCACGATGTCACGAGGAGCCAGACTCAATCGCTTATCATATTTCTCCATGAAGCTCTCGCCGTTAGGCAGACGCAAGATGCCGCCATAACCACGCATCGCCTCGGTGATGAGGAAGGCAGGATGGGTTTCGCCCGGATGATAAAGAGCGGTTGGGTGGAACTGAACGAACTCCATGTCGGCCACGGTACCCTTGGCACGGTAAACCATCGCCTCGCCATCACCCGTAGCAATGACAGGGTTGGTGGTAGTCTGATAAACAGCACCGCATCCACCGGTACACATCACGGTTACTTTGCTCAGATAGGTATCCACCTTCTGGGTATCAGGATTCAATACGTATGCACCGTAACAGTTGATATAAGGAGTGCGGCGAGTAACACGGGCACCCAAGTGGTGCTGAGTGATAATCTCTACTGCGAAATGATTTTCCTTGATATCGATATCCGGACAGTTGCGCACAGCCTCCATCAGACCGCGCTGGATTTCTGCACCCGTATCATCGGCATGATGAAGGATGCGGAACTCGCTGTGACCGCCCTCACGGTGGAGGTCGAACTTGCCGTCCTGCTGCTTATCGAAGTTGACGCCCCACTGCACGAGCTCCTTGATCTGCTCCGGTGCCATGGTGACAACCTGCTTCACAGCTTTATAATCGCTGATATAATCACCAGCAATCATTGTATCCTGTATGTGCTTGTCGAAGTTATCCACTTCCAAGTTGGTAACTGACGCCACACCACCTTGTGCGAATGACGTGTTAGCCTCGTCGAGCGAGGTCTTGCAAATCATACACACCTTACCTTTATGCGCTCTGGCTACTTTCAGGGCGTAACTCATACCGGCAACTCCTGAGCCGATAATCAGAAAATCATACTTATAAACCATTGAGTTTATTCTTATCTAATTTCAATTTTAAGAACGGGTGTTTTTATCTATAAAACAGCCCCATTCTCTCAGAATTAATTCTTAATTCGTTGCAAAAGTAATAATTAATCTTTAAAATGAGTAATAAGAGAGGGATTTTTTGTAATTTTGCAGCGAAATTTAAGGTTATATAGTCTTTTAGACTATCAAAAGGTCGTAAAAACGACAATAATATAAGGTAATAAATCAAAGTTATGGCAGATAGAACTTTTCATAAGCGCTTTACGCTGACGGCACGTATCGGTGTGGCGGTGTTCGCAATCCTGGCTCTCTACTTCTTCTGGGTCAAACTGGCTATCATCGGCATCTTTGTGGCTATCATCATCGTGGGCATGATAGAGCGCATACTGAATACAACCTATACCTTCAAGATGGTAAAACCGATAGACCTGGATGAGGAGATGGAATATCTTATCATCAATGAGGGCAGGTTCTCTTCCAACAGAAATGTGCCGCTATGTGATGTCATTGATGTACACATCGCCAAGACTTTCTTCGGATTTGACCATTGTGTGGTCATCGAATACGGGCATAAGAATATAGTGACCGTTCAGCCGGATAATGAAGAGGCATTTATGGAGAGAATCAAGAATAAATAATTTCTTTTAAGTTCAGGTGAACAGATTGTGATGAAAAAGATAATATATATGATGTTGGGTCTGATGATGGTATGGATCTCTGTACCGGTGCAGGCCCAGAATGTGATTGAAGATGAGGGAATAGAAACGGTTGATGAGGAGGATGTTTCCGACTCTACAGTCGTTGACTCCCTGGCTGCGGATACGCTGACTCAGAAATTGCCTTGGCCAGAATCGGTGAAGGTGGGTATTGATAAACTCCTTGAGAGCAAGATGTTCGAAACATCACAGGTAGGACTGATGGTCTGGGACCTGTCTGCTGACTCTTGTATCTATCAGAGAAATGAACGACAGCTGATGCGTCCGGCAAGTACGATGAAGCTCCTGACTGCCATTACGGCGCTCGATAAGTTGGGTGGTTCTTACCAGTTTAAAACCACTCTGAAATATACCGGTACCATTGAGAATGGAGTATTGACGGGTGATGTCTATTGTATAGGCGGTATGGATCCCCGTTTCAACAGCGATGATATGTCGGCATTTGTCAATAGTCTGAAGGATATGGGTGTTGACACCATCCGTGGCAGCATCTATGCCGACCGCTCTTTGAAGGATGCCGACCTGTTGGGTGAAGGCTGGTGCTGGGATGATGACAATCCGGTGCTTTCGCCACTGGTATTCCAGCGCAAGGACATCTTTATGGATAAGTTTCTTGCCAAGCTCCGTGAGGAAGGCATCGAATATTCCTGCTTCGGGGCTTCAGAGAAGACTTGCCCTGCGAGTGCCTTTACGGTCTGTACCCGATTCCATACGATGGATCAGATTCTGCACAAGATGATGAAGGAGAGTGATAATCTCTATGCCGAGAGCATGTATTATCAGATTGCGGCTTCTACGGGCAATAAATGGGCGAGTGCCAAGAGTGCCCGGAATGTGGAAAGACAGCTTATCCGCAAGATAGGACTCGATCCGGCAAGATATAAACTGGCTGACGGCTCGGGACTTTCGCTCTATAATTATCTCAGTGCCGAACTGGAGGTGAAGTTGTTGCGTTATGCTTATCTCAACGGCAACATCATGGACCATCTGAAGCATTCGCTGCCTATCGGTGGGGTTGACGGTACGTTGAAGAAGCGTATGAAGAACAGTTTTGTGCATGGCAATGTGAAAGCAAAGACGGGTACGCTGACGGGCATCATCTCATTGGCGGGTTACTGTACCGCAGCCAATGGTCATGAACTCTGTTTCGCCATCATCAACAATGGTATCATGCATGGCAATAATGCCAGACACTTTGCAGATAAAGTATGTACTTTGCTCTGCCAACCGTGAGCGTTAGTTGATAGTTTATAGTTGATAGTTAATAGTTTTATGGAGGAAATTCGTAAGTTTGTAGATGAAATGATAACATGGGCAGGAGTCACCGGTGATTTTGTGCCCATGCTGCGCCATATTTTGCTCACCATTACTGCCATTCTCTTGGCGATGCTGAGCGATTTCCTGTGTCGCAAGATACTGGTTCCGCTCATCAGTAAGATTACTGATAAGACGGACATCACTTGGGATGATGTGCTGCTGAACAAGAAGGTGCTTACCTCGGCTTGCCATATTGTGCCGGCTGTGGTGATATGGTCGCTCATGCCACTGATTTATCTGGAGTATCCGATATTCAAGGAGATATTGGAGCGGGCTACGGGCATTTATATCGTGGTGATGTCGGTGCGTACGGCTCTGGTCTTCATCGGGTCTTTCAAAGGACTGGAGGATTCTCAGGAACGACGCTCGTCGGCTCAGCAGTATTTCCATACTTTCTGCGGTGTTCTCAGGGTATTGATGCTCTTCGTGGCTGCTGTGGTGGTGATTGCCATCCTGCTAGGCAAAAACCCGATGACCCTCTTTGCCGGTTTGGGTGCTACCTCGGCAGTCCTGATGCTGGTCTTTAAGGATACCATCACGGGATTGGCGGCTGGTGTGCGTCTTACCAGCAATGATATGTTGCATAAGGGCGACTGGATAACGGTGAAGTCGGTGGATGCCAATGGTATCGTTGAGGATATGTCACTCACGACCGTGAAGGTGCGCAACTTTGATAACACCATCGTTACTATTTCGCCTACTACCCTGGTGAATGGTTCGTTCCAGAACTGGATTGGTATGCAGAAGAGTGGTGGACGAAGAGTGAAGCGCGTGGTTTACTTCGATTTCCGTAGTGTCCGTCTGGTGGATGAGACATTAAAACGTAATCTGCTTGCCAAGCATTTCGCCACCGAAGATTCGTTTAAGTTGAAGGAGTCGTTGCAGAAGGCGATAGATAAAGATATACAAGAAGGGAAGGATATTGAGGATTTAAAGAATCCTGCAGCCCTTGCCCCTACCAATCTTCAGCTTTACCGTAAATTCATGGAGAAGTATCTGCGCCAGCGTCCGGAGGTCAATACCGATCTCACATTGATGGTGCGCCACATGGAAGCCACGCAATGCGGTCTCCCTATCGAGTTCTATTTCTTCATCAAGGATAAGGTATGGGTGAATTATGAGCACATTCTCGCCGATATCATGGAGCATGCCTATGCCTTGGCGAATGAGTTCGGTCTGAAGATTTACGAGCAATATCCGGAACAGTAATTACTTTGAACATTGAATTTTATGAATAATTTTTCGGCTGTCATTATCCGTTGGTTTCATGAGTATGGTAGGGATTTGCCTTGGCGCGAAACCAAGGATCCTTATGCCATCTGGCTGAGCGAAATCATCCTTCAGCAAACCCGCATCGCACAGGGGTGGGAATATTGGGAGCGGTTCATGAAGACCTATCCCAAGGTTGAAGACTTGGCTGCTGCCAGCGAGGATGATGTCTTGAAACTCTGGCAGGGATTGGGGTATTACTCGCGAGCCCGCAACCTTCATACTGCTGCCAGCCAGATAGTAGAGCTCGGTCATTTCCCTGATACGCTTGAAGGTATCAAAGCCCTGAAAGGGGTGGGCGATTATACTGCAGCAGCCATCGGTTCTTTTGCCTTTGATATTCCGGCGGCAGTAGTAGATGGCAATGTGTACCGGGTTCTTTCACGTTACTTCGGAATAGATACTCCTATCAATTCAACGCAGGGGAAAAAAGAGTTTGCTGCGTTGGCTCAATCACTCTTGCCTGCTTCGTCTGCTCAGCAACTTTCTGATACAGCATTATCGCCTGTTGCTGCCTATAACCAGGGTATGATGGATTTCGGAGCAATCCAGTGCACTCCTCAATCTCCAAAATGTCTTGTCTGTCCGCTTGCCGAAACCTGTGAGGCTTTGAGAACAGGAAGGGTAGAGGAGTTGCCGGTGAAGAACAAGACACTGAAGGTGAAAACGCGCCATCTCTCCTATATATATATAAGGTGTAAAGGCGAAGTGGCTATCCACCGTCGCGGCGAGGGTGATATCTGGCAAGGATTGTGGGAACCATATAACGCATCAGATGCTCCGCAACTGCCTGCCTTTGTCCATAATCCTCTTCTCCTGGCTAAGGATGTAAAGCATGTACTTACCCATCGCATCCTCCTTGCCGACTTCTATCTGCAGGAAACAGAAACCCGCCCCCTGCTCCCTGATGATTATATCTGGGTGAAAGAGGACGAGGTAGAACAGTATGGTGTTCCAAGGTTGATAGAAATCATGTTGGAAATGGTTCAAGCTAAATCATAAAAAAGAGGGTGTGTCATAAGGCCATGACACACCCTCTCTTATTTATATATGTTCTGTTAGATATTTCGTCTCAAGCAAGAATTAGTAATTCTGTGCTTCAATCTGGAAGTAGCTCTGTGGGTGGTTGCAGACTGGGCAAACCTCAGGAGCCTTCTTGCCAACTACGATATGTCCGCAGTTAGAGCACTGCCAGATGCAGTCGCCGTCACGAGAGAAGACGAGCTTGTCCTGTACGTTCTTCAAGAGCTTACGATAACGCTCCTCGTGGTGCTTCTCGATTTCAGCAACCATCTCAAACTTAGCTGCAATCTCCTCGAAACCTTCTTCGCGAGCCTCTTTCGCCATACGAGGATACATGTCTGTCCATTCATCGTGCTCACCATTCGCAGCAGCCTCCAGGTTCTTCTCTGTATCCTGGATAGCACCGCCCTCCAGATACTTGAACCACAACTTAGCGTGCTCCTTCTCGTTAGCAGCTGTCTCCTCAAAGATATTAGCTATCTGTACAAAACCGTCCTTCTTTGCCTTGCTTGCAAAATAGGTATATTTGTTACGAGCCTGTGACTCACCAGCGAAAGCCTCCTGGAGGTTCTTCTCTGTCTTTGTTCCTTTTAATTCCTTCATAATGTATTCTGTGTTAAGTTATTAATATGTTCTTTATTAAATTCTTAGACAAAGGTATTGAAAATATTTCAAATATACAAATAAATTAAGAACTATTTACCTTTTTGGCGCTTATTTAAATAAAATAAAGCAAAACCGAGCATGGCAACACCGAATATCCATGAGATGATGGCACTCGTTACCATACCCAGCGTATGAGTGAATCCCGCCACAATGAAGGTGAAGAAACTCACACAGGCCACAGTCAGGGCGTAAGGCAACTGTGATGATACATGATGTACATGCTTGCATTCCGCTCCTGCACTCGCCATGATGGTGGTATCGCTGATAGGAGAGATATGGTCGCCACATACCGCACCAGCCATACATGCCGAGATAGAGATGATGCGCAAAGGATCAGCACCAGGGAATACGGCGATGCAGATAGGAATCAGAATACCGAAGGTTCCCCAGGAGGTACCCGTTGCAAATGCCAGGAAGCCTGCTACCAGGAAGATGATGCCCGGAAGAAGCATCTGAAGTTCTGAGGCACTGCTCGCTACAACCGATGATACATATTCTGCCGCACCCAGCGAGTCGGTCATACTCTTCAGCGTCCATGCCAAAGTAAGAATCAGAATGGCTGGTACCATCGCCTCAAAACCCTTGATGAGACTACTCATCGCCTCATCGAAAGGCAAGGTCTTGCGAATGGTAAACATCATGATGGTAAGAATCAGGGCTGCCAATGAACCGATTACCAAGCCTACAGAGGCATTGCTCGCAGCAAAGGAATCCACAAAGTTGAGATAGTTGGCATTATCGGCATCGAAGAATCCGCCCGAATATACCATGCCCGCCATGCAGAAGATAATCAGCATGATGATTGGTATCACCAGGTCGCTCACGGTTCCCTTGTTCTTGGAATCCTCTTCCTGTTTGGCTCCCACACCGTGCTCAACAATCTGCAGTTTGGTATCGCTCACTTCATCGAGTTTCCCGCCATTGGTTCGCTCGTACCATTCCTTCAGTCTTGCATCATACTTGCTCATCGCCTTGAAGTCGAAGCCCAGTATCACAATACCAAACATAAAGAGGATGGTAAAGAATGCGTAGAAATTAAAAGGTATCGCCTTGCAGAAAAGTGCCAGTCCGTTCTCTCCGCCCGATACGAAGCCCGATACCGCAGCTGCCCAACTCGAGATAGGGGAGATGATGCAGACCGGAGCGGCTGTAGAATCGATGAGATAAGCCAGCTTCTCCTTGGTGACACCATTGCGCACAGCGATAGGGCGCATCACCGAACCCACGGTAAGGCAGTTGAAGTAATCATCGATGAATATCAGAATGCCGAGCAGGATGGTGGCAATCTGTACGCCAATCTTCGAGTGTACGTGCTTGGAAGCCCAACGGCCGAAAGCAGCCGAACCACCCGCCTTGTTCATCAATGAAACGATGCTGCCTAATACCACCAGGAATACCAGAATGCCCACGTTCCATGGGTCAGAAAGGCAATGTATCAAACCGTATGCCTTGGCATCATCGCCTTCACCTACAGTGTGGTTTGTCAGGTGAACGAGGAATCCGTCGAAACCTGTTCCCATCGAAATGCAATATTGAACGGCACCCAGTATGATACCGATAAAAAGAGAAGAATAGACCTCCTTTGTCTTCAGCGCCAGAGCGATGGCGACGATAGGAGGCAGTAACGACCATGCGGTCCCAATCATGTTGTAATCCATTTTATTGTTTTTGGGCAAAGGTAGTTTTTTTTGGTAATATATGCAAGCTTTTTGGCAGAAAAAATGGTGCTTATGGGTTGATATGGGCTGTTTTAGCATATTTTATCATTATAAAGTGTCGTTTTTCTATATTTTTATTGTATCTTTGAGAACTCAAATTGCAACTCAATCTGAGATAGAATGGAAATTCAATTTTAACAACTTAATAATGGAGGACTAATTATGAACATCAATTCTGGTATTAAGCAAGCCGTGATTTTAACCATCGGCATCATCGTGCTTGGATTTTGTATCAAGTCGGGACTTGAAAGTGTGATTAGTAAAGACCGAAAGGTTGTAGTGAAAGGTCTTGCCGAAAAGGAGGTGGAGGCTGATAAGGTGACGTGGCCTATCGTTTCCAAGGAAATAGGCAATGACCTGCCTGAACTCTATCAAAAAATCAATGCCACCACGAGAACCATCAGAAACTTCCTGGTGGAGAATGGTGTAAAGACTAATGAAATCAATGTGAATGCGCCTGTGGTCATCGACCTCAATGCTGAACGGTATGGCGAAAACCGACAGGGCTATCGTTATAACATTACTTCCATCATCACGGTTACATCGAAGAATGTGAAACTGGTCCGCAGTATCATTGCCCGTCAGGGTGATTTGCTTCAGAAAGGTGTTGCCATTGTGGATGGTGGTTACGAGAATCCGGTGAAGTATGAGTATGTTGCCTTCCGGCAGATGAAACCTAAGATGATGCAGGAGGCGATAGAGAATGCTGAGCAGACTGCTACCCAGTTTGCTGAGAACAGCAAGAGTAAGATAGATAAGATTATGAATGCCGACCAGGGCCAGTTCTCTATCGAAGACCGCGATTCCAACACTCCATATATTAAAAAGGTAAGGGTTGTTACTACCGTTACTTATTCTTTGAAGGATTAGGAGTAGTGATTATTTATTAGTGATTAATTGTAATAAGAGGGTGTGTAATAGACTAATGGCATACCTTCTCAAATTAAAACAACGAAAAACTATGAAGAAAATCATATTAGCAGCTATTTTATTTCTACCATTTCTTGTTTCTTGTTCTCAGAACAGGAAAGCACCTGCTGTTTCTCCTCAAACGACTGTAGGGAAAACTGAGAAGAATGAAACTGCCAAGGTGCAATATCTTACCACATCTGATTTCAGAAAAAAGATTATGGATTACGAGGCTCATCCGGATGAATGGTTATTCGCCGGTTCCCGTCCTGCTGTCATCGATTTCTATACCACCTGGTGTGGTCCTTGTAAGATGATGGCTCCCGTAGTGGAATCTCTCGCCGGGAAATATGCCGGCAAGATAGATTTCTATAAGGTGGATATCGACCAGGAGTCCGAACTTGCTTCTGTTTTCGGTATCAGCAGCATTCCTACCTTCCTCTTCATCCCCGTGAAAGGCAAACCATCTGTGCAGATGGGGGCTATGCAAAAGGAGGATTTCGAAGGACTGATTGATAAAATTAAAATAAAATGACAATTTGGTAGCATCTCAAATTTCCATGCCTCTCCTTACCTATATGTAGGTATTTTCGGGCGATACCTACTTTTGATGATGTCCGAAATTTGGAGATTTGTCAGATAATACCTAAATTTGCACTCGGAAAAAATTTTTTATGTAATTAAAAGTATTATAGAATTATGATTATTGAAAATGTTCATGCAAGAGAAATCTTGGATTCTCGTGGCAATCCTACAGTAGAGGTTGAAGTTTCTTTGAAGTCAGGTATCGTTGGTCGTGCATCGGTTCCTTCTGGTGCATCAACTGGTGAGAACGAGGCTTTGGAACTTCGTGATGGCGACAAGAGCCGCTATGGCGGCAAGGGCGTCTTGAAGGCTGTGGAGAATGTGAATCAGGTAATTGCGCCTGCTTTGGTAGGTCTTTCTGCCTTGGAGCAGCGTGCCATCGATTATAAGATGTTGGAACTCGACGGTACCAAGACCAAGTCTAATCTGGGTGCCAACGCCATCCTCGGTGTTTCTTTGGCTGTGGCTCATGCTGCTGCTGAGTATCTCCACATCCCATTGTATCGCTATATCGGCGGTTGCAATACTTATACCCTTCCTGTTCCAATGATGAATATCATCAATGGTGGTGCTCACTCTGATGCGCCTATCGCCTTCCAGGAATTTATGATCCGTCCTGTGGGTGCTCCTTCCGAGAAGGAGGCCATCCGTATGGGTGCAGAGGTGTTCCATGCCTTGGCTAAGCTCCTGAAGAGCCGCGGCCTTTCTACTGCCGTAGGTGATGAGGGCGGTTTTGCTCCTGCACTCGATGGTATAGAGGATGCGCTCGACAGCATCTGCCAGGCTATCAAGAATGCCGGTTATGAGCCAGGAAAGGATGTGAAGATTGCCATGGACTGTGCTGCCAGCGAGTTTGCCGTTCAGGAAAATGGTGAGTGGTTCTACGATTATCGCCAGTTGAAGGATGGCAAGAAGAAGGATCCTAATGGTAAAAAACTGACTGCTGCTGAGCAGATCAAGTTCCTGGAAGAACTGATTACCAAATATCCTATCGATTCAATCGAGGATGGCCTTGACGAGAACGATTGGGACAACTGGGTAAAGTTGACCGCTGCCATCGGCGATCGTTGCCAGTTGGTAGGTGACGACCTCTTTGTTACCAACGTGAAGTTCCTGGAGAAGGGCATCAAGATGGGTGCTGCCAACTCTATCCTCATCAAGGTGAACCAGATTGGTTCTCTTACCGAGACACTGGATGCAATCGAGATGGCTCACCGTCATGGTTACACCACCGTTACTTCCCATCGTTCTGGTGAAACCGAGGATACAACAATTGCTGATATTGCCGTAGCAACTAACTCCGGTCAGATTAAGACGGGTTCTATGAGTCGTACCGACCGTATGGCTAAGTACAACCAGCTTATCCGCATTGAAGAGCAGTTGGGCAATAGCGCAGCTTACGGTTATACGAAGTTGAAATAGAAGCGATGATATGAAATTGGAAAACACCAATTTCACCATAACAAAACATAATTAGTAATAACTGAATAGATCAGATACGAAATAGATGGGCATGGATAACCGTGAGGGTTGTCCATGCTTTTTTTTCTTCTATGATGTATCTGCATCTTCATGTGTTTTACTGGATAACTTCAATATATATTGCTTATGACAAACGTATTGATTAGTGCTGCCGGACTTTGCGGTGCCACGATTATAGGTGCCATTTTGGGATTCTTCGTCAAGGAGTTGCCTCACAAATGGAACGACGCCGTATTGGGATATTGTGCCGGAATCATGCTGGCAGCTTCCACGTTGGGACTGATAGTGCCAGCCTTCGAACAGACCAGTCTTTGGTGGCTGGTAGTAATCGGCGTGATGGCAGGAGCCCTGTTCCTGAATGTGCTAGACCTGGTGACTCCCCATCTTCATCACATCACGGGACTAGACCCCGAGGAGCATCGCAACAATGCCCGACTCAGTCATGTGATGCTCTTTGTGATGGCGATAGCCCTACATAAACTGCCCGAAGGCATGGCTGCTGGAGTGAGTGTCTGTTCGGCAGAGGGAGCAACGGAGTGGGGGGTATCCTTCGGCATCGCCCTGCAGAACATCCCTGAGGGTATGGTGATTATTGCTCCTTTGATGATGGCTGGTGTTACAGCAGTCCGCACCTTTTTTATTTCCATTTTCATCGCTTTGCTCGAAGTGGTAGGGATTCTGTTGGGTTTCGGTTTGGGTTCAGCCTCTTCCACCTTCCTCCCCGTGATGTTGGGCTTTGCCGGTGGCGCCATGCTTTATGTAACGAGCGATGAGATGATTCCCGAAACCCATGCCCATGGTTTTCAGAAGCAAGCCACCTATGCCCTTCTCCTGGGTTTCATCACCTTTGTGTTGATGGAGAAATGTGTATGATTAGATTCTGATACCGAGGCAGGTAGTATATCCTAAATACAGAGTGTACTTAGGTGTAGGCTTTTTTGGGAAATAAAAAAGCGGAGCGTGATTTCACAACCACACTCCGCGCAAACTTAAACAACCAATAAAAGAAATAGATTGATCGTTCAATTGTTATATCTGATGAAGAGTAGCTCTTGTTAGAGCTTTGTTTTTTTATCTGTCAGAAATATGTCTTATCTATTTTGAAGACATTGCTGATTAGCGGATGAACAGGAGTTCACGATACTTAGGCAAGGTCCAGAGCTCATCGGCTACTGTCAACTCCAACTTATCAATCTGATAACGGATTTCCTCCATCTTTGGAGCTACCGTGTCATGATAAGCAATAGCCTTGTCGTGCTCATTCTCAATCTTGTTGGCAACCTTGCGGGCATTTACCAACTCCTCAACACCGGTCTCGATGATCTGAGTGCGCTCGGCAATTTTCTTGATGATATTGATGTTACGGGCTGTCAATTTCTTGCCTTCCTCGTCGCCGAAGATATCAATCATGTTCTCCACATTCTTAGCCAACTGGCTCTGATAGTGAGTAGCCACAGGGATGATGTGGTTCATGCTCAAGTCGCCCATTACACGAGCCTCAATCTGAATCTTCTTGGTGTAGGTCTCCCATTTCACCTCGTTACGAGCTTCCAACTCGTTCTTCTTCATGACACCCATATCCTCGAACATCTTGATAGATGCAGGGTCGAGATAACGCTCGAAAATCTTTGGACAGCTCTTCTCGCAGTCCAGACCACGCTTAGCAGCTTCCTCTACCCACTCATCTGAGTAACCATTGCCGTCGAAACGGATAGGCTTGCAGGTCTTCAAATCCTGACGAACGATATCGATGATGGCAGATGTCTTGTCCTCACCCTTGGCAATCAACTCATCCACACGCTTCTTGAAGTCGGTCAAAGCCTCAGCTACAGCTGTGTTCAATACAATCATTGCTGATGCACAGTTAGCCTCAGAACCTACGGCACGGAACTCGAAACGGTTACCGGTGAAGGCGAATGGTGATGTACGGTTACGGTCGGTGTTATCAATCATCAACTCTGGAATCTCAGGGATATCCAACTTCATGCCCTGCTTGCCAGCCACGGTGAAGAGATCCTTCTTGTCGGCTTTCTCAATGTGCTCGAGAAGGTCGGTCAACTGCTTGCCGAGGAATGAAGAGATGATTGCTGGAGGTGCCTCGTTGGCGCCCAGACGATGCGCATTGGTTGCACTCATGATAGATGCCTTCAGCAAACCGTTGTGCTTGTATACACCCATCAAAGTCTCTGTGATGAAGACAACGAAGCGGAGGTTATCCTCTGGTGTCTTGCCTGGGCCATGAAGCAGAATGCCTGTATCTGTAGCGAGACTCCAGTTGTTGTGCTTACCGGAACCGTTGATGCCTGCGAATGGCTTCTCATGGAGAAGTACGCGGAAACCGTGATGGCGAGCTACCTTCTTCATCAAGCTCATCAGGAGCATGTTGTGGTCAACGGCAAGGTTGGTCTCCTCGAAGATAGGTGCCAACTCAAACTGGTTTGGTGCAACCTCGTTGTGGCGGGTCTTGCAAGGAATACCGAGTTCAAGAGCCTGGATTTCCAAATCCTTCATGAATGCCTGAACACGCTCTGGGATGGCGCCGAAGTAGTGGTCGTCCATCTGCTGGTTCTTTGCAGAATCGTGACCCATCAGGGTGCGGCCTGTCAGCATCAAGTCAGGACGTGCAGCATACAAGCTTTCATCTACCAGGAAGTACTCCTGCTCCCAACCGAGATTGGAAATAACTTTCTTGACATCTGGGTTGAAGTAGTGGCAAACCTCTGTTGCTGCTACGTTTACAGCGTGCAATGAACGGAGCAATGGAGCTTTATAGTCGAGAGCCTCACCTGTATAAGAGATGAAGACGGTAGGGATACAGAGTGTATCGTCGATGATAAATACAGGAGATGTTGGATCCCATGCTGAATAACCGCGAGCCTCGAAGGTAGAGCGGATACCGCCAGATGGGAAAGATGATGCATCAGGCTCCTGCTGAACGAGCAACTTGCCTGAAAATTCCTCGATCATACCACCCTTGCCATCATGCTCGATGAAGGCATCGTGCTTCTCGGCAGTACCTTCTGTCAGTGGCTGGAACCAGTGAGTGTAGTGGGTTACGCCATTCTCGTCAGCCCACTGCTTGATGCCTTTGGCTACGGCGTTGGCGATGTTACGGTCGAGACGTGCTCCGTTGTCGATGACGTCTACCAGTTTCTCATAGACATCTGCAGGGAGATACTTGTACATCTTCTGTCGGTTGAATACCTTCTTTCCGAAGAATTCACTTGGTCGCTCGCTAGGAGCGGTTACCTCAACAGGCTTTCTCTTGGAAGCCTCTGAAACAGCTTCAAATCTTAAGTTGCTCATACCTTATATATTTTAAAATTTCTGATTTTCAATGTTTTTATAATCTGTTGGAACGTTTATTTTCCCAGCCATTTGGCTATTCTCTCCATGGCTTCCTTGCAGTCCTCATGCTCGCCGAAGGCGGTGAGTCGGATGTAGCCTTCGCCCGATGGACCGAAGCCGACACCTGGAGTGCAGACTACGCTGGCACCATAAAGCATCTCTTCGAAGAATTTCCAGCTTGGCGTGTTGTTTGGCGTCTTCACCCAGAGATAAGGTGCATTCTCACCGCCATATACTCTCAAGCCGAGTTTCTGGAGTTCTGCTCTCATGAAGTGGGCATTCTCCATATAGTAGTTGATGGTTGCCTTCACCTGTTCCTTACCCTCTGGGGTGTAGATGGCTTCGGCAGCACGTTGGCTGATATAGCTTGTACCATTAAACTTGGTGCACTGGCGGCGGTCCCAGATAGGATTCAATGCCACTTCCTCACCTGCCAATGTCTTTGCCTTCAACTCCTTAGGAACGATGGTGTAACCACAACGCACACCGGTGAATCCGGCAGTCTTTGAATAACTGTGGAATTCTATCGCTACCTTTCTGGCTCCACGAATCTCGTAGATAGAATGAGGAATTGATGGGTCGGTGATATATGCCTCGTAGGCTGCATCATAGAGGATGATGCTCTCGTTCTTGATAGCATAGTTTACCCATTTTCTGAGTTCTTCTTTCGAGATGACCGTACCCGTAGGGTTGTTTGGATAACAGAGATAAATCATGTCCACACGGTGGTCTGGAATCTGAGGGATGAAGTCATCGCTCTCATCGCAAGGCATGTAGGTTACGTTACTCCACTTGCCGTTCTCGAAGATTCCCGCTCTACCTATCATCACGTTAGAGTCTATATAAACCGGATAAATCGGGTCGGTAACGCCGATGTTGTTATCCCATCTCAAAATCTCCTGGATATTTCCCGTATCACTCTTGGCTCCATCGTTTACGAATACCTCGTTGGCGTCGAGATGAATGCCACGGGGCAGAAAGTCGTTCTTGATGATAGCCTCTCGGAGGAAGTCGTAGCCTCGCTCCGGACCATAGCCTCTGAAAGAAGCCTGCTCAGCCATCTCGTCTACAGCCTTGTGCATCGCCTTGATGACGGCAGGGCAGAGAGGCTGGGTTACATCACCGATGCCCAGACTGATTACACGCTGCTTTGGATGTGCAATCTTGTAGGCGTTCACCTTCTTTGCGATGTCGGCAAACAAGTAGTTGTTGGCCAACTTCAGGAAATGTTCATTAACTAATGCCATATTTTGTTTCTCCTTTTATTTGTGGTCATTATCGACCATTTGTTATTTAAGTTTGCGTTCTCTTTTTAAAATGTTGAGTGTCATATTGTTTTAATGTTGAGTGTTGAATGTTGAGTGTTGACTTGGTGGGTGCAGTTAAATTCAACATTCAACATTCCACATTCAACACTCCCTATATTAACACTCCAACTGGATTTCTCCTTCGAATGAGAAGGCTGCAGGCCCTGTCATGTAAACATGATCATCAGCCTCGCTATATTCAATTTCCAGCGTTCCGCCATCCATCACGATACTGCTTTTTCTGTCGGTACGCTTGGTAAGGGCTGCGGCTACGGCTGTGGCACAGGCTCCTGTTCCGCAAGCCATTGTTATTCCGCTTCCCCTTTCCCAAACTCGTGTCCTTATGGCGTCTGTGTCAGTTACTTGTGCAAATTCTATGTTGCATCTCTGGGGAAATGCCTTGTCTCTTTCCAGGATTTTACCATAGTGGGCGATGTCGATGGTGTCGATGTCATCCACGAAGGTAACGAAATGCGGATTACCCATGCAAACATAGGTGCCTTCAAATTTTCTGCCGTCAGCTTCGAGCACCGAAGGGCCTATGAATTGCTCGGGATTTTCAAGTTTGGGTTCCAGCATGTCTACTGTTACCGATTCCACAACTTCTTTATTATCCTGAAGATGAAGTTTCAATATCTTGATACCCGAAAGCGTTTCCAGTCGGATAGTGTCCTTTCGGGTCAATCCTTTTTCGTAAAGATACTTACCGATGCATCGGCTTGCATTGCCGCACATCATCGCTTCTGAACCATCGGCGTTGAAGATACGCATCGAATAATCTGCTCTTCTGCCGTCGTGCGGCTTTCCGATGAGAACCAGTCCGTCGCTTCCTATGCCCGTGTGATAAGCACTCCAGGCAATGGCAGCCTTCTCTGGGTCAGGGATGTCGTATTGTTGGGTATCTACATATATGTAATCGTTACCCGCTCCCTGCATCTTTGTAAAATGAACTGTTTCTTTCATCTGCGTTGTTCTTTATGTTTGAATACTCTTCTTTTATCTCTCATGTCTTATCTCTTTTGAGATTTGACTTTTTGCTAGTCTTTCGAATATTTCGATGACTATTTGTTTGATTTCGGTTGCAAAGGTACGACGATTTGTTGAAATATGCAAGAAAATAAATGCAGAAATCTTGATTATTTTTCGCTATCTTACAATTTGTATCATAAAAATGCTTTCTGCCTTACAAATTGTAAGGAGAATAGGATAAGCCTCGATAAATTTAAAATGTTCGACAAAAAGTAAAAGCGAAATGTTTTTATTTTCTTTAAAATGCTGACAAAATGTATTAATTTTGCAGCCGAAAACGAACATAGTGTAAAAGAAAGGCTTAGTTTGAGTAACAACCAATGAGAGTCCGTTTTCGAAAAGAGACAATCAATAGAAGTATTAACACATTATTAATTATTAAAGGATTATGAAGAAGATTGAGGCAATTATCCGTAAGTCTAGATTCGAGGATGTCAAGAAGGCACTTTTAGCAGCAGACATCGAGTGGTTCTCTTATTATAATGTAAGAGGTGAGGGTAAAATGCGCCAGGCTCGCATTTACCGTGGTGTGATGTATGATACCAGCAGCATCGAACGTGTGCTTCTGAATATTGTGGTTCGTGATAAGAATGTGGAGCCTACCATCGCCGCCATCCAGGGTGCTGCACAGACCGGTGAAGTAGGAGACGGCAGAATCTTCGTGATTCCTGTACTCGATACGGTAAGAATCAGAACCGGCGAACGTGGCGACATTGCATTGTATAACGCTGAGAAAGAGGAATAATTTAAAATGTTGAATGTTAAGTGTTGAATGTTGAATTAGGCATTCTTACTTATCTTTAATAAATATTATTTAGTATTCTAATTTAACTATAAGATATAAGTATGAGCAGTTTATTATTAACTACACTTGATACGGGTAACACAGCGTGGATGATCATGGCAACCATCTTGGTGCTTTTGATGTCAATCCCGGGTATAGCACTTTTTTATGGTGGTTTGGTGCGCCAGAAGAATATTCTCAGCATCCTGATGCAGACGGTTTTCATCGTGGCAGTAGTCAGTCTGATATGGGTAGCCTTCGGTTATTCCTGGGCATTCTCTACAGAATATGCCGATTCGGGCAATCCTCTGGCTTGCGTCATCGGTGGTTTCGATAAATGTTTCCTCCACGGCATCGGCTTGGATGCCATCATGCCTACAGGCATTCCGGAACTCACCTTTGCAATGTTCCAGTGCATGTTCGCCCTCATTACTCCAGCCTTGATTCTCGGTGCTTTTGCCGAGCGTGTGAAGTTCAGCGGATATGTACTTTTCACCATCCTTTGGGTTATCATCGCTTATCTTCCAATGGCCCACTGGGTATGGGGTGGCGGTTTCCTGCAGGAGATGGGAGCCATCGACTTTGCGGGTGGTACCGTAGTTCATATCAATGCCGGTGTAGCCGCTCTGGTCATGGCACTCTGTGTAGGCAAGCGAGATGATTACCGTGCGGGGCATCCTATCACACCTCACAACATCACCTTCGTGTTCATGGGTATGTCATTCCTCTGGTTGGGATGGTTCGGTTTCAATGCCGGTAGCGGATTGGCAGCTGATGGTCTGGCTGCCAACGCCTTCCTCGTAACTCATATCGCAACAGCAGCGGCAGCCACTACCTGGATGCTTATCGACTGGATTGTGAACAAGAAGCCAACTACGGTAGGTGCTTGTACCGGTGCTGTTGCCGGACTGGTAGCCATCACTCCTGCAGCCGGCAGTACCGATATTTTCGGAGCTTTCTGCATCGGTGTCATTTCCACCATCGTCTGCTTCTTCATGGTAGCGGTAGTAAAGGAGAAGTTCAAGTATGATGATGCCCTCGATGCCTTTGGTGTGCATGGTATGGGTGGTATTCTGGGATCTATCCTCACCGGTGTCTTCGCCACTCAGTATGTAACAGGAGCCGAAGGTGTACAGGGAGTCCTCTATGGCGACTGGCATCAGCTTTGGGTTCAGGTTGTAGCCACCGTGGTAAGCATCATCTACAGCGTAGTAGTTACCTACATTATCTTCAAGGTAGTAGATAAGAGTGTAGGTGTACGTGTTGGCAAGCGAGTAGAAGAGGAAGGTCTCGACATCTACGAGCATGGTGAAAGTGCTTATAGCAACTAAGATAGAGAATGAATATATGTATAACACCTTGACTGTATGTTTTGTATGGTCAAGGTGTTTTCTATTATAATAATGTGTAAACCTGATTTTGCCTAAATTCTTCTTGTTATTTTATCATTTGCCTGCTTTTTTATGTTAAATCTTATAAACGCTTAGTTACAAAATCAATTCTTTTTCTTATATTTGTCAACAAATTAAAAAGCTGACAATTATGACTAATGACTCATTTTCTATAAGATTGCGGGAAGCGCGCCTGATGATGGGGCTCAGTATGGATAAACTCGTAGAGCGAACCAACGGAGCCATCACCAAGCAGAGCATCTCCCGATATGAGAAAGGCATCATGCGCCCTAAGCGTGATGCCCTGCAAGCCATAGCCAAAGCCCTCAATATCAGCGAGGAATATTTCGAAGGAACCAATCTCAAGATAGATATGCCTATGCTCCGCACCACCTCCAATGGCAAGTTGTCCGAAGACGAGTTGCAAGCCCTTGAAGCAAAGCTTTCGTTTTGGGCGGAGCAGTATCTTGCCAAGGAGAAAAAAGCGGGTTTTCCTACCCAGTTCAAGAATCCGATAAAAGGCACCAAGGTATCAACGCAGGAAGATGCCATCCAGGCATCCAGCCTTCTTCGTGAAAAGTGGCATTGCGGTGATGGTCCCATCGCCAGCATCCTGAGACTCTTGGAAAGAAAAGGCATCATGATACTTGCTGCTACTCTCCCAGAGTATGTATTCGGAATGAGTACCTGGGCAGATAAGAAGCATCCGTTGATGATTCTCGATTTCAATCCGGAAAAGAGTAGCGTAGAGAAACTTCGTTTTACGGCAGTTCATGAACTGGCTCATCTGCTTCTCCTCTTCCCGGAAGATAGTCCGCTGAGACTTGAGAAGCGTTGTGATCTCTTTGCCAGTTTCTTCCTTCTTCCCAAATTGGCGCTTATCGAAGAGTTGGGTTCCAAGAAACGTGAGAAGATAACGCTGGAGGAGATGATCGATATCAAGGAGCTATATGGCGCATCTCTCGCCGCTTCCATCATTGCCGCCAGAGATTACGGCATTATTACCACCGAGTATAAACGTGCATGGTATGCCGAACATATAGAGCCTAATCCCCGTGAAATAGGTAATGGTCACTATGTGTTTCCCGAGACATTGGGAAGGGAGAAGAGAGTCAATTCGATAGTAGATTCGTGAATGTTGAATGTCGGTGTAAATGTCAGCATTTGATGATATTTAAAATAGGAAATACTAATTCTTAATAGTGTTAGATATAAAGAAAAAAAAATGAGCAAATTGTCTTCGATATGTTCGAAGAGGTTGCAACCCAAAGCATCGCTGAGGCTCGGAATGCATACACCTATGAAGAAATAGATGGTTGCTATTTGGAGGCGAAAGAGATTGCTGATAAGGCAAGGAACCATCTGAGAGAAATTTTATGATAAGCAAAAAATATATTTATAAAACGAACATTTTTTTTAAATATGAGAATTCTTTTAAAAACTTCACCGAATACTACACCAGTTCCTTTTGATTATCAACAGAAACTGGTTGGTACTATTCATAAATGGATTGGAAACAATTCTATTCATGATACGATTTCATTGTATTCTTTCTCTTGGTTAAATGGAGGAAGAAAAGTGGAGGATGCACTCCAGTTTTCACAGGGTGCAACGATGTTTATTAGCTTTTATGATGAAAGTATCATTAAGGTTATCATCAGAACAATTCTTGAAGATCCTGAGATGTTTTGTGGTATGTTTGTAACTGACATAACTATTGGTGCTGAACCTCAATTTTCAGAGCGGGATTTGTATTATTGTGCTAGTCCGATTTTTATAAAGAGAAAATTGGATGATGGAAGCATTAAACAGTATAATTTCAATCATGCAGAGGCAAACCAATATCTTAAGGATACTCTTTTGTCAAAGATGAAAGAGGCAGGATTGGAAGAAGATGAAACGTTGGATATTTGTTTTGATCTTTCTTACACCAAAAAGAAGTTGAAGTTGGTTCGTTATCATGGTATTGGCAATAAGGCAAGTCTTTGCCCGGTTGTCATCAAAGGTAAGCCTGAGACGAAACAATTTATATGGAATGTTGGTGTAGGCAACTGCACGGGTATCGGATTTGGAGCAATTTACTAATTATTAAAGGATTTGATTATGTATGTCGTAACATATAAAGGGCAGTTTGGTTTCATCAAGCCATGGACCGCAGTTCGTGATGGAGAAACATTCAGTCAGCAGTTTCTTACACCTTCAATAATAGAAGGCATAGAGAAAAAACTGTTTCCTGAACTATTGAACGTTCCAGGAATCCATAAAATATTGAGGCACAAATTGAAGTATGATTCCCTGGATTCTCAACAGGAAGTGACACAGCCTAGAGGTTGGGAGTATAAAAACAGAACTTTCATAAGAAATCGTTCTGTATTGAAGCGTTCTGTTCTTTTGCATCCGGTTTTATGTATTGCTTTTGAAAACGAAGAAGACGCTGTTATAGCTTCAAAGCAACATGTATGTGTATGTAGAAATGAAGATATACTCTTGCCAGAATCAGAAATCAGAGTGATGGAAGAAGACCAATTCAATCAATTACCTGGTTTTGAATTGCGCTTTGGAAATTCAGAGCAGTCTTTCCTGGTTGGCTATAATCGTTTTAACGATAATCAACCAATGGTTGGCTGGATAGAGTATAATGGTCAATCTTTACTTTAATGATGTAACTATATGAATATTCATCAAGAAATATTAGCTAAAAGCGAGCAGAATGGACATGTTTGTTTATATCAGCATCTAAAGAATGTTGCTGATACAGCTCGGGTTATGGCTAAACAGTTAGGATTTGATGAACAGATTGCTGTAGAAGGAGCCTTGTTGCATGACATAGGAAAAGTAAGTCCTGTGTTCCAACAATCGCTGATTTCCCCAAATAAGAAGAAACCCGGTTCTGTTTTTCGTCACGAAATAGCCTCTTTGTTCTTTCTGTCGTTAGTATGTCAGGAACATAGAGATGCAGTGATAGATATGATAGTAGCGCATCATAAATCAATGTATAAAGATGTACGGGAATTGGGTATTTTAGATTTGGATGATACATCAGATTGCTTCAAGGAACATTCAAAGTTATTCCCGGAATGGAGTTATATAGCCATTGATATTCTTGAAAGCCTTGGCATGGAAACCCATGAGATATCTTTGGAAGAGGCAAAAGAAAATTACGAATATGTCATAGACTATTGTGATGGTAGAAAAAAGGGGTGTTCTGAATGGAGAGGGTTGTTGATGGCGGCAGATCACATGGCTTCTGCTATGGAGACTGCATTTGAAATGCCGCTTGATAAACTCTTCATCAAACCTGATTTGTCTTTTTACAATAGGCAAAGTGAACTCTATCCTTTATCATTGATTTCTTCGGATAATAAGAAGATGCATACGTTGGTAACGGCTCCAACTGGAGCTGGAAAAACTGATTTTTTGTTGAGGCGTTGTCGTGGAAGAGTTTTCTATACACTGCCTTTTCAAGCATCAATTAATGCTATGTATGATAGAATAAAGAATGATTTGAGTAATACTAATGCTCAAGTTCATCTTCTACATGCAGCCTCTAATCTGAAAGTGAAAGACGGTAAGATAGAGGAAAGTATCATGCAGCGTCATGTTGGTGCATCAGTGAAGGTCCTTACTCCACACCAGATGGCCTCTGTAGTTTTTGGAATCAAAGGATATGAGGCTATGGCTATGGATTTAAAAGGTTGTGATGTGATTCTCGATGAGATACACACCTATTCTGATGTTATGCAGTCTATAGTTCTACGCATTATAGAAATTCTTGTTGCGCTGGAGTGTAGGGTACATGTTGGTACGGCAACAATGCCGACAGTATTGTATCAGAAGATACTTCAGCTATTGGGTGGAGCTGATGCAGTTTATGAGGTAAAGTTGGATTCTCTGACACTTCAATCATTTAACAGGCATCAAATCTACAAGCTCGATGATAAAAAAGAATCTTATGGTGTGATAGCCTCAGCAATCGAAAGCAATTCTAAAGTTCTCATAGTATGTAATCAAGTAAAAAGAGCACAGAAACTATATGAGTTTATTGAAAAATTATATCCGGATGTGAAGAAGATGCTTGTGCATAGCAGGTACAAACGAAGCGACAGGGCTAAATTGGAAACAAAGTTGCGTGAAGACTTCAATCAATTAGAAAACGTTCCATGCATCGTAGTTTCCACTCAAGTAGTAGAGGTCAGTCTTGATATCAGCTTTGATATAATGATTACTGAGTGTGCTCCAATTGATGCTCTTACACAGCGTTTTGGACGAATTAATCGCAAGCGTACAAGAGATACCATTGGACACTACAAGCCGATATATGTCATAGCACCATCTGAAGATGATAAAGAAGCTCTTCCTTATAGTCTGGATGTTCTGAAAGATACTTTTAGGGTCCTGCCAGACAGTGGTGACATCATGGAGGAATGTCATGTTCAGGAAATGATAGATAAGGTATATCCAAAGATTGACTTTCAGAATATAGACTTTACTGGTGTGGTGTTCTTGGAAGGAAAATGGGTGTTAAAGGCACTTTGTCATCATCCGAAATCAGCGTTACTGGAAACGCTTGACATCAATTCTGCTGTTTGTATTACAGAAGAAGATAAAGACAGATACTTATGTGCCAACGCATTGGAAAGAGTTGAAATGGAAATTCCTGTAAGCTATCATTCCATTGCACATAGAAAACTTGATCAGCTCAATAAGGGGTCGCATCCTTTTGTCATTCCGAACAAAGGATATGATGAAGAAAAGGGATTGTTACCCGATTTGTTTAAAATAGAATATTATCAATCGTTTGAAATACTATAAAATATGATAACATCAAATATTGGAAAGATATTCCTGGATGCTTATAATGAAGAATATGGCACCAGCTATGATGCCCGAACTTTCTTCTTGGAGCAGTTCTATCCCCTGTTTTTTGATCAAAACAAGTATATGATGACTGCAGGCAATTCGCCTTTGGAAAACCCAAAGTTAAGTTGGGATGATATGATAAAGGGGAAAAAGCCATACGAAACTCCTGAGCAGAGGAAAAGTCGCTTCGAGAAAAAGATTAAGAAAACTGATAAGAGCGAGGCTGACATGAGTATTGCACGTGGATATGCTTCATTAGATATTGCTGCCCCGACGTCTGGTCAAGTGACAAATTTGAAGTTGCCTAATTCTCAAGAAGAGAGCTATGCTTCCTGGATTGGAGATGCTCTTGGAGTTGGTGTACAAGGAGGTTTTTCGATTCTTTTCAGCAAAAAAGAGATTCTTCTTGATATTTTTGAAGGTTGGAAGCTCTATCGTAAGTGTCTTAATGAGACATCTATGTTAAAAGGAAATCAAATTAATACTTGGAATGGTCAATGGCTGTCCCATTATTATGATCCAAGAGAATATGATGCAGATATGCCTTTGGCGGGATACAGTCCTTACAATACGAATAAGGATGGAATAATTAATATTGATACCCAAACATGGACGAAGATTCTCATTGCTGTTTCTAAAAAGTACAGAAATGCTCAAATATTGGGCTACATCTATAGCATAGGGAAGACAAATAAGACCATTGGATTTATCCCTTTTGATTTGACTCAAATACGCCGTCCAATTCATCTCTATGAAAAGATATTTGGGATGAGCAATGGTAGAAATGTAGAGTCTTTATGGGGAACAGCCATTGGATTCAAAACGGCTTGTACTTATGGGGCTATAGGTATAAAAGCCATGGAGCCTAAAGGGCTTAGAGATTATGTATATAAGGGAAAACAGCCAAAGGCACATAATTATGATAATATTAATTACAATGTTTATATAATTTGGATATACGCTATGTTGAATAATGATGAATTATGGGAGAAATCCCAAGAGTTGGCTAAGTTGTTGAACGAAGCCTCTAGTGATAAAGATAAGTCTATCAGTACCAAACGTAAAAATTTGGTTGAGACAATGCTCAATGCAACTAATAAAAAACAGTTCATAGCAGCTGCTACAGAGGTTGTTTCATTCATTGGTAAGATAGATGAGTTTAAAGGAATCGTGAAGGAGATTCATGGTATGCCAACAGACAATGTACCATACTTCTTAACACTTTTGCGTTTCCAGTATAAGACATTATAATAACAATTAAAAATACAAGATTATGAAAGAGAATTCTTTTATTTATTTGCGAGGTCTCAAGCATGCTGCGTTCACAGTATTCTGTGTAGAAGATGGTCAGAAGTCTTATTTTGACCCACAGTTCAACGTACGAGTTCCATACTCCAGTGGTCAGCAGGTTAAGCGTTCTATCATGGAGCAGCTTAACGATGTTTTAGGTGTTCAACCTTCTCCTACCGAGTTCTATTGGGATGTAGATAAGAAAGGTGCGCTTAAAGAAGGAGAGGTCCTTTCGTCTTGCGATCCACATTATATTGACCAGCTTTTAGGTGGTTGGATGAGAGCTGTTAAAGATGGTAAGGAAAAAACGGTAAAGCGCAGAAGTCCCTTAAGTATTTCTGCGATGACACCTTTGCATCCGCTTTTGGCTGCATTTCCTAAGGAGAATATTTCTTTTGATCGTTCTGATAAGCCTAACGTACATAAAGTTGTTGTGCGTGATGCTAATGGAAATCGTTTGACAGAAGAGCAGATCAGTAACCTCTTGGCAGGAAGCGATAGAAGTTTGTATCGCAAATGGATTCCTAAGAATAATAATCGAGCAACAGGTCTATTTGTATATGATGTAGCTATTGATTTACGACGTTTGTTCTGCGTTTCAACTAATCAGTTGGAACCAGAGATTACATCAGATATGGTAGAAAAGTTGAAAGAAGATGGATGGAAGGTAATCACTACTTCTTTTGGTGAATGCTTGTTGATGCCGAAAGAGCAGCGTGAGCAGATTATTCCAGCTATAGCCGATGCTCTGATTGATTGGCATATCACATCCAATCAGGCAAGAACATTCAGTTTGATGGAGACTTTAGCCATTGCTATTAGTGATAATGCTAATACTTTAGCTGCAGCTATTCGTGCCAAACTTGTTGAGGATGGAGAATCTAAACCAAAGGCAAAGCCTATCGTTGACGAAAATGCTGGTGCCAAGACATTTATAACTCTTCCATGTGCAAGTTATGTCGTGACAGAGACCGAAAGCGCAGATGCTTTGGCTAAGGCTAAGCAGGAGTTGGTTGATAGAATGATGGCGTTTGATTACGAGAATCAGATTTAATGTAAATGATGAGGCTCCTGGTTTTTACCTGGAGCCTCCTGTTGGTTTTTCTCTATGGTCATAACAGGCACTCATTTCAACTATTACCAGCTTTGCCATCGCAAACTATGGCTGTTTGCCAATGGCATCAATATGGAACAAGAGTCAGACTTGGTCTATGAAGGAAAGTTGGTGCATGAATCAAGTTATCCGCAACGTACATCAAAGTATGAGGAAGTGGAGATTGATGGTATCAAAGTAGATTACTATGATGCCAAGAACAAGGTTATCCATGAGATAAAGAAATCTAATAAGGTGGATAAAGCTCATGAATGGCAACTGAAATATTACATGTATGTTTTCGAGAAACATGGAATTGATGGCGTGAAGGGCATCTTGGAATATCCTCTTTTGAGAAAGACAAAAGAAGTAATCTTGACAGATGTTGATAGAGATGACATTCAGGTTATATCTAAGGACATTATTAAGATAATCTCTCAAGATGTTTGCCCGTCTAAAGTTAAGAAAGGCATCTGTAAGAATTGTAGTTATTTCGATTTTTGTTATATAAACGAGTTGGAGGAAGAAGAATGAAAAGAAGTTTCTATCTGTTCAATCCAGGCATCATGGAACGCAGAGATAATACGCTGAAGTTCACGCCTGTTATCGTGAATGAAGATAATGAAGAAATCAAGCAGCAACCTCGATACATTCCTATTGAGGATGTTGCGGAACTGTATGCCTTTGGAAGTCTGCGGGCAAATAGTGCTTTGTTCAACTTTTTGGGGCAGAAAGGTATTCCTGTCCACTTCTTCGACTATTATGAGAACTATACCGGAAGCTTCATGCCTCGCGAAAGTCTTCTTTCTGGCAAGGCATTGTTGGCACAAACATCTGCATACCAAAACAAGAAGAAAAGAGTTGAATTGGCACGAAAGTTTATTCAGGGAGCAGCATGGAATATGGTTATGAACCTCAACTATTATAATCGTAGAGGAAAAGACCTGCAAGATATTATCGATACTATTAAAAGATTGAGTAATACTTTGCCAGATGCTAAGGCTGTAGATGAGATAATGGGAATTGAGGGAAATATCAGACAGGCATATTATGCTGCATTCGATATCATTCTCGATGATTTCAACATGGGATCAAGAACCAAGCAACCGCCAGAGAATGAGGTGAATGCTCTCATATCTTTTGGCAACATGATGTGTTATACTGAAACTCTCCGGGCAGTTCATCAAACTCAGCTCAATCCAACGATAAGCTTTCTGCATACTCCAGGAGAAAGGCGTTTTTCGTTATGTCTTGATATTTCCGAGATCTTCAAACCTATTATCGTGGATAGAGTCATCTTCAAGGTACTCAATAAACATGCTTTAAGCACCAGTCATTTTGATAAGAAACTCAACAAATGTCTTTTGAACGAAAAGGGAAAGAAGATTTTTGTAAAGGCCCTGGAAGAGCGTTATGATGAGACATTCCGTCATCGTTCTTTAGGACGTAATGTAAGCTATAAGCATCTTATAAAGTTGGAATGCTATAAGCTACTAAAAGATATTTTAGGAATAGAAGAATATAAACCTTTTAAAATGTATTGGTGATATGTATGTGATTATAGTTTATGATGTTGGTGAGAAGCGAGTAGGCAAAATGTTGAAACTTTGCCGCCAATATTTGTGTTGGATTCAGAACTCAGTTTTGGAGGGAGAATTATCTGAAGCTAAACTTCGGGAATTGCAAATGAAGATGAAAGCTATCATTGATGAATCCGAGGATAGTGTCATTGTTTTCACCAATAAAATGGGGTATAATATGAACAAACAGATTCTTGGAAAAGAAAGAATGTCTACCGATAATTTCTTATAAAGAGTTGTCGATGTGGTTCTAATTTTCCGTTTCTAGGTTCGGAAAAACCTCCGAAAGTGTTCTTTGACTTATTGAAACCTCCATAAATAGGCAGGTTGTCGTAAGGCCGCAGAAAAAATATCTTTAGGCATCGACATTTTTTCTGAAGATTTTTTGTATCTTTGCACCCACAAACCTATAGATTCTTCGAGCATCTATGCCTAAGGATTAACGGGTTCTAATTGTACCTTTATGGAATTGAAATTTGGTATGTGCTCAAAAAGGAACTCAAACCATTGTCGTTCTAATTGTACCTTTATGGAATTGAAATAAATGAGCCTCAATCTGAGAAACAAAATCAGAATGTTCTAATTGTACCTTTATGGAATTGAAATTAGGTCTTAGCAGTAAACTTAATAGACGCAGAACGTTCTAATTGTACCTTTATGGAATTGAAATTTTAAACCCTTATCTTATGTTAGACGGTGGTTCTCCGTTCTAATTGTACCTTTATGGAATTGAAATACAAAAGCGCTTACTAGCATACAAAACATTATGTGTTCTAATTGTACCTTTATGGAATTGAAATACAGCAGAACGATTAATGAACTTGAGAAGATAAGCAGTTCTAATTGTACCTTTATGGAATTGAAATTACTGAGGTACAGAAAGGTTAAGACCTCTACGCCATGTTCTAATTGTACCTTTATGGAATTGAAATACTGAATTTCCTTATACTTTTGTAAAGCAGTAGCGTTCTAATTGTACCTTTATGGAATTGAAATTTCATGAGGGTGAATTTTTCTCTGTATTGAGGTGTTGTTCTAATTGTACCTTTATGGAATTGAAATGCCGATGATGTTGTTGTGCACCCAAAACCTTGCACGTTCTAATTGTACCTTTATGGAATTGAAATAAGGTACTTTGGAAGAAAAAAAGGTAAAGGATGGCGAGTTCTAATTGTACCTTTATGGAATTGAAATAAGCTTTCTATCAGCTTTCGGGCAACGGTGCTCTGTTCTAATTGTACCTTTATGGAATTGAAATAAGGGCATAAGGAATCTGATAGCCTTTGCTAGAGTGGTTCTAATTGTACCTTTATGGAATTGAAATTTTAGCTGCCTTGCGAAGGTCGATGAGTTTGCAAAGTTCTAATTGTACCTTTATGGAATTGAAATACGCTGAAAGGAGAACCTTTAACGTTACACGGGAGTGTTCTAATTGTACCTTTATGGAATTGAAATTTTATTCTCGCTTCCGGCTCGCTGCCTGGTTTCTCTTTGTTCTAATTGTACCTTTATGGAATTGAAATAGAGTTAAAGCAAGATATCCTTCCTCTGAAGCTATTTGTTCTAATTGTACCTTTATGGAATTGAAATTGGAGACCCATAACATTGGAACGATTAGCCATAAGTTCTAATTGTACCTTTATGGAATTGAAATAAAAGAGAACCAGCACCGCTAATAAGAGAAGAAAGAGTTCTAATTGTACCTTTATGGAATTGAAATTTAGTAGAACCACCTTCACCGATGACGGTACAGAAGGTTCTAATTGTACCTTTATGGAATTGAAATTGGCATTCAGCAATCTTCGGGTTGTCGGCTTGCTGTTCTAATTGTACCTTTATGGAATTGAAATAGGGCGAAGACGTTTTAATACGAACAAGAGTTAAGTTCTAATTGTACCTTTATGGAATTGAAATCCAAGGAACTTAGACTTAGTACCGTGGGAGTTAGGACGTTCTAATTGTACCTTTATGGAATTGAAATATAAGAGTATGCGTCTGCTGAGTAACAGCAGATGAGTTCTAATTGTACCTTTATGGAATTGAAATTCATATCAACAAAATCAGAATCAAAATTATAAAAGTTCTAATTGTACCTTTATGGAATTGAAATTGCTGCGCTAGGGCTGATTAATTAATTAATTAATAACTGTTCTAATTGTACCTTTATGGAATTGAAATTCTTACCTGCCAGTTCCAAATCAGCCTGAGCAAGAGTTCTAATTGTACCTTTATGGAATTGAAATTAAGAAACAATTTCACTGAAATGCTTGTCTATTTGTTCTAATTGTACCTTTATGGAATTGAAATGAATGAATCCTAATACCTGAACGATGTGGAACAGACAGTTCTAATTGTACCTTTATGGAATTGAAATTCGGGTTCTGCCGATATGACCTCAGGTTCTGTCGAGTTCTAATTGTACCTTTATGGAATTGAAATTTGACATAAAGTTCACCCTGAATAGAATCCAAGGACGTTCTAATTGTACCTTTATGGAATTGAAATAATTTTATTCGATATTTTTTGCTGCCAAACTCGAGTTCTAATTGTACCTTTATGGAATTGAAATTATGCTCTGCTACGTGAACGTAAATCGGTGAATCCAGTTCTAATTGTACCTTTATGGAATTGAAATAACGGAGAATGCAAGAAGCGTGGGCACACCCGATAGTTCTAATTGTACCTTTATGGAATTGAAATGGAGGTCAAGGACCTGAAGGCTAAGGTTGAGCAGAAGGGTTCTAATTGTACCTTAATGGAATTGAAATTAGATCCTCTGCTTGATTTACAGATTGACGTACAGTTCTAATTGTACCTTAATGGAATTGAAATACTCATCGGAGTCGAAGAAAAGTAACAAATGCCAAGTTCTAATTGTACCTTTATGGAATTGAAATAAGCGTTTCTTACCTATCAGTTTTTCCAAATCGGTAGTTCTAATTGTACCTTTATGGAATTGAAATTACATATAGCGCATCATGCCCATCATCATCATGTAGTTCTAATTGTACCTTTATGGAATTGAAATTGGCACAGATGGTGAAAGATGCCTACAAGAATGGCAGTTCTAATTGTACCTTTATGGAATTGAAATATAGACAATATGTATTGAGTTAATTCCGAACAAAGTTCTAATCTAATCGTACCTTTATGGAATTAATTCAGAAGTACTGATAGCTTTAGTATTATACCGCAATCTCTAGTTATAAGTGTTCAGAATGTGTCTCCTCCTGCCACAGCATTCGTCTCCTCCGGTCACTGCATTCGACTCCTTCAGCTATCGCATTCGTCTCCTCCGGTCACTGCATTCGACTCCTTCAGCTATCGCATTCGTCTCCTTCAGCCACTGCATTCGACTCCTTCAGCTAATGCAGCCGTCTCATTCTGCTAACTCAGTCGTCTCCTTCAGCCACCGCAGCCGTATGTGTCAACTCAATGAAGTAAATGAACTCGTGAAATGAAGTAGATGAACTCGTGAAATGAAGTGGATGAGTTCGCATAATGAAGTTCATGATTTTGGCACAATTGCCAATACATGGAAATGGTAAAGTAAAAAGAAGTTTATTCCTACTTTTCCCAATTCTTCTTCCAACATCAGTAAAGTTTTTAGCGAAATCGGGCTATTTTTCTTTATTTAACTCCGAAATAGAGTGGAATATCAGAGAAAATCTATAAATTTGTACCCAAATACAATGTTTTGTAAAGAATGGAAGATAGAGAACTGTTACTGAAAAGTGACTCGGAGTTTGACCGCCTCGCCTTTACGGTGTTGGCTATCGAGGCTTCGGCACAAAAAATGGGTATATCGCCGTCTGAAATGAGAAAGCGATTGGATAAGGTGGGGCTAATCAAGAGTCTCATTCAAGATTGCTATGACACTCTACATACCGAGAGCCGGGAAGCTGTGGCAAGTGATGTGGTCGAAGCTCTTAAAAATTGGGAAAGAAAAGAATAATGGAAAAGCAAATATTATATCATGGTTCAAATGTCATTGTTGAGCATCCTTTAGTAAGCATTGGAAGAAAGGACTTGGATTTCGGTCCAGGATTCTATCTTACGCCTTTGTTTGAACAAGCTTCCAAATGGGCTGTCCGTATCAAGACCATCAGACGAGCCAAGCAAGCTATAGTGAACACCTATGAGTTCGCTCTACCACAAGACAGCAAGGTAAAACGATTTGATGCTTACGATAAGGAATGGCTCGACTTCATTGTTGACAGCAGAAAAGGAAAGCAGCCTTGGAGTGGGTATGACATCATTGAAGGAGGAGTGGCTGACGACCGTGTAATTGATGCAGTAGAAGCCTATATCAATGGCTATGCAGATGTTGAGCATACTCTTCGCCAGTTGGTTTATCACAAGCCCAACTATCAGATTTGCATTTTAAGCCAGGAGATAGTTGATAAGTATTTACAATTCAAATCATATGAAAGGATATAATTATGTTGGATTTCTTATTATGGAATAAAATCGCTCGTATCATAAAGCAGTTAGCCGATACGTTACATATATCAACCGACAGAGCATTACAGATATTCTATGACTCTGATGTTTGCCGTATGCTGCATGACAAAGAACTTGGCTTGCATCTGATGAGTGATACATATATTGTAAATGACTTGATAGAAGAGCTAAGGAATAAGCAATAGCGTAACAATGGAAGCAAATAATAATAAGATAACTTGCCCGAAATGCAACTCGCAGAATGTGCAATCTGAAGGGATGATTCATCTCTGCATGGATTGTGGATATAAATGGGAGGATGAAGTGCAGACGGATTTGGGCGAAATGATTATTTACCAATCTGATGAAGGTGTAAGACTTGACGTGAGATTGGAGAATAAAACCGTGTGGTTGAATCAAGAGCAAATAGGTGCTTTGTTTAATAAAAGTAAAGCAACTATTAGTGAACATATTTCCAATATTTTCAAAGAAGGAGAATTGGACGAAAAAGTGGTTGTTCGGAAATTCCGAACAACCACTCAACATGGTGCTTTAGAGGGGAAAACGCAGAGTAAAGAGGTAAAATACTACAATCTTGATGTTATTATCTCTGTGGGGTATAGTGTAAAATCTATTCAAGGTGCACGCTTCCGTCAGTGGGCTAGGTAATAAGTGACAATAAAAATGCCCTTGTTGTTATACTTAAATAGCTAAAGACCAATCGGTTAACTTGAAGTGTGGCAATAGTGGCAATAGTTTTAGAAAAACATTTCTCATACATAGGCTTTCCTCTTTTACTAATAAATGTTATATTCCCGCCATTCCTTTTCCAAATCATTTGTTCTCTCCCGAATTTACAGTACTTTTGCAGTAAGTATCTGATTAAAGATTAAAAGTGTGATTTATAATAAGGTATAGATTATGCAATACAAGAATATCATATTTGATTTGGGAAATGTCTTGGTGAAGCTCAATCCGGAAGGATGCATCGGGGCTTTCAAGGCGATAGGAATGGGGGAACTGGCTAATCCGAATCCTCAGAGTGAGGGGATGAAGCTGATGAGCAAACTGGGTGTGGGAATGATTACCACCGAAGCATTCTGCGATGCAGCCCGTAAGTTGACTGGAGCTGATGTGACGAATGAAGAGATCATCGATGCTGCCAACAAGATGCTGGTGGAGATTCCTGATGAGAAAAAGAAGCGACTCCTGCAGTTGAAGAAGGCTGGTTACCGCCTCTTCCTCTTGAGCAATACCATTGATATACATTGGGATTATTGCGTGGAGCATCTCTTCCCTTATCAGAACCATGGGGTAGAGGATTATTTCGAGCACTGTTTCCTCTCTCAGCGAATGCATTTGGCTAAGCCTGATGCACGTATCTATGAAGAGGTAGTCAAGCAGGCGAACATCAATCCCGATGAAACTCTCTTCATCGATGATCTGAAGGAAAACTGTGAGGCTGCCGAGAAACTGGGCATCCATACCTTCCAGAACGTGAAGTTCGATGATTGGCTTTCACTTCGATTCTGACTTCTTATCATCTGACAGGAATCCCTATCTTGTTACACACATAATAAAGCGAGAAAAATGATATATATAAATTATTGCCACAAAAACAACATATCCGATAGCAAAATGTCATTTTTAAGGCTAAAAACAAGTGGTTGACCCATATCAAGAAAAACATATTGCAATGATATTTCTCGGCAAAAGATACCGTTATTCAATAAAAAAGTGTTAACTTTGCACTCGTGTTTAAGGAATAACAAATAATAAATTTTAAAAAGGTTAATAATTATGATGACTATTTTTACAATGGCTTTCGCCGCAGTTATGTTTTCAGGTATGGTTCTTTGCATGGGCATGTTCTTGAAACACGTAGTAAACTCAATTCCAGAAATGACTAACATGAGCCATTCTGTTAGCTTGAGCAAGTAAGAATAGAACATACGATATACATAATATATATATGTGAATCACTTTAGAAATAGAGAGAGATTTATATAAAGATGAGGGTGCGTCATAAGTCTGTGACGCACCCTCTTTTATTTTTTATTTATCCTTTCTGAAGATCTTATCCACGACTATAGCAATGGCGCCATCGCCGGTTACATTGCAGGCGGTGCCGAAACTGTCCATCGCAATATAGAGGGCTATCATAAGTGCTTGCATATCAGCATTGAAACCTAAAACTGAGGCTAGCGGACCTAGCGCTGCCATGACGGCTCCTCCCGGAACTCCTGGAGCTGCTACCATGCAGATGGCGAGCACGAAGATGAAGTTGAGAAAGAGAGGAAGATTGCAAGGCATACCATTGATGAGACAGATGGTGAGCGCACAACAGGTAATCTTCATCATTGATCCCGAGAGATGGATGGTGGCACAGAGCGGAATGGTGAATCCGGCAATGCCATCGGTGACGCCGTTTTTCAAGGTCTGCTTCAGTGTTACCGGAATGGTGGCTGCTGATGATGATGTGCCAAGTGCCGTGAAGTAGGCTGGCAACATGTTGAGCAACAGCTTAAAAGGATTCTTGTGGGACAAGCCGCCAGCCAACAGATATTCGTAAAGTAAGATGACGATATGAAGTACGAGAATCACGAGGATAATCTGTGCGAAGACCAGCAGAATGTGGTAGGCTTCGCCGGAGAAAGTCATGCCCAGGAAAATGCCGAAGATATAAAGGGGCAGTAGGGGAATGATGACTTTGGCAATGACACCTGATACGATTTCCTTGAATTCCTGAAAAACGTTCTGCATGGTGCGGCTGCCTTTGTGGGCAATGCCAAGTCCGGCAATGAACGAGAAAACGAGGGCACTCATCACATCTACCATGGCAGGTATCTTGATTTCGAAGAAGGGTTTGAGTTCTTCAGCCTTATCTACTGCCACATGAGCTGAGTTGGCTATCATGTGTGGAAAGAGTGCCGAACCTGTACCATAGGCTAGCAGACCCGCCAGGATGGTGTCGGCAAAGGCGATGCCCACAGTGGCAAGGAGGAGTTTTCCGGCTCCGTGACCGATGTCGGCAATGGCTGGTGTTACGAGACCGATGATGATGAGCGGTATCATAAAGCCCAGAAACTGGCTGAAGATGCCGTTGAAGGTGAGAAACGCTCTGACGGCCGCTTCATTGATGAAATTGCCGAAGATTACACCCAACAGGATGGCAATGATGATTCTTGCCAATAGTGGCATTTTGATTCTTTTCATATTCGTAAAATTGCTTTTTGCCTGCAAAGGTACGATATTTCTGACTTTTTCCCAAGTATTTTGCTGTTTTTTTAGAATCTGTCATGCTTACTGTACAACTTTCATGATGTTCGAAGGTGGGCGCTGCGACATGAGTTCCTGCTTCATGTAATCCATGTAGGGCGCTACATGCTGATAATAATGGTAATAACCCGGACAGAGATAGTTGAGACCGGAATCGCCATATTTATCTTTCATGAAGCGGTTCTTTGGGCATTCTCCATGACAGGCAAACTCCATGTCACACTCCTTGCACTGGCGGGGAAGAGAACTGTGTTTCAGACGGCTGAACTCCTGTTGCTGCTCGCCATAAAGCATGTCGATGAGCGAATGGTCACGGATATTGCCCAACTTATACTCCGGAAAAACAAAGTGGTCGCAGGAATAAACATCGCCATTGTGCTCCATCACTCCCGCATGACCGCATTCCTTGGAATAAGCACAGATGCCGGGAGAAATACCCATCCAGTTTGCCAGTGTGCAGTCGAAAATCTCAACGAAGATTTTGCCCACATCCTTCCGAACCCATTCATCGAAAATTGCACAGAGAAAGTAGCCCCACTGCTCCGGCGCAACTGATGCCTCGCTCAGCGGAATCTCATTCTTGTCGGCAAGACTTGCCAGGGTACGGCCATCCTCATGTCGGGTCAGTCGCTCAACGATAGGTGTGAACTGCAGAAACTGACAGCCGTTTTCCTTGAAGAAGCGGTAGAACTCCAGCGGATGATTGGCATTATAGGTATTCACCACCGCCATCGCATTCCATTCCACCCCGTGTTTCTTCAGCAGTTTGATGCCTTGCATCACCTTCTTCCACGATGTTTTTCCCGCAGCCGTCAGCCGGTAATGGTCATGATCAGGCTGCGGACCATCGATAGAGATGCCTACCAGCCAATGGTTCTGGGCGAAAAACTCGCACCATTCATCGGTCAGCAACGTGCCGTTGGTCTGAATTACGTTGTCGATGCACCTGCCTCCAGCATACTTTTGCTGTAGGGATAAAGCCTTGCGGTAGAAGTCGATGGAGCGCAGCAGAGGCTCGCCACCATGCCAGGTGAAGAGCACCTGGTTCATGGTTTGCGCCTCAATATATTCTCGGGTAAACTGTTCCAGCATTTCATCGCTCATCAGATGTCGCTGAGCAGTGGGATAGAGCTTGTTCTTCTCCAGATAATAACAGTATTTGCATGCCAGGTTGCAATGGGCACCCGCAGGCTTCAGCATTACATAGAGTGGCTTGGCAAAGGGATTAGCTATGTTGTCGTTCATCATTTTTTCTTGAATCTAGTTGTAATCTCTATCTCTCTGTAACCGGGAGAGAAAATCAGAACTTAGGCAGCGTAATTTCGAAATCCTTGCTGTCTCGATGCTCCTTTCTGATGGCAGCCAGGAGTTCGGTAAGAATCTTAGGATGTTCTGCCGCCACATTATGGTCTTCGTGGATATCGGAAGCCAGATTATAGAGCCGCGGCTCGCCTTTTACTACCACCAGTTTCCAGTCGCCCTTTCTCACGCCAATCTGGTCGGTTTCGTGAAATTCCCAGTACAGGTAATCGTGATGTTTCTGCTCTGCATCCTTGCCCAGAAGGGTAGGAGCGATAGAGATTCCGTCGAAACCATCACCAGCCAACTTTCTGTTGGTATAACGCTTGGCAAAGTTTCTGATGCCAGCCAAATCGCAGAAAGTAGGCAGCAGGTCGTAAAAGGCAAACTGGGTATCGTTCACCGCTCCTGCCTTGATATGCTCAGGCCACCAGGCGATAAATGGTATGCGGATGCCGCCTTCGTAGCACTGGCGCTTCAGACCTTTCAACTTACCGTCACGACCGAAGAACTCTGGATCAGCACCACCTTCTTCATGCGGCCCGTTATCTGAAGTAAAGATGACAACGGTATTCCTGTCGAGTCCCTTCTCCTTCAGCTTGGCGAAGATTTCGCCCACATACTGGTCCAGTCGGGTAATCATTCCGGCAAACAGTGCATGGGTATGAACCGCAGCGTTGTATCTCGAATCTTCCCATCCGCCCCAGGTTTTATCGGTAAAGAACTGTTTCTGGTAATTCTCTAGAATAGAGTCTTCCGGCTGGGCTAGTTCGGCATGCGGCAGGGTATAGGTAAGGAATCCTACGAAAGGATGTTCCTTATCCTGTCTGTCAATCCATTCCAGTGCCTTGTCGTGGATGATGCGGGCAGAATACTGTTTGCGCTTGAAATAATCCTTGCCGAACATCGAATGCTGGATGTTCTGTTCCATTACCTCTCTTATCACCGCTGTATCTCCCATTGTACGACTGTAGCGGTTCAGGAAGTTAGGATAATAGAGATGAGCCTGAAACTGGCAGATATAGCCATAGAATTCGTCCACGCCACGCTTGTCGGGAGTAGAAGCTGAACCTTCATATCCGCCAGCCCATTTCCCGAATACGCCGGTTCTATATCCTTTGTCCTTCATGATTTCGGGCAGAATCTTATGCTGCGGGTCGTAAGGTTCCTGTCCTACGACAGAATACTCCTCGTTGTTGCCATATTTTACCATTGGCACACCTCTCCAGTATTCCTTGTTCCCACGCACATGTGTATGTCCCGTATGCTGACCAGTCATGAGGGTAGCTCTCGACGGAGCCGAGACGGGAGAACCGGCATAAGCCTGGGTGAATCTCATCCCCTCCTGCGCCATCCGGTCTATATTAGGTGTGTGGATATAAGGTTGGCCGTAACAAGCCAGATCGCCATATCCCATGTCGTCACACAGTATGAAGAGAATGTTGGGCGGGGTGTTTTGGGCGAAGAGAGATAGCGGCAAGGCTTGCAGGGCAGCCATCGCCAGCAAAGATCGGTTGAAAGGTTGATAATTATTAGCCATAATGTTTTGTATTAAGTTATATCTTGCAAAGGTACGCTGAATATTCGTAATTACCAAAAAAATCGGGATATTTCTTAAGAGTATTTCTCTTATTCTCATAAAAAACAGTGCCCTTCCTGTTTCACGACAGAAAGGGCACACAACCTAGTCTATTCTCGTACATGATGTGTTGACATAACATAGAATAGTTGATTTCTTATGAATTGATTACTTAAAAAGTTTACCTCTTCAAGTTTGGGTTCTTCTCACCGTCGGTTGTTGGATATGGACAGTAAATTCTATCCTCAGACCAAGTACCCTTAACGGTAACGCTCTCCTTGGCAGTATATTCCTTGCCACCCTCTTTCGCAACAACGATAGGAGCATTGGCAACGCGATACTCGAAGTTCTTCTTGAGCTCGTCCATACGGAGCTCATCTGAACGGCGGGTAACCATAGATACCCAGTTACCTGCAACTTCCCATCCGTGTTCGATGTAGCAAGCCTCAGCAAGCTGGGCAGCGCTCATGTTGTCGATCTTTACGGTAGTTCCGTCGCCAAGTGTCACATTTTCAACATCTGTTACGGCACGGCTGCGAACCTGCTTCAAGCAGTTCTTAGCTTCTGTCAAGTCAGAGAGGCCTGCACGGGCTGCACTCTCAGCATACCAGAGGAGAACCTCTGAATAGCGGATGAGGTTATGACGGCGGTCATTAACCATACCCTTATAGTTGATTCCCATGTAATCGTATGGCTGTTTGAGCATATTACCCTTTTCGTCAGCATTGACAGTGAAGATAGTGAACATAGGGTGATAAGCATCTACGACAGGTTTGCCATTGTTGTCAAGTTCCCACCAGTAAACGGCCTTGCTGATCTTATCCTTTTTAACTTCCTTATCGCCGATTTTCTCAGTGATAGTCTCCTGGAATGTAACTTTAGGAGCATAAATAGCATTCTTGCGAGGTCCCTCTGGATATCTCTTCCAGAAAGCAATTTCGCCCCAGGCGTCACCCCAGCCACCATCGCCGAGACCTTCGAAGCGACAGCAGGAAGAAAGCTGTGAGTCATGATCCCACCAACCCTTGGCATCGTTGTTGATACCGAGCACGGTCTCCATGTTGTAATTGTTACCCATAGAGTAAACTTCCTTCCAGTCTGGGTTCAAGATGAAGCCATAAGTACCATTGTTGGTGATGACATCCTTAGCCAACTCAGCAGCGAGCTTATAGTATTCTGTTCCCTTATTGAGCGGATAACCTGCCATTGACATATAAACTGCTGCCAAGGTAGACTGTGCAGCCTGTTTGGTAGCCCAAACGTCAACTCCGAACAAGCGGGCAGGCTCCTTGTCATAACCTGTAGGAAGTTCGTTGATGGCATCCTTCAAGTCTTGAACGATCAATTCGTATACTTTCTCAATCTCAGATGGCTGAGCATCAAACTGTTCTATGTTGGTCTTAGTGATAATAGGCAATTTGCCGAATACACGTACCAGATAGTAGTACGAGTAAGCACGCCAGAAGTGAGCGTTTCCCAATGCGGTAGCAATCTTAGCTTTATCACCAGGAAATTTCTCAGAGCCCTCGATAATCAGATTGGCAGTCTTGATAACTGCATAATGCTGAGTCCAGGCTTCTGTAACACCCTTGTTGGCACCATCAGAATCAAATGCATCGAGCGCAGCACAAGCCTGCTTGTTGGAACCAGGGTTAGCTGTGATATCGTCTCCCTGCCACTGTGGATACATAGGGTTAGTCCAACTTTGTGTCTGATTCACTTTATCGTACAGCGTATTAACGCCTGCGGTGTAGTCGTCTTCGATGGTATAGAATGTTTCTGGATTCAACTGACCCTTTGGATCCTCATCCAGGAAATCGCCACATGATGTGAGTGACAACATGGAAGCTGCCATGAAGCAACCTGTATATAATAATTTCTTAGTTTTCATAATTCTTACAGTTTTTAGATTGTTGAATTTAGAAGGTTACACGAACACCCATTGTGATGGTACGAGGATTAGGATAAGCACCCATATCCAAACCATTATCACGGTCTACGTTGGCATCACTGAAAGAAGCACCTGCTGGGTCAATACCCTTATAACCTGTGATGGTGAAGAGGTTCTGAGCTGAGAGTGAAAGACGGATGTCTGCCAACTTGGTTACGCTGCGTGGGAATGTATAAGCTACGCTGATATTCTCACAACGGAAGTAGTCGGCATTCTCGAGCCACTTGTCTGAATTACCATAGTTCTTGTTCTCTGCACCGATGGTAGGCATTGTTACACCTATATTACTGAAATGATCCTTGTCTGTAACGAATCTTGAAGCACCAACCTCTGCATTCATTGCGAAACGTACGATATTCAAACGTTTTGCACCGAAGGCTGCATTGCAGAATATGTTGAAGTCCCAGTTCTTATAGGTAATGGTGTTGTTCCAGCCTAATGTGACATCAGGATTTGAGCGACCCAATACGAAACGGTCTGTACCTGCATTTGGAGAAGCAGTCTTGGTTCCGTCTGCTGCATAATACATGTCTACATACTGTCCCTTGTCGTTCTTTTCTACTCCAGCCCACTTGAATCCGTAGAATGTACCGATAGCTTCACCTTCCTTGATGATAGTACATGGGTCAACAGTACCAGGAGCTGGCTTCTCACCATAAATGATAGGCTCATCGGCTGTCATCTTGGTTACCTTGTTCTTGATGTAGCTGGCATTCAAGGTAGATGACCATGACCAATCCTTGGTCTGGATAATCTGACCATTGATGGTTACGTCAACACCCTTGTTGTTTACCTCACCGGCATTTACCCAATATCTGGTTCCGCCCAGGTAGCCAGGAGCTGCCGTCTGCAAAAGAGCATCCTTGGTGGTCTTGTTGAAGTAGTCGAAACTGATGTTCAAACGGTTACCGAAGAAACCGAGGTCAACACCGAGGTCAAACTGGTGAACCTTCTCCCAGGTCAGGTCTGGTGTAGCAAAACTGTTTGCCCAGTAACCTGTATAAGACTGGTTTGTTCCGTATGAGAAACCTGTTGATTCCAAAGTTCCAAGAGTAGAATAAGGAGCGATGTCCTGATTACCTATGATACCATAGCTGGCACGGATCTTCATGTATTCTACTGCATTTCTGATAGGCTCCCAGAACTTTTCGTTAGATACAGTCCAAGCACCTGCGATAGATGGGAAGTAACCCCACTTCTTGTTGGTGAAACGGCTGGAACCATCGGCACGGAATGTACCGGTCAGCATGTAGCGGTCGGCATAGTTGTACATGACGCGGGCAACGCCAGAGAGCATGGTCCACTTGCTGTAACCATTAGTCGGATTCTTGGAAGCTGCATCCTGGATATTCCAGTAACCTAACTGCTCGTGGGCAATACCGGTACCGGTCATTTGCATTTTGCGAACCTCGTTAGAAGAAACTTCCCATACACCGGTAGCTGTCAATGCGTGCTCGCCCCACTTGCCCATGTAAGTCAAATTGTTGGTAGACTGCAAAGCGGTTACTGTAGCATCGCCATTTGTCATGGAGTTACCTGAAACATTTACTCTGGTTGAAGTGAAGTTGTACCACTTATAATCATTATAGTCGATACCGTTGGTGGTAGTGAATGTCAAGCCTTTGAGAAGGTTGAACTTCAAGTCAATGTGACCTGTTACCATGGTACGCTTGCGGTCGTTGTCGCCATCATGGAGAATACCGTAAGGGTTGTTCTGAATATTGTTGTAAGGGTCCACATTGTAGTTGCCGTTAGGTGCCATCATTTCCATCGTTGGAGAGTAGTTCAAGCCTACCCAGATAGGGTTAGACTGGTTCTGCGCAAAACCTGCACCAGAGTTGTCGGTCTGAGCAAGGTTGATATCGGTGGTCATCTCTAACCAGTCGAAAATCTTATTGTGCATGTTAGCCTTGATGGCGTAACGTCTTGATTTTGTATCTGTGATAACACCCTTCTGGTCCATATAGTTGGCAGAGAAGTAGGTCTGAGTCTTCTCATTGCCCTGAGAAACTGCTACCTTATAGTTCTGGGTGATTCCAGTCTGGAGCAACTCGTCCATCCAGTCGATACCTGGTTTGGTTCCGTCAAGATAACCTTGCATGGCACTCTTGGCTACACCTTTGTAGTCAATCAAAGCCTGTGCATATTCTTTGGTTCCCATTACCTCAGGAATGTGGTAAGCGTTAGAGATACCGAAACTTGCATCGAATGTTACCTGGGTAGCACCGGCAGAACCGCTCTTGGTCTGTACCATAACTACACCATTGGCACCGCGGGCACCATAGATGGCGGTAGAAGATGCGTCCTTCAATACCTGGATGCTTTGGATATCTTCTGGGCTGATACCCTCAAGACCTGTCTCGCGAACGATACCGTCTACTACGTAGAGAGGGTCGTTGCTCTTGTTTACGGAACTGGTACCACGTACACGAATCTTCATGGCTCCACCAGGAACACCGCTTGACATTACCTGTACACCAGACATACGTCCGTTGAGGGCATCCTCAACACGTGCAACAGGCTGGTCCTTGAAATTCTTGCTGTCCAAAACTGCCACAGAACCTGCCAAGTCAGCCTTCTTTACTGTACCGTAACCGATGACTACGGTCTCTTCAAGCATGTTGGCATCATCCTGCAAAGTGATGTTGAGCGGACTACCGCTCCATGTGAGGGTCTGTGATTTGTAACCCACATAAGTGATAGTAAGTTTGGCACCCTTTTCGATGTTGCTGAGGGTGAAGTTACCATCCAGGTCAGTTACGGTTCCACCGGTCTTACCTTCGATTCTGATGGTAGCGCCGATGATAGGTTCTCCGGTAGCGTCTTTAACAGTACCTGTACATGAGTTTTGCTGCTGGGTAGCTGTAGCAATGGTAGAATTGCTTTGAGCAGCCAATGCAGAAACAGTGCAAAGAGGTGACATCGCACCTAAAAGCGCTGCAAAATACAAATTTGCTCTTTTGTTCATAGGGCTATTATTTATTGTTAGTTATAAAATTTTTCGTACTTCTTTCTAGTTATTAGAATGCTGAAACAGAGTTTATACAAGGGCATCCCTTTGCATCGTCGATTACGATGCGGATGCCACTTGTAGTAATCTTATCGAAGCGAAGTATTCGCTTGTAGCCGATAGTGGTAGTCTCTTCCTTAGGGTCGAGCCTTACCCAGTTTTTGCCTTGTTGGTAATAGATTGAGAAGGCTTTTACGCGCTGCCCCAGAGGTATGTATTCCTGGAGCATGAGGCGTGTGATAGATTTTGGCTTTCCGAGTTGAAACTCGATATAGGCATCTTTTTTCTTTTTAGAAGCCCAGAAGGTGTCATACTGGCCGTCTGTGATATTCTTGCCAATGTGCTTGCCTTGCTGGCTGTCTACTTTAGGTGTGATGCCTTTCAGTAGATTGACAGATAATTCTTGTCGGATTTTCCTGTGGAAGTTTACTGCATTTGCAGAGTCGATAGGGTGGATGAGTCCATCTTTGTCTACCGGGAAGTTGAGCAACATGGTAGCGTTGTGTCCTACACTCTTGTAGTAGAGATCGCACAGGTCTTCAACGGTTTTTACCTTACTGTCTTCTTTCTCATGGTAGAACCATCCCGGACGGATAGAAACATCGCACTCAGCTGGTGTCCACTGGTCGCCGTCTTCCCATCCAAACTGCAACTGTTTGTAGTCTTTGAAGCCTGGATAGACGGTGTTGGATGGTATTGTAGACCAGCAGGTCTCGCCTGCAAATCCATTTTCATTTCCTACCCATCGGCATCCCGGTCCGCCATCACCGAAAAGAATGGCATTGGGTTGTAAACTGTCAACAATTTCGAAAATTCTAGGAAAATTGTAGTAGTTCCTTCTGTCGATGGTTCTGCTTTCTTCGGCACCTCCGTACCAGCCGTCTCCTCCGTTGGCTCCGTCAAACCATACTTCGAAAAGTTCACCGTAGTTGCTCAGAAGTTCCTTGAGCTGGCGCTGGTAGAGCTTCAGGTAGTAGGGAGAACCGTAGCTTGCCTGGTGTCTGTCCCAAGGCGAGAGGTAAACTCCGAATTTCAAACCGTATTTCTTACATGCTTGGGAGAGTTCTCCTACCACATCACCTTCACCATTCTTATAAGGTGTGTTGCGGATGCAGTAATCTGTGGTGCGTGTAGGCCAGAGGCAGAAGCCGTCGTGATGTTTGGCAGTAATGATGACTCCTTTCATGCCCGCAGCAACCAGAGTTCTTGCCCATTGTTCGCAATCCAGTTTCTTAGGATTGAAGGTCTTTACATCCGAATTTCCGTATCCCCATTCCTTATCATTGAAGGTGTTGAGGCCGAAATGGATAAAAGCATAGGTTTCCAGTTTCTGCCATGCCATCTGCTTGGCGGTTGGCACAGGTTGGATGGGGTCTACCTGGCTGTAGGTGCGCTGGGCAGCAGCTGTTATGGCTGCCAGCCCCAGGCATAGTGCAACAAGAAGAGACTTCTTCATACTTAAAATAGGTTTTGTATTGGTTGTTTAAATTCCTTATTTGTCGATGTTCTCATTCAGAAGCCGGTATCTTGCCATCAGACAGGCTCCCGTGATTCCTGCAAGACCTTTCAGACTTGAGGTAACGATTTTAGAATCCTCATTCATGATGTTGAGAGAGAATTTCTTGATACCCATCTTTACCGGTAGCGTGAGGTAGTCGCCTGTAACCGACATTTCTCCTCCGATGACCAGCATTTCTGGGTTGAAGATGTTGATGACTCCTGCCAGCTGTTTGCCAAGTTCATCTGCTATGCGTTGCAGTGTGGCAAGGCTCAGTACATCTTCCTTAGCTATGGCGTCCAGGATATCCTGGAGTGATAGGTCTTCATTCTTTTTCAGAACTCTTTCAGAGAGGATGGAAGTCTTTCCTTCCTTTATCTTCTCGATGAGTTTCCTTTTGAGTGCTCTGCCCGAAACTTCTGTTTCTATGCAACCAATCTTGCCGCAGTGGCAGATGATGTTGTTGTTGTAGGCAGTCATGTGACCGAATTCGCCAGAATATCCCGACTTGCCGTAATAGAGTTTGCCGTCGATGATGATTCCGATCCCGATGCCCCAGCATACGTTCACGAAGATGGCGTCTTTCAGGCCTTTGCACTGTCCCTTAATCAACTCAGCGAAAGCCATGCTCCGGGTATCGTTCTCGATACATACAGGTAGCTGTATGAGTTGAGTCAGCTTGTCGGTCAATGATTCTTTCAGGAAGGTGAACATGTTGTAGGCATTTCCCTGTCCAGGATTCACGCGCTCAGCCACGTTCACGCAAACTTGAAGAATTTCTTCTCTTGAAACAGGAAGGCTTTCGATAAACTCATTGATGATTCTGCTTATCTCTTCCAGGTTTTCAGGAGAGTTCTCATATACGTAAGGCACTCTTGTTTTTTCGGTAATCAGATTGCCTGCGAAGTCGCTTGCTGCAAGTGCCAGGCAGTTCATCTCAGGATTGACGCCGATGAAGTAGCCTGCTGTTGGAACGAGGTCGTAAACCATCGGGATGCGTCCCGAAGAATTGTCTTTCTTTCCAATCTCTCTGGCGAGTCCTTCTTTTATCAACTCGTTGAGGGCACTTGTTGTTGTCGGTAAGCTAACTCCGATAGCCTTCGACATCTCTGGGATGGTGGAGGCTCCGTGAGAGATAAACTGCTCCAGGAGCTTGCCCTGAGCTGAGGGCTTTTTATTTATATTTCTAAGATATTTTATTAAGTCAGCTTTCATAACTAATATTTTTTAGTTGCAAAGATAAGGTTTTTCTGTATTGGTGCAATATTTTTGCTGTTAATAAAACTTAAACGACGAAAAATAGTATACTTTTCGTCGTTTTCGGACATCTTGTTTTCTTCTATACCTTATTATATATAGAGAGGTTGGATACGTAAGTGCACAAAAGGGGGTTACACTTAATCGGCATCAGATGCGAACAAAGTACAGGTATTTCAGCCGTAAGGAGACTTAAAGTATAAAAAATGTTTCTGTTTTAGAAATATTAACGCTATTTTCATTGTTGTGTTTGATAAAACTAGTAACTTTGCAAAATAAAATATTTTAGTAACGAACTGAGCGTTAATAAAGAATTTAATAAATGAAAGTTTGTATCGCTCCTCGTTATTTTTCGATTTTAACCTATTAATTAAAAGAAGTATGGAATACGATGTAAAGTCTTTAGTGATTGGCTTGGATTTGGGTGGAACCAATTCCGTTTTCGGCATCGTTGATGGGGACGGAGAAATAATAGCTACAACCTCAATCAAGACCCAGACATTCCAATGCGTGGAACAATACGTAGAGGAGTCGGTAAAAGCTGTGATGCAGATAGTAGAACAGGTAGGTGGTATGGAGAAAATTCGTGCCATGGGCATCGGTGCGCCTTGTGGTAACTATTACAAGGGGACCATTGAAAATGCAGCAAACCTGGTATGGGCAAAGGGTATTGTACCGCTGGCTGACATGTTCTCAGAGAAACTGGGCATTCCGGTTGCTATTACCAATGATGCAAATGCAGCTGCTATGGGAGAAATGAAATATGGTGCTGCGGTTGGCATGAAAAACTTCGTAGAACTCACTCTCGGAACAGGCGTAGGATCGGGTATCGTGGCTAACGGGCAGCTGATTTATGGTTGCGACGGTTTCGCCGGTGAGTTGGGACACATGGTAGTGGATCCTGACGGTAGACCATGCGGCTGTGGCAGAAAGGGCTGTCTGGAGACCTACTGTTCGGCTACAGGCGTGGTCCGTACTACCTTAGCCATGCTCGAAGCATCAACCGTGGCAACTGAGCTGAGAAATATTCCAAGGGAAGAAATTACATCTTATGCAGTTTATAAGGCAGCCATGGCAGGAGATACACTGGCACAGGAAGTGTTCAGACAAACCGGTACAAGAATCGGCAAGGCCTGTGCAGAGATAGCTACCTTTCTGAGCCCGGAGGCTTTTATCTTCTTCGGAGGATTGGCACAGGCTGGCAATCTGCTCTTCCGTCCTATTGAAGAAGCATATAACGAACATGTGCTCTCATTATATAAAGGTAAGGCTAAGTTCCTGATGAGCGGACTGGATGGTGCCAAGGCTGCCATCCTAGGTGCTGCAGCAATGGCATCTGAACTCTAATCCGTCATTTTAAAAAAGAAAATATAACATAACCTATTTAAATATAGATAAAGATATGAGACTCAATCTTAGTTCACAAATCGTACTCAATAAAGTACCTGTGGAGTTCTACAGGCCAAAGACGACTGTAGAATATTCTGAAATCTCCAGAATGGAGAAGATTCATACAGACATCTTTGCCTCTATGACAGAAGGTGCCAGTCATGTAGCTGATAAAATAGAAGCAGGCATCAAGGCAGCACAGCAGGAAGGCAAATTCTATGTGATGGCGCTGGGCGCCGGTTCTTCTCTCTATTCTGTATACGATGAACTCGTTCACCGTTACAACGAGAAGACCCTGAGCTTCCGCAATGTTGTTGTATTCAATGCATACGAATATTATCCGCTTCAGAAGGACAGTTCTCTCCGTACCATCAACCAGTTGAAGGAGCGTTTCCTTGATCATGTGGATGTGGCTGAGCAGAACATCTTTACACTGGATGGTTTTGTGGCACAGGATGCCGTACAGGACAGTTGTCGTCTTTATGAGCAGCGTATCAAGACCTTTGGCGGTCTCGATGTAGCCCTTATAGGTATAGGCCGTTCGGGTAATATTGCTGCCAACGAGCCAGGTTCGGGCATCCAGTCGATGACCCGTATTATCCTCATCGGCAATACTTCTCGCGAAGAGATGGAGAACAGCGAGCAGACCAAGGAAACCATTCCTCCATGTTCGATCACCATGGGTATCGCTACCTTACTCTCTGCCAAGAGCATCTATCTGACAGCCTGGGGCGAAGAGAAGGCTTTGATTATGCAGAAGGTGGTGGAGAACTCTATCACAGATACCCTGCCGGCATCATTTCTCCAGACTCATCCGAATGCACATGTTGTCATCGACCTGGGTGCAGCTCACCATCTGACGCGTATCGAGCATCCATGGCTCGTAACTTCATGCCAGTGGAGTGATAAACTGGTGCGTTCGGCACTGGTATGGCTCTGCCAGAAACTCGGTAAGCCTATCCTGAAGTTGACCAATAAGGATTATAATGAGAACGGACTGAGCGAACTTCTGGCTCTCTATGGTTCAGCCTACAATGCCAATATCAAGATTTTCAATGATTTGCAGCATACCATTACCGGATGGCCAGGTGGTAAGCCAAATGCCGATGATACCTATCGTCCGGAGCGTGCAACACCATTCCCTAAGAAGGTTATCGTATTCTCTCCACACCCAGACGATGATGTTATCTCAATGGGAGGAACCATCCGTCGACTGGTACAGCAGAACCACGATGTGCATGTAGCTTACGAAACATCAGGAAACATTGCTGTGGGTGATGAGGAAGTAACAAGATTCATGCACTTTATCAATGGTTTCAACCAACTCTTTGCTGACTCAAAGGATAGTATCATCTCTAATAAATATAAGGAAATCAAGACCTTCTTTGCCAAGAAGAAGGAGAGTGATTTCGATACAAGAGATATCCTGACCATCAAGGGACTGATTCGCCGTGGTGAGGCTCGTATCGCTTGTACCTATAATGATATTCCGCTTGACCATGTCCACTTCCTCGACCTGCCATTCTATGAGAGCGGCAAGATAGAGAAGTTGCCTATGACCGAGAAGGATGTGGAGGTAGTGAGAGCTCTGTTGCAGAAGGTGCAGCCGCATCAGATTTATGTTGCCGGCGACCTTGCTGATCCTCACGGAACCCACAAGAAGTGTACTGATGCCGTTCTGGCAGCTATCGACGAAGAGAAGAAAGCGGGTGCAGAATGGTTGAAGGACTGTCGCATCTGGATGTATCGTGGTGCCTGGGCAGAATGGGAGATTGAGAATATCGAAATGTGTGTTCCTTTGAGCCCTGAGGAGTTGCGGGCAAAGCGTAACTCTATTCTCAAGCATCAGTCGCAGATGGAGAGTGCTCCTTTCTTGGGTAATGATGAGCGCCTGTTCTGGCAGAGAGCCGAGGACCGTAACCGTGCTACTGCATCGCTCTACGACCAGTTGGGTCTGGCATGCTATGAGGCCATGGAGGCTTTCGTGGAGTACAAACCATTGTAATACCTTATTAATATATTTAATGTTATGGCAAAGTTCAATCGTTTATTAGGCTCGTTTGTAGCCTGTGCAGCGATGCTGGGTGGTATCTCCACTCCGGCATCTGCTGCCGATATTAATATTATTCCGATACCGGTGAAGACTCTGGTACAGAAAGGGGAGTTCGTATTGCCACAGAAGGTGGTAATCGCTTACCAGACGGCTGAAGGCAGAAATATCGCCCAGTACATGGCAGACAAACTGAAGGCTTCTACAGGTTATGAGGTAACGGTAGGTGGAAAGAAGGGGAATATCTCTATACAGATTTCTCCTTCGCTGAAAATTGCCGAGGAAGGTTATCGCCTTACCGTAACCGCCAAGGGGGGTGTTATCAAGGCGAAGACCGCCAAGGGCGCCTTCTACGGTATGCAGAGTTTCATGCAGTTACTCCCTGCCCAGATAGAGAGCGCAACCCGGGTGGATGGGGTGAAATGGGTAGCACAATGCTGTGATATCCAGGATGCTCCACGCTTCGGCTACCGTGGATTCCATCTCGATCCATGCCGCCATTTCATTTCTGTCGAGAATGTGAAGAAGCAACTGGACCTGATGTCTATGTTCAAGGTGAACACCATGCACTTCCATCTGACGGAAGACCAGGGCTGGCGTATCGAAATCAAGAAATATCCTAAACTTACTTCTGTGGGCAGTATCCGTACCGAGGGCGATGGCTCTCTTTATGGCGGTTTCTATACTCAGGAACAGATTAAGGAAATAGTGGATTATGCTGCCAAACGCTATATTACCGTGATTCCGGAAATCGACCTTCCTGGTCACATGATGGCAGCTATCTCTGCTTATCCTTATCTTTCATGCAAAGGTGAGCAGTGGTCGTTGAGAACAGTTTGGGGTGTAGAGGATATCGTGATGTGTCCGGGCAAGGAAGATATGTTCCGCTTCCTGAATGACATCTTTAGTGAGATTGTTCCTCTCTTCCCGGGTAAGTACTTCCATATCGGTGGCGACGAGTGTCCGAAGACCAGTTGGAAAAACTGCCCTACCTGTCAGAAGCGTATTCAGACTGAGGGTTTGCAGGCAGAAGGAAAGCATTCGGCAGAGGAAAGACTGCAGAGCTACGTTATCAAACGCATAGAGAAAATGCTGGAGAAGCGTGGCAGAAAGATTATCGGATGGGACGAGATTCTGGAAGGCGGATTGAGTGAGAATGCTACCGTGATGTCATGGCGTGGAACGGAAGGAGGTATCGAGGCTGCCATGCAGAAGCATGATGTCATCATGACGCCGGGCAGCGACGGTATGTATCTCGACTGGTATCAGGGCGACAGCAAGGTGGAGCCTGTAACCATTCCTAGTCCTCCTAGATATCTGGCTTCTACCTATAATTATAATCCGGTACCTGATACCATCAAGGCGTTGGGACTGGCTCATCATATCCTGGGCGTTCAGTGTAACAACTGGTCGGAATATATGTATTCCAATGCCAAGATGGAGTATATGATGTATCCTCGTGCCATTGCTCTCTCTGAGATTGCATGGTCGCCAGTGAGCAGGAAAAACTTCAAGGATTTCTGCCGCCGACTGGATGCAAACTGTGTTCGTCTGGACGAGCGCCATATCCGTTATCATATCCCATTGCCTGAGCAGCCTTTCGGTTCTTGTGATAAGGTAGTCATTACTGGGGATACTGCGGTAACCTTTACCACCTCGCGTCCTATGAAGATGGTTTATACATTGGATGGAAGTACACCAACTCCTTCTTCTTCGGCTTATGCAGAGCCTATCTGGGTGAGTGGAAACACCATCATCAAGATAGCAACCATATTGCCTTCAGGCAAGATGAGCCGTATCAGAACCGTTGATGTTGAGAAGCAGACTTATGCTCCTGCTGTTAAGGTGGAGGGCGCAAAACCTGGTTTACAGATGAAGCGCATTAAGGGCAACTATCTGAAGGTTGACCAGCTGGAATGGGCTGATGCTGCCTGGGAGTGTGCAAACATCGAGGGCTTGGAGCAGATGAAGATTCAGCAGAAGGATGATGCTGCTACCTTGCGCGGTGCCAATAATTATGCAGCCATCGCTGAGGGCTACATCAATATTCCGGAGGATGGTGTCTATTATCTCTCTTCACGTCTGGAGCAGGTTTGGATTGATAACAAACTCATGATCAGCAACGAGGGGGATGTGAAGGCTGGTACCAATCATGATACTTCTGTAGCATTGGCTAAGGGATTGCATCCTTTCAAGGTGGTCTTCCTCAGCAATATCGTTGGCGGCTGGCCTTCATGGTGGAGCAGTCTCGGCATTGAAATGCGCAAGGACAGCGAACAGAAGTTTACACCAGTAGATAACTCTATGTTTTTCAGAAAATAATAAACAGATATGAGCATCAGAAATATAGCAAATGTATCGCTTTGCCTCGCCTTGCTGTCTGTCGGCAATGGCGTGGCGGCTCAGAACGAGTCGCGCTGGCATAATGTGGATATCAACCAGCAGAACCGCGAACCTCGCCGTGCTGCTTTCTTTGCATACGAGACCCTTGACAAAGCACAGAGTTTTGACAAGAAGAAGTCGGCCAACTATCTTTCGATGGAAGGCATGTGGAAGTTTAACTTCGTGAAGGATCATAACAAGCGTCCTGCCAACTTCTATGCAGCCAACTATGACGATTCGGAGTGGAAGGATTTCCCTGTACCGGGGCTGTTCGAACTGAACGGTTATGGAGATGCTACTTATAAGAATGTCGGTTATGCCTGGGCTACCCAGTTTGACCCAAATCCTCCATATATCAGCGAACTCAACAACTATACGGGTTCTTATCGTCGTACCTTCGAACTTCCTAAGGACTGGAAGGGCAAGGATGTCTATTTCCATGTTGGTTCGGCTACCAGCAACCTGACCCTTTGGGTGAACGGCAAGTATGTGGGATATAGTGAAGACAGCAAGGTGGCTGCCGAGTTTAATATCTCCAAGTATCTGAAGCCGGGCAAAAACCTGATAGCTATGCAGGTGATGCGCTGGTGCGATGGTTCTTATTTCGAGGATCAGGACTTCTGGCGCTTTACTGGTATAGCCCGTGAGGTTTATCTCTATGCACGTCCGAAACTTCATGCTGCCGATATCCGTCTTGATGCCGGTTTGATGAATAATTATCGGGATGGTATCCTGAACTATCAGATAGCGCTGAAGGGCGGCAAGACTGATGTGACTGTTGTCTTGTGTGATAAGGATGGCAAGCAAATAGCATCGGCTACCGGAGCTCAGGGTGTAATCAAAGTACCGAAGGTGAAGGCTTGGACTGCTGAGACACCTTATTTATATAAGGTATACATCTCTCTGAAGAATAAGCAGGGGGTAGCGGAGGTGATTCCGCAGAAGGTGGGCTTCCGCAATGTGGAAATCAAGAACGCCCAGTTGCTGGTGAACGGCAAGCCTGTACTGATTAAGGGTGCCAACCGGCATGAAATAGATCCGGATGGTGGATATGTGGTAAGTGTAGAGCGCATGATTCAGGATATCAGAATCATGAAACAGTTGAACATCAATGCGGTTCGTACCTGCCATTATCCTGACGATCCTCGCTGGTATGAACTCTGTGATGAATACGGACTGTATCTTACTGCTGAGGCTAACCTCGAATCTCATGGTATGGGATATGAGGAAAAATCACTCGCTAAGTTCCCTAAGTATCTCCAGACTCACATCGAGCGCAATGAAGGTAATGTGAAAAGTTTTATCAATCACCCTTCTATCATCGTATGGAGTTTGGGTAATGAGTGTGGTTACGGCATCAACTTCGAAAAGACCTATGACTGGGTGAAAGCGCTCGACAAGACCCGTCCTGTTCAGTATGAGCGTGGCGGTTATGACAGCAAGACTGATATTTACTGTCCGATGTATATCGACTACGAGGAGAGTGAGAAATATTGCAAGAGTGATGGTGTTAAACCATACATCCAGTGCGAATATGCTCATGCCATGGGTAATTCGGAAGGTGGTTTCAAGGAATATTGGGACCTTATCCGTAAGTATCCTAAGTATCAGGGTGGCTATATCTGGGACTTCGTAGATCAGGGCATTCGTGACAAGAGTCCTGTCACCGGTAAGGAAATCTTTACTTATGGTGGAGATTACGGCCGCTATCCGGCAAGTGACTATAACTTCAACTGTAATGGTATCATTGCTCCAGACCGCCGTCTGAATCCTCATGCTTACGAGATTCAGTACTATCATCAGAATGTATGGATCAAGGACCTGGATGCTGTGAATGGTGCTTTCAAGGTTTACAACGAGAACTTCTTCAAGAATATCGATGACTTGAACCTGACCGCTACGGTTTATGCCAATGGTGTGAAACTGGCTACAGTTGAGATTCCTGAAACAAAGGGTATTGCTCCTCAGGCTACCAAACTGATCAAGAGTGATGAACTGAAGTATGCGGTGGCTGAGGCTGAATCGAAGCATGCAAAGGAGGAGATTGTTCTTAACTTTGCTTTTGCAAGCGATGGCACACAGCCGCTGGTAGACAAGGGCCAGGTGATGGCTCGCCAGCAGTTTATCATCAGCGATTATCAGTTTGCCAAACCGGCGGTTCCTGCTGTTGCTGCTGCGCCAACCAAGAAGGGTAAGGTGCAGGAGACAAGCAGTATGGAGGTGGAGGAAACCAACTCTTATGTGAAGGTCAGCGCACAGAGAATGTCTGTTACCATAGGCAAGAAGACGGGTATGATAGATTATCTCGATGTAGATGGTGAACCGATGTTGAAGTTCCGTGAGAGTATGACTCCGGAATTCTGGCGTGCTCCTACCGATAATGACTATGGTGCATCTCTGCAGAAGGAGATGAGAGTATGGAAGAACCCGCAGATGACTCTGAAGTCTTTCGACAAAAATGTGAGTAAGGACAATGTGGTGCTGACAGCTCTCTTCGATATGCCTGAAGTGAAAGCTCAGCTGATGCTCCGCTATGACATCAGTGCTGCGGGCGAGGTGAATGTTACCCAGAAGATGACTACCGACAAGGAGGTTCAGGTTGCCGATCTGTTCAGATTCGGTCTGCAGTTGCAGATGCCTGCTACTTTCTCTAAGCTCGAGTATTATGGTAGAGGTCCTGAAGAGAACTACGTAGATCGTCTTTCTTCTGCTTTTATCGGCAAGTACGAGTCTGACGTGAAGGATGAATATTATCCATATATCCGTCCGCAGGAGAGTGGTAACCATACCGATATCCGCTATTTCTCTATCTTTAATCCAACCACCGGCAAGGGGATTACCTTCGAGGGGTATGAACCTATGGAGTGCAGTGCCATCCCTTATCTGGTAGAGGATTTGGATTCTGGTATCGAGAAGACGCATGCATGGGGACAACACAGTGGTGATCTGGTGGATAAGGGACTCGTGCAGTTGCATATCCAGAAATGCCAGTATCCATTGGGCTGCATCGACAGTTGGATGACCAAGCCTATGGAGAAGTATCGTCTCCATTATGCTGATCGTGAATTTACATTCAAAATAAAGGCAAAATAAAATTTCCGTTATAAAACTCAGATATATGCGGAAATACGGGTATAAGATTAAGTTTAAATAATAAAGTGACCCTAGTTTTAGGGTTGAGAGTTTGTTTTTAGGTTTGCCGCTTGAGGGGTCTTTGGGGCCTTTCAAGCGGTTTTTTATTGTTTGTTTCAAAATGAAACGAATAATGTGCAATTTGCTTTCATTTTGTTCTGTATTTTAAAAAGAACTATACAAAATAATAACTAAACGAAAATATTAATATCAAAAAGTAAATAATATCGTGAAATATTAAGCAAAATGTCGTACCTTTGCACCAGAAAATAAACAAAATGTAAATTAATTAATAGGAGAGATTAACATGAAAAAGATTGAAGCAATCATCCGTAAGACTAAGTTTGAGGATGTAAAGGAAGCTTTGCTTGCCGCCGACATTGAGTGGTTCTCTTACTACGATGTAAGAGGAGAGGGCAAGATGAGACAGGCTCGAATCTATCGTGGTGTCATGTATGATACCAGTAGTATCGAGCGAGTGTTGCTGAATATTGTCGTGCGCGACAAGAACGTAGAGAAAACGATTAATGCCATCCAGGAGGCTGCCCGTACAGGCGAGATTGGTGATGGTCGAATCTTTGTAATTCCTGTAGAGGATACCGTAAGAATCCGTACAGGTGAAAGAGGCGACATCGCTCTCTATAATGCTGAGCAGGAGAAATAAAATGCTAATTGGAGGAGAGAGAATAGTTTTCAGGTTTAAAGAACACTTTAAAGATTTTATGTTATGAGTGTACAGGATTTAGGAATTTCAGTAGATACCGTATGGATGCTCTTGGCAGCCATGTTGGTCTTTTTCATGCAGCCGGGATTTGCCCTCTGCGAGGCGGGCTTTACCCGTAGTAAAAATACAGCGAACATCTTGTTTAAGAACTTTGTCGATTTTATGATCGGTTCCGTTCTCTTCTGGTTCGTAGGTTTCGGATTTATGTTTGGTAGTGATGGCGCCGGTTTCATCGGTATGCCTAACTTCGGCGATTTGTCTTTCTATACAAATGCAGCCGGTCTTCCTACTGAAGGCTTCCTGATGTTTGAAACCGTATTCTGCGCTACTAGTGCTACCATCGTTTCAGGTGCTATGGCAGAACGTACCAAGTTCTCCATGTACTGCGTTTACTCATTCTTCATTTCATTGATTATCTACCCTGTAGAGGGTCACTGGACATGGGGTGGCGGTTGGCTTTGCAACAGCGAGGCAGGTTCGTTCATGATGAACACCTTCGGTGCAGCCTTCCATGATTTCGCAGGTTCTGCCATCGTACATAGTGTTGGTGGTGTTCTTGCCTTGGTTGGTGCTATCTGCTTAGGTCCTCGTCTTGGTAAGTATCGCAATGGTAAGAGTACTGCTATCCCAGGTCACAACCTGATGGCTGCTGCTCTTGGTGTATTCATCCTCTGGTTCGGCTGGTTCGGTTTCAACCCTGGTTCTCAGCTCGCTGCTTCTGGTGAGGTTAACCGTGTTGCCATCAGTCACGTATTCCTGACAACCAACTTGGCTGCAGTCTGCGGTGGTTTGGGTACCATGTTCACATCTTGGATTAAGTATGGCAAGCCATCATTCTCATTGACATTGAATGGTATCTTGGCTGGTTTGGTAGCCATTACTGCTGGTTGCGATTTGGTTAGTCCATTGGGTTCAGCCATCATCGGTCTCTTGGCAGGTATCATCTTGGTATTCTCTATTGAGTTCATTGATACCAAGCTTCATATTGATGACCCTGTAGGTGCAAGTTCTGTACATGGTGTTTGTGGTATCTTCGGTACCTTGATGACTGGTCTCTTCGCTCTTGATGGTGGCGCCTTCTATGGTGGTGGCTTCGGATTCTTCGGTGCTCAGTGCTTCGGTATCCTCTGCATCGACCTTTGGGCAGCCGTAACAGGTATCATCCTCTTCTGGGGTATCAAGAAGATTGCTGGTCTCCGTGTTGACAAGAGAATCGAGGAAGAAGGTCTCGATATCTATGAGCATGGTGAGAGTTGCTACAACTAAAGAAACTTTCATATAGCGAGCGAGAGAGATTTTTCAGCAGAAGTTTTGGCGAGCAGAGTTTTATTAGTACCATTGAATAAGGTACGCTGCATCTCAACAATATAAATAAATCGCGATTTATTTTGTGTTGTCTTCGATTTGCAGTACCTTTGCTGCCGAAACTTTTAAAAACAAAAATGTATCACATAAAAATAAGAGAATATGAAGAAGATTTTTGATATAAAGAAGATGGGTGCCCTTGCACTCGGTTTGGTTGCTTTTGCTCCTGCTGCTTCTGCTCAGGATGAGGTTGAAACTACAATCGCTGCAGATGTTGTAAACCAGTATTACTGGCGTGGTCAGTCACTGGGAGAAGTCTCTTTGCAGCCAACACTCGGTATTGGTTACAAGGGCTTGTCTCTGACAGCTTGGGGAAGTGTAGGTATCTCTCAGCCAGAGGATACTAAGGAGTTTGACCTTACCTTGGCTTATGAAACCGGTGGTTTCCATATCGGCGTGACCGATTACTGGTTCAACTCTCCTAACGAGAAGTATTTCGCCTATAAGGCACATGAAACTTCTCATGTTTTTGAGGCAAATGTAGGTTATGACTTTGGTCCAGTTGCCTTGAACTGGTACACCAACTTTGCAGGCAATGATGGATTAAATAAGGATGGTGACCGTGCTTATTCTTCATATGTTGAGGCTACAGCCCCATTCAAGTTGGGCGGTTGTGATTGGGCAGCAAGTATAGGCGCAGTTCCATTTGCAACATCTTTCTATGGTGATGCCAATGGTTTTGCAGTTACCAATGTTTCACTGAAAGCTACCAAGGATTTGAAGATTACAGATTCTTTCTCTGTTCCAGTCTTCGCTCAGGTAGCTGCTAACCCTAGCACAGAAAAAGCTTATCTGGTAGTAGGTTTTACCTTGCAGCCATAATAGGCTCTTAGGTTTTACGATATAATCTTACGTTGGTAGGTTTAAGTTTTTATTTTTTATTTTAAATGCCGATAGTTCCGTCAAAGAGCTATCGGCATTTCTTTGTATGATATGGGGGGTAAGAAACTGTGTATAATGCCCTGAATACTTTGTTGCATATCTATGAGCGTATAATATGCCCTGGATACGCTTTGTTTATCTTAAAAATGATAGTATTTTACAGATTGTAATTAAATAGTATATTTTTCTTTTCAGTTTACCATATGTTTTAATCTAATATGCGTTAATATGTTATTGTTGTGATAAAGTAAAGACAAAATGCTACTATTCTTTTCTTTATTCTAACAAAAAGTTGTAATTTTGCACCCGAAACATAGCAAAAAGTAATTTTAAGCTTTGCTTTTGCTTGGTTTGCTCCTAAAAGAATGGATTGGACATGCCAAGGTGAATAAGAGAGAATAATAGTTAAAAATAACCGTAAAAGAAAGGAAAAGATTTATGTGTGGAATCGTATCTATCTTCAATATTCAGGAGCAGACTCCTGAATTGCGACAGCAAGCGCTTCGTATGAGCCAGAAGATTCGCCATCGCGGACCAGACTGGAGTGGAATCTACTGTGGTGGTTCTGCTATCCTGGCACATGAGCGTCTGAGTATTGTTGACCCTGAAAGTGGTCGCCAACCTTTGTTTGCACCAGACAAGAAACAGGTGCTTGCCGTAAACGGTGAGATTTATAATCATCAGGATATCCGTGCCCGTTTTGCCGGAAAGTACCAGTATCAGACTGGTTCCGACTGCGAGGTGATTCTTTCTCTCTATCGTGAGATGCGAGCAGATTCCGACTTTGATTCCTTAATATATAAAGGTGAGGATGCGCTCCACGCCCGTATCTCCAAGATGCTTGAAGAGCTGAACGGTATCTTTGCCTTCGCCCTTTACGATGCCGAACGTGATGAGTTTCTCATCGCCCGCGACTCTATCGGTGTTATTCCTCTTTATATTGGTTATGATAAGGATGGAAAAGTGCTGGTGGCAAGCGAGTTGAAGGCTTTGGAAGGTCAGTGCGACCACTACGAGCCATTCCTCCCGGGCCATTATTATTATAGCAAGAACCCTGGCATGAAGCGTTACTATACACGCGATTGGTTTGAGTATGCTGCCATGCAGAAAAAATATCAGATTGATGATGCCAAGAAGGCTGAAGAACAGCTGAAGGATGCTGAACCTCAGGAGAAAGCGGCAGTGAAAGAGATTCATGATGCTTTGGAGGCTTCTGTCAAACGTCAGTTGATGAGTGATGTTCCTTATGGTGTCCTTCTCAGTGGTGGTCTTGATTCTTCTGTCATCTCTGCCATAGCCGAGAAATATTCTTCTACCCGTGTGGAGAACGGTGGCGAAACCAAGGCCTACTGGCCACGTCTGCACTCCTTCGCCGTAGGTTTGAAGGGTGCGCCTGATTTGGCAAAGGCACGACTGGTAGCCGAGCACATCGGAACCGTGCATCACGAAATCAACTACACCATCCAGGAGGGTTTGGATGCCATCCGCGATGTCATCTACTTCATCGAGACCTACGATGTAACCACCGTGCGTGCCTCTACCCCGATGTATCTGCTGGCGAGAGTCATCCGCAGCATGGGTATCAAGATGGTGCTTTCGGGCGAGGGTGCCGACGAGGTGTTCGGAGGCTATCTCTACTTCCACAAGGCACCTGATGCCAAGGCTTTCCACGAGGAAACCGTGCGCAAGCTGGGCAAGCTCTATCTCTACGATTGCCTGAGAGCCAACAAAAGTCTGGCTGCATGGGGCATCGAGGGCCGTGTGCCTTTCCTTGACAAGGAGTTCCTGGATGTAGCCATGGGCATGAACCCGGTATTGAAGATGTGTCCGGATAAGACCATCGAGAAGAAGGTGGTTCGTGAGGCTTTCGCCGATCTGCTTCCTGAAGAAGTGGCATGGCGCCAGAAGGAGCAGTTCTCAGATGGTGTGGGCTATTCATGGATTGATACCCTGAAGCAGATTACCGCATCTGCCGTCAGCGATGAGCAGATGGCGCATGCTGCTGAGCGATTCCCTATCAACCCTCCACAGAATAAGGAGGAGTATTATTATCGTTCTATCTTCGCCGAGCATTTCCCAAGCGACAGCGCTGCCAAGAGCGTACCTAGTGTGCCAAGCGTAGCATGTTCTACAGCCGAAGCCCTTGCCTGGGATGCCTCATTCAAGAACCAGAACGACCCTAGCGGCAGAGCCGTGGCGGGAGTTCACGAACAGGCGTATAAATAAGTGAAGAGTGAAGAATCACTTTGCACTTCATATTTAAGTAATAAAAATAGTTAGAAATAACCGATATAAAACGAACAAGAAATGGAAAAAGGATTGTACAGTTCAGCCTATGAGCACGATGCGTGTGGCGTAGGTATGGTGGTGAATATCCACGGTAACAAGAGTCATGAGCTGGTTGATAACGCCTTGAAGGTACTCGAGAACATGCGTCATCGTGGTGCAGAGGGTGCCGATAACAAGACGGGTGATGGTGCCGGTATCATGCTCCAGATTCCACATGAGTTTATTCTTCTTCAGGGTATCCCAGTGCCAGAAAAAGGTAAATATGGTACGGGTCTCGTCTTCTTGCCTAAGGATGAGAAGAAACAGCAGGATATTCTCTCTATCATGATTGAGGAAATTGAACGCGAGGGATTGCAGCTGATGCATCTCCGCAATGTGCCTACTAACCCTGATTGTTTGGGTGAGGCTGCTTCGAGTAACGAACCAGCTATCAAACAGGTGTTTATCACAGGTGTTACAGATGATAAGGTGCCTGTCTTTGAGCGCACCCTCTATCTTATCCGTAAACGTATTGAGAAACGTGTCAGTGATCCTGATTTCTATATTTGTTCGTTGTCTAATTCGAACATCGTATATAAGGGTATGTTGAGCAGCCTCCAGTTGCGCCAATATTATCCTGACTTGACCAATAATTATTTCACAAGCGGTCTGGCTCTGGTTCACTCCCGCTTCTCTACCAACACCTTCCCAACATGGAGTCTGGCGCAGCCATTCCGTCTCCTTGCCCATAATGGTGAGATCAACACCATCCGTGGCAACCGTGCCTGGATGAAGGCTCGTGAGAGTGTGTTGAGCAGTGAGGCTTTGGGCGATATCCGTGAGATTTCTCCTATCGTTCAGCCTAACATGAGTGACTCTGCCAGCCTCGATAATGTTTTCGAGTTCTTCGTGATGAGCGGTTTGTCATTGCCTCATGCCATGGCTGTCATGGTGCCTGAGAGCTTCAATGACAAGAACCCTATCTCTGAGGATCTGAAGGCATTCTATGAGTACCACTCTATCCTGATGGAGCCATGGGATGGTCCTGCCGCCCTGCTCTTCAGCGATGGCCGCTACGCCGGTGGTATGCTCGATAGAAATGGTTTGCGCCCTGCCCGCTACACCATCACCAAGAACGATATGATGGTAGTCGCATCTGAGGTAGGTGTGATGGATTTCGATCCTACTGAGATTGCCGAGAAGGGTCGTCTGCAGCCTGGTAAGATTCTCCTCATCGATACACAGGAAGGTAAGATCTACTACGATGGTGAAATCAAGGAGCGCCTGGCTGCCCAGCATCCATATCGCCAGTGGTTGAACACCAACCGTATTGAACTGGAGAAACTTCGCAGTGGTCGTAAGGTGGAAAATGGTGTGGATAACCTCACTCGCAAGGAATTGGAATTCGGCTTTGGCGAGGAAGATATCGACGGTACTATCATCCCAATGGCTACCAAGGGTCAGGAACCTACTGCTTCTATGGGTAATGATACTCCGCTTGCCGTACTTTCCGACCAGCCACAGATCTTCTTCAACTACTTCCGTCAGCAGTTTGCTCAGGTTACCAACCCTGCCATCGACTCCATCCGTGAGAACCTCGTGATGAGTCTTACCGAGTATATCGGTAGAGTGGGTTCCGGCATTCTGAACCCGGACGAAAGCAACTGCAAGATGGTTCGCTTGCCACATCCTATCCTGACCAATACCCAGCTGGATATCCTTCAGAATATCCGCTACAAGGGATTCAATACCGTCAAGCTCCACATGCTCTTCGAAACCGCCAAGGGCGAAGAAGGACTGCATGAGGCTCTGGATGAACTCTGCAAGCAGGCAGCACAGAGCGTGGATGATGGTTACAACTATATCATCCTCTCCGACCGTGGTGTGGACGAGACTCATGCCGCCATCCCATCATTACTCGCAGTAAGCGCCGTACATCATTATCTGATTGATGCCGGCAAGCGTGTGCAGACAGCCCTCATCGTTGAGAGCGGTGAGATTCGTGAGGTAATGCACGCAGCCCTGTTGCTGGGTTACGGTGCATCAGCCCTCTGTCCATATCTGACATACGCCATCCTCGACGACCTGGTCAAGAAGGGAAAGATTCAGGAGGATTACCATACAGCCGAGCAGAACTACATCAAGGCTGTGAAGAAGGGCTTGTTCAAGATTATGGCTAAGATGGGTATCTCTACCATCCGAAGCTATCGTGGTGCCAAGATCTTCGAGAGCATCGGTTTGAGCGAGAGCCTCCTGAAGAGCTACTTCGGAACAGAGGTGAGCACTATCGGCGGTATCGGACTTGAGACCATCGCCCGTGATGCCATCCGCCTGCACGACAAGGCATTCGAGATCAAGAAGCTCGAGTTCCTGCCAAGTATGGGACAGTTCCACTACCGCAAGGACGGTATCAAGCACGCTTGGAACCCAGAGACCATCGCCACCCTGCAGCTCGCAACCCGCAAGGGCGATTATGATCTCTTCAAGAAATATACACATCTCGTTGACGATAAGCAGGAGCCTATCTTCATCCGCGACTTCTTCAGCTTCCGCAAGAATCCTATCTCTATAGATAAGGTGGAGCCGGTAGAGGAAATCGTGAAGCACTTCGTTACCGGTGCGATGAGTTTCGGTGCCCTCTCCAAAGAGGCTCACGAGGCAATGGCACTCGCCATGAACGCCCTCGGTGCCCGAAGCAATACCGGTGAAGGTGGTGAGGATAACGAACGATTCCATTCTACACAGGATGGCATCAGCCTCTCAAGCAAGACCAAGCAGGTGGCTTCCGGTCGATTCGGTGTGACTACAGAATATTTGGTAAATGCAGAGGAAATCCAGATCAAGGTGGCACAGGGTGCTAAACCGGGTGAGGGTGGTCAGTTGCCTGGCTTCAAGGTTAACGAGGTCATCGCCAAGACCCGTCACTCTATCCCTGGCATCAGCTTGATTTCTCCTCCACCTCATCACGATATCTACAGTATCGAGGATTTGGCTCAGCTCATCTTCGACCTCAAGAATGTAAACCCTAAGGCGGCTATCTCTGTGAAGTTGGTTGCTGAGAGTGGTGTGGGTACCATCGCTGCCGGTGTGGCTAAGGCAAAGGCCGACCTCATCGTTATCTCTGGTGCTGAGGGTGGTACAGGTGCCAGCCCTGCATCAAGTATGCGTTTCGCTGGTATCTCTCCTGAAATCGGACTTTCTGAAACCCAGCAGACTCTTGTGAAGAATGGTCTTCGTGGTCAGGTTCGTCTGCAGGTAGATGGTCAGTTGAAGAGCGGTCGTGACATCATCCTGATGGCTTTGCTCGGTGCTGAGGAATTCAGTTTCGGTACTGCCGCCCTCATCGTATTGGGTTGTGTCATGATGCGTAAGTGTAATCTGAATACCTGTCCTATGGGTGTTGCTACACAGGATCCTAAGCTCCGTGCGCACTTCCGTGGCAGCTACAAGTATCTTATCAACTACTTCCGCTTCCTCGCCGAGGAGGTTCGTGAGTATCTGGCTGAGATGGGGTACACCTCATTGAACGATATCATCGGTCATACCGAGCTCATTGTCCGCAAGAAGGATGAGGAGGTTGTTCCTACCGAGGGTGCTGATGCCGTAGAGCCAGAGGTGGCCAAGAGCATCAAGGAGAAGGCCGACTTGCTCGATTTCTCCCGTCTCTTGCATCGTGAGACAGGTCATTGCTCGCTCTATCATACTACCGAGCAGATTCATGACCTCGACAATGTACTCGACCAGCAGTTGATTCGTGGTGCACAGCGTGCCATCGAGAATCAGGAAGAAGTGAACCTCGATTTTGCCATCAAGAATACCGACCGTGCTGCCGGTGTGATGCTGAGCGGTATGATTGCCGAGAAATATGGTGAGGCTGGTCTTCCAGACAAGACCGTGAACGTGAAGTTCAAGGGTTCTGCAGGTCAGAGCTTCGGTGCCTTCCTGGTGAAGGGAGTAGATTTCAAGCTCGAGGGTGAGACCAATGACTATTTCGCCAAGGGACTTTCAGGAGGTCGTGTTTCCATCCTTCCTCCTATCCGCAGCAACTTCTCTGCCGAGGATAACATCATCGCCGGTAACACCGGATTGTATGGTGCCACAAGCGGTGAGTTGTATATCAATGGTAAGGTAGGCGAGCGCTTCGGTGTTCGTAACTCCGGTGCCATCGCCGTGATTGAGGGTGCTGGCGACCACTGCTGCGAGTATATGACGGGTGGTAGAGTAGTAGTGCTCGGTGAAACCGGCCGTAACTTCGCCGCTGGTATGAGTGGTGGTGTTGCCTATGTATGGGATAAGAACCACAACTTCGATTACTTCTGTAACATGGATATGGTGGAGATTAACCTCGTGGAGGACAGCACCTATCGCAAGGAGTTGCACGAGCTGATCCGTCAGCATTATCTCTACACCGGCAGTAAGCTTGCCCGTACCATGCTCGACGACTGGAACCACTACGTAGAGGATTTCATCCAGGTAGTGCCAATCGAGTACAAGCGAGTTCTCCAGGAGGAACAGGTAAAGAAGTTGCAGCAGAAGATTGCGGATATGCAGCGAGATTACTAATTTTAAAATTAGAAAAAAGATGGGAAATCCAAAAGCATTTTTGACTATACCTCGCAAGGAAGCAGGTTATAGACCAATTCACGATAGAATCCTCGACTTCAGCGAGGTAGAACAGACTTTGAATAGCAACGACCGCCGACAGCAGGCTTCACGTTGCATGGATTGTGGCGTGCCTTTCTGCCACTGGGCTTGTCCGCTGGGCAACAAGGCACCGGAGTGGAATGATGCCCTCTACAAGGGCGATTGGGAGCAGGCTTACCGTCTCCTCAATTCCACCAACGACTTCCCGGAGTTCACAGGACGCATCTGTCCTGCACTCTGTGAGAAGGCGTGTGTATTGAATCTCATGGATCATGAGCCAACCACCAACCGTGAGGATGAGTGTGCCATCGTGGAGCACGCCTTCTCTGAGGATTATGTACATGTTGAGATTCCTGAGCGTAATGGCAAGACGGTGGCTGTCATCGGTGCCGGTCCTGCGGGATTGGTAGCTGCCAACCAGTTGAACCATAAGGGATATAAGGTAACAGTATTCGAGGCACGTGAGAATGCCGGTGGTCTGTTGCGTTATGGTATTCCTAACTTCAAACTTAACAAGAGCATCATCGACCGCCGTCTTCGTCTTCTCGAAGAGGAGGGCATCGAGTTCAGATACAATCAGCAGATTGATGTAACTAAATTGCCAGAAGGCTTCGATGCCTATGTGGTATCTACCGGTACGCCAACGGCACGCGACCTGAAGATTCCTGGAAGAGAGCTGAAGGGTGTTTATTTCGCCCTCGAACTGCTTTCTCAACAGAATCGTATCCTTGCCGGTATGGAGTTCTCTAAGGACGAACTGGTTAACTGCAAGGGCAAGGATGTGTTGGTAATCGGTGGTGGTGATACGGGTTCCGACTGTATCGGTACTGCTCATCGTCAGGGTTGCAAGAGCGTAACCCAGATAGAAATCATGCCGAAGCCTGTAGAAGGCCCTGAGGATCCTAAGAATCCTTGGCCAAACTGGCCTCGCACCCTGAAGACCACTTCAAGTCATGAGGAAGGCTGTACTCGCCGCTGGAACATCAACTCTCTGGAGTTCCTCGGAAAGAATGGCAAGTTGACAGGCGTGAAGGTTCAGCCTATTGATTGGAAACCAAACCCTGAGGGTGGTCGTCCACTGATGGTAGAGGCAGGCGAGCCGGAAATCATCAAGGCAGAGGCCGTATTCCTGGCCATGGGCTTCCTGAAGCCACAGCAGCCTGAATTTGCCGAGAATGTATTCGTGGCAGGCGATGCAGCAAGCGGTGCCTCTCTGGTAGTACGCGCCATGGCAAGCGGCAGAAAGATTGCTGCCCAGGTAGATAAGTTCCTGAACAAATAAATCGGTTATTTTTAACTATAAGTGTAGGGAGGTTGACCTCAGTGATGAGGCTTTCCTCCCTTTTTCTTTCCTCCCTCTCCTTTGTCTTCTGAGCACAATGAAAAAGAAATTATCAGCTGTTCTCTTGGCGTTGGCGGCCTCTATGCCAATGACTGCACAGAATCTTGTAAAGGGAAATTATGGTTATCTCTATTGTCATATGAGCGATAAGGGGGAGTGGACAGCCTACGCTATTTCCCGTGATGGTTACAACTATCAGGACATCAATGGCGGCAACCCTATCTTCAATCCAGAAGAGCATGCCCGCATTAAAGGCGGAACCCGTGATGCTTACATCACCCGTATGCATAATGGTAAAGGATACATCATGGTTACCACCGATATGTGCGTGCGCAAGAGTCACAAATGGGACAACTATGGTATCGATTTCCTGAAGAGCGATGGTCTCTACCACATGCTCATCAAGAAAGAGGGTGGAAAGAGTGGTAAAAACTATTGAAATGGAATCAAGAATTAAAAAATATAGAAAAATAAGTGGATTTATTGTTAAGTGCATAGCTGGATAGAATGTTTAGGGGGATGCTTGTGTAGGTTTAGATAAGATAAAAAATATGTTATTGCGCGCGTACATTATAATAAAGAAGGAAAATTCGTATGCATGTCTCTCTATTCTACATGCTCCTAGTTAAATCTATCACAGGTGTATTTCCTAATTTGAAATGTAGTTTTTATGTAGTCCTTTAAAATAGGCAGAAATAGCTTCTAAAATGGGCTTATTTGTTTATATATGTTAAAATACAGCTAAAATCTCAACTTTTTTGCGAAAAGATTTGGTGGAATGAAAAATAGTTAGTACTTTTGCACT